>Ga0070741_10008602_pt1 | contig 20341 bp, 13 predicted proteins | sample Coa_R1_4_FD_66440 | JGI IMG/M metagenome (GOLD analysis project Ga0070741, IMG submission 66440) | Surface soil microbial communities from Centralia Pennsylvania, which are recovering from an underground coalmine fire - Coalmine... | ecosystem: Environmental > Terrestrial > Soil > Unclassified ...
GTACCTGGGCGCGCTCGGGATTCGCGTCCACGCCGAGCGCGTCGTCGTCCAGCGCGGGAGGCACAACTACGTCGGCACGAACTGCCCGGGGATCACGTGGACGTGTACGACGCCCGCGAACGGCAAGCTCGTCGTCCAGTTCGCGAAGAAGGACGACAGCAACCAGTTCGTCTGCACGCCGTCGTCGGCGGGGCCGCAGCCCGGGCCGAACGACTGCACGGTCGTCCAGGTCGCCGACGGCGGGAACAACGACGCCCAGTGCGTCGAGCGCACGAACGCGACGACCGGCGTCACGCAGAACTGCACGATCGAGCAAACGAACACGACCGGCGACAACCACGCGCAGGTCAGCCAGCAGGTGACCGCGAACGGCGGTGCGGTGCAGGCTGCGACGCAGAACGCGAGCGTCAGCCAGAAGAACGGCAGCGGCAAGAACGACGCGCACCTCCGCCAGAGCATCGAGCAGCGGACGAACGACAGCGGCCCGGGCGGAGCCCAGTCACAGGACGGCAATGAGAGCGCCGCCGTCGGGCAGCAGAGCGACACCGGCGACAACCACGCCGACGTCGACCAGTCGCTCGACCAGAACGAGCACCTCGGCCCGGCCGGCGGCAAGAACGCCGTCCAGACCGTCGCTCAGGCCCAGGACGCGAACGGCGGCGGGCCGAACCTGAACGGGGCCGTCTACCAGACGTCGAACTCGGGCAATCTCGACGGCAGCATCGACCAGTCGATCGACGAGCACGCGGAGGCGCCCGGCAAGAACGTCATCGGGTCGCAGACGCAGGGCCATGCCGGCGGCGGTGTCAACGGCCACTTCGACCAGACGAGCCAGGGCGTCGCGAAGGCGAAGGGAACGCAGCGCGAGCACCAGGACTTCGGCGGCTCGAGCAAGACGCTGACGCAGACGCAGTTCGACCCCGCGTGGATGGGGTCGCCGCAGCAGCTCAACACGGACGACAAGTACGACATCGACCAGCACACCGAGCAGAACGCGTCGAACGACGTTGCGGATCAGCACGATCAGATCTTCAGCAACTGCGACACGAGCGGCACCTGCACCGCGAAGGAGGACACGAACCAGGACGGCACGCACCAGCGGAACTCGTGCTCCGGCTCGGTCTGCCACATCGCGACGAGCTGCGAGTCGGGCGGCGACGAGCCGGGCTGTCGGCAGATCGGACCGTGCGACGGTCCGTGCGAAGGTGCGCCGCCTCCGGCACCGGAGAATCCGCTCGGCGGCGCCGGCGAATCGGGCGGCGGCGAGACCGGCGGACCGGCCATCACCGGCGTGTCGTTCAGCGGCACCGATGCTTGCTGCAACGGCAGCTCGCCGACAGTGACCGTCAGCGGAAGCGGGTTCGGAGCCGAGCCGCCGTCCGGGCAGGACGACAGCGTCACCGGCTGCGGGACGTACGCGGGCAACGGCGACGCGTACGGCGACCAGTTCTACGTCGACGATTCGCACGGCGCGAACGACGGCTGGGAGGCCGGACGCGGCGTGCCGCCGAACGCGAACTGCGTCGGCGTCGTCGTCGTCTCCTGGTCCGACACGCAGGTCGTGTACCGGTTCGGAAGCTCGTACGACTCGTTCGCCAACTGGTATCTCTCGAACGGCGACACCTTCACGCAGCACCTCGAGGGAGCGTCGTTCACCGGCACCGTCGCGGGCCTGACCAGCCCGATCGGCTAGCGGCCGCGGAGCCGGATCAAGCCGAGGCGAGGGGGCCGGGCCGACCGGCCCCCTCGCTCGTTACGGCGAGCTCGTGCTCGATCTCGTCGAGCAGGCCCTGCGCGCCCATGCGGGCGAGGTCGGTGCGGGCGAGCTCGAGCTGCTCGCGGGACGCTGCCTCGTCGCCGAGCGTGCGCAGCGCGCGGCCGAAGGCGATTCGCGCCTCGGCGAGGTCGAGCGGGAGCTGCTGCTCCGAGAGCAGCCGCAGCGCCTCGACGTACGACTCCTCGGCGACGTCGCGGCGCCCCTCCGCGGTGCGCAGCGTCGCCTCGATCAGCAACCCCGCCGCCCGCGCGTACGCGTCCTCCTCCGGAATGCTGCGGAAGGCGAACACCGCCAGCTCGCGCGCGTCCGCGATGCGGCCCTGGCGTACGAGCACGTCGACGAGGCAACGGTAGATCTCGACGACGAGCGCGCCGCCGATCTCGAGCGCGATCGGCACGGCTGCGCGCAGCCGCTCCTCGGCGAGCTCGAGCTCCGCTCGGGCGGCCGCGCACAGCGCGAGGACGCGCAGCGCCTGCAGGTGGTAGAAGGTGTCGTCCGTCCGCTCGAGCCAGTCGAGCGCGCGCAGCCCGAGCTGCTCCGACTCGTCGAGTTGCCCCTGGTGGTACTTGACGAGCGCGAGCAACCAGGTCGCGCGTGCCTCGTCGCGGAGGCTGCCGAGCCCGCCGAGCAGTGCGAAGCACCGCACGAGCCGTTCCTCGGCGCGGGCGAGCTCGCCGAGGTTGTAGAGCAGGCTCGAGAGCCACGACGAGATCTCGACTTGCAGCGGCCGGTCGTCGAGCTCCTCCGCGATCGCGAGCGCGCGCTCGACGTCGGCAATCGCTGCCTCGCCAGCGCTCTCGAACCAGGAGCGGATGTAGCCGGCGCGGTAGATCGCGCGCGCCTCGAGCCTGCGGTCGCCGAACGCGCCTGCGATCGACTCGGCCTCGCCGACGAACGCGCGTGCCTCGACGCCGCGCCCCTGCTTCGCGGCGATGTTCGCGCGCTCGATCAGCGCCCGAGCACGGAGGTCGAGCCGCCCGAACGCGGTCGCCGCCTCGGCAACGGCCGCGAGGAGCGCGTCGCCCTGCTTGAGGTCGCCGAGCGTCTGCAGCGTCCCGGCCCGGCCGAGCCGCGCCTCGAGCGCCTGCTCGGTCTGCGCGTCGCCGACGAGGTCGAGCGCGCGCGCGTAGTAGCGGTCGGCCTCGCGCATGCCCTCGCGACGCTCCGCCTTGGCCGCGGCGCGCATCAGTGCGTCGACCGCGCGCTCGATCGGCGGTGCCTCGCTGCGCCCGACCTCCCGCGCGAGCTTGCACGACTGCTCGAGGTGGTAGGCGACGATCTCGACGAGCTCGTCGCCGACCGCGGGTTGCGCTCCGAGCCAGTCGACGAAACGGACGTGCAGGCTCGCGCGCCTGCTCTTCGGCACGCGGCCGTAGGCGACGTCCTTGATCAGCGCGTGCTTGAACGCCCACTCCCGCTCGTTCGCGATCGAGCTCTCCGCGCGGGCCCGGACGAGGTCGCGCTCCTCGAGCGCCTGCAGGCGCGGCTCCGTCTCGCCGCCGTGGAGCTCGGAGACGGCGCCCGACCAGAACACCATGCCGACCACGGAGGCGTGCTGCGCCACGCTCTTGTCCTCGTCGGGGAGTCCGTCGAGGCGGGCGCCGATCATCGCCTGGAGGCTCGTTGGCACGGCGATGTCGATCGAGGTGCCGCCGCGCGAGAGCGCGCCGGACTCGGCGAGCATGCGAACCGTCTCCTCGAGGAAGAGCGGGTTGCCGGCGGCGTTGCGCAGCAGCTGCTTCGTGTAATCGCCCGGCGGCAGCCCGTTCACGTCGACGAGCTTCGCGAGCAGGGCCTCGCTGGCGCTGTCGTCGAGTGCGTCGAGGCTGATCGAAACGCGCCGCTCCGACTCGGTGACGAGCGCGGGCCGGATCGTCGCGAGCTCGGGCCGCGCCGAGCCGACCAGCAGGACCGGCGCGCCCGCGTCGCCGAGGAACTCGATGAACTCGAGCAGCGTCGGCTCGGCCCAGTGCAGGTCCTCGAAGACGAGGGCGAGCGGCCGCATCGCCGCGAGCAGCTCGAGCACGCGCCGCACGCCCCAGTGCAGCTCGGCCTGCGAGATCTCGGTCGCCGAGTACGTGCCGCGGGGTGTCCGCGGCACGCCGATCAGGTTCGCGAGCGCCGACGCCATCGTCCGCAGCTGGTCGAGGTCGTCGGTGCCGAGCGACTCGAGCAGCGTGCCGAGCTTCGCGGAGACGGTCTCCCGGGGGTCGCTCTTCAGGATCCCGGCGGCGCCCTCGAGGATCTCGATCACCGGCCAGTAGGTGATGCCCTCGCCGTAGGCGAGGCAGCGTCCCCAGAGCACGGTGCCGCGGTCGGAGATGCGTCCGGCGAGCTCGTCGACGAGGCGGCTCTTGCCGACGCCGGGCTCGCCGAGCACCGTCGCGAGCGCGGGCCGGCCCTCGGTGCAGACCTGCTCCCAGACGGCGACGAGACGCGCGAGCTCGGCGTCGCGGCCGAGGAGCGGCGCGTCGCGCCCGCGGCCGCGCGCCGCCGCCTCGCGCACGCCGACGACCTCCCACACGCGCACCGGCTCCGCCTTGCCCTTCGCCTCGATCGGCTCGTGCTCGCGGTACTCGATCGCGTGCCGGCTCGCGCGGAAGGTCTCCTCGCCGACGAGGATTCCCATCGCCGGCGCCGCCGACTCGATCCGCGCCGCCGTGTTCAGCGCGTCGCCCCAGGCGAGCCCCTTCCCCTCCTCGGCGCGGTTCCCGTGCCGCACGATCACCTCGCCGGTGTGGATCCCGATCCGCACCTGGATCTGCCGGATCGGGTCCTCGGCGTTCAGCGCCTCGACCGTGTCGAGGATCGCGAGCGCGGCGCGCACGGCGCGCTCCGGGTCGTCCTCGTGTCCGACCGGCACGCCGAAGTGCGTGACGATCGCGTCGCCGATGTACTTCTCGACCGTGCCGCCATGACGCTCGAGCTCGGCGCGCAGTCGCGTGTAGTAGAGCTCGAGCAGGCTGAGCACGTCCTCGGGGTCGAGCGACTCCGCGAGCGCGGTCGAGCCGACGAGGTCGACGAAGACGAGCGTGTCGAGCTTCCGTTCCTCGCCGACGACGGGCGGCGCCGCGGGCGAGGGTGGCGGCGGCGCGACGGACGCGAGCGGCGTGCCGCAGTCGAGGCAGAACTTCGCCTTCGGCGGGTTCTCCTCGCCGCAGCTCGGGCACGCCGGCGCGGCTTGCGCCGCGCCGCACGACATGCAGAACTTCGCCCCGTCTGGGTTCTCCTCGCCGCAGCCGGCACAGACGGCCATGGCAGGAGTTTACGAGGTTTCGGTGTTTATGGCTATATGTTTCCTGTTTTTAAAGCACCAACAGCGGCCGGAGGCCGCGACCGCTTCGCTTCGATCGCGCCAGACGAGGCGGCGCCCACGAGCGGGCCTCAGCCCAGCTGGCGGTCGAGGTTGACCGCGGCGCTGATCAGCGCCAGGTGCGTGAAGGCCTGCGGGAAGTTGCCGAGCAGCTCGCCGGTCGGGCCGATCTGCTCCGAGTAGAGGCCGAGGTGGTTGGCGTAGGTCAGCATCTTCTCGAACACGATCCGCGCCTCCTCGATCCGGCCGGCGCGCGCGAGCGCCTCGACGTACCAGAACGTGCAGATCGAGAACGTCCCCTCTTCGCCCTCGAGCCCGTCCGGCGCCGCCTCGACGTTGTAGCGGTAGACGAGGCTGTCGGAGACGAGCTCGCGCGAGATCGCGTCGAGGGTCGAGAGCCAGAGCGGGTCGGTCGGGGCGACGAACTTCGTCAGCGGCATCAGCAGCACGGACGCGTCGAGCACGTCGGTCCCGTAGTGCTGGACGAACGCGCCGCGCCCGGCGTTGAAGCCGCGCCGCATCACCTGGTTGTAGATCTCGTCGCGCGTCGCCTGCCAGCGGACGGTGTCGGCCGGCAGCCCGCGATGCTGCGCGATCCTGATCGCGCGCTCGACCGCGACCCACGACATCAGCCGCGAGTACGTGAAGTCCTGCCGCCCGCCGCGCACCTCCCAGATGCCCTCGTCGGCCTGGTCCCAGTTGTCGCAGACCCACTCGACGATGCGCGCGAGGTCGGTCCAGGCGCCGTGGGAGATCGGCGTGCCGTACTTGTTGTAGAGGTAGACGGAGTCGATCAGCTCGCCGTAGATGTCGAGCTGAAGCTGGTCGGCGGCGCCGTTGCCGATCCGCACGGGCGCCGAGCCGCGGTAGCCCTCCCAGTGGTCGAGGATCTCCTCGGGCAGCTCGGCGCTGCCGTCGATCGCGTACATGATCTGGAGCGGCCCCGACTCGTGGCCGACACGCTCGCGGAAGCGGTCGGTGAGCCAGTCCATGAAGCCGGCGGCCTCCTCGGTGAAGCCGAGGCGCAGCAGCGCGTAGAGCGAGAACGCCGTGTCGCGGATCCAGGTGAAGCGATAGTCCCAGTTGCGACCGCCGCCCAGCTGCTCGGGCAGGCTCGTCGTCGCCGCAGCGACCATCGCGCCGCTCGGCTGGTAGGTGAGCAGCTTGAGCGCGAGCGCCGAGCGGTTGACCATCTCGCGCCAGCGGCCGCGGTAGCGCGAGCGCGCGAGCCACCGGCGCCAGAAGGCGACGGTGCCCTCGAAGTCACGCTCGGTCTCCGCCTCGACGAAGGCGCGCGGCACGTAGCTCTCCGGCACCGTCTCGAGAACGAAGGTGGCGGTGTCGTTCGGCCCGAGCTCGAACTCCGCCGAGGCGCCCGCTCCGGTGCAGCGGAGCCCGATCATCGACGAGAGCGCGAGCGTCAGCGAGGGGGAGCGGAAGACGACGCCGCGCTCGTGCGCGATCGTCTCGTGCCGTTCGCGTCCGTAGTCGAAGCGCGGCTCGACCTCGACGCGGAAGCGCAGCTCGCCGCGCACGCAGAGGACGCGGCGGATCAGCCGCTGCCGGTCGGAGCCGGAGGGCGTGACCGGCATGAAGTCCTGCACCTCGCCGACGCCCTGCGGCGTCAGGAACCGCGTGATCAGGACGTTCGTGTCCGGGAAGTAGAGCTGCTTGACCGTTCCCTCGCGGCTGGCGGGCGCGATCCGGTAGCGGCCGCCCCGCTGCCGGTCGAGGATCGCGCCGAACACGCTCGGGGAGTCGAATCGCGGGCAGCAGTACCAGTCGATCGTGCCGTCGGTGCCGACGAGCGCCACCGTGCGCAGGTCGCCGATCACGCCGTGCTCCGCGATCGGCAGGTACGTCGTCGCCGCCGACACCGACAGGTCGACGGCGCGCGTCATCGAGCGCTCCGACGTTACGCGAGCCACCTGTTCGTGTCCGCGAGCCGCCGCGCCTCGGCCTGGAGCAAGCGCAGCGTCACGCTCGGATTCGCGAGCAGGAACCGGAACAGCGGGTCGCGGTCGACGACCGCGCAGCGGAGACGCGCGCGCGCGTAGACGCCCGCCGCCACCCGGTCGCCGAGCAGCGTCGACATCTCGCCGAAGTACATGCCGGCGTGGAGCGCGAGCCGCTCGACCCCGCCCACGACGAGCCCTGCTTCACCCTCGAGGATGACGTGCAGCGCCGCGTTCTCGTCGCCCTCGTGCAGCACCCACTCGCCCTCGCCGCACTCCTGCTCGCGGGCGATCGCCGCGAGCTCGGCGAGCGCCTCGGGCGACAGGTCGGCGAAGAGGGCGAGCCTGCCGAGCCCCTCGGCCACGAGCGTCACCAGGCCACCTGCGCGAAGCTCGTCGGCGCCACGGCCGCAAGGCTAGTCGAGGATGGCGATGGGCGGTCTGAACTGCTCGGTATCGTGGAACGGATGGCGGCCCTGTCGGCGGCAACCGAGGAGGCCGAGGCCGTCGGGAGGCTCGGTGGGGTGCGCCTCGTGGCCGGCTACGTCGCGGTGGCGGCGTTCCTCGTGGCGGCGGTCGCGATCTCGCTCTCGCTCGGGCGCGGCCGGCACGCGACGCCGTCCGTCGCCGGCTTCTGGGCCTCGAGCTCCGCCTGTCTCGGCGGCGACTTCAAGCTCGTCCAGTCCGGCGAGTTCGTCGACCTGGGCGGCGGCCCGAGCGGGAAGCTCCGCATCCGCGGCGGCCACCTGCGCGGCAACGTCCGCTGCCTCGCGGGCGCAGGCGTCCTCGCGCTCGACCTCGGTCTGTCGGGTGAGCAGCTCGCGGGGACGCTCGGCGGCCGGGAGCTCACCGCGCGGCTCACGGGCGCGCTGCCCGCGCCGGGCGCGAGCGCGAAGAAGCCGCCGAAGCGCACGGGCGAGGAGACGTTCGGCCGGCTGATGCTCGCGATCGCGGCCGTGCTGCTCGCGGCGCGGCTCGTCGGCGCGGTGACGGCGCGGCTCAGCCAGCCGCGCGTGATGGGCGAGGTGCTCGCCGGCATCCTGCTCGGGCCGACGCTCCTCGGCGCGGTCTGGCCGGCCGCGAAGAGCTTCCTCTTCCCGGCCGACATCGTGCCGCTGCTCTCGGGCGCCGCCCAGATCGGCCTCGCCTTCTACCTCTTCCTCGTCGGCATGGAGATCGACCCGCGCGTCCTCCGCGCCCGGATCGCGCAGGCGGCGTTCGTCTCGAACACGAGTGTCGCCTTCCCGCTCGCGCTCGGCTTCCTCGTGGCGCTGCCGATCTACCGCCTGCTCGCGCCGCCCGTCCGCTACCTGCCGTTCGCGCTCTTCGTCGGCGTCGCGATGTCGATCACCGCCTTCCCGGTGCTGGCGCGGATCCTGACCGAGCGGCGGATGCTGAGGCGCCCGGTCGGCGCGCTCGCGATCGCGGGCGCGGCGATCGACGACGTGACGGCGTGGGGCCTGCTCGCGCTCGCGACCGCCGTCGCGGGCGCCGGGCACGCGACGCACGCGCTGCAGGTGGTCGCGCTCGCAGCCGTCTTCAGCGCCGGCATGCTGCTCGTCGGCCGCCCGGTCGTGGCGCGCTTCTCGCGCGCCTACGACGAGGTCGGGACCGTGTCGACCGTCTGGCTCGGCGCGATCTTCGTCTTCGTCATGCTCGCCGCGTTCACCGCGCAGCGGATCGGGATCGCCGCGATCTTCGGTGCGTTCCTCGTCGGTCTGATCATGCCGCGGCGGTCGGGCCTCACCGCCGACGTCAGCCGCCGCTTCGAGGACTTCGTCGTCCTCGTCCTGCTGCCGCTCTTCTTCGTCGTCACCGGTCTGAAGACGCAGGTGAACGCGCTCGACCGGCCCGAGCTCTGGCTGCTGACGCTGCTCTTGATCGGCGTCGCGATCGCCGGCAAGTTCGTCGGCGCCAGCGTCGCCGCGCGCTACGCCGGCTTCTCCTCTCGCGACTCGGCCGTGATCGGGACGCTGATGAACACGCGCGGCCTGACCGAGCTGATCGTGCTCAACATCGGCCTCGACCTCGGCGTCATCTCGCAGCAGCTCTTCACGATGCTCGTCGTGATGGCGCTCGTGACCACGTTCATGGCGGGCCCGACGATGCGGCTGCTCGACCCGCGCGGGGAGCTCGCCGAGCCGGTCGAGGAGGAGCTGCGCGCGGTCGAGCCCGAGCGGCGGCAGAGGTCGATGCTCGTCGCGCCGCAGGACCCGAACAACCTCGACGCGCTGCTCGCGCTCGCCGAGCCGCTCGCGAAGTCGGTGCCGCCGCGCGAGCTCGTGATCGCGCAGGTCGTCGTCCCGAGCCGGTTCGTCACCGGCGTCTTCCGCGACGCCGACGACGTCGCCGCGGCGACCGCGGCGCTGAACGAGAGGCGCGGCGAGCTCGCGGCGCGCGGGATCACCGCGCGCACCGTCGCGTTCACCTCGATCGTCCCCGGGCCGGACTACGTGCGACTCGCGACCGAGGACGATGTCGACCTGATCCTGCTCGACGGGCGGCGGCCGCTGCTCGGCGGCGGCGTGCCGCGCGGCTCCGTCGGGCACGTGCTCGAGAAGGCGCCGTGCGACGTCGCCGTCCTCGTCGAGCGCCAGCACGTGCCGACGCTCGACGCGCAGCACCCGATCATGACCCCGTTCGGCGGCGGCGACCACGACTGGGCGGCGCTCGAGCTCGCCTCCTGGATCGCGGCCGCGACCGGGGCGCCGCTGCGGCTCCTCGGCGCCTCCGGCAACGGCTCAGGCGACGCGAGTCGCGTGCTCGGCTCGGCGTCGCTCGTCGTCCAGCAGCTCGCGGGGATCGCGACGGAGCCGCTGCTCGTCGACCTGCGCGGCGACGGGCTGCTGCAGGCGACCCAGGGGGCCGGGTTGCTCGTGATCGGGCTCTCCGACCGCTGGCGGAGCGAGGGGCTCGGCGAGCTGCGGTCGAAGATCGCGCGCGCGGCGCCCGCGCCGATCCTGTTCGTGCGGCGCGGCAGCCGTCCCGGCGCGCTCGCGCCGCGTACCGACGTGACGCGCTTCGCCTGGTCGCGGGCGTAAGTTTCTCGCATGGCCGAACGGCGCGAGCTTCAGCCGGGGGAGACGCTTGGCCCGTACCGGCTCGAGTCGGTGCTCGGCGAGGGCGGCATGGGGATCGTCTTCCGCGCCCGCCGCGAGGACGGGCTCGAGGTGGCGCTGAAGGTGCTGAAGCTGGAGCTCGGCGGCGACCTGATGTTCCAGCACCGCTTCCGGCAGGAGGCGCGTGCCGCCGCCGAGGTGTCGGACCCGCACCTGCTGCCGATCGTCGAGACGGCTCAGGCGGACGGGCGGCACTACATCGCGTCGGCGTACGCGCCGGGCGGCTCGCTCGCCGACCGGCTCGAGGGCGGCCCCTTGCCGCCTGCCGAGGCGGTCGCGGTCGCCGCCGCCGTCGCGGCCGGTCTCGACGCGCTGCACGCCGCAGGCGTCGTCCATCGCGACGTGAAGCCGTCGAACGTCCTCTTCGGCGCCGACGGGACGCCGATGCTGACCGACTTCGGGCTCGCGAAGGGCCGCGCGTACACCGTGCTGACGCGGCCCGGACAGATCCTCGGCACGCTCGACTACCTGGCGCCGGAGCTGATCCGCGGCGAGCCGGCGACGCCGGCGAGCGATCTGTACGCGCTCGGGTGCGTCGCCTACGAATGCGTGGCCGGCCGCGCACCGTTCGCCGATCGCTCGCTGTTCGAGGTCGGGCTCGCGCACCTCGAGGAGACGCCGGAGCCGCCGGCGCCGGAAGCTCCGGAGCTGTCGACGGCCGTCCTGGCCGCGCTCGAGAAGGAGCCCGACCGCCGGCCCGCGAGCGCTGGCGAGTACGGGGCGATGCTGCGCCGCGGGCTCGCGGAGACGGCCGCCGCGTGACCATGGCGCCGTGACGGGCGCCTAGCATAGACGCGGATGGCGACGGGGTCGTACGAGCTCGGGCCGGGCTCCGAGATTGCGGGCTACCGGATCGTCGGCACGCTCGGCCGCGGCGGCATGGGCTTCGTCCACGAGGCGGAGCACGTGCTCCTCGGCCGCAAGGCGGCGCTGAAGACGCTCCTGCCCGAGCTCGCCGACGACGGCGAGTTCCGCGAGCGCTTCATCGGCGAGTCGCAGATGGTCGCAGCGCTCGACCACCCCGGGATCATCCCGATCTACGACGCCGGCGAGCAGAACGGGGTCGTCTACATCGCGATGCGGTACGTCTCCGGCGGCGACCTCGCCGACGAGATCGATCGCGCCCCGCTCGAGCCCGACCGCGCCGTCTCGATCCTCGAGCAGGTCGCCGGCGCTCTCGACGCCGCGCACGCGCACGGCCTCGTCCATCGCGACGTCAAGCCGGCGAACGTGCTGCTCGAGGACGGCGGCGGTCGCGTCTACCTGACCGACTTCGGGATCGCGAAGCGGGCGGGCGCGCGTGGGCTCACGCGCACGGGCTTCTTCGTCGGCACGCTCGACTACGCGGCGCCCGAGCAGATCCGCGGCGAGCCGCTCGGGCCGGCGGCGGACGTGTACGCGTTCGGCTGCCTGCTCTTCGAGGCGCTGACCGGCCGGAAGCCGTTCGACCGGGAGACCGACATCGCGGTCATGCACGCGCAGCTCCACGACGCGCCCCCGGCCGTGGCGGAACTGCGGCCGGGGCTGCCCGCCGGGCTCGACTCCGTGCTCGCGCGCGCGCTCGCGAAGCGCGCCGAGGAGCGGTTCGCGAGCTGCCGCGAGGCGATCGAGGCGGCCAGGGTCGTGCTCGGCGGCGAGGCGTTCTCGGCGCCGACGGCGACCGTGACGGTGCAGACGCGCGGCGCCGCCGTCGTCTCGAACCTGCCGGCCGAGCCGACGCCGCTGATCGGCCGCGAGACGGAGCTCGCGACGGTGGGCGAGCTGCTCCGCAAGCGGGAGCCCCGTCTGCTGACCCTCACCGGCCCGGGCGGTTCCGGCAAGACGCGGCTCGCGACGGCGGCGGCACGCGCGGTCGCCGACGCCTTCGAACGCGCCGCGTTCGTCGACCTCGCGCCCGTCGCCGCGCACGCCGACGTCGGGCCGGCGATCGCGCGTGCGACCGGCGTCGAGGAAGCGGCCGACCGAGCGCTTGCGGAGGCGCTCGCCGAGCGGCTCGGCGCCGGACCGAGCCTGCTCGTTCTCGACAACTTCGAGCAGGTGCTGCCGGCGGCGGCGTTCGTGCACGAGCTGCTGACGGCGGCGCCGGCGTTGAGCGTCCTCGTCACGAGCCAGGCGCCGCTGCACCTCCGCGAGGAGCGGGAGCTGCCGATCGGCCCGCTCGCGCCCGACGCCGCCGTCCGGCTCTTCGTCGAGCGCGCGCAGGCGGTGAAGCCGGCGTTCGAGCTGACCGGCGAGAACCGCGACGCCGTCGAGCAGATCTGCGGCCGCCTGGACGGGCTGCCGCTCGCGATCGAGCTCGCCGCCGCGCGCGTGAAGCTGTTGCCGCCGCAGGCAATCCTGGCGCGGCTCGGCCAGCGGCTCGATCTGCTGACGGGCGGCGCCGCCGACCTGCCGGCGCGGCAACGGACGCTCCGCGATGCGATCGACTGGAGCTACAAGCTGCTCGGGCCGGCGGAGCAGGCGCTGCTCGCGCGGCTCGGTGTCTTCTCCGGCGGCTGCTCGCTCGAGCTCGCCGAGGCGGTCTGCGCCGACGGCGCCGACATCGGCGCGGTCCTCGATGGGATCGCGTCGCTCGTCGACAAGAGCCTCGTCCGCCAGTGGGACGGCGGCGACGGCGAGCCGCGCTTCGGGCTGCTCGAGTCGATCCGGGCGTACGCGCTCGAGCGGCTCGAGGAGCGCGGCGAGCTCGAGGAGCGGCGGCGGCGCCACGCGGAGCGCTTCCTCGCGCTCGTCGAGGCGGCCGAGCCGGAGCTGACGCGCGCGAACCAGGCCGTCTGGCTCGAGCGCCTCGACGAGGCCGCCGACAACATCCGGGCCGCGCTCGCGTGGGCGGTCGGCGCCGGCGAAGGCGAGATCGCGCTCCGCCTCGCGGGCGCGCTCGTCCGGTTCTGGAGCACCCGCGGGCTGCTCGAGGAGGGGCGGCGGGCGCTCGCCGACGCGCTGGCGGCGTGCGGCGTCGGCGTCGACCCGGCGATTCTCGCGAAGGCGTACTTCGCCGCAGGCTACACGGCGCTCGGCGAGGGCGACTTCGCGGCGGCGAAGGCCGACTTCGAGCGCAGCCTCGAGACGGCCGACGACCGCGGTCGCGGCGCCGCGCTCGCACAGCTCGCGTGGCTGGGGATGGCGGCGCGCGACCCGGGTGCGCGCGAGCTCGCCGAGCGCAGCCTCGCGCTCGCCGAGGCGGCGGGCGACAAGCTGACGCAGTCGGGTGCCCTCGGGACGCTCGCGGAGCTCGCCGCCGCGGCGGGCGACTACGTCGGGTCGGCGGCCCTGTTCGAGCGAGGGCTCGAGCTCCGGCGCGCGCTCGGCGACAAGCGGCTGGTCGCGAACTCGCTGCTCGGGCTCGGCCGCGTCGAGCTGCTCCGCGGCGACTCGGAGCGGGCTGCGGGCTTCCTCGACGAGGCCCTGGCGCTCGCGCGGTCGGTGAAGGACACCTGGAGCGTCTCGGTCGCGCTCGCGAGCCTGGGCAGGCTGCAGCTCCTCGCCGCCGAGCCGGTTGCGGCACGCAACCTCTTCCTCGACGGCCTCCGCATCGCGCGCGAGCGGAACGACAAGCGCACGGCTGCCGACCTCGTCCAGGGGCTCGCAGCCGCCGCCGCGCTCGAGGGCGCGTCCGACGACGCGGCCCGTCTCGCCGGCGCCGCCGACCTGCTGCGGTCGACGACCGGAGCGGCGCCGCTGCCGCTCGAGGTGCTGATCGACGAGCGCTTCCTCGCGCCCGTGCGCGCGAGCCTGGGTGAGGGCTACGAGGCGGCGTACGCGCGCGGCCGCGGCCTCGACGTCCACGAAGCGATGATGCCGCCGCCGCGAAGCGCGACGACGATCGTGACGCCGAGCTCCTGAGCCTCACCACGGCGGCGGGTTGTGCACCCAGCGGCCGGCGACCATCGTCGCCACGACCTCGGCGCCCGGGCCCGTGAGCGGGTCGCGGTCGAGGACGACGAGGTCGGCCGCGAACCCGGGCAGAAGCCGGCCGCGGCGGCGCGCGTCGCCGGTCAGCGCGGCGGGGCGGACGGTCATCGCCGCCAGCGCCTCGGCACGGTCGACGGCCGCGAGCAGGTGCGCGAGCGGGTCGATGGCGGCGAGCGGCCGCCCGGAGCCGTAGACGCCGTCGGCGGCGGCGTCGCCGTCGCCGAGTCGCAGGAAGGCGCTGCCGAAACCCGTCCGCAGCCCGAGCGACTCGGCCGCGGCGAGCTCGGCCGGCGTCAGGAGCTGCCAGACGCGCAGCGTCAGCGCCCGTGCCGCGTCGAGCTCGGCCCAGAGCCGCAGGCCGTCGAGCGCGTGGACGGCCGTGACGCCGCGTGCGGCGGCAACCTTCAGCGCGCGCCGCAGCGAGTCCAGATCGTCTCCTGCCCGGACGCGCGCGTCCGTCAGCCCGGGCACGACGACGCAGCCGCCGAGGTCGACGGTCTCGGGCGAAGCGAGCGCCGTCTCGTGCACGCCGACGCCGCCCGCGATCCGCTCGCCGGCGATCGCGAGCGCGCGCTGCGTCGGCGCGTGCGGGTCGAGCGTCCGGACGAGGCCGTTGGCGAGGATCACCTCTGGGAGAATCTACGGCGTGCTCGACCACCCCGGCGCGTTCCTGCCCGACCTCGACGGCAACGCCGCGGAGGCCGTCTGCGACAATCGCTGAGCCCCCCTCGCAAGCGGATGCGGGCTGCGGTCGCAGCCGTCGCCTGCTGCGTCCTCGCGGGCGCCGCCGCCGGGGTCGCCGCTGCGGCTCGACCCGCGATCTCGATCACGCCTGCACGGTCGCTGCCCGACGACCCGCTCGCGATCCGGATCACGCACCTGGCACCGGGCTCCGCGACCGTCGGCATGCGCTCGACGGACGACGGCGGGTTCGAATGGTCTTCGTCGGCGTCGTACCGCGTACCGGCCGGCGGGACGCTCGACCTCGCGACCGCGTTCGCCCGCTCCGGAAGCTACCGCGGCGTCTGGCCGATGGGACTCCTCGTGACGATGAAGCCGAGCCGCAGCGATCCCGCCGGCGCGTACATCTGGACGACGTCCCACCGGCTCCGGTTCGAGCTCACCGTCGAGCAGCACGGGCGACAGGTCGCGGCGCGGACGTTCGGGCGCGGCTTCGCCGGCGGGCTGACGGAGCGGCGGTTGTCGTTCGCCGAGGACGGGCTCGTCGGCGTCTTCTACGCACCGCTGCATGCGCACGGGCACCCGGGCGTCGTCATCTTCGGCGGCTCGGAGGGCGGCTACCACACCCTGATCGGCGCGCTGCTCGCGGCGCACGGCTACCCGACGCTCTCGCTCGCGTACTTCGCCAGACCGGGACTGCCGGAGAACCTCGAGCACATCCCGCTGGAGTACTTCGCCAAGGCGCTGAGGTGGTTCGCGGCGCGGCCGCAGGTCGACGCGGCGCGGATCGCCGTCGGCGGCGTCTCCTACGGCAGCGCCGCAGCGCTCCTGCTCGCGATTCACTACCCGGAGCTCGTCCACGCCGTGATCGCGTCGGTGCCGACGAACGTCGGCCTGTGCGGCCTCGCCGGTACGCCGCCGGTCTGCAGCGGCTACGCGTGGACGTTCGGCGGCCGGCCGGTGCCCTACACGACGCAGTTCGGAAACCCGGCGCCGACCGACAACCCGAACGCGATCATCCCCGTCGAGCGGATCCGCGTGCCGATCTTCCTCGACTGCGCGGGCCGGGACGAGAAGTGGCCGTCGTGCCCGTACGCGCAGGCAATCGTGGCGAGGCTGAAGGCGCACGGAAGCCGCGCGCCGCGGGTGCTCTACGAGTATCCGGACGCCGAGCACTTCGTGGGCGCGTTCGACCCGTACGAGCCCGGCTTCGGCACGACCGAGTACTCGTACGAGGCGACCGAGCGTGCCCGCGAGGCGCTCTGGCCGCGACTGCTCGCGTTCCTCGGGCGTCTGTAGGTTGACGTCGTGCCCGACGTGCTGACCGCGGAGCAGCGCGAGATCCGCGAGCTCGTGCGGACGCTCGCCCGCGAGCGGATCGCGCCGCGCGCCGCCGAGATCGACAAGTCGGCGGAGTTCCCGTGGGACGTCGTCGATCTCTACCGGGAGCACGGCCTGTTCGGGATCATGTTCGACGAGGAGCACGGCGGCGTCGGCGCGAGCGCGCTGACCGCGCTCGTCGCGATCGAGGAGGTCGCGAAGGTGTGCGCGACGAGCGCGCTGATCCTCGCCGTTCAGGAGCTCGGCTCGCTCGCCCTCAAGCTGTTCGGGAGCGACGAGCAGAAGCGGCGGTTCCTGCCGCGGCTCGCCTCGGGCGAGTGGCTCGCCGCGTACGCGCTCACCGAGGCGGGCTCCGGCTCCGACAGCGCCGCGATGCGCACGACCGCCCGCCGCGAGCGCGACGAGTACGTTCTCGACGGCTCGAAGCGCTTCATCACGAACGCCGGCGTCGCCCACGTCTACGTCTGCTTCGCGAAGACGAAGGCCGACGCCGGCCACGAGGGCATCTCCGCGTTCGTCGTCGAGGCGGAGACGCCGGGATTCGCGGTCGGCCGGATCGAGCCGAAGCTGGGAATCAAGGGCTCGACGACCGGAGAGCTCTTCTTCGAGGAGTGCCGGGTCCCGGCCGCCAACCGGCTCGGGGAGGAGGGGGAGGGGTTCCGGATCGCGATGCAGGTGCTCGACCGCTCGCGGCCGGGGATCGCGGCGCAGGGGCTCGGGCTCGCGCAGGGCGCGACGGACTACGCGCTCGAGTACGCGAAGACGCGTGAGACGTTCGGCGAGCCGATCGCGCACCATCAGCTCGTCGCGGGCATGCTCGCCGAGATGGAGACGAAGTGCGAGGCGGCGCGCGGGCTCCTGTACCGGTGCGGAGCGGCGATCGACGCCGGCGCCGACGGCGCCGAGCTGACGAAGCTGTCGGCGATGACGAAGCTCTTCTGCACCGACGTCGCGATGGAGGTGACGACGAACGCCGTCCAGATCCTCGGCGGCTACGGCTACATCCAGGAGTATCCGGTGGAGCGGATGATGCGCGACGCGAAGGTCACGCAGATCTACGAGGGCACGAATCAGATCCAGCGCCTCGTGATCGCGCGCGAGATGCTGAAGGAGCAGCGCGCGTTCCTGCTCGCCGGCGCCGGCTAGGTACGTTGTCGGGGTGGAATTTCCCGGTGCCGACCTGGTCGAGCAAGGACTCCGCGACCTCGAGGCGGGCCTCGAGTCGGTCGAGGCGCTGCTCGTCTCGATCGGCGCGCCGCGCCTGCAGGCGCTCGGATTCTCTCTCCCGCGAAGGCTCGAGAATCCCGAGGAGCGCCTGTACCTCCTCCTCGCGCGGCAGGACGAGGACTCGGCGCACGGGCGCTACAACGCGCTGATCCGCCGCCTCGTCAGCTTCGAGCGAGCCGCGGAGTGCGCGAGCTAGCCGACGCCGACCGGATCACCCGGCTCGTTCGAGCGCTCGGCCGTGCCACGAAGGACGAGACGACGTGCTACCTGACCGGCGGAGCGACGGCCGTGCTCGTCGGCTGGCGCGCCACCACCGTCGACGTCGACCTCGCATTCGAGCCGGAGCGCGACGAGCTGTTGCGCGAGCTGCCACGGCTGAAGGACGAGTTGCGGATCAACGTCGAGCTCGCCTCGCCGGCGGACTTCATCCCGCTGCCGTCGGGGTGGCGCGAGCGGAGCCCGCTCGTGACGCAGGAGGGACGGCTCGCGGTCCGTCATTTCGACCCGGCCTCGCAGGCGCTCGCGAAGCTCGAGCGCGGTCACGACCGCGACCTCGCCGACGTACAGGGGCTGCTCGCCGCCGGCCTTGTCGACGCCGCGGGACTCCGCGCCGCCTACGACGAGATCGAGGGCGAGCTCTTCCGGTTCCCGGCCGTCGATCCGGTCAGCTTTCGGCGGAGGGTGAACGCGCTCGTCGGATGAGCCGGGTCGAGCTTTCCCATCCCGGCCGCGTCCTCTTCCCAGAGGACGGGATCACGAAGGGCGAGCTCGCGGCCTACTACGACGCGGTCGCGCCGGCGCTCCTGCCGCACCTGCGCAACCGGCCGTTCACGATGAAGCGCTGGCGGGAAGGGCTCGCCGGGCCGGCGTTCTTCCAGAAGCAGGCGCCGAAAGGGATGCCGTCGTGGATCCCGACGCGGACGTTCCAGACGTTCCCACGCGCAGGCGGCACACGGATGGTCGACTTCCCGCTCGTCAACTCGCGGGACGCGCTCCTCTGGATGGTGCAGATGCACTGCATCGACATGAACGCGTGGTACTCACGGGTCGACCGGCCGGACCGGCCCGACTTCGTGCTCTTCGACCTCGACCCGCCCGAGGGCGACTTCTTCGCGCTCGCCGTGCGGGTCGCGCACCTCGTGCGGGCGGCGCTCGAGCGACTCGAGCTGCGCTCGTACGTGAAGACGAGCGGCGCCGACGGCATCCACGTGCTCGTGCCGATCGCGCGCCGTCACGGCTACGACGAGACGTACGAGTTCGCCGAGCTCGTCTCCCGTCAGCTGGAGGCGGAGCATCCCGGCGAGGTGACGACAGCGTGGCTGAAGCGCAAGCGGAGCGGCGTTCTCGTCGACCATCGGCAGAACGGCTGGGGGAAGACGATCGCCTCGGTCTACTCGGTGCGCCCGAAGCCCGGGGCGCCGGTCTCGACGCCGCTCGAGTGGGAGGAGCTGACCGAGCAGGTCCGGCCGCGCGACTTCTCGATGGCGGCCGCGCTCGAGCGCGTCGCTGCGCGTGGCGACCTCTTCGCGCCCGTGCTGCGCGGCGGCCAGTCGCTCGCCGCCGCGCTCCGGACGCTTCGCGGCGCGGGCTAACCCGAAGAACTCGGGGCTAACGGGCCGGCGAAGCCCCGAGCTGTGCGAGCAGCCCGTGGACGTCCCACATCGTCCAGACGCTGCCGATTCGAGCGCCGGTGAAGCGCGCGATCGAGACCCCGCCGACGGTGGCGCGGCGACCCGTCGGCGCGAGCTCGCCGAAGTCGCCTTCGTGCGTGCCGGTCGCCGTCCAGCGGGAGGCGACCCGACCGCCGTCGGCGAGCTGCTCCTCGATCGTGAACGTCAGGTCGGGGAACGCTCGCCGGTAGCCGGCGATCAGCTGCCGCTCGCCGTCGGCGCCGCGCACGCCGTCCGGCACGAGCGGTCCGACGAAGACGTAGTCGGATGCGTAGATCCGCTCGTCGAATCGGCCGCCGCTCCAGGCGCCCTCGAGGATCTCGCGCGAGATGGCTGCGATGTCGTGCATCGGAGGCTCCTCCCTCGTCGTTGGACGACCGGGACGCTAGGAGGCCGCCGCCGCCGCCACATCGGGCGAATACCCCATCTCGAGCAGCCCCTGCTCGAGGGCGAAGAGCGCCGCGGCGGCCCGCGTCGAGACGGCGGCCTTCGCATAGACGTGCTCGAGGTGGCGGCCCACCGTCTTCGGCGAGATCACGAGTCGCGCCGCGATCTGCCTGTTGGTGAGCCCGCGTGCGAGCAGGACGAGCACCTGCGCCTCGCGCGCGGTCAGACCGGCGGGCAGCTCGCGGTAGTTGTGCGCCCGGCGCTGCCCGGCAGCCGCCAGGACGGCGTCGACGGCGTCGGCGTCGAGGCGGCCGGCGCGGGCGCCGGCGAGCAGCTCGTCGGCGGCACGCTCGGCCGGCAGCGCCGCGCGGTGCGGGCGCCGTTCCGTCATCGCCTGGAACGCGTCGGCGGCGGCGAGGACGCGGGCCGGCGCCGACAGCTGCGCCGCGGTCGCGCCGCGGTGGTAGCCGGAGCCGTCGAGGCGCTCGTGGTGGCCGCCCGCGACGAGCCCGAGCGCCACCAGGGTCGGCGAGCGATCGAGGAAGCGCTCGACGTGGTAGGGATGCAGACGGACGGCCTCCCAGTCGGCGTGTCCCAGCGGTCCGGGGCGGTCCCAGATCCCGCTCGAGACGGCGACACGGCCGAGATCGTGGAGCAGCGCCGCGCGCCGCAGCTCGGCCGCGTCGAGGTGGAGCCGCCAGCCGGCGGCCTCGGCGAGCTCGGCGACAGCCGCGGAATGGCCGAGAAGCCAGGGGGACTTGAGGTCGGCGAAGTCGCCGGCGGCACGGCACGCGGCGTCGAGGCCCTCGTCGTCGAGGACGATCCCGTCCGGGTCGGCGGCGAGCGCCGCGTCCCACGGCTCGCCGTCGCCGTCGAGCTCGGTCGACACGAGGAGCGCGACGACGGCCGGGTCGAAGAGCTTGCCGCTCGCGCGCCGGACGGCCGCCACGGCGCCGTCG
>Ga0070741_10008603_pt1 | contig 20339 bp, 15 predicted proteins | sample Coa_R1_4_FD_66440 | JGI IMG/M metagenome (GOLD analysis project Ga0070741, IMG submission 66440) | Surface soil microbial communities from Centralia Pennsylvania, which are recovering from an underground coalmine fire - Coalmine... | ecosystem: Environmental > Terrestrial > Soil > Unclassified ...
TAAAGGCCGAGCTGGCGCACGGCGCCGACGAACTGGTCGAAATCGACGGGCTTGCGGATGTAGCTGTTGGCGCCGAGGCGGTAGCCGGCGATGATGTCCTGCTCTTCCTTCGAAGACGTCAAGATCACGATCGGCAACAGCCGGGTGCGCTCGTCGGCGCGCAATTGTTTGAGAACTTCGAGGCCGTCGACCTTCGGCAGCTTGAGGTCGAGCAGGATGACGGTGGGGAGATCGGCGGGATGGCGGCCCGCGTGCTTGCCGCGACAGAACAGGTAATCCAGCGCCTCGGCGCCGTCGCGCACGACGTTGACCTTGTTCACGATGTTATTTTTCTCGAGCGCGAGGCGCGTGAGCTCCTCGTCATCCGGATTGTCTTCCACCAAGAGTATGCTTTTCATGATGCCGTGCTCCGATCGGTTTCCGCCGTCAAGAAGTCCTTAGTCAGTGCCCCGTCCGTATTAAAGCGTAAAGTAAAAAGCGGCGCCCTGGCCGATCGCGCCTTCCGCCCAAACCCGTCCGCCGTGGCGGCGTACGATGCGCTGCACGGTCGCGAGGCCGATCCCGGTTCCGGGGAACTCGTCCATGCTGTGGAGCCGCTGAAACGCGCCGAAGAGTTTGCTCGCGTAAGTCATGTCGAAACCCGCGCCGTTGTCGCGCACGAAATAGACGCGTTGATGCGAGGAGTCGTCCCGCGCCCCGAACGCGATGCGCGCGTCCGGCGTCTTGCCGGTGAATTTCCAGGCGTTGCCGATGAGATTCTCGAGCAGGACGCGCAGCAGCGGCGGATCACCGACGGCGGTCAAGCCGGGCTGAATATCGACCGCAACCCGGCGTTGCGGATCGGCGCGGCGCAGATCCTCGATGACCGCCGCCGCCAGCGCGCCGAGATCGACGGCCTCGCGGCTCATCCCGGCGCGCGTGACGCGAGAGAGCTTCAGCAAATCGTCGATCAGCTCGCCCATGCGCTGCGTCGCGGCGCGAATCCGCTCCAGATAATTTTTGTGCTGCGTGCCCAACCTGTCCTTGCAGTCGTCCAGCAATATGCGGCTGAATCCGTCGATGCTGCGCAGCGGCGCGCGCAAGTCGTGGGAAACCGAATAACTGAACGCCTCGAGCTCCTTGTTGGCGGTTTCAAGTTCCCCGGTCCGCTCGGCGACCAGGAGTTGCAGATCGGCTTTGTGGCGCGCTTCTTTCCAGGCGCGTAACAATAAGTACGCGGCGAATCCGGTCAATGCCAGTATCAACCCATAAATGATCGAGAATCGAAGCAGCTGGGCGTCCCTCGCCGCGAACGCCGTCTTCGCCGGCTCGTCCAGGACCACGCCCCAGCCGTATCGGCCGACCGGCGTATAGGCGGTGATGCGCTCTTCGTGTTCGATGTTGTTGAACTCGACGGCGACGCCGCCATGTCCGTGCAGCACGCGTTGCACGGCCGGCACGGCGGAGAAGTTCGCGGTTTCCCCTTTGGGCGTGTAATTCGGGTGAAATGCGATCTGTCCGGTTCGATCGACGATGTAGATGAGCCAAGCCGGATTCATCGGCGCATCCTTGAACCACTCGAAGAAGGCCTCGAGCTTGATCTGCAATACCAATATGCCGAGCAGCTCTTGCCGTTGGTTCGTGACCGGCACTGCCATCGCAATCACGTTAATGGGGGGCGCGGCGGAGCGCGTATAGATATCGGATACGTAGGGCTTGCGGCTGCGGACGACGCCGCGGTACCAGTCGCGATGGGAGAAATCCTTTCCCCGCACGGAAGGCAGCGCCGGCGTGTCCGCCATGAGCACTCCTTTGGGATCGGCGAGAAATAGTCGTTCGATATACGGAAACTCGGCGGGAACGCCGCCCATGATATTGATCGCTTCGTTCCACCGCCCGGTTTCCACGAGGCGCCGAAAGCGCACGCGCGTGGATAGCGAAACGCCGACGTCGACCACGCGGTCGAGCTTCTCCGTCAATACGGCCGCGACGAGGTTGGAGATGCTTTCTCTCTTCGCCAGAACCGTCCGGGTCATTTCCTGCCCGGTGCTCCGATAGCCGTAGAAGCCGGCGAACGCGATCGGGAGCACCGCAAGGAAAATCACCGCTGCTTGAACCAGCCGATGGCGGCTCCCGGCTGTTTCGATTAACCCGGCGATATGCCGTCGGAGGAAAGAATACGTCTGCGGCGGCCGGGGATCGGGTGGCCGCCTAGCCGCAGCATTCATGGTTCTTGTCCGGCGAGCGGGGCGCGGAGGCGGACCCGTGATCTCATGACGTTCGCGAACGCACCCGCTTTCGAGTGGCGCTTGGTCGGCATGCGCTCGTCTCTCTTCATGATCACCGAATGATGCTTGATCCCGTTAATTCCGGAGTATCTCTAGTATAGTCACGCTGAAAATCTCGGTCCCCTCGGCCTCGTCGGTCCAGCGACGAAGAGGATCGAGGCAATTGCAATCCAAGGTACGCGGTTCCGCGACTCCTTTCCAGATTCAGTTTTTTCGATCGCTGACCTTGATCAGGCGCATGCGCAAAATACGCCCTTGGTCTTCCGGCGTCGCGGGGAGTCTCGAGCCGAGTGCCGCGCTCAGCGGTTCCTCCGGGGTCCGGCGCTAAATCGTGGGAAGCGGCACAGACAATCCGCCGAGCGCAGCTCCTTATACGCTCGTCGCGCAACAGATTGACCCATTAGAAGCGCTTCTCGACCATGCGCGCCTGACTTCGGAGGATCGCAGAATGCAGCAAACGATGCAGCAGGAAGTATTCGCGCGCCATTTTGTACCCCAGGCAGCGGGTAGAGCCGCGACGAGCACGACCGTTACGTTGCGCGGGCGGAGAGCCGATGACGTCGGCGTTTTGGCCGACGTGGCGCCGCGCGCGCGGATTCCGCGCGCCCCAAAGAGGGTAGGGCGTAATGTGCTGTTGCGCGTTGCCTCGACCTTGTTTTGGGCCGTGATGGGGGAGAAGACTTTTGCGCGCGCGATCTCGCAACAACGAATTCCCGCGGCGCTACTCGACGGCGCGCTTGCCGCCGGCACGGCCTACGTGCAGGACGTGCGCCGCCCCGATTTCGTTTCTGAACCGAAGGTCTCGAAGCGCGCGGTTTTCTCCCTCTATACCGCGATCGGCTTGGGCCTAGGGCTTGGCGCGGCGCTCGTAAACCGGCGTCGATAAACATTGCAATTGCGAAGCGCTCGCGCGTCGCGGGCGCGGCGTCAAAGAGCTGCGTGCTTGGTCCTGCGCGTGGAGCAGGGCGAATGTAACGCCCCTCCCGCCGGATCGACAACCGACGCGTCTATGGCGTCATTGCTTCGGCGAGATCGCTCTCCAGCGATTCATACGGCTCGATTCCAACCGACAGGCGTATGAGACCGTCGGCAATGCCGGCGCGGCGTCGTTCGTCGGGCGGCATCATGGCGTGCGAGGTGTGGAGCGGAATGGAGGCCAGGGTTTCGACGCCGCCGAGGGACACGGCGCGCGCAATCACGCGGAAGCGATCATAGACCCGTATGGCTTCCGTCAAACCGCCGGCAACCTCGAAGGCGAGCACGAAGCCGAACGCTTTCATATACACACGGGCAATGTCGTGATCGGGGTGGTGCGGCAGGCCGGGGTAGTGCACCCGCGCGACTTTGCCTCCCGACGCGCGCAGGCCATCGAGAAAACGCGCGAGCTTCAAGGCATTTTCCGCCGCCTGACGCGCGCGCAGTTCGAGCGTCGCGAGCGAGCGCACGAGCAGCCACGCGGGATCGGGCGCGAGGATCGCGCCGGTGCGACGCCGGAACGCTTCGAGGCGCTCGAGCAGCTCGTGCCGGCTCGAGACGACGCCCGCGAGCACATCCGAATGGCCGCCGAGAATTTTCGTCGCGCTGTGCATCGCCAGATCGGCGCCGTGATCGAGCGGGCGCTGCAAGGGCGGCGGCAAAAAGGTCGCGTCCACCGACACCAGCGCGCCGCAGCGGCGCGCCGCATCGACGATGCGTTTCAGATCGACGACGCGGCAGAGCGGGTTGGTCGGCGTCTCCACGTGGACGAGCTTTACGGCGCCGTCAATGGCGCGAGTGACGGAACCTGGGTCGAACGGATCGAAACGACGCACCTCGATGCCGAACCGGGGAAGGTCCGTCGACACCAACGCCTCTACGCCGCCGTAAACGTAATTGCTTACGGCAATCGCGTCGCCGGCGCGCAAGAGCCCGCAGAAGATCGCATGCAGCGCAGCCATGCCCGAAGCGAACGAAACCGCGCCGTCCGCGCCTTCGAGCGTGGCGACCTTCGCTTCGAAGCGACGGCCCGCGGGGTGACCATAGCGCGGGTAGAATTCCCCGGGAAGCTCGCCTTCGCCGACGGCGCGCAGTTGTTCCGCGGTCGGATAGGCGAAAGTGGTGGCGCGCGTGACATCGGGGGCGAGAGGACCCGACGGCGGAGAGGAAGCCTCGCGGCAGCCGTAAGGACGATGTGTTGCTTGCATAAGGTAAGCTCCGTGAAGCGGCCTAACGCTCGACCACGCTACCGGCGATCAGTTACCGCATTGGGTCAGGCGGCATACCACATTACCGCGATGCAGTGACACGCGGTGCCTGTCATAACGAACAGGTGCCATACGAAGTGGAAGTACCTGATTCGTTCCGCCGCAAAAAACGCCGCACCCGCGGTGTAAGCGACGCCGCCGGCGAGCAACCAGAAAAGTCCCCACTTGGGCACCAGCGTCCACGCCGGCTCGGCCGCGATGAGGATCAACCAGCCCATCGCGAGGTATACCGCCGTCGAGACGGCCGTGCACCGAATGCCGCCGAGAGCCTTCAACACCGTTCCGACGACGGCCAAGCCCCACACGAGCCCGAACAGCGTCCAGCCCCAAGCGCCGCGGAGCACACCGAGCGTGAACGGGGTGTAGGTCCCGGCGATCAGGAGGTAGATCGCCGCGTGGTCGAGGATTTGGAATACCCGCTTGGCGCGACCCTCCGGGAACGCATGAAAGAGCGTGGACGCGAGGTACAGCAGCACCGCGGTAGCCGCAAATACGCTCGTGCCCGCGATACCCGCCGGGTCTCCACGCCGGACGGCCGCTACGACGAGAACCGGGAAAACCGCCAGCACCGCCAGCAAGCCGATGCCGTGGCTGATGCTGTTCGCGACTTCTTCTCCGAGAGATTGTGGTCGCGTTCGCAGCCGCGAAGCGCGGATCATTGTGTACGTTTCCTGACCGGACCAGCCATGGCAAGGGAGGCGTTCGTATTATAAAAGAATGCTACAACCGTTGCGGTCGAGCTGGCAAAAAATCTCTTGCGAGCACAGACGGGGAGAACGAAACAGCGAATGATTTGCTGGTTCCACTCCGCAGCGCGCCGGCCGTCGAACCGTTACGGGTTGTGTTATCGCCCACCGAATGAAACAACCAGCTGCCGTCGCGCCCACCCGATCGCCGCATCGCCTCGAAGCCCGTTTCATGCCGGAAAGCCGACGTTTCGCGGTCGAGGCATCGATCGGCGTGGACGTTTTCCCCGTTGGCGAGGGCCGTTGCGTTTCTTCGCGCCGACAGGCGGTTTTTCTGGCACGAGGATTGCCCTTTATTAATAAGCATGGAGAGTCAGGCAACGGGATGGAGTGACGGTCCTTGCGTCGACCCTAGCAGCACGCTTCCTTGAAAAAGACCATCGCGTTCGAAATTATTGGGTTATTGCTGGCCGCTGTCGGCGGCCTCAGTATCGCCGCTTGGCTGGTCGGCTGGCAAACACGGATCGTCCCTGGACCCGACGCCGCGCTGGGCTTCATGCTTGCCGGGAGCGCGTTTCTTTTCCGCGATCGAGCGCGAGTCGCGCGTGTCGTCGGGAGCCTGCTCGCCGGGCTCGGCTTGGTCGACGCGTTGGTTGACGTCATCGGCAGAGCAAATTTTCCGAGCTTCGCTTCGATCCCCGCGCACCTCGCGGCGGGTTTCCTGTTCAGCGGTCTGATCCTCGCTTTCATGCACCACGTCAAAAACAGGTGGGCCGCGTGGCTGATGGAGCTCGCCTGTTTGAGCGTGGTGCTCCTGGGCATGTTTCACGCGGTCGATCAGCTGACGGGCCTGCGCGTCGTGAGCAGCGACTGGTTCAATGTTTCGCTGACGCTGACCGCATTGCTGCTCGGGGCGCTCGGTCTGGGATTGTGGTGCTTGATACGGCACGTAGCGTGGTACCGCGACTTCGACATCGACCACGTCGATTGGAAGATCACCGCCGTCAGCGGTGTCGTTCTGTTGTTGATTGCGTTCGCCGCCGCGGTCGCCAGTTTTCTCATCATGGCCGAGCAGACCGAGCGAGCCATGAAGAGCACGCTGACCCTCTCATTGGAGAACCGGGCGCGCTTATTTCAAGACGAGATGGAGAACGCGATGCGGGCGGCGACCGACATCGGTCAGCGCAGCGACTTGCACGGGCTACTGCGTTCAACGGTCGGGGGCGAGTCGCGCGGCGATCGGACCAAGCTCGAACTCGCTCTCGCGCGGCTCCTCGAGCGTCGGCATGTCGATATCGCCGGTGTGGCGATCTACGACGCGCGCGGCCGCGCGCTCGCGCGGGCGGGCCGCTTCGTAAACGATTCCGAAATCAGGATGCCGCTTGCGCTCGCGCAACCGGCCGTTCTGCTTTGGGATCACGGCTTGGTGATGCACGTCGAATTGAAACTCGCGGAGGGGGGCCGGCGGTTGGGCGCCCTCGCGTTGGATATCCGCCTGTCGAAGGTCGATGCGGCGCTCAAGGAGCGTTCCGGGCTGCGCGGCTCGGGCGCAGTCGTGGTGTGCGCGGCCGCCGGCGAGGGTTTGCAGTGCGTGCTGGCGGAACCGGAGTACCGCACGGGGAAGGTTTCCGGCGTTCGCGCCAACGCCGATCCGTTACCCATGCACCATGCGTTGCGGGGCGAGAAGGGCGTGGGCACTAATTACGACTATCGCGGCCGGGAAGTGGTCTCCGCTTACGGGCCGATCGGTTCCTCGGGCCTTGGCATGCTGTTGAAGGTCGAGAAGGCCGAGATGCAACAGCCGATTCGCGCGCGCCTGTGGGAAATGCTCGCCGCGTTGGCGGCATTGGCGCTCGTGGGGCTCCTGCTGTTGCGATGGCAGATCAAGCCGCTCGCCGGCCGATTGGTGCAGGAGGTGCGCGAGCGCCGGCGCGTTGAAGAGGAGTTGCGTCTGCTGCACACGATCACGGCCGAGATCGGTCAGGCGCAGGACGTGCATGCGGCGTTGCGAACGGTGCTGCAAAGAATCTGCGAGGCCGCCGGGTGGGTCGTGGGGCAGGCATGGCTGCCATGCCCGGCCGGTATATGCCTGGAACACAGCGCCACGTGGTACGGCGAAGCCGATTTGGAACGTTATACCACCGCGCAGCAGTACTTCACGTTCCGGCGCGGTCAAGGTCTGCCCGGTCGGGTATGGGCCGGCAAGAAGCCCGAATGGTTGCGCCAGGGCCATGCCGATCGATACTCGCGGCGCAAGGCGCTCATCACGCGCGCCGGTTTCCAATCGCGCATGGGCGTGCCGATTCTGGCCGACCAGGAAGTGGTCGCGGTCCTCGAGTTCAGCACGCGCACGCGGCGCGAGGAAGACGCGCACCTGCTCGATCTGACGAGCCTGATTGCCGCGCAGCTCGGCAACGCCATCCGCCGCAAACGCGTCGAAGCGGCGCTGCGCGAGGGCGAGGAACGCTACCGCGCGCTGGTCGAGTCGGTGGATGCGATCGTCTGGCAAGCGGATCCCCGCACTTTCCAATTCACCTACGTCAGTCCGCAGGCCGAGCGCATTCTCGGATATCCGGCGCGCGCGTGGCAGGAATCCGCGACCTTTTGGAAGGATCATTTGCATTCCGATGATCGGGAGCGCGCCGTCGCCTATCGCGCGAGCGCGACATGCGAGGGACGTGCGCACGAGTTCGAATACCGCATGGTCGCGGCCGACGGGCGCCTGTTGTGGTTCCGCGATAAGGTAGCCGTGATATGTCGGGACGGCGAGCCGGTGCAACTGCACGGCATCATGCTGGACATCACCGAGGTGAAGCGCACGGCGCAGGATCTGTACGACAGCGAGGAGCGCTACCGCACCTTCATTCAGAACTCGGTCGAGACGATTTACTTCTACGATCTGGAAACCAAACAAGTGTTGGAGGCGAACCCCGCGTTCCAAAAGATGTTGGGCTACAACGCGGAGGAAATCCGCGGGCTTTCGATGCATGACTTCATCGAGCACGACAAACGGAGCATCCATGAGTTTTCCCAGCGCATCGTGGATTCGGGCAGCGGCTTCTCCATCGGCGAGCGCACGTGGCTTACCAAGGACGGCGCGCGCAAACACGTACGGGTCAATGTCGGCAGAATCAGGCAAAAGGACCGCATGATCGGTTTTGCGATCGCACGCGACGTGACCGACGCCAAGGTGATGGCCCAATCGTTGAACGACAGCGAGGTGCGCTATCGCGCCTTGATCGAGAACTCGATGGAGGCGATCTACTTTTATGATCCGGAGGCGCGGCAAGTGCTCGACGCCAATCCCGCCTTCCTCGACTTGTTGGGGTACACGCGCGAGGACCTCGGCAAAGGCGCCATCAGCATGTACGACTTCATTTTGCACCCGCGCAATACGGTCGGATCGTTCACACAGCACTTTCCACCGGGGAAGTCCGGCGCCATTTCCATCGGCGAGCGCATTTGGGTAGGAAAAAACGGCGTGCGCCGGTATATGGACGTCACCGCCGGGCGTATGCACCAGGGAGGGAGGAGCATCGGGTTCACGGTGGCGCGCGACATCACCGAACAGAAGCATACGCAAGAGCGCCTGACTTACCTGGCGCACTATGATGAGCTTACGGGATTGCCGAACCGTACCTTGTTTAATGAGAACCTCGAACAGATTTTGCTCGAATCGAAGCGCCGCCAGCGCCTGGCCGCGGCGATGTTCCTGGACCTGGATCGGTTCAAGACCATCAACGACACCTTGGGTCACGAGATGGGCGACACGCTGCTCAAGGCGGTGGCAGAGCGGCTGCGCCAGTGCGTGCGCCGCGGCGACGTGATCGCTCGGCTGGGCGGCGACGAATTTACCATCGCGCTCGCCGACGTCGCCCAATACGAAGACGTGGCGCGCGTGGCGCAAAAGATGCTGGACAACTTTGCGTATCCGTTCCACATCGGCGGGCGCGATCTGTTTGTGACCGCGAGCATCGGCATCGCGCTCTATCCGCAGGACCATCGCGGCGTCGACGGGCTGCTCAAGAACGCGGACGCCGCGATGTATCGCGCCAAGGAGCTCGGGCGCAACAATTATCAATTCTTCACGCAAGAGATGAATGTGGAGGCGTCGAAGCGCCTGACGCTGGAAACGCATCTGCGCCGAGCGCTGGAACGCGACGAATTTCTGCTCCACTATCAGCCGCAGGTGGATCTGGAGAGCGGTGCGGTCGTCGGCGTGGAGGCGCTGATACGCTGGCAGAATCGGGAGCTCGGCATGGTTTCACCCGCCGACTTTGTTCCTCTGGCGGAAGAAACCGGGCTGATCGTGCCGATCGGTGAGTGGGTGCTGCGTAGCGCGTGCCGCCAGAACAAGGCGTGGCAAGACGCGGGTTTGCCGAAGTTGCGCATCTCGGTCAATTTGTCCGCGCGCCAATTCCGCGAGAGGAACCTGATCGAGACCGTACGGCGCGTATTGCGCGAAACGGGTCTGGCGCCCGAGTTTCTCGAGTTGGAGCTTACCGAAAGCCTGTTGCAGCACGTCGATACGGCCGAGGTGGTACTGAAGGAGTTGCACGCCTTGGGGGTGCACATCTCGGTCGATGATTTCGGCACCGGCTACTCGTCGCTCAACTATCTCAAGCGTTTTCCGATCGACAACCTCAAGATCGATCGCTCCTTCGTGCGCGACGTGATCAACGATCCGGACGATGCCGCGATCACGGACGCGATTATCACCATGGCGCACACGCTGGGCATCCACGTGGTCGCCGAGGGCGTGGAAACGCGCGAGCAGCTCGCGTTCCTGCATCAACACCGGTGCGACCTCATGCAGGGTTATTACTTCAGTAAGCCGTTGGCGGCCGACGCGCTCGTCGAGCTGCTGCGCTCGGGACGGCGGCTCACGTCGCGCGAGCGACGGATCGAGCCCGACATAAAGACGGCTTAGTAGAACTATCCGCGGTTGGCGCCGGCCGCGCCGTCGCGAAACGGCGGTCCGCGCGCGGACCTTTCGCGTCTTTCCGTGTTCAAAGACCATGCTTCCAATCGCCACGGAGGGCACGTGATGCACGCGGCTATTGCTTTTCCACTACTCGGCTTGTTGACGACAGGTCTCGCCGGTTGCGGAGAAATGGCGCAGTTGCCGGAGCAGGCGGTATGGGCGCGAAGCCGACGCTGCCGCCACCCAACCGCACGCTCCTACCCACCGTTCATATCGCGCCGGCGAAGGGGGTGGCCGCCCGGGGGAAAACCGATCGCCGCGCCGGGTCTCGCCGTGGCCGCCTACGCGACTGGGCTCGATCATCCGCGCTGGCTCTATACGCTTCCGAACGGCGACGTGCTCGTCGCGGAAACCCGATCCGTCTTTCTGGCGGGCTCAATTCCCCCTTCGGCATGGCGCTGGTCGGCGGCGATTTCTACGTTGCCAACACGGATGCGCTCGTGCGTTTCCCCTACGAGAACGGCGCAACGCGGATTACCGCGCCCGGTGCAAAAGTCGCCGACCTGCCGGCCGGACCGATCAATCATCATTGGACCAAGAATGTCATCGCCAGTCGCGACGGCTCGCGTCTTTATGTGACGGTCGGCTCGAATAGCAATGTCGGCGAGAACGGTATGGAAAACGAAGATCATCGCGCCGCGATAAGTAGACCAATCACCGCTAATCCGCGGGATGGCGCTGCGGCCAGAACGAGCATTACGATTCATTTCGGCCTCGGCAGTCCGGAGCAACGGGGAGGGGAAGCGGCGATATGACGTCGATGAATAAACAGCGCGTTGTCGGCGGCGCCGTTCTCGTTTTGTTGTATGCGCTGACGTGGCGCGCGACGAACTTTCTCCTCGCGCTCTTGCTGTGGCTCGGATTTGTCGCAGCGGGTTTGTTGGTGCTGTTTTTCCTGAAGCGAGATGCTCGACCGGCGAACGGGGGAGCCGGGCAATGGAACGAACTGTTCTTGCGTTTGCTTCCGAAACATCTGCGAGCAGGTGTCGACGAGCTGAAAAAGCGCGAAAAGAAATCGACCTAACGCGCATCGGATGGCTCCATTAGAAGCAAGACTCGTCGGCGGTTGGGTGAGCGGCAGTCGGCCGACGCGTGCGCGGTCTTCCGCCATGCGCCGCCTGAGCCGCCGTCTGCTCCGCCTCAACCCGCCGATAAACGGAGCAATCACGACGACGTGAAGCGCCGACTGCATAACCTCACCCGTAGTGTCAACCCGCCGAGCCGCGCCACAATGCGCTCCGCCTAAGGGGGCGGCACGCGCGCCCTTGCCGACAATCAAGAGGAGCCTCTTGGTAACAGATGGCCCTTATCCAGCATTTCCCTAAAGAACCGCCCCCGGCGTTCGAGCTGAAGGGGCGCATGATGACCCTTTCCGTGCTGCGCGTGCTGACGTCCGACCTCGATGCCTTCTCCGAACAGCTCGACGCCAAAATCGCCGCGGCCCCCGACCTGTTTCAAAATTTTCCCGTACTGCTGGATTTCGAGTCGTTGTCGAGCGGCGCCCAGAGCGCTTTCGACATCGCCGAGCTCGACCGTTTGTTGCGCGAGCGCAGTTTCGTTCCGGTGGGGTTGCGCGGCGCGGGCGACGTGCTCGCCGGGATCGCGGCGGGCGTCGGCATCGGCGTGATTTCCGCGAGCGCGGTGGAACCGAGCCGGCGCAAGGCGGCGAAGGACGCCGGTCCTCCTGCGCGCGCGGCGAATTTGCTGATCAAAGAGCCGGTGCGTTCCGGACAGCAGGTCTACGCCAAAGACGGCGACCTGGTCGTTCTCGCGACGGTGAGCCCGGGTGCGGAAGTCTTGGCGGACGGCAACATCCATATATATGGCGCGTTGCGAGGCAGGGCGCTGGCCGGCGTCAAGGGAAACGCGGAAGCGCGGATTTTCTGCCGCAGCCTCGACGCAGAACTGATCTCGATCGCCGGGCACTATCGGGTGAGCGAGAAGATCCAGGAATCCGAACGCACGCACCCGGTGCAGGTTTTTTTGAGCGGCGACAGTCTGGTTATCGAAAACCTGTAACAGCGGGCCTTCGGCGACCGAAGCAACTTTTTTATTGGAGGAACGCAAACCGTGGCAAGAATAATCGTGGTCACCTCGGGCAAGGGAGGTGTGGGCAAGACGACCACCAGCGCCGCCATTTCGACCGGCCTGGCGCTGTCCGGCAACAAGACCGCCGTGATCGACTTCGACGTCGGTCTGCGCAACCTCGACCTCATCATGGGTTGCGAGCGCCGGGTGGTGTACGACTTCGTCAATGTCATCAACGGCGAGGCCAATCTCAACCAGGCGCTGATCAAGGACAAGCGGGTGGAGAATCTCGCCATCCTTCCCGCCTCCCAGACGCGCGACAAGGACGCGCTGACCAAGGAAGGCGTGGAACGGGTGCTGGAGCAGTTGGCGAAGGACTTCGATTACATCGTTTGCGATTCCCCGGCCGGCATTGAAAGGGGAGCTTTGCTGGCCGCTTATTTTGCGGACGATGCGATCGTCGTGACCAACCCGGAGGTTTCCTCGGTGCGGGATTCCGACCGCATCCTGGGCATTCTCGCGAGCAAAACCCGGCGCGCGGAACGCAACCAGGAGCGGGTCAAGGAACACCTGTTGCTGACTCGTTATTCTCCGGCGCGGGTCCAGAAGGGTGAAATGCTGAGCGTCGACGACGTTCGAGAGATTCTCTCGATCGACCTGCTGGGAGTGATTCCCGAGTCCAAGTCGGTGCTGGCGGCTTCGAACTCCGGCGTACCGGTCATTCTCGACGATGAGAGTGACGCGGGGCAGGCGTACATGGATGCGGTCGCGCGGTACCTGGGCGAGGAACGACCGCACCGCTTTCTGGTGGAGAAGCGGCGTCTTTTCGGCCGGTTGTTCGGGACGTAGAACATGAAATTCCTCGATTACTTCCTTTCACAGAAAAAGAAAAGTGCGACGGTTGCCAAGGAACGGTTGCAGATCATCGTGGCCCGCGAGCGCTCTCCGAGAGGCGGCCCGGACTACCTGCCGCTGCTCAAGGAAGAGCTTCTGAACGTGATCCGCAAGTACGTGTCGATCGACCAGGATGCGGTCAAGATTCAGCTCGACCGGGAGGGCAATTGCGAAGTATTGGAGCTGAATATTACGTTGTTGCCGGAGCAGGCGCCGTTACGAGCAAGAGCGCCTTAAAAATCCGGTAGCTCGGTCTTCGGCATGTCTCGCCGGGAAATAGTTACCGGTGCGCGACTTTACCCGAAGCGCACTCTCGGTTTCGGCCCACATCCCGCACGCTCCTCGACAGGCAGTTCCTGCAAACCTCCGGTCCGGCCGACCGTCTTTCGTGCGTTGGCTACCTGCCGCGAGTGAAAATATTATCTCGTAGTATCAATAGACTTCAGAAGAGTAATGTAAAAACACGTGAATCAGAGACGCTTCGCACGGATAGCGCTCGCGGATTTCTTCGGATGGCGGGATCAGGAAGCTCGAGCCGACCTCCGATCGTTCTTCGAAAATAGCTCGAAGAGTTGGTTGCGCATCCAATCTATTGCGGGATCGGCATCGAAGCGCTCGTGCCAGAAGATCGATACTTCGAAGGCGGGGATGTCGATGGGGAGGGGATGCCTCTCGAATATTTCCGTCTTGGTGAGCTCCGCCGCCAGGCCGGCCGGTACCGTTACGATCGCGTCGGTGCGGGGGAGGATCATCGGAATGACCATGAAGTTCGTCACGCGCAGCACGATGCGGGCGTTCAGCTTAATGAGCGTTTCCTCGAGCACCTTGTGACCCCCGCTCGCCGAGCTGACGATCGCATGCGAGGCGTCAAGGAAGGTTTTGCGCGTAAGGCCCTTTCCTCCGGCCGGATGTCCGGCCCGCATCAATACGTCGTAGTGATCGGCGAAAAGCACCTCGGATTTCGCGCCGCGTGCACTGAATTTCGGGAGCCGACCCACGGCGAAGTCGATGCGACCGGCCGCCAGCGCATCGCTGATCGACTCGAGCGGCAACGTTTCCGCCTCCAGACGCAAACGGGGCGCCGTCTTGTGCAAGTGTTGGAGCAGGAGTGGGAGAAAATACGTCTGTCCCATGTCCGTCATGTGGAAGCGAAAGGTCCTATCGCTCGAGGACGGATCAAACGATTTGCGATGCCCCAGAATCGTGTGCACACCTTGCAGCGCTTCGCGGATGGCGCCGGCGATCTCCGACGCGTAAGGCGTCGGTTGCATGCCTTTTGCCGTTGGCACGAAGAGCGCATCCCCGCACACCTCGCGCAAACGGGACAGGGCGTTGCTCATGGCCGGCTGAGTGATGCCGAAGCGCTCGGCTGCGAGCGTGACGCTGCGGGTTTCGTAGATGGCGTCGAACACGCCCAAGAGGTTCAGATCGATGCGGCGTAGATTCATGCAATGAATGCGCGCGATTCAATAAATAAATTTGATTGATATATACCATGCGGTCATATCATGCGTAAACCGAAGCAGGCCCGGGGGAAACAGCGTTGGAAGTGCGTTTTCATGCACGAGGGCGCGATGGGCGATTTCATAATAGTGCCGTGAACCTCGCTTCGTGCGTCTGGCAGTGCTTCGCGCGCTGCAAATAACGACATAGCGCGCGAGCGCGGAGGGGCGTGTACTACCAATTCCGCCCGCGTTAAAGGCATGATGCGTGCCGCTCTTGCTTGCGCCCCGGAGATGGAGGCGTTTGCCGGCGGGCAATAGCAACAACGCGTACGCTCGGTGACGCGAGAAGAAGCTGTTAATAGATCCAGCTAGGAGGTTAGCGATGAAATACATCATGAGATGGTTCAGCATCCCCGCCATTAGCCTGGGGGTGACATTGTTCGTTCTCGGTAATCCGGTTCAGGCGGCGACGCCGGAAGTGACGCTCAAATTCCATCACTTTCTCGGCCCCAAGTCGCCGGCACAGACGGAAATGATCGAGCCGTGGGCGAAACGGGTCGAAAAGGATTCGGGAGGTCGTATCAAGATCGAGATCTATCCCTCGATGTCCCTCGGCGGCGCGCCGCCGCAATTGATCCGGCAACTGCGCGACGGCGTTGTCGACATCATCTGGACCTTGACGGGCTATACCGCCGGTCAGTTCCCCCGGACCGAAGCCTTCGAGCTTCCGTTCGTCCACACGAACAATGCGGTCGCGACCAACCTGGCCATGCTGGATTTGTTCGACAAGTATCTCGCGCCGGAATACGAGGACGTCAAGGTGATCGTGCTGCACGTGCACGCGGGCCAGGCGATTCACATGGTCGATACGCCGGTGCGGAAGGTCGGCGACTTGGCCGGTAAGAAGCTGCGCACGCCGACGCGCACCGGCGCCTGGACGATCGAGGCGCTCGGCGCGAATCCCGTCGGCATGCCGGTTCCGGATCTGCCGCAGGCGCTCTCGAAGAAAGTCGTCGACGGCGCGCTGATCCCCTGGGAAATCATCCCGGCGCTGAAAATACAGGAGCTGACCAAATACCAGATCGAAGGCGAGGACCGCGTACGCTTCGGGACCTCGGTGTTCCTGATTGGCATGAACAAGAAGAAATACGACTCGTTGCCGCCGGACCTCAAGGCCGTCATCGATAAGAACTCCGGACGCGACCTGGCGATCGAAGTCGGCCGGGTCTGGACCCGCGACGAGGACGCCGGCCTCAAGGCGGCGCTCGCCCACGGCAACCAGCACATCATGATTCCCAAGGCCGAGCTGAAGAATTTCCAAGCCAAGCTCGAGCCGGTGGTCGATCGCTGGGTGGCCGAGGTAAAAGACAAGGGTATCGACGGTCGCGCCCTGGTTAACGCCGCGCGCGCGGCGGTCGCCAAACACAGCAAGGAAAAGTAACGCCGGGACCGAGACGGAATGACGTCCTCGATTAGACGTTCCGCGGCGTCGAGGAAGAACGGATGGGCGAGGCTCGTCGGCCTCGCCCGTTCTTTCATCCGCTTGTGGGCCTACGGCTTGGGCGGGCTGCTGCTCGTCAGCATCGCGCTGATGACGGCTTACAGCGCCGCCGCGGGGTTTTTCTTCAACAGACCTCTCGCCGGCGATTTCGAGATCGTTCAGTTCGGTGTCGCCGTCGCGGTGTTCTGCTTTCTGCCGCTGGCGCAGCTCGCGCGCGCCAACGTGATTGTCGATATTTTCACGATGCGCGTACCGGCCAAGGCCAAGGCGGCAATGGACTTGCTCGGCGCGCTCGTGGCGGTCGCGTTCGCCGCTCTCCTGCTGTGGCGGATGACCGACGGCATGATCGATTACTACCGTCATTCCGAATACACCCCGATCATCGGCATTCCGCTCTGGACCGCGTTTCCGCCGATTCTGGTTTCGTTGTTTCTGCTGGTGATCGCCGCGCTGTTGAGCGCGGGTGAAATCGTCGGGCTGGTGAAAGCGACGCCACACACGGACATTCCCACCGGCTTCGAATAATCATGGGACAGGCGCTCCAGGCAGGAATCGGCGGCCTCGTCGTGCTCGTCGCGCTCATCGTGATGCGCATGCCGGTTGCCTACGCGATGCTGCTCGTCGGCATGGGCGGCATAACGATGCTTTCCGGGCCGACGGTGTTGCTGTATCAACTGAAAGATCTTGCGTTCGCCAAGTTCGCCAATTACGACCTCTCGGTGCTTCCCATGTTCGTATTGATGGGTTACATCGCGAGCAGCGTCGGCTTGAGCCGCGACCTCTTCCGTGCGGGCAACGCCTGGTTCGGTTGGATGCGAGGCGGAGTCGCGATGGCGGCGATCGCGGCGTGCGCCGGCTTTGGCGCAGTATGCGGTTCCTCGCTCGCGACCGCCTCCACCATGGGACAAATCGCGCTGCCCGAATTGCGGCGCTACAAGTATTCGCCCGCGCTCGCGACCGGCGCGCTGGCGGCGGGCGGCACGCTCGGCATTCTCATTCCGCCCTCGGTGGTGCTCGTGGTCTACGCGATCATCGTCGAGGCGAACATCGCGACGCTCTTCATGGCGGCGTTCATTCCCGGACTACTGGCGACGCTGTTCTTCATGCTCACGATCGCGGTCTATGTTTTGGTGCGTCCGGAGGCGGGACCGAAGGGTGAAAAAATACATCCTTCGGAGCTGCGCGACGCAACCGTCGCGGTGCTGCCGGTCGTGATCATCTTCCTGCTGGTGATCGGCGGGATCTACGCCGGGCTGTTCAACCCGACGCCCGCGGCCGCGATCGGCGTGTTCCTGGTCGCTATTTACGGCTTGATGCGCCGCAAGCTGACTTGGAAAGGGTCCATCGACGCGCTGGTCGAAACCGCGAAAACCTCCGGCATGATCTATCTGATCCTGCTCGGCGCGGAGCTGCTGAACATTTTCATGTCGCGCGGCGGCGTACCGCAGGCGGCGGCGCAGGCGGTGGTGGCAAGCGGCTTGTCCCCTTACGTGATCCTGGTGCTGCTGCTCATCGCCCTGATCATACTCGGCTGCTTGATGGACAGCCTGTCGATCGTTCTGCTGGTGATTCCGTTTTTCTGGCCGGTGATCGCGGCGCTCGATTTCGGCATGCCGGTCGAATCGGTCAAAATATGGTTCGGGATTATCGCTCTCATCGTCGTCGAGCTGGGGCTGATCACGCCGCCCGTGGGACTGAACGTCTTCGTCATCAATTCGCTTGCGAAAGACGTGCCGATGAGCGAGACGTTCAAGGGAGCGATGCCGTTCTTCGTGGCGGAGCTGTTTCGCGTTACGCTTATCGTCATGTTTCCCTCGATCAGCCTGTTCTTGCCCGGTATCCTGTCGAGTTAACGCGGAGCGCCTGATCGTGTCGCAGCCGCCCGCCGCGATCGGGAGCCAGCGTGGACCACAACGTCATATTAGAAGCGCTTAAAGAGGCCGTCGGCCCCGATCAAGTCCAGGTCGGTTCCGCGATCGACCCGCGCTATTTGAGCGACTGGTTCGTGCCGATCGAGCGCGGCGCTCCGCTCGCCCTGGTTCGGCCGGGCACGACGCGGGACGTGTCCGACCTGCTGCGCGTCTGTCACGCGAACCGCTTGCCCGTGGTTCCGCAAGGAGGGCTGACCGGCCTTTCGGGCGGCGCAACGCCGCTCGACCAAAGCGTGCTGCTGTCGCTCGAACGCATGACGGGAATCGAAGAGCTCGATCCCGCCGCCGCGACGATGACCGCGCGGGCCGGCACGCCGCTGCAAACGATTCAAGAAGCGGCGCGCGCCGCCGGGTTTTTCTTTCCGTTGGACCTGGGCGCGCGCGGCTCGTGCCAGATCGGCGGTAACGCCGCGACCAACGCCGGCGGTAACCGCGTCATTCGCTTCGGCATGATGCGCGAGCTGGTCCTGGGGTTGGAAGCGGTGCTCGCGGATGGAACCGTCATCACGTCGCTCAACAAGATGCTGAAGAACAACGCCGGCTACGATCTCAAGCACCTCTTCATCGGGAGCGAGGGCACGCTCGGCGTGATCACGCGCGTCGTGTTGCGCCTGCATCCCGAGCCGAAGAGCGTCTGCACCGCGCTCTGCTCCGTCACCGACTACGAAAACGCGGTGGCCTTGCTGCGGCATGCGAAACAGGGGATGGGTGGGGCGCTGTCGGCGTTCGAAATGATGTGGCCCGACTTCTACGAGCTCGTTACGCGGAAGGTTCCCGGGATAACGCCGCCGATACGCTACGGCTACGGCGGATATGTTTTGATCGAAGCGCTCGGATCGGACCAAACGCCGGATCAAGCGCGCTTCGAAAACATGCTGCAAGCGGCGCTGGAGCAGGGGTTGATCGAAGACGCCGTGATCGCGCAATCGCGCGGCGAATCGAATGCCTTATGGCGCGTGCGCGACGCCTCCGGAGAGATCACGCAGCTGCTCGATTTACAGGCGAAGTTCGACATCAGCATTCCCACCAACGACATCGGCCGGTTCGTCGACGCGTGCAGGACCGCCGTCAAAAGCCGCTGGCCCAATTCGCAAAGCGTCTCGTTCGGCCACATCGGCGACTCCAACGTTCATTTCAACGTGCACGTGGGAGCGGAAAACGGCGAGCCGCAGGATGCGGCGCTCGAGCGGATGGTCTACGACATGGTGCGCGACTGGAAAGGATCGATTTCCGCCGAGCACGGCATCGGCTTGCTCAAGCGGGACTACTTGGGTCATTCTCGGACGCCGGAAGAAATTCAACTCATGCGTACGCTCAAGCGAACGCTCGACCCGTACGGAATTCTGAATCCCGGAAAAGTTCTTTGAGCGGCGTCGGAATTTATTGCTTCCACCGGCCCACCTGGGCGTGAACCACGTCGGTGAACGACTTGGTCTCGCGATAGCGCTCGCGCAACCACGCCGTGTCGTTTCGCGCCGTCGCCACGTCCTCGGATAGTTGGCTCAACGCGGTCCGCGCATCCACTGCGTCGGCATGAGGCGCGAGCTGCTCCAGCGTCGCGGCGATGTCGCTCGTCATCGTCACATGGGTCTTGGTGGACGGATCGAGGATGTAGCCGTTCATGCCGAAGCGGCAGGCCTGGAAGCGGTTATAGTTGTAAAGCGCATAACTGTCGGGCGGCAGCGCGGGTCGCTCCGCCATCAGCCGATGGGCCAGTGCCTGCGCGTAGGCGGCGAGGGCGGACGCTTTCTCCACGTTGAGCGGGGTATCGCACACGCGTATTTCGACCGTGCCGTATTCCGGTTTGGGCCGGATGTCCCAATAGAAATCCTTGGTGCTCGCGACGATCTTGTAAGAATACATGCGCGCGAAGTATTCATTGAACTGCGCCCAGGTGTGCACCGACGGCATGCAGCCGGACAACGGAAATGCGTTTACGGCGTTCAGGCGCGACGAATCGAAGGAGGTGTCGACTCCCTGATAAAACGGGGATGACGCCGACAGCGCAATGAAGTGGGGGATGTATCTCGACAAGGCGTGCGTCAGGTAAATGGCGTCGTCGCCGGACGCGCAGCCGACATGGATGTGCAGCCCGAATACCGTGAACTGCTTGGCCAGGTAGCCGTAGAGGTCGGAGACGTAGTTGAATCGCTCCGCGGGGTAGATGCGCTGGTCGCTCCATTGCTGGAAGGGGTGCGTACCTCCGCCGCAGACCGCCAGATTCAGCCGTTCCACCTGCTCCACTACCGCGTCGCGCATACCGCGGAGTTGCCCGAGCAGCGTGGCGTAATTCGCGTTTACGCCGGAATTGAGCTCGATCATGCTTTGCGCGATTTCCGGTTTTACCGCGCCAGGGAGCT
>Ga0070741_10008604_pt1 | contig 20336 bp, 15 predicted proteins | sample Coa_R1_4_FD_66440 | JGI IMG/M metagenome (GOLD analysis project Ga0070741, IMG submission 66440) | Surface soil microbial communities from Centralia Pennsylvania, which are recovering from an underground coalmine fire - Coalmine... | ecosystem: Environmental > Terrestrial > Soil > Unclassified ...
AACATGAGCCACGAGCTGCGCACGCCGCTCAACTCGCTGCTCATCCTCGCGAAGCTGCTCTCGGACAACCAGGAGGGAACGCTCAGCGACAAGCAGATCGAGTTCGCAAAGACGATCTACAACGCGGGCAGCGACCTGCTCGAGCTGATCAACGACATCCTGGACCTGTCGAAGGTCGAGGCCGGGAAGATGGACGTCACCCTGCAGCCGGTCGAGCCGGCGGCGGTCGTCGACTACGTCGAGCGGAACTTCCGGCCGGTCGCCGACCAGAAGAAGCTCGAGTTCGTCGTCCACGTCGACGAGTCGATGCCCGGCTCGATCGTCACCGACGAGCAGCGGCTCCAGCAGATCCTCAAGAACCTGCTCTCGAACGCGTTCAAGTTCACCGACGAAGGCTCGGTCGTGATGACGGTGTCGCGCGCGCCGGGACAGGTGCGCTTCGAGTCGGATTCGCTCCGCACCGCCGACGACGTCGTGCAGTTCCAGGTGCGCGACACCGGCATCGGAATCCCCGCGGACAAGCTGAAGCTGATCTTCGAGTCGTTCCAGCAGGCCGACGGCACGACGTCGCGGCGCTACGGCGGTACGGGGCTCGGGCTCTCGATCTCGCGCGAGATCGCCCGGCTCCTCGGCGGCGAGATCCGCGTCGAGTCGAGCGCAGGTGCCGGCTCGACGTTCACGCTCTTCCTGCCGGGCCGCGCGCCCGAGCCGGAGGACACCGATGACCTGCCGCCCACCCGGGCGATGCCGGAGCCCGCAGACGCCGACCTCGATCCGTCGCTCCTGCTGCCGCACGAGCCGGCCGTCGCCGACGACCGCAACGAGCTCGCAGACGGCGATCGGGTCGTGCTGATCGTCGAGGACGATGCCGACTTCGCCAAGGTCGAGCTGGAGATGGCCCGCGAGCGCGGCTTCAAGGGGGTGGTCGCCGTCCGCGGCGACGAGGGGATCGCACTCGCGCACGAGGTGAAGCCCGACGCGATCATCCTCGACCTGAAGCTGCCGGTGCGTAACGGCTGGCAGGTGCTCGAGCAGCTCAAGCGGCACCCGGCGACGCGCCACATTCCGGTGCACATCGTCTCCGGCGGCGTCGAGAACGGCGGCGCGCAGAGCGCGCTCCGCGCCGGCGCCGTCGCCGTGCTCCAGAAGCCTGTCGAGCACACGCACCTCGACGAGCAGTTCGGCCGGATCGCCGAGTTCGTCGAGCGCGGTGTCAGGAACCTGCTCGTGGTCGACGACGACGACGACCAGCGCAGCTCGATCGTCGAGCTCGTCGGCACCGGCGAGGACGTCGAGGTGACGGCGGTCGGATCGTCCGAAGAGGCGCTCGAGCTGCTCGAAGGCGACAAGCGCTTCGACTGCATGGTGCTCGACCTGAAGCTGCCGAAGATGAGCGGCTTCACGCTGCTCGAGAAGGTGAAGACCGACGAGCGCTGGCAGAACCTGCCGGTGATCGTCTACACCGGTCGCGACCTCACGCGGCGCGAGGAGACGCGGCTGAAGAAGTACGCCGAGACGATCATCGTCAAGGACGTTCGTTCGCCCGAGCGCCTGCTCGACGAGACCGCGCTCTTCCTGCACCGCGTCGAGTCGAAGCTGCCGGCGGAGAAGCGCCGGATGCTCGAGCAGCTCCACTCCTCCGACGAGGTGTTCAAGGGGAAGCGCGTCCTGATCGCCGACGACGACGTGCGGAACGTGTTCGCGCTCGCATCGGTTCTCGAGCGGCAAGGCATGGAGGTGCAGTTCGCCGAGAACGGCAACGAGGCGATCGCGACGCTGCAGGCCGACCCGACCATCGACCTCGTGCTGATGGACATCATGATGCCGGAGCTCGACGGCTACGAGGCGATGCGGAAGATCCGCGAGGAGCCGAAGTTCGCGAAGCTTCCGATCATCTCCCTGACCGCGAAGGCGATGAAGGGCGACCGCGAGAAGTCGATCGCGTCGGGCGCGTCCGACTACATCACCAAGCCGGTCGACACCGACCAGCTGCTGTCGCTGATGCGCGTGTGGCTATACAGGTAGACCCACCGCACGCGGACTCCGCCGAGGGGCGGCTGGATCTCGAGACGATCGAGCTCCAGCTGCTCCTCGAAGGCATCTACCGCCAGTACGGCTTCGACTTCCGCGAGTACGCGGCTGCGTCGCTGAAGCGGCGCGTCGAACGGCGGATCGCCGAGGAAGGAGTCCAGTCGATCTCCGGGCTGCTCGAACGCGTCCTGCACGAGCCGGAAGCGATGGAGCGGCTGCTCCTCGACCTCTCGATCAACGTCACGTCGATGTTCCGCGACCCGACGTTCCATCTCGCGCTGCGCAGGCAGGTCGCGCCGCTCCTGCACACCTATCCGTTCACCCGCATCTGGGTCGCCGGCTGTTCGACCGGCGAGGAGGTCTATTCGCTCGCGATCATGCTCACCGAGGAAGGCCTGTACGACCGCACTCGGATCTACGCGACCGACATCAACGAAGTTGTGCTTGACCGCGCGCGTGCAGGCGTGTTCCCGCTCGACAAGATGCGCGAGTACACCGAGAACTACATCCGCGCCGGCGGCACGCGCGCGTTCTCCGAGTACTACCACGCAAAATACGAGGGCGCGCTGTTCGAACGCACGCTCACCGAGAACGTCGTGTGGGCGCCGCACAACCTCGTGCAGGACGGCGTGTTCAACGAGTTCAACCTCATTCTCTGCCGCAACGTGATGATCTACTTCGACCGGTCGCTGCAGAACCGCGTTCACCGGCTCTTCCACGACAGCCTCGAGCGGTTCGGGATTCTCGCGCTCGGGCACAAGGAGTCGATCAGGTTCACCGGGTTCGAGGACCGCTACGAGGAGCTCGATCCCGTGGAGAAGCTGTACCGGAAGGTGAGATGAGGAATCTGGTGACGATCGGGGCGTCCTGGGGTGGTCTCGACGTGCTGCGGGAAGTGCTCGCGGAGCTGCCTGCCGACCTTCCGGCCGCGATCGTCGTCGCGCAGCACCGCTCGTCCGAGTCGCATCCGACCGCGTATCGCGATCTGCTCGGCGCCGTCACGCGTCTCCGTGTGCGCGAGGCGAGCGACAAGGATGAGCTGGAGAACGGGACGGTGTTCGTCGCGCCGCCCGACTACCACCTGCTCGTCGAAGAACATTCCCTCGCCCTTTCGACCGACGAGCCCGTCCTCTACGCGCGGCCGTCGATCGACGTCCTGCTCACGACCGCAGCGGAATCGCACCGCGAGCGGTGCGTCGGCGTCGTCCTCACCGGCGCGAACGCGGACGGCGCGGCCGGGCTCAAGCGCGTCGCCGAGCTCGGCGGCACCGCGATCGTCCAGGACCCGGACACCGCCGTGCGTCCTGAGATGCCCCTCGCCGCGCTCGCCGCCGTCCCGAACGCACGCGTCGCGTCGATCGGCGAGCTCGCCTCCACCCTTCTGGAGCTCTGTTCGTAGTGCCCTCTCTGCTCCTCGTCGACGACCGGCCGCAGAACCTGCTTGCGCTGCGCGCGATCCTCGAGCCGCTCGGCCACGACCTCGTCTCGGCCAGCTCCGGCGCGGAGGCGCTCCGAACGCTCCTCGACCGGGACGACTTCGCGGTGATCCTGCTCGACGTCCAGATGCCGGAGATGGACGGCTTCGAGGTCGCCGAGGTGATCAAGCAGCGCGATCGCACGAGCACGATCCCGATCATCTTCCTGACGGCGCTCTCGAAGGAGGAGGGGCATGTCTTCCGCGGCTACGAGGTCGGCGCGGTCGACTACGTCTTCAAGCCGTTCGATCCGGAGCTGCTCCGCGCCAAGGTCGCCGTCTTCGTCGAGCTCTGGGAGAAGAGCCGCCAGATTCGCGAACAGGCCGAGGAGCTGGCGGCGCGCGAGCTCGCGGAGCTGCGCCGGACGAGCGACGAGCGCTATCGCCAGCTCGCCGATGCGATGCCGCAGATCGTGTGGACCTCCGACGCCCACGGCAACACCACCTACTTCAACCGGCGCTGGTTCGAGTACACCGGGATGAGCGACGACGAGGTCGACGAGCACGTCTGGACGCGTGTCGTTCATCCGGAGGATCTGCCGCACGTCGCAGCGCGGCGCGCCGAGACGTTGCGGGACGCCTCGGTCTTCGAGGCGGAGTACCGGTTCCGCGCCGCCGACGGCAGCTACCGGTGGCACCTGGGACGGTCGATTCCGGTCGACGATTTCTGGATCGGCACTGCGACCGACATCGACGACCGCAAGCGCATCGAGCAAGCGCAGCGCTTCCTGCTCGATGCGGGAGCGACGCTGTCGTCGTCACTCGACTGGCGCACGTCGATGAAGTCCCTCGCCGACCTGGCGGTCTCGCGCATCGCCGACTGGTGCAGCATCGACGTCCGCGAAGCAGACGGCACGCTGACCACGATCGCGGTCGCGCACACCGACCCGGCGAAGGTGATCTTCGCCACCGAGCTCCGCGACCGCTACCGCGAGCACGCGATGGGCTCGGCCGGCGTGTTCGCCTCGGGATCGCCGGTGTTCGTTCCCGAGATCACCGACGCGATGCTGTGCGAAGGCGCGTCCGACGAGATGCACCTCGAGCTGTTGCGCGAGCTGCAGCTCCGGTCGTACATCTGCGTGCCGGTCTTCGCCGGCGGAGTGGTCGTCGCCGCGATCACGCTCGTCGCCGCCGAGTCGGGGCGCCGGTTCGGCGAGGACGATCTCCGGACCGCGGAGGAGCTTTCGCTGCGCGTCGAGTCGATCATCGAGAACGCCCAGCTCTACGAAGAGGTCGAGCGCCGCGCCCGAGCGGCCCGTGCCCTCGAGACGATCGCCGACGGCGTCGTGCTCATCGATCCGGCGGAGCGGATCCTGCTCTGGAACGACGCGGCGGTGCAGATCACGGGGCTCGACGAGAGCGAGGTGCTCGGGCGGCGGGCGCGCGACGTGATTCCCGGCTACCTCGAGAACATCGCTTCGGTCGCAGTCGAGGGGCGGCCGCAGACCGTCCCCGTCGAGATCGACGGCCGCGAGCTGTGGCTGTCGTTCTCCGGCGTGCACTTCGACGGCGGCACGGTCTACGCGTTCCGCGACCTCACCGAGGAGCGCGGGCTGGAGCGGATGCGCTCGGACTTCGTCGCGACGGTCTCGCACGAGCTGCGAACGCCGCTCGCCGCGATCTACGGCGCGGCGGTGACGCTGCGCCGCCCCGACCTGCAGATCGATCCGGAGATGCGGGCGCGCCTGCTCGAGGTCGTCGCCGAAGAGTCGAACCGGCTCGCCGAGATCGTCAACGACGTGCTCCTCGCCTCGCATCTCGACTCGGGCCAGCTGCAGCTGGAGATCGGGACCGTCGACGCGGAGAAGCTCACCCGGACAGTGATCGACGCCGCCGAGGCGCATCTTCCCGACGGCATCACGATCGAGTTCACGGTGCCGGAGACGCTTCCGGCCGTCGCGGCGGACGAGCAGCAGCTCCGTCAGGTGCTCGTCAACCTGCTCGAGAATGCCGTCAAGTACTCACCCGACGGCGGCCCGGTGCACATCGAGCTCGCCCGCGGCGAGCGCGGCGTTCTCTGGACGGTGGCCGATCAGGGCCTCGGCATCCCCGTCTCGGAGCGCCGGCGCGTCTTCGAGAAGTTCTATCGCCTCGACCCGAACATGACCCGTGGGATCGGGGGCACCGGCCTCGGGCTCTACATCTGCCAGGAGCTCGTGCGCCGCCTCGACGGCCGCATCTGGGTCGACGGCAACAACGGCAAGGGCTCGAAGTTCTTCGTCGAGCTGCCGGTGGCCGCGCAGCCGGCGCGGCGCGAGAAGACCGCGGCCTGAGGAGAGCCGGAGGGGGGACTCGAACCCCCGGCCTGAGCTTTACAAGAGCCCTGCTCTACCAACTGAGCTACTCCGGCGCACCCGCCATGGTACGCGAGGCAACTCGGGAACTTGCTCGCCGGAGGCGAACCAAGTTCCAGGGTTACTGCATGACGGCGCGCGAAGCCTGGTGGGTGAGGATCTTCCGCTTCACCCGCTGGAGCGCGTTGTCGATCGTCTTCGTGTCGCAGCCGAGCTCCTCGGCCATCTGCTCGTAGGACGAGCCCTCGAGGTACAGGCGGAGGGCGTCCGCCTCGAGCGGCGAGAGTGTGGTCGACAGGCAGCCGACGAGCGACTGCAGCTCCTCGGTCGAGATCACCCGCACCGACGGGTCGTTGACCGCCGGCCCCGGCAGCGCGTCGCCGAGCGTGCAGTCGTCGCCCTCCTGCCCGGCAGGGGTGTGGCTGAACGACACGTACGAGTTGAGCGGGGCGTGCTTGAACCGGGTCGCCGTCTTGATCGCCGTGATGATCTGGCGCGTCACGCAGAGCTCCGCGAACGAGCGGAACGAGGTCTCCTTGTCCGGCCGGAAATCGCGCACGGCCTTGTAGAGGCCGACGAGCCCCTCCTGGATCAGGTCCTCCGAGTCGCCGCCGGCGAGGAAATACGAGCTCGCCTTCAGCCGGACGAACGACGTGTAGCGGCGGATCAGCGCGTCCATCGCGGCGCTCGAGCCATTGCGCGCCTTCAGGACGAGCTGCAAATCCTCAAGCTCTCGTTGAACCTTCTGCGGCGATTTCGGAGCGACTGCGGTACGGACGGTCACGGTGGATTACCCCCGGTATTTGCGGACGTTTTCCAGGTGAGCTTCCGTCCAGCACCATGAAAGTCTCACCCTTAGGTTGAGGTGAATCTAGCATGGTCCCGCAAGGAGCACAAGACTGAATTGCACTGGACCCATTTACTCGCCTCGACGCAGCCGTTCGAGGCGCGCGCGGGTTTCCGCGTCCAGTTTCCCGCCGAGCCCCTGCGGCCGCTCCTCGTGGTGCGGCGCGGTCTCGAGCTCGCGCGCGAAGTCGGCCGAGGCGACCTTGGCGACGCCGACGCCGGAGGTCGCCTTGAGGGTCGCGTCGCTCGTGACGAGGACGACCTCGTCGCGGACGCGGTGCTCGGCCGCGAGCCGCTCGAGCAGGGTGTCGGCGTGCGGCGCGTAGCGCACCTCGAGCGGGCCGCGGCCGACGAGGTCACCGTGGCCGTCGAAGACGACGATTCCCCGGGCGCCCCGAACGGCCACGTAGCTCGCGAGTGCGTCGCGCAGCTCGCGCGCATCCGCGAACCCGCCGGCGTGGAGGAGGTTGTAGCCGTCGAACAGATAGAGCTCGTTACGCACCGCGTTGCCGCCGCGCCTCGTACAGGAGCACCGCGGCGGCGACGGAGACGTTGAGCGACTCGACGGCCCCGGCGAGCGGGATCGAGACGAGCGCGTCGCAGGTCCGGCGGACGAGCGGGCGCAGCCCCTTGCCCTCCGCGCCGAGGACGAGGGCGACGCCGCCGGAGAGATCGGTCTCCCACATCGACCGCGCGGCCGCCTCGCCCGCCGCGCCGTAGACCCACAGGTCGCCGCCCTTCACCTCCTCGAGGTAGCGGGCGAGGTTGGTGACGACCGCGACCGGCAGGTGCTCGACGGCCCCGGCCGAGGCGCGGGCGACCGCGGGCGTCACGACGGCGGAGCCGTGCGCCGGCACGACGACCCCGGTCGCCCCCGCCCCTTCGGCGCTTCGGCAGACGGCGCCGAGGTTGCGCGGATCGGTGACGCGGTCGAGCACGGCGAGCAGCGGCTTCTCGGCCGCGGCCAGCTCGTAGGCGTCGGCGTAGCGGTACGGCTCGACCAGCGCGAGCACGCCCTGGTGGTCGCGCGTCTCGGCGCGCTCGGCGAGGTCGCGGTCGAGCTTCTGCTTCGGCTTCGCCTCGGCGAGCCAGGGCTCTGCCTTGACCGCCCGCTCGGTCGCCCAGACCTCGAGCACCTCCCGCCGTCCGCGCAGCGCTTCGCGGACGGCGCGGCGGCCGTAGACGAGATCAGGCGTCACGAACGAGAGTAAAGCCGCCGCCCGGCTCGTCGCGCATCGTCCAGCCGAACGCGGCCAGCTCGTCGCGCAAGCGGTCGGACGTCTCGAAGTCCTTGTCGGCGCGTGCGGCGGCGCGCCGCCCGGCGAGCTCGGCAACCTCGGCGGGCGCCTCTTCGCGCTCGCCCACCGACTCGAGCCCGAAGACGGCCAGCCCCCGGCGCAGCAGCTCGAGCTGGCCCGACGAGGCCCACTCGTGCAGGACGGCCAGCGCGGCCGGCGTGTCGAAGTCGTCGTCGAGCGCGTCGGCGAAGGCCTGCCAGCGCGACTCGTCGTGGTCCGCCGCGGTTAGCGTGAACGCGTTGCGGAGCGTCTCGAGCCGGGCGGCCGCCTGCCCGACCGTCTCGTCGGAGTAGTCGATCGGCTTTCGCCACGAGGCGGTCAGGAAGAAGACGAGCAGCGTCTCGCGGCCGAACCGGTCGAGCGCGTCGCGCATCGTCTCGAAGTTCCCCTCCGACTTCGACATCTTGGCGCCGCCGACCGGGCGGAGCATCCCGTTGTGCGCCCAGATCTGGGCGAACGGATGACCGAGCGCATGCGACTGCGCAACCTCGTTCTCGTGATGCGGGAAGACGAGGTCGAGCCCGCCGCCGTGGATCTCGAACGCGGGCCCGAGGATCTCCTCGGCCATCACCGAGCACTCGATGTGCCAGCCCGGACGGCCGTGGCCCCAGGGCGAGTCCCACCACGTGTCCTCGGTCGCGGGCTTGTTCGCCTTCCAGAGCGCGAAGTCGCGCGGATCCTCCTTGAGCGAGCTCGGCTCCTCGCCCTGCTCGACCTGATCGGGGCGCTGGCCGGAGAGCCGGCCGTAGTCGGGAAAGCGCGCGATGCGGAAGTAGACGTCGCCGCCGCTCTCGTAGGCGTACCCGCGCTCGACCAGCTCGGAGATGAAGGCGACGATCTGCGGCACCGACTCGGTTGCCTTCGGCAGGTGGTCGGGCATCCCGAGCCCGAAGTCGCCGGTGTCCTCGAGGTACCACTCCGTCGCGCGCGCAGCGAGCTCCGCGCTCGCGCCCGGCGCGGCGTCGTAGATCTTGTCGTTGATGTCGGTGATGTTGTGGACGAGCACCGCCTCGTATCCGGTCGCGCGCAGCCACGAGCGGAGCCACATGCCGACGATGAACGGCCGCGCGTTGCCGATGTGCGCCCGCGCGTAGACCGTCGGGCCGCAGAAGTACATCCGGATCGGACCCGGTGCGGGCGGCAGCTCGACGAGCGAGCGTGTGGCGGTGTCGTACAACCTCACGCTACGAGGGTAATGCGCGGCGCAACGCCTCGTCGCGCGGCAGCGCGCGCAGCACCGCCCACAGCTCCGGCCCACGCGGCGCTCCGGTGAGCGCGAGCCGCAGCGAGCGCAGGTCGCCGCCGACCGCCTTCAGCTCGCGGACAAGCGACTTCGCGTCGTCCTTCGAGAGAACATCCGGAAGAGTCGAGCGCAGCTCGGTGAAGCGCGCGAGCGTCTCCGGGCTCTGCGTGGGGTCGACACTGACCGGCTCGAGCACCGCAGCGGCGAGGGCCCGCGCCTCGACCAGGTCGTGCGCGCCGCGGGCGAGCGCCGCCGCCTCGACGGGGACGCCGACGCGCTCGGCGAGCTCGGCGTCGTCGAGGCGCGAGAGCACGTCGACCGACAGCGACCGGATGCGGTCGAGGTCGAAATGCACGTCGTGGCGCGGCAGGTCGAGCTCCTCGAGATAGGCGCGCACGGCCTCGCCGGGAAAGCCGCTCTCGCGAAGCGACGCGATCGTCGTGCCGCCCTCGCGCTTCGAGAGCTTCTTCCCGTCCGCGCCGACGATCAGGCCGTGATGGATGACGTGCGGCGGCTTCGTGCCGAGTGCGCGGTGGAGGTCTGCGTGCAGCTCTTCGTTCATCGAGCGGTGATCGGAGCCACGGATCACGTGCGTGATCTCGAAGTCGACGTCGTCGACGACGCTCGCGAGATGGAACGTCGGCGAGCCGTCGTCGCGCCACAGCATCACGCCCTGGAAGCGCTGCGGCAGGCCGGCGACGCTCGCAGCCTCGAGGTGCCGCGACGCTCGCTCGCTCTGGCGAACGGGACCCTCGTCCCACTCGAGCCCGAGCCACTGCAGGTCCTCGACGATGCGCTCGACGCCGCCCGGGACGTTGCGCGCCGCGTCCGTGTCGTCGATGCGGAGCAGCAGCCAGTCGCCGAAGCGCCTGTTCGCGACCGCGCTGAGCGCGCTTCCGACGTGCAGCGTTCCGGTCGGGCTCGGCGCGAAGCGGACGCGGATCATCAATCGGCCGCGGCTGCGTCCTCGAAGTCGGCCACGTACGCGGCCGAGCGCCTGCCCGGGACGAGCAGCGCGGCGACGGTGCACACGGCGAGGAAGCACGTCGAGAGCACGAAGCCGTCGGTGAAGCCGGTGACGGTCGGGTTGCCGTTGCTCACGTGGTCGGCGAGGAACGTCGCGACCAGCTGGCCGCCGAGCGCGCCGCCGACCGTGCGCATGACGGTGTTCATGCCGCTCGCGACGCCCGTCTCGTGGTCGGACACCGCCTGGATGACGATGTTCCCGAGCGCGGCGAACGCAAGGCCGATCCCGATGCCGAGGAGCGCGGCGCTGATCAGCATGTCGTACGGGTGGCCGTGCGCGACCGCGAGCCAGCCGAACGCCACCCCGGTGACTGCCGACCCGGCGACCAGCGCGGCCTTCGACCCGAAGCGCGCCGCGATGCGTCCCGCGAAGAAGCCGACGACGAACATGCCGACAGTCGACGGCAGGAGGTACAGCGCCGAGACGACGATCGACGCGCCGAAGCCGAAGCCGGTGCTCTTCGGCAGCTGCGCGAACTGCGGGAAGACGATGAAGGACGAGTACATCCCGGCGCCGAGCAGGAAGGCGGTCACGTTCGCCGTCCAGACCGCGCGCACGCGCATCAGCCTCATGTCGATGAGCGGCTCCTTGCTGCGCACCTCGACGAGAACCCACGCGACGCAGAAGAGAACGCCCGCGGCGAGCATCACGATCGTCTTCGTCCCGCCCCAGCCCCACACGGTCGTCTCGCTGACGGCGACGAGGACGAGGGTCATGCCCGCGCTCATCAGCGCGGCCGCGAGCCAGTTGATGCGGCCGGGAACGCGAACCGGCGACTCCGGCACGAACCGCCACGTGCAGACGGTCGCGACGACGAGCACGGCGAGCGGCAGCCAGAAGAGCCAGTGCCAGCTGAGGTGCTCGACGATCAAACCGCCGAGCACGATCCCGACGCCGCCGCCGACGCCGAGCAGCGCCGACATCAGCCCGATGCTGCCCGCCACCTTCTCGCGTGGGAACTCGTCGCGGATGATCCCGAACGCGAGCGGGAAGACGCCGCCGCCGGCGCCCTGGATGACGCGTGCGACGATCAGCAGCGCCAGCGAGCTCGAGACGCCGGCGAGCAGCGTGCCGCCGCTGAGCACGATCAGCGTCCACACGAGCAGGCGCTCCTTGCCGTACATGTCACCGAGCCGGCCGAGGATCGCCGTGCCGACGGACGCCGAAAGCAGGTAGCCCGTGAGCACCCACGCGACGCCGTTCTCGGACGTGTGCAGGTCGTGCTGGATCGTCGGCAGCGCCGGCACGACGGCCGAGCTCAGCATCGAGAACGCGAGCCCGGCCACCGAGAGCACGGTGAGGGTGACGTTCGGGTGGCTGCGCTCGGGATGCTCCACCCTCAGAGGGTAACGATGCGGCAGACTCGTAACGTGACCCTCTCCTATGCGGGGACCATCCGGGCGGGCCGCCGCGCGCTCGCGTGGCTCAAAGCACACCCGCGCATCTCGAAGGCGATCCAGATCTTCCTCGTCCTTGCGACGGTGGCCCTGTGCGCCTGGGCGGTCGTCGACCAGTGGCACAAGGCGGCGCCGCGCCTCGAGCATGCGAAGTTCGACTACCTCGCGCTCGGTTTCGCGACGATCGCTGCCTACTACCTCGTCTTCATCCTCGGCTGGATTCGGATGCTCGACGCGTGGGCGATCCGGGTGCCGTACCGCGCCGCCCTGCAGGCCGAGATGGTGTCGATGCTCGCCAAGTACCTGCCCGGCGGCGTCTGGACGCCGGCCGCGCGCACCGTTGCGCTGCGGCGCTCGGCCGACGTGACCGACACGCCGACGGTGCTCGCGTCGATCCTCGTCGAGGCCGGACTGTCCGCGATCTCGGGCGTGATCGTGTTCGTCGTCAGCCTCGCGTGGGTGCGGGGCGTGCACGCGCCGCTCTGGGCGCTGATCCCGTTCGCCGTCCTGCTCGCGTCCCTCCTCCACCCGCGCGTCTTCCGGCCGCTGTCGGCCAAGCTGCTGCGCCCCTTCGGCGCGCACTCCATCGACCCGCTGCCGTTCGGGCTGACGATGCTCCTGCTGCTCTTCTACTGCGCGACGTGGGTGCTCGGCGGCTTCGCCGTGTACTTCATGCTGCGCAGCCTCGGCAGCGACCCGGGCATCTCCACGATCCCGTTCCTCGGCGGTGTCTCTGCGGTCGGTGCGATCGTCGCCGTCCTCGCCGTGTTCCTGCCGTCGGGGCTCGGCGCACGCGAGGCGTCGATGTACGGGCTGCTGCTCGCGATCACGTCGAGCGGCCCTGCGCTCGACGTCACGATCCTCAACCGCCTCGCGATCACGCTCGTCGAGCTGCTCCTCTTCGGCGCGGGCATCGTCACCTGGCGACCGCGGCACCGAGAGGAAGCGACGTCAGAGCTTTAGCAGCGCCCCTTCGTGCTCGAGCAGGAACCGCTTCACGTGCAGGCCGCCGCCGAAGCCGGTGAGCGAGCCGTTCGCACCGATGACGCGGTGACACGGCAGCACGAGCGGCAGCGGATTCTGCCCGTTCGCGGCGCCGACCGCGCGCGCCGCGTCCGGGCCGAGACCGAGCCGGCGCGCCTGCTCGCCGTAGCTGACGGTCTGCCCGTACGGGATCGTCGCGAGGGCGAGCCAGCAGCGGCGCTGGAACTCCGTGCCGGACAGGTCGAGCGGTAGGTCGAACGCGATCAGCTCGCCGGCGAAGTACGCCTGCAGCTGTGACGCGGCCTCGTCGAGGACCGCACAGCCGCCTTCCGTCCGCAGGCCGTTCGCCGACCAGCGGACGGAGGCGAGACCGGAGTCGGAGCCGACCAGCCCGAGCGTCCCGATCGGCGTCTCGACGGAACGGCTCGGCATCAGCCCATTGTCTCAGAGAGCCTGAACCGGAATGACGCTCGTCGATCTGGGCGTGCTGGGTGGGTGCGATGCAAGGACGCAGGGAGCCCCAATAGCCAAGGCTATTGGGGTGACCGAGGACGCGGCAGCGTGCCCGCACAGCGCGGCCAGGCGGCACAGACTTCATCCGGTTCAGGCTCTCAGTCCCGACTAGGCTGACGGCCGGATGGCACACACCGATCTCGCGCACGCGGCCGCGCTGCTCGGTGCCGCCGCCTGTGTCGTCACGCTCCTCGCCCGTCAACGCGTCTCCCTTCTCGCCGGATTCGCCGCGCTGACGCTGGCCGAGGCGGGGCTCGCCGTCGCCCTCGTGCCGAGCCACGACCTGAGCCGGCTCGTCTCGCCGCCGACGCACGCGGTCGCCCTGCTCTTCGCGCTCGCGGTCGTCGCCGGCTGCGCCGCCGCGCTCGTGCGCTACCCCGGCGCGGCCGTGATCGCGCTCCTCGTCGCGGCGCCGTTCCGCATCTCGGTCACGCTCGGCTCGACCCACGCGATGGTCCTGCTCCCGCTGTACGGAGTCCTGGCCGCCGCGTCGCTCGCGTTCCTGTGGGAGACGGCGCGCACTCCAACGGTGCGCACGATCCCGATGCCGCTTGCGCTGCCGAGCTCGGTGCTGCTCGGGCTCTACGGGATCTCGCTCCTGTGGGCGCAGGACATCCGCGCCGGCAGCGTCGAGCTCGCTGCGTTCCTCTTCCCGTTCGCGGCGCTCGTCACCATCGTCGCGCGGATGCGGCTGCCCGCCTGGGCACCGCGTGTGCTCGCGACCGTCCTCGTCGGCGAGGCGCTCGTCTTCGCGCTGTTCGGCCTCTGGGAGGAGATCGCGAAGCGCGTCTTCTTCTCGCCGTTCCTCGAGGTCTCGAACGCGTACACGACGTACTTCCGCACGAACTCGCTCTTCTACGACCCGAACATCTACGGACGGCACCTCGTGCTCGCGCTCGGGACGCTCGTCGTGCTGATGTGGCGGCGCGTCGTGCCGCTGTGGCTCGCGTCGGCCGCGGCCGTCGTCCTGTGGGCCGCGCTCTTCTTCTCCTACTCGCAGTCGAGCCTCGCCGCGCTCTTCCTCGCGTCGCTCGGGATCACACTGATCGCCGGCGACCGGCGGACGCGCGAGATCGTCGCCGTCGCGGCTGTGGCCTGCATCGTGATCGGCGGGCTGCTGGTCGTCGCGACCGGCCGCGGGCATTCGGTGCGCCGGCTGACGAGCGATCGCTCGCACCTCGTCTCCGTCACGCTGCACACGTTCAAGCGGCATCCCCTGCTCGGCGTCGGCGTCGGCTCGCAGCCCTACGCGAGCCAGACCGGCACCGGGTCTGCGCGCGCCGTCAAGAAGAACGTCTCGCATACGACGCCGCTGACGGTTGCGGCAGAGCTCGGCGTGATCGGGCTGGCGGTCTACCTCGCGTGGCTCGCCGGGGCATTACGCAACCTGCGCACGGCCTGGCGACGCGACCGGACGGTCGGGCTGGCCCTCGGGACGCTCTTCTTCGTCCTGTTCGCGCACTCCCTGTTCTACAGCGACTTCTTCGAGGATCCGGTCACCTGGGGCTCGCTCGCGGTGGCCGGCGCGCTGTCGGGCGACATCGTCCCAGTCCCGTGGCGCGATCTGCCGGCGTGGCTCGTCCGCTTCACCATGCGCCGGCGGGTGCTCGTTCCGCTCGCGATCCTCGGCGCGATCCTCCTCGCCCTGCTCGGGTATGCGCTGTCGCTGCGCTACCAGCACCGGACGCTCGGCCGGGTGCTGACCTCGATCACGAGCGCGACCGTGGTCACGCACACGGTGAAGAAGGCGAAGGTAGTGACGAAGAGCAAGGGCCCGGCGGAGACGTGCTGGAACAACTTCGGCGGCGATCCTGCGCGCACGCTCGCGCGGCCCACCGACGATCTCGGCAAGCCGGCCAAGTCCATCTGGGCGCGCGGCCTGCACGACCTGATGGAGTACCCGCCGAGCTACTGCGACGGCTACCTCTACGTGAACCTGGAGAAGGGCCGGACGGATGCGATCAACGCGTCGAACGGCCACATCGTCTGGTCGCGCAAGGCGCCGGGGTACACGGCGTCGACCCCGGCAATCGCCGGGCCGAGGCTGATCGTCAGCTCGCACGGCGGCACGGTGACCGCGTTCGATCGCGCCGACGGACAGACCCTTTGGCAGCTGCGAACCGGTGTGCCTGTCGAGTCGTCGCCGGTCGTCGTGAACAACACCGTCTACGTCGGCTCGTCGACGGGCGACCTCTATGCGCTGAACGTCGTCAGCGGCAAGCCGCGCTGGGTGTACGACACCGGCGGCCGCATCAGCTCGAGCCCGTCGGTCTTTCGCGGCCGCGTGTGCATCACCACCTACAGCGGGTTGATCACGTGCCTGTACGCCGGTAACGGCAACCGCATCTGGGCCGACCTCGTGCGCCGCGACTTCTTCCAGTACGACAGCTTCTACGCCAGCGCGTCGTCGGACGGGCGACGCATCTTCACGGCGTCGCGCGCCGGGCAGGTGCTCGGCATCAACGCGGCGAACGGAAATCGCATCTGGACCTACCGGCTCGGCACAACCGTCTACGGGACGCCTTCGGTGGCGAACGGGCGCGTGTTCGTCGGTGACTTCAACGGCGACCTGAACGCATTCCGCTCGACGACGGGGCACCTGCTCTGGCGCACGCACGTTCCCGGGGAGATCCTCGCCCCGTCGCTCGTCGTCGGGAACCTCGTCTTCTTCTCGACGTTGAGCGGCAACACGTACGCGGCCAACACGCTCGACGGCAAGATCGTGTGGCACATCTCCGCCGGCAAGTATGCGCCGGGGATCGCGACGAACCGGCACTACTACCTCTCGCTCAACGGTCTCCTCGCCGCGTTCTCCGGATCGAAGAAGTGACCCGCTACCTCGAGCGCGAGCAGGCGTGGCTCGTCGTCGGCGTGCTCGTGCTCGTCGTCGCGCTGAATGTCTCGACGCTCGGGTCGGGTGCGTGGGCGTTCCGGCCGGGCGCAGTGCACGCGACGGGCCTGTTCGCGCCGCTCGTGCGCGCGGCGCACGAGCGCTGGGATCTCGGGTTGATGCGGTCGGCGGCGATGCTCGGCGGCGTCGTCACCGCGGCGCTCGGCTGTCTCGTGCTCGCCTTCGGACGGCTGCGGCTCCCGCTTGCCATCACGGGCGCGGTCGTCGTCGCCTGCCTGGTGCTTCTCCCCGCCGTCGCGCTGCAGGCTGGCCTCCGCCAGTCGAGCGCTCCGTGGTTCTTCACGAACGACTCGACCTACCAGATCGAGCTCGCGGGCAAGCTGATCCGGAACGGCCACTCACCGTACGGCTACGACTACGCGAAGACCGGGCTCGCGCGCTGGTACAGCCTCGACGGCACGGTCGCACCGGCGGGCAAGGCACGTCAGGTCGCGCTGAAGCACTTCGCGTACTTCCCGGGCAGCGCGCTCTCGGCCGCGGTCTGGGGCGTGCTCCCGAAGCCGCTCTCCGACTATCGCCTGCTCGTCGTGCTCTGCGCGCTTGCGCTCCTGCCCGCGGCGTTCGTCTTCCCCGGCCCGCCGGGGGCGCGGCTCGCGCTCGGCCTCGCGCTCGCCGCCAACCCGCTGATCGTGCAGGCGGCCTGGTTCGGCACCGCCGACGCGCCGAGCCTGCTGCTCGTCGTGCTCGCCTTCGGGCTGATCGCCCGGCGGCGAGCGGTTGAAGCGGCCGTGCTGCTCGGCGCGGCGGTGCTGTTCAAGCAGTTCGCGCTCGTCGCGCTCCCGTTCGCGGCGCTGATGATCACGCACGTCGGCGGGCGGCTCCGGCCTGCGGCAGCTGCGTGCATCGCGGTCTTCGTCGCGGGTCTCCTGCCGTTCCTCGTCACACACCCGCATGCGCTCTGGTCGGACACGATCACCTACGGCACGAGCACGTACCGCATCATCGGCTACGGGCTCGCCGGTCTGTTGCTGCGCGCGCACGTGCTGAAGAGCCGGACCGGCTCGTACCCGTTCCTGCCGATCGCGATCGTGATCTGGCTGCCGCTCACCGTGTGGCTGGCGCTCGTGCAACGGCGCGCGCAGACATTATGGGTCGGCGCGGCCGGCTTCGCGGTGTCGGTGTTCGTGCTGCTCTTCCTCGCGCGTGTCTTCCAGACGTCGTACCTCGTCTGGCCGCTCGACGGCGCGCTCGTCGCGCTGCTGCTCAGCGCCGGGGGCTCACGAGCACGACCGCGCGCGCTGCATGCCCCCGCTCCGACACGGTGAGCACGTGCCGGCCCGCCTTGCCGGCCTTCAGCACGAGCAGCCCGGGCTTCGCCGTGCCCGTCGCGCCACGGTAGTGCCAGCGCACCGACCGCGCATCGGAGTCGACGTTCACGCCGAACTTCGTTCCGGCCTTCGCGTGGATGCGCGTCCGCGCCAGCCGGACGTAGCGGATCCGCACCGCGACCGTCGCCCGTGAGACGTTGCCGGCGAGGTCGGTCGCGACGAGCGTAACGCGGTACGTGCCCGCCGGCAGGGGCTTGTTCTTCACGGTGCCGGGCCAGTAGAGCGAGCGGGTGAGCGGCGCACCGCGACCTTTCACGACGACCGTGCCCTCGACGAGGACGTTCACCTTCGCGTGCTCGCTGAGGCGATACGCGAGCGCCGTGCGATCGGCGCGATGGTCGCCGTCCGGAGAGATCACCGCGGGCGTGGCCGTGACCTTGCTGACCCTCGGCGGCACCGTGTCGACGACCGTCGAGGTCGGCAGCTGGATCGAACGGTGCTCGCCGCTCAGCAGCACGCGGAAGTGGTACGTCCCATCCGGGACGAGCTTGCCCGCGTTGTCGCGGCCGTTCCACGTGAAGTGCAGATGGCCGCGGCGGAACCGCCGCCCGTGAGTCAGCGTCCGCACCACTTTGCTGCCGGCGGTGACGGTCAGCGTCAGGCTGCCCGTCTTCACGAGCCGGAACTTGATCGTCGCGACGCGCTGGGCGCAGTGGCAGACCGGCGAGAACGTCGGCGCGATCTCAGGGCCCGCCACGGGGTTCGTCTCGAGCTTCAGCGTCTCGATGCGCCCGAACGCGAGCGCAGTGGCCGCGAGCAGGACCAGTGTGAACCCGAGCACGAACCAGCGCGTCGACACGCGCGGATTCTAGAGCTCAGGTGTCAGCCGGTACGGATTCTCGGGTCGATCACGCCGTAGAGGATGTCGACGATCAGGTTCGCGACGATCACGCAGGTCGTCGCGAAGACGATCACGCCGGTGATCATCGGCAGGTCGTCGTTGTTGTAGGCGTTGATGATCTCGTGGCCGAGGCCGGGCAGGTTGAAGATGCCCTCGGTGAAGATCGCGCCGCCGAGCGCGAGCCCGATGTCCATGCCGAAGATCGTGATGATCGGCAGCATGCTGTTGCGCAGGACGTGCTGCACCATCACCCGGCGCTCGCTCGCTCCTTTCGCGCGCGCCGTTCGCACGTAGTCCTCGCTCATCGTCTCCATGACGTTCGCGCGAACGAGGCGCACGTAGAGCGCCATGTAGAGGATCATGAAGGTGGCCCAGGGCAGGATCAGGTGATACGCCCACTGCACCGGTCCCTCGCAGATCGCACCCGGTGTGCCCGGGAAGAAGTTGCAGTAGCCGTCGATCGGCGTGAGGTGCAGCCGGTAGCCGACGAAGTAGGAGAGGATCAGCCCGATCCAGACCGGGTGGGCGGAGATCCCGACGAGGACGAACGTCATCGACAGCCGGTCGCCGAGCGAGCGCGGCCGCAGGGCCGACAGGATCCCGATCGGGATCGCAAGCGACAGCCAGATGACCGCTGCACCGAGGACGAGCGACGCGGTCACCGGAGCGTCCTGCCCGATCAGGTAGTCGACGCTCTGCCGGTTCACGAACGAGCGGCCGAGCGACCCGTGCAACACGAGATTCTTCAGGAAGTAGAGGTACTGAAGCCAGATCGGCCGGTCGAGATGGAGGAAGTGGCGTACGCGCGCGACGTCCGCGGGGGTCGCCGCCTTGCCGGCTGCGAGCTTCGCCGGGTCGGCCGGGATCACCCAGAAGATCAGGTACGTCACGACCGTGGCGACCAGGAACAGGAAGATCGCCCAGAAGATCCGCTTGACGATGAACCTCGCCATCTCGACTCACCTCTCTGAGCTTCAGCCGGAGGGGCGTCTGCGGCCGCCCCTCCGGCATCCGGCTCACTCGTGGTCCGTGGCCGCTACCCCACCGACAGGGCGTTGAAGTAGGGCTCCCCTAGGTACGAGCTGTAGATCCAGTTCTTCACTCGGGACGAGACGAAGTACCGGTTGTTCGCGACGTAGTACGGAACCCACGGCGCGTACTTGGACATGATCTCCTGGTCCAGCTTCGCGTAGGCGTTGGCGCGTGCGGTGCCGCTGAGCGCCGCTGCCGCATCCATCTGCTTGTCCAGGGCCGGGCTGTTCAGATACGAGATGTTGACGTTGTTCGCCGCCTGGATCGAGCGGCCGTCGAGCAGCACGTTGATGTAGTCGAACGGATCGAAGTAGTCGGCGCACCAGCCGGCGGAGCCGATGTTGTACGTCGTGCCCCTCGCTCCGATCGTGTTGTAGTACGACGTCGCCGGCAGCAGAACGTCGTTCGTCTTGAGGCCGGCCTGCTTGAGGTTGAACTCGATGATCTGCGCCCGGTTGATCGACGTCGGCGTGTTCGTGTGGACGACGTTCACGGTCGCCGCACTGCCGATCGCCGAGCCACCGACGGACTTCGCCTTCGCAACGTCTGCACCCTTGAGCGCGTAGATGTTGTACGGCTTGTAGCCCGGGATGCCCGGCACGAGGATCTGGTCGGAGCGCTTGCCGGCGTAGGCGCCGGAGATGCGGAGCAACGCCGGCCGGTCGATCGCGTAGTTGACCGCTTTGCGAAGCGCCACGTTGTCGAACGGTGGCCGCGCCGTGTTCAACGACAGGTACGTGATGCACGACGTCGAGCCGACGAAGAAGCGGCTCTTGTTGACCCCGTACTGCTGGCCGAGACCGGCAGCGGCCGTCGCCGGGACGGTGCCGATGTCGAGATCGACCTGGTTCGCCTTCGTCTCGAGCAGCGCCTGGTTCTGATCGACGTCGGGCGTGAACTGGATCTCGTCCGGGTTGGCCGGGCGGGAGCCCTTGTAGTACGGGTTCCGCTTGAGGATCGTCGAGCGCCCCGGCACGCGAGTCGCGATGTAGTACGGGCCGGCCGAGGGATAGGTGTTCAGGCCTGAGCTCGAGTACGGCGTGTCCGGCTTGACGGCCGCGAACCACTGCATGCTCAGGTACGAGACGAAGGTCGGGTTCGGCTTCGTCAGGTGGAA
>Ga0070741_10008605_pt1 | contig 20336 bp, 16 predicted proteins | sample Coa_R1_4_FD_66440 | JGI IMG/M metagenome (GOLD analysis project Ga0070741, IMG submission 66440) | Surface soil microbial communities from Centralia Pennsylvania, which are recovering from an underground coalmine fire - Coalmine... | ecosystem: Environmental > Terrestrial > Soil > Unclassified ...
CAATTGTCAATTGAAAACCGGCACTTGGATTACTCTCCGCCGACCATGAGTCCGTCGATGCGGATGGTGGGAGCTGCCACGGCGCCCCGGAAAACCAGATCGTTGCCAATCTCGGAGATGTTCATGAAAACATCTTTCAGATTGCCGGCTACCGTGATCTCTTCGACCGGATACGCGAGCTCGCCGCCTGAAATCCAGAGTCCGGAAGCGCCGCGCGAGTAGTCTCCCGTAACCAGGTTCACGCCGTGCCCGAGAAATTCGGTCACGTATAACCCCTCAGGGATCCCGGCAATGATTTCCTGCGGCGATTTGGTGCCGGCCTGCAAGAAATAATTTCCCGGGCCGATGCCCGGAGTGCCTGCTAATCCGCGCGAAGCGTTGGCCGTGGTCTGCAGGTTGAGCTTCTTCGCGGTGTAGGTGTTCAGAAGGTAAGACTTCAGAACGCCATTCTCGACTACGATCGTGCGCCGCGTCGGAACGCCTTCGCCGTCGAATGGACTGGTGCCAAAGCCGCCCGGAATGGTCCCGTCGTCAACGATGGTGACGGCGTCGGAGGCAATTTTCTGGCCCAGCTTACCCGCAAGAAAGGACGCACCCCGGTAAACCGAGTCTCCATTCACGCCTTCGAAGATATGGTCAAGGATCGAGTTGGCGACCATCGGGTCGAACACAACCGGAACACGCGCCGTCTTGACCTTGCGCGCTCCGAGGCGCCGAAGCGTGCGTTGCGCCGCAGTTTGTCCCACGCTCTCGGGCGATTCCAGCCTGCCCAGGTTGCGGGCAACCGAAAACCAATAATCCCGCTGCATGTTTCCCTGTTCGTCCTGCGCGATGGGAACCGCGGCCACGGAACAATACGACCGCCGATATTCGCCGAGGAATCCATGCGAGTTGGCGAAGATCTTGTGACCGGTGGCGGCGTCGAAGGATCCTCCTTCGGAGTTCTTGATGCGCGGGTCGGTGTCGAGCGCAGCTTTCTCCGCGCGCCGGGCATAGCTGATACGCTCCTCTCCAGGAAGCGAATACACGTCGGAGGAAAACAGGTCGAGATCGCCGGAAAGCTGGCCCAATTGCGAGGGCTCTGGAATTCCGGAGAACGGGTCTTCCGAAGTAATGCGCGAGAGTTCCAGCGCTGACTTCAACATGCGGTCCAGTCCGGAACGAGAGAAGTCGCTGGAATACGTGCTGGCGGCCCGCTTGCCGTTGAACACCCGAACTCCGATTGCCTTCGAGCCGGATTCCTTGAGCGTTTCAACCTGGCCAAGTCGCACGACCGTAGAGAATTCGTCGCCTTCACGGATCACACATTCGGCAGCAGTGGCGCCGCCCTCCATGGCGCGACGCACGATGTCCTGGGCAACGTCCTTTAGGTCAGTTTCAATTCTTAGGTTTCGAGTTTCGACTTGAGTTGTCATTGAATTGGATGCAAGAGCCGCCTCTTCATTCTGACTTCTGCTTGCGGCTCACTGCATGAAGCTGCCGACGTCCTTCTTCGCTGTACCGCCCACGGTGAGACGGTCGATTTTGATGGTCGGAATTCCTACGCCTACCGGCACCGATTGTCCGTCTTTGCCACACGTGCCGACGCCTTCGTCGAGTTTCAGGTCGCTGCCGACCATGGACACGCGCGTCAGAACGTCTGGACCATTGCCGATCAACGTAGCCCCTTTTATGGGCGCGGTAATTTGGCCGTCTTCAATCAGGTAAGCCTCGGAAGCCGAGAAGACGAACTTTCCATTGGTGATGTCCACCTGGCCTCCGCCGAAGTTGACGGCGTAGATGCCATGTTTCACCGAATGAATGATGTCTTGCGGATCATCCTCGCCCGGAAGCATATAGGTGTTCGTCATGCGCGGCATCGGAATATGCTCGTAGCTCTCGCGCCGCCCGTTGCCGGTATTCGCGACTCCCATCAACTTTGCGGACAGCTTGTCGCTCAGGTAGCCCTTGAGAATTCCGTTTTCGATCAGAACAGTGTTCTGCGTGGAGTTCCCCTCGTCATCCACATTGAGCGACCCGCGACGCCAAGGCATGGTGCCGTTGTCAACGACGGTGCATTTCTCGCTAGCCACGCGATGGCCGACCAGGCCCGCAAAAGCCGAAGTCTGCTTGCGGTTGAAATCGGCTTCCAGTCCATGACCTACCGCTTCGTGCAGCAAAACCCCGGGCCAACCGGGGCCGAGCACCACTTCCATCTCTCCGGCAGGTGCTTCACGGGCGTCGAGTTGGAGTAGGGCCTGGCGCGAGGCTTCCTTGGCGAAATATTCCGGAGTCTTGTCGCCGAAAAAGAAATCGAGCGCAACCCGACCGCCTCCACCCGCGGTTCCGCGTGCAGAAACTTTCTCGGTTTTGGCAATGCAGGAGACATTCAGCCGGGCCAATGGCTGGGAGTCCTCGGCAAAAGTTCCATCAGAGCCGATGACCAAAATATTGCGCAGTTCGTCGGCGTAGCTGGCGCGAACTTCCTTAATCCGGGGATCGTACTCGCGGGCTGCCTGGTCGGCGCGCATCACCAATTCAACCTTCGACCGGATCTCCGCATCCACCGACGGGAGAGTCACGGGATAGAGGCTGCGCCCCGGCTTGTCTTGGAAGCCCACCGTCGGAGTTTTCGCTGGACCGCTCGCGATCAGGGCGGCGGTGCGAGCGGCATGCAGGATGCGCTCGGGAGACAAATCGTCGGTGTAGGCGTAGCCGGTGCGCTCGCCGGAGACGACGCGCACTCCGCAACCCGCAGAAATTCCCTGCGACGCCGACTTCACCATCGACTCGTCCAGACTCAGAGCCGTCGAGGAAAGGTATTCAAAATAAAGGTCGGCGTACTCGCCGCCTGCGGAAAGCGCGGCCGCCAGGTAGCGCTCGAGATCGCGCTCAGTCAGGCCATAATGTTCGAAAAAGAAACGTTTTTTTTCCACGTTATATAGATGATCGCCGGGCTGGGAATGACTCCGGGGAAACCTCATTATCCCACATTGCCAGAATTCCCGTTCAGCGGTCACAGACGTGCAAGTTCCCAGTTGCAACAATCTCCCTGATGACTCCGGAAAGCCTGGTTCGGACCGTGGAGGAGTTCCTGGCGGGCTCGCGGGAGGCTGTTGTTGTCGAGGACGGCGCGGTCACCTTTGACCTCGGGGAAGCCAGGTATTCGATCTCGGGCGAGTACAACAAGTGTCTTCTACACTTCTGGTCGAGCGAACGGAACATTGTCCGCCGCGTTGTGGATGCCGAAGCGAAAAATGATGTGCTCAGGTTAGAAGTGCGAAGACTGGGGCAGAGCCGCCCCAGCAAGCTTGAGATCTGCCGGCGGAAGGATCGCCGCACGCCGAGCGCGAAGCGGGCGGCCCGCGTGGCGTATCGCCGGGTCCTGGAGAGAATGCTGGCGCGGCATTTCGCCGAGTTTCAAGCGGTGCAACTCTCGACCGCAATGGACCTGGAGCGCTCCTTCGGTCCTGTGTACACACGAGGCGTGTTACGGCGTGGGCAATCCGCGTTCGCGATCCTCGGCGTAAACGGGCAGGAGACGCAAGCCTCGATCGACGCGGCATTGACGTTTGGAATTCTGTGGCTCGAGCATTGCCGTGATGCGTGGTCCGGAAAAGCTGTAGTGCACGGGTTGAAGATGTTTCTGCCCGCGGGAAAGTGGGATTTAGTCCGTGAGCGGATGGCCCATTTGCATCACGGTGCTGCACAATGGGAGCTTTACGCAATTGACGAGAGCGCCGACACCATGACCCAGTTGGACATCGCAGACCTGGGGAACATCGCCACGCGGCTGGTACACGCATGCGACGAGCGGAGCGCGCAGGAACGCTTCGCCGATCCGATCACGCTGGTTCGTCAACTCATGCCGGAGGTGGAGATCGCTGTGCTCTCGGGTGCAGAGATCGCATTCCGGCGTCGCGGGATGGAATTTGCGCGGGCGCGACTGTCACAAGCTTCGGGCTCGTCCTTCAGCGGCAACGAAATCGTGTTCGGAATTGGAGCGGAAGAAAAGGTCCTTTGTGATCAGAATGCGGAGCACTTTGTCCGCTTGGTGAAAAGCGTGGGCGAGGTGCGCCACCCCGAAGGGCCGCGCGACCACCCCCTCTGGCGCTTGTATCCGGAACGCTGGCTGGAGTCGCTGGTGCTGCAAAACGTAAATGCGGTGGATGAGCGTCTGGACCACACCTGTGTTTATTCGCAAGTACCGGCATTTTCGGCAGCTGATCGCGGCATGCTTGACGTGCTTTGTGCCACGCACGAGGGCCGGTTAGCGGTCCTCGAACTCAAAGCGGATGAGGACATCCATCTTCCCCTGCAGGGCCTGGATTACTGGTCCCGGGTGGCGTGGCACCATGAGCGCGGGGAGTTCCAGAAATTCGGCTACTTCCCCAGGCGCGAGTTGGCACTGGAGCCGCCACTCTTATTCCTTGTTGCCCCGGCTTTCCATGTTCATCCTGCCACTGACACCCTGCTCAGGTTCCTTTCGCCCGAGATCGATTGGACGCTGCTGGCCATTGACGAACGATGGAGGGAAGGAGTGCGGGTTGTATTCCGTAAGCGCCGAGACCACGTCAATTGCCAGTTGCCGGTCGCCAACTGAGGTGCTGGGCTACTCATCTTTCCAGATTCCCAACAAGCGCCGCACGTCCAGCAGTTGTCCCAGATGATATGCATTGTGGTCTGCAACCAGCAGCGCTTCACGGAGGATGGTCTGCCCCTCCCCCCACGGAATTTTGGCGTAGAGATCCGTTGCCGGATTCTTGACCAGCTTGCGCATTGCGTCCAGATCTCCTCGGAAAGCCTCGACGCTTCGGTCCCAGGCGTCGAGACTTGGCGGCGCCTCGTTCTTTGGCCAATACCCGCCCGGCCACTCCGGTGACTGATGACGTTGGTTGCGACTGAATTCCAGGATGTCCCACTGCGCGATGCGCAGGTGTTCGAGAATCATCCACGCCGAGTGGGGCAGGCCATCGGGCTTTTGTCCACGAAGTTCTGGCGGGATCCCTTTCACCAGATCGTCAAACCTCGCGTGAGCTCCTCCTCCACCTAATAGTTCGTCGAGTTGCTGCCGCAATGCTGTGTCCTGAGGGTTGGATTTGCTCATGAAGGCCTCATCGGTTCGGAAGTTTCCGGCGATCCAGGGTCCGGTTTCTCTCCCCGATAGACGCGCGAAATGCCGCGCACGATTCTTCTTAGCGGGAGTTCGCCCCGGCTATCGGCAAGAAAAATTTCGCCGACCCTGGAGCCGCGATAATACCAGCGCTTAAGGATCGCGAGATGCTCCATGGCTTCGGTCACGTTTGCCGAGTTCACCGGCGGAAGGCTATCGCGCGCCTGCACCACCCGTGCTTCCATGGATTGCGACTTGGCGTGCTCCGGAGACTGAATCGCGAAGGTGATGGGACCGGCAAGGCATCCACGGTCGAGACGAAAGAAGCAAACCGACTCCGGCTGCGCGCTGGGCTGGATGATGATCCCGGCAAGATGATCGATGCGGCGCACGATCTCCGGCAACTGGCCGAGTACGGGTTTCAGCTTCTCGAGTCGCGCATGGTGCAGGGCAGCTTCTTCGAAGGCCAGATCAGAAGAGGCCTGGTCCCTCTGCATTGAAATCTCGCGTAAAAGGGAGTGCCCTCCGCTGTCGAGAAAGTTCTGCACGCGCGAGACTTCGGCGTGGTAGTCGGCATCGCTGCAGCCCTTGAAACATGGGGCGAGACACATCTTCATCTCGGAGTAGATGCAGCCTGGAAATGCGGGATCCGGATGAAGATCGTCCACGCAGCGGCGCATTCTGAAAAAGTCCAACGAGTCATTGGCGAACTTTTCAGCTGCTGCGCGAGAAGGGAACGGGCCGTAATAGAGGTTCTTGCCATGAAGCCTGCCCAGGCGGGTAGTGATGGATGCCCGCGGGTATTCATTGTCGAGATGAAGTTTGACCAACGGAGCAAAACGGAATCGAAGCCGCTCCGCGTAGGTTTTCGGAAAAACGGAGCGCAAGGTCTGGTAAAGCAGAAACCCCGATTCAAAGTCCGACCCCGTTGCGGTGAACTCGATCCAGCGCACCCGGTTGCGGAGGTTCAGCTTTCTGCTGTGCTCGGCCGGAACGCCCAGCAGGCGCTGCAAGCGGCGGCGCAGGTTGGCGGTCTTGCTGACATAAGGCTCGGAAGTGGCGTCGCTTCCGCGAAGCAGGAACACCGCGGGGGCGGCCGGTGCCGAAGCAAAGGTATGCTCGTCATCGTCGGGAACGAACTCAAGAAGGTTCGCGAGCACAAAATCATTTTCAATTGCCGATTGCCGGTTGTCGATGGAAAAGCAGGAGCCTTCCGTTCGCCGAACGATGGTTGCAGGTGTTCAAACGGCAACGGGCAATCCAAAATCAGCGGAAGCTGGCGCTGCGGACCGTCTGGCGGAAATCCTGGCCTTCCATTCGGATGATCCGGCACATTTCGTGCAGGCGCGACCGCATGCGCTCGCCAATGCGGTCCCCCAAGCTCTCTTCCCGGGCGGCGCCACGCGCGCCAGTCAGCGTCCCCGGCGCGGCATCGGGGAAGTTCGTGGTGATGATCGTGGTGCGGTTGTCGTTATAGCGGGTATTGAGAATCAGACTGACCGTGTCCCACACCCACTCCGTGGGTTTGACCGCGCCGAGTTCGTCCAGAACCAGGATTTCGGTATCGAACACCGGGCGCAGAACTTCAAGTTCAGTGGCACGGACCGAGTCGTTGTAGGAATTCTGTATTTGCTTCAGCAGTTCGCGGTAGTCGTAAAAGAGGCAGGCGATGTTCTTGCTGAGAACCAGTTCTCTTATGATGCCCACGGCGAGGTGGGTCTTACCCACGCCGATACTGCCGATCAGAAGCAGGCCGGTGTTGTCCACCGGGTACTCTTCCACAAACTTGCAGGCTGCCATGCGCGCCGAAGCCAGGCCGCGATGTGGTCCATCGAATTCGAAATTCGAGAGCTCGCAATGTTCATAACGTTTGGGAATGCGCGCAGCCGCGAGCAGGGCGTCGGTGCGCGCCTGCTTCCGGCAAGGACAGCGCGTCACTCGCCGCTCAGCGCCATTCGCGACCGTCTTCCATCCTGTGCCCGCGCAAAACGGACAAGCTTCCACTACAGGTTTCATGTTTCGGGTTTCTCTACTCTTCTTTGACTTTGCACCGCCGCAATGTCCTCGCGCAAGTGTAAAAGCGGCTGCATCTGTGTAGATGCTGTGGAGATATTTGCGCGCCTGTGGAGAAAGCAGCGCCAGCGGCTCAGCGATGTCCCGCCTTGACTGTCGCTGATACTTCTTTCGCCTCCTGGCGCAAGAACCGCAAGAAGGCCTGGGCCTCGGACCGCAGCGGACGATGCCGCGGATGAATCACGTCCAGGCTCCGCCCCAGGGGTTCGGCATCGAGAATCTTTACCGGCACCAGTTTGCCGCGGCGTACCTCTCCGGTGACTGCCATTTGCGGAAGGAAGGCGAAACCCAGCCCGCGCTCGACCATGCGCTTGGCGGTCTCGATGCTGTCTACTTCGAGGGCTATATTCGGGACCAGCCCGGCACGTCGAAACAGACTCTGGGTCAGCGTCCAGTCACTCGATCCACGCTCGTAAAAAATCAGGGGCCAGCTTGCGACTTGCTGCAGGCGGGCGCGCCGCGAGTGCTGCGGGCTCTGCTTCGAGTGTGCGATCAATAGCAGAGGGTCATCGCGCAGGCTTAGAGTCTCGACCTCGGGATGCTGCAGCGAGCGGGCCAGACCGATTTCAGCTTCTTCGCCCAAGACCATATCCAGGACCTCTTTGGAATGCCCCGAGCGGATGTTAATGATCACGTGAGGATGAGCGCGGCGAAAATGTTTCAGCACGTCGGGAAGAAAATAAACGGAAATGGAGAGCGCTGCCGCAATCTCGAGCGGCCCTGCGCTGCCGGGTTGGAGTTCATGTACCGCCTGGCGCGCCAGGGAAGCGGTGCGCAAGAGTTGCTCGGCGTAGGGACGCAAGGTCCTTCCCGCCTCTGAGAGCGTCAACCCGCTGCGCGAACGCGCAAAAAGCGAGACCCCGAGCGATTCTTCCAGGGCCTTGATACGCGCGCTGACCGCTGGCTGGCTCACTCGCAGGGCTTCCGCGGCGCGGTGAAACCCGCCAAAGGTGGCAACCGCCAGGAATGTCTCGAGCTGGTCGATTTCCATTTTGGGCTCCGTTCTGCTGATCTGGCTAACAATATCTTATTATCAGCCGGCATCGCTCGATCACATTTTTCTATCAGCATGATCGAAACAATCAGTTTGACCCTGTACCGCTCTTGCCACAGAATCCGGTCACGGTGTGGGAAGCGTAAGGCCGGCAGGCGCCGCTGAACTCTCCGAGAGGGGCCAGCAAGGGCTCGACCGCTTATCGTCGTAGTAGCAGGAATCAGTGACGTTCGCTTACTGCTAAGTAACTGCTGCGAAAGAAGTTGCGGTCCATTGCAGGAAACTCAGGTGGCTCTTCTGCAAATCGACCCGATTCAAAATTTGTTGCTCTCCCGTGGTCCCGGAAATTGTATTCAGCATCGAAAGCGGCGGCGAAAATGAGGTGCATGAATGAGTGTTAGCCAGGTAAATGTCATATCGCAGGCAGGCTTTGTATTGAACCGCCCCCCCTATGGCTTGGTTCCCGAGCGAGACCTGCCCGCCGGTTTCTTCCAGTTTCTAGCTCCGCTGCATCGCCGCTTCAGCCCGCAGCAGGAACAGTTCATTGCCGACCGCAAGCGCGTGCTCGCCGAATCCCTTGAAGGCAATAAGCCCACCCATCGCTATCCTCGCGAAGCCGTGCGGAACGGCTGGAAAATCGAGCTCCCGGAATGGTGCCAGGACCAGCGCAATCAAATGACGGGCCCGGCGGACGACGCCGAGTTGGTGGTGAAGATGCTGAACTCCGGGGCGCCCGGCGTGATGCTCGATCTCGAAGACTCCACGGTTAACGAGTGGGAACACCAGCGCTTGGGCGTAGAGAACATTCTCGCCGCGCTCCGCGGCACACTTACCTATTACGACAAGAAGCGCGACAAGGTAGTAGGCATCCAGCCCAGCAAAACTGTGATCTGGATCCGGCCGCGCGGCCTTCATATTCACCAGGCCGGCATCTTTGGCGAAGAGTTGATGTCGGCATCGCTGTTCGATGTGGCCAGTATCGTCTTCAGCCTGGATCCAGCTGAGCTGAAGCATCCCCTCTCCTTCTACATTCCCAAATCGGAATCGGCGGATGAGGCCCTGTGGTGGCGCGACGTGTTCCAGGCCATGGCCGACGCGCGCGGCTGGCCGAAGAACTACATAAAGTGTATGGCGCTGGTGGAATCTCATCCCCTGGCATTCCAGATGGAGGAGTTCCTCTATAACCTCCGCGATCACATCCTCGGATTGAATCTTGGCCGCTGGGATTACATGGCAAGCCTGATTCACTTCAATCTGGCCGACCCGGAATGGGTGCTGCCGGACCGCAACACGATTCCGTACAACGTACCGTTCTTTCAAAACCTTCGCGAATTGCTGCCGGAGGTGTGCCACAAGCGTGGAGTGCTGGCCATCGGCGGCATGACCGCGTTGTATCCGAGCCGCGAAGACGCCGAACTCAATGCGCGCGCGCTGGACGTATTAGCCAAGGACAAGAAGAACGAAGCCGACTGCCTGATGGATGGTGCATGGACGGGCCATCCCGACCAGAACCAGATTGCGCTCGACCAGTTCCCTTATCCCAACCAGTTGCACGCGCGGCGGGCACAGGCGGAGCGGTATCCCGATCTCCGGCCCATTCCGCACGGCGTTGGGAAGCGCACACTCGCCGGAACCCGGGCGGCCATCCGCACCGTCATTCGCTACCGCAACGGCGTTCTCAACGGCAAAGGCGCGAGCTTACTTGACGGCTACATGGAAGACCTTGCGACCGACCGCATCTACCGGCTCATGATCGCGCAACGCATGCGTCATAACGGGCATGTTCCGGTGACCGGCGACAACGGTGAGATTGTTGTGCATACGCCCGAACTGATCACCCGCCTGTTTGATGAAGAGCTAGAGAAACTGTTGGCGAATCCGGGAAAAGACCTGGGGACGCCGGAAACCTTCCGGCAAGCAAGGCGGATCAGCGAGGGCATGATCAGGAGCGGCGAGTTCAACCCCATTTAGTTCGCACGAGTTTTAGTGGTTTCGAAAACCAGAAAAGGAAACGACATGGCAAGCAACGGAAACTATTCGAAGTCGACGGTAAACGGCAAGGACCGCTGGGCCGGGATCACGCGTCCCTACAGCGCCGAGGACGTGGCGAAGTTGGCAGGCTCCATGCATATCGAGCACACCCTGGCCCGTCATGGAGCAGAGCGGTTGTGGGAACTGCTGCACAGCGAGTCCTACGTGGCCGCCCTGGGTGCGATGACCGGCAACCAGGCTGTTCAGCAGGTCAAGGGAGGCCTCAAGGCGATCTACGTCAGCGGCTGGCAAGTCGCGGCCGACGCCAATGATGCAGGCCAGATGTACCCCGACCAGAGCCTCTATCCCGCCGATAGTGTTCCGAACCTCTGCCGCCGGATCAACCAGGCCCTGATGCGCGCCGACCAGATCCACCACGCCGAAGGAAAGAACGGCGTGAATTGGTTCGCGCCCTTAATTGCTGACGCCGAGGCTGGCTTCGGCGGCAACCTGAACGCGTTCGAACTGATGAAAGCCATGATCGAAGCGGGCGCGGCTTGCGTTCACTTCGAAGACCAATTGTCCTCTGCCAAGAAGTGCGGACACCTGGGCGGCAAGGTGCTCGTGCCGACCAGCGAAGCTATTCAAAAGCTCGTGGCTGCCCGTTTGGCCGCGGACGTGATGGGAGTGCCGACCCTGATTATGGCGCGGACGGACGCCGACAGCGCCCACCTTCTGACCAGCGACATCGATCCCCGGGACCAGGAATTCCTGACTGGCGAGCGGACGTCAGAGGGTTTCTTCCGCATTCGCGGCGGCCTGCAGTCGGCGATTGCGCGGGCCATCTCTTACGCGCCGTATGCCGATTTGATCTGGTGCGAAACGTCCCATCCTTCCCTCGAGGAGGCGCGGCAATTTGCCGATGCGGTGCACGCGAAGTATCCGGGCAAAATGCTGGCTTACAACTGCTCGCCTTCGTTCAACTGGAAGAAGAACCTGGACGACGCAACCATCGCGAAGTTCCAGCCCGAACTGGCGGCCATGGGCTACAAGTTCCAGTTCATCACCCTGGCCGGGTTCCACTCTCTTAACTTGAGCATGTTCGAATTAGCTCGCGCTTACAAAGTCAGTGGCATGACTGCTTACTCCCGGCTGCAAGAGAAGGAATTCAGCCGTGAATACCAACACGGTTACGAAGCAGTCAAGCACCAGAGGTTTGTCGGGACCGGGTATTTCGACCAGGTCACGCAGGTGATTGCCAGCGGTACCTCCTCGACCACCGCGCTGACGGGTTCGACCGAGGCCGAGCAGTTTGCCGAATTGAAGAAGCAGGTGCATATCGGTCACGGCCCGGATGCCGGATGCCAGCCAGTCCTTGGCGAGTGCCCCAATGCGCCCCTGACGCAAATTGACGACGTGAACTCGGGCGCCTCGCTGTAGATTCTCTCCCTACCGCCGCCGCGCACTGCTCAGCGCGGCGGCTTCTTTTTTCTAATCGTTAGGCCTAACACGAAGGTGGTAGTGTCAAACAAGGCATCTGGCGCGGATTTTCACAGTTGACTTTGTTCCTGACTGGCTGCTTAATTAACGCCACCAGGTTTTCAACTCAGCCGGTGTTCCTCCCCCTCCAGGCTGGGATCCAATAAAACCTGCCAGGAGAGAAGATGAATAAAGCCGATTTAATCGACCGGATCGCAGCCGGCGCGGGCATCAGCAAGACGCAGGCCGCAACCGCTATCGACACAACGGTGGATAGCATTACTTCTGCTCTGCGTAAGGGGGATCGGGTAGCGTTGATCGGTTTCGGCACTTTCTCGGTATCGCAGAGGAAGGCACGGAACGGACGCAATCCGCAGACGGGAGCGACACTAAAGATCGCAGCCCGCAAGGTAGCTAAGTTCTCCGCAGGGGCAGAACTGAAGAAAGCAGTCAATCGTAAATAGGGGCTAAGGTAAGCAACAGTGATGCGGCAGGGGGTCGGCCCTGCCGTTTTTATTTTGTACCGCTATGGCCCCAAGCGCCTCCTCGACACACGCCCCCCTGTTAGAAATAGAAGGACGCAACCATAACCTCCCCCAGCTCTTCCTTAGTCCCCTGCCTCAGAGGCCGGTGGTTTGGTAGCGCAACACTGACAGGGCGAGGCGATAGGCATATCCAGCCTGGGCGCTTCCGATCTCGGCTTGTGTTTGCTGAAGCTGGGCCTGGCTTAATTCAACAATCGAACTAAGGCCGAGTTTGTAGCGTGTCTGCGCCAGGTCGAGAGCTAAGTTGGCCTGTGCCAGCAACTGCTCGCTTACACTTACGCGATCGAATGCCGTGTTGGCGGTGAGCCAACTTGTCCGAACATCGCGCGAGATGCGGTTGCGTAAGTCCGTCAGGCGTTGCCGGGTAGACTGCGCTCGCAAGTCGGTTTCGCGCGACTTGGCAGAAAAGAGAAATCCGTTGAAGACTGGAATCTGGACATTCACCCCAACTGCTCCATACGGACCGTAGACACGATCGTCTCGAATCGGAGAATCGCCATATGCAGCCAGAGCGCTGATTGTCGGGAACATCTGGTCGCGGTCCGCTCGGTGTAACTTGTCGGCAGACTCCGACTGAAACTCAAGAGCCAGGATTTCGGGACGCTTGGAGAGGGCGTCGGCGATGAGCTGCTCCACGTTCGCTGGAGGAGGAGTCAACGGCTCAGTGTCGTTCACTAATTCGAAATTCTCGAGCGTCGCGTAACCAAGAATTGCCGAAAGGCTTGCCATAGCGGATTTGTCGTTGTTCAATGCGTCCAGGTAAAGGAGCTTGGCCTGAGCAAGGTTGACGTTGGCAAAGCTCAAGTCCAGATCTGATTTAAGCTTGCTCTTAGCCAATGCGGATACCTGGTCGGCAAGCAATTGCCGCGAGGCCACGGTTTGCTCCGCTACCCTGAGAACGGCGTGGGTTTGAAGCGCGTTATAGAAAGCCTGGTCCGTGGCGACCAGCACGTCTTCTTTGGTCGCCACCGCATTCTGCTCGTCTGCCTTGGCCTGAAGGCGCGCGCTCGCAACGAGGTTGGCTGTATGCCCAAAATCTGTGATCAGCTGGCTTATCGATCCGCCTCCGGCGGCTCTCGTGTAGATGATCGGATTGTTCAAGGTCCCTGCGGTGATGCGGCTGTTGTCGCGCGCATCAACCGCCGTCAGGTCGGCATTGGCTTGCGGCCACAACGCGGAACGCGCTTCCCGTGTCACTTGCTGCGAAGCCAACGCATTCAGCCGGGCGACTGAGATGGCAGGATTCTTTTTGAGCGCGATGGCTTCTGCATCCTTGATTGAAAGTTGAACCGCGACGTGTGCGCTTTGTTGACCGGTGAGGTTACGGGCGGGCCGCGATTGATGGCTCTCGTTTTGCGAACTCGCCAACGCACCGGCGGGAGAGTCGGCCGGGTTCTGCAGTGTCAATGTCGACTGACCAAGGCACGTCAGAGACAAAAAAATCAAGGGCGCCAGCTTCGGGACTGGATTACTCATGCCGACACCTCCTGCAAAGGCTGTTCTTCACCTCGGTGAAACCAAAGATAGGCGGCGGGAACCAGGTAGACCGTCACCACCACCGACACCAGGAGCCCGCCAATAATTGCGCGGGCCAGCGGTGCATAGGCTTCACTTCCAGTACCAAGCGCCAGCGCCATGGGGATCAAGCCCAGCAACGTTGCCAGTGACGTCATCAGCACGGGCCGCAACCGCTGACGAGATGCCAGCGCTACGGCTTCCCTGAGCGGAGTGCCGTCGCGACGTATCTGCCGCGTGAATTCGACGATTAGAATGCTGTTCGACACGACAATTCCCACCATCATGACCACGCCCATCAGTGACATGACGTTCAGCGTGGTTCCGGTTACGAGCAAAAACACCAGTACACCCGCGAGACCAGGGGGCACCGCCAGCAGAATGATGAAAGGATCGAGAAACGAGGCGAACTGGGCTACCAGGATCAGGTAGACCAGGACAATTGCCAGAATCAGCCCTATACCAAAGCTCTTGAATGACAATCTCATGTTCTGCACTGACCCGCGCAGGTTGACGCGCACGCCTTCTGGCAGCTTCGTATTCGCGATAATTTTGTCGATCTGGGCGCTGACCCGCCCCAGGTCTTCTGTTTTGGGCGACACGTATACGTCGATGACTCGGAATAGCTGGTAGTGATCAACCTCGGTGGGCGTGGGAATCGTCTTGACGTTGACTACCGTGTCGAGCGTAGTGGTTTCTTTGCTCCCAGTCGCGCGGACCGGAATCTGTTTTAGGTCTTCCAAGGTTTTCACCGCGTCTTCCGGGTATTGCACGGTCAGCATGTAAGGATTCCCGCTCTTTGGATCAACCCAGTAGTTGGGTGCGATCATGCCATTTGAAGTGAGGGCAGTAATCACGTTGTCCACAACTTCTTTTTGAGAAAGGCCGACCAGGCTGGCTTTTTCCCGGTCAATGTCGAGTTGCAGCGCGGGATAGTCAATGTCTTGTGGGACCAGGACATCACTAACCTTTGACAATCCACGGACCTGCGAAGCGAGCTGAGACGCAACGGCATAGCTCTCTTTCAAGCTGCTGCCGCTGACTTCGACATCGATCGGTGCAGGCATGCCCATGTTCAATACAGAGTCCACAAGCCCACCGGACTGGAAGTAGGTGGACAACTGCGGCAAGTCCTCGCGTAGCCGTTCTCGTACCCGCCGCATGTATTCGTAACTGCCGATCTTGTGTCCATCTTTTAGGCTCACTTGGACGAAACCCGTGTGTGGCGCCGAGTTTGGTGTGTAGATCGCAGAAAAGTCGGTTGTGATCCCAATATTGGAGACAATCATCGCCAGTTCATTGTCGGGGACGATCTTGCGCACCGTATCTTCTACTTGCTTGGCGTATTGCTCCGAGAGTTCGATGCGTGTTCCTGAGGGAGCTTTGAAGTTAATGACAAATTGACCCGGATCCGTGCGCGGAAAGAAAGCCACCCCAAGCAACGGGTACATCGACAAGCAGAGCACGGAAACACCGGCCAGGCCGACCACGGTCCCCACGGGCCGGAGGAGCGCGGCGGCTAAAGATCGGTCGTACTTTCCCAGCATTCGTTCGAAGTAGAAATTGAATCTCGTGGCAATTACGCCGAACCGGGCACGGATGGACCCTTGCCCGACCTCTTCGTCTGCCTGATGCTTTTTGACGAGTTTGGCGCAGAACAGCGGCACCACAGTCATGGCGACCACGTAGGAAGCCATGAGAGAAAGGACCACTGCCATAGCCAGCGCCACAAACAAGAAGCGGCTAACGCCATACAAAAAAACTACGGGGAAGAACACGATGGCTGTAGTCAACGTGGCCGCAAGAACCGCGAGCGAGACTTCCTGGCCGCCTTTTTCCGCAGCAATCTCCGGAGCTTCGCCCATCTCAAGGTGACGGAAGATGTTTTCCAGCACCACCACGGAGTTGTCGATCAGGCGGGAAAACGCCAACGCCAGCCCGCCTAGCACCATCGTATTCACCGACCCACCACCCGCGCTGATGGCCATAAAAGCCGCCAAAGCAGAGAGCGGAATCGAAAGAAAAACTGCGATTGTGGCACGTATGCTTCCCAGGAACAGAAGCACCATCAGGCCAGTTAACACCAGGCCGATTGCTCCTTCGTGAACCAGATTTTCGATTGCCGCTTTCACAAAGGCTGATTGATCGAACACAACCTTGGCCACCAGTTGTTTTGGAATGTCGACGAGGTGCGAGAGCGCATCGCGAATTCCATTGACCACCGCAATCGTGTTGCTGTCGCCACCCTGTTTCAGGATCGGGAGGTACACCGATCGCTGCCCATCCACACGCACAATGTTGGTTTGAATTTGCTGCGCGTCTTTTGCTCGTCCTATGTCCCCCACCAGCACCGACGCCTGCCCGACGGTCTTGATGGGCATGTCATTGATCTGCTCCGCGGAGGGCACTTGGCTATTCGTGTAGAGGTTGTAGTCGATCGGACCGATCTTCACGTCGCCTGCGGGCAGGATCAAATTGCTATCGTTCACCGTGCGGACAACGTCCATCACCGATAGTTCGTGCGCACCCAGCTTCAGCGGATCGACGTACACCATGATCTGGCGATATCGTCCGCCAAACGGCTGCGGCACCGATGCCCCCGGAACGCTGGCGATCTGGTTGCGCACGGTGTACTGGCCAAGATCACGCAGCGCGGTTTCGTTCAGACCCTGGCCTTTGAGCGTGATCAAACAGACGGGCAAACTCGAGGCGTCGAACTTGAGGACTACCGGAGGTAGGGTACCGGGCGGGAGCCTTCGCAGGTCAGCCATCGCCAAGTTGGAAATAATGCTTAGATCGGAGTCAGCGTTGGTCCCCGGCTGGAAATAGATCTTGATCAGGCTCACGCCTGGCAGCGAACGCGATTCGATATGATCGATGCCGCTCCCCAGCGTGAAGAATCGTTCAAACGGATTGGTAATGTTGGTTTCGATCTGCTGGGGAGGCATCCCCGAGTAGAACGTTGCCACCACCACCACCGGGATGTTGATCGTGGGAAACAAATCGACCGGCATACGTACAAGCGTCACCGTGCCCACGATTGCCACCATCAAGCAGAGGACAACGATGAAGAAGGGATAGCGGATGGCAAAACCGGACATTGCAGAGCCCCTCCTGCTTCCCCGGCATTCTCCTCGACGGGTTTAGGCCGTACCTTTTCTCCGGCACGCAGTTCACCAAGATTGCCGATGACCACTTGGTCGCCCTCCGCTAGGCCAGCCAGTATTTCGACTCGATCGCTAGACTCGGCTCCCAACTTCACCGGCCGCTCTTCCACGCGTCCGTCGGCACCCACGACCAAAACAGCGCCGCCCGAACTGTTTCGCTCCAGAGCTTGAATCGGAATCGTGAGCGCATCGTTTTGCTGTTTCAGGATGATCTTGGCCTCGGCGTACATGCCATCCTTGAGAGTGCCGTCGGAGTTTTCCACATCGATCTCGGTTTCCATGGTACGGGTCTGCGAATTGAGAGCATCACTGAACCGGGCGACGCGGCCTTCAAAACTCCGGTTCAGCGCTCCGACGCGCACTTGCACAATCGAACCGAGATGAATCTGCGGTACGGCGGACTCGGGCACCGGCACGACCAGGCGCAGCCTGGTCCACTCTGCTAACTGCACCACTGGCATCGATTGTGTACTCGAAGACGTGCCTGCCTGAATCAAAGCGCCGGTATCGGCATAACGTTCCGTTACTACCCCAGCGAACGGGGCCGTGATGTGGGAATATGCTTCGAGAGCCGACAACCGGTCGAGGTCGGCCCGAGCTACCGCCAGCTGGCTCTGCGATTCGGCCAGCGCCGCCCGAGCGCTTTCCGTCTGAGCCTCGGTTTCTTTGTCTTTAGCCATGGAATCGTCCAGTTCTTGCTCTGCAATCAAGCCGGGGCGTGATCTCGAAGCCTCTTTCAACCGGGTATAAGCAGCGTGGTAAGCAGCGTGGGTGGAATCGGCCCGCTGAATCTCGCTTTCGGAACGACGAACTGCGTCCTGGTAACGTTGTATGTCGGCCTTCGCTCCTGCGACCTGCGCGCTTAATTCGGGGACCTCCAGGACTGCCAGTACCTGTCCCGCCTTCACATGGTCCCCGACATCCACGTAAATCTTTCGGATGAAACCCGCCACCTTGGCGTGAACATCCACTTGCTGGTACGGACGAAACGCGCCTGAAACAGTAAGCGAGTTCACAACCGGTCTGCGCTTGGCCAGAACGACCGCAACTGGCCGAAGCAAAGCGTCTTCGTGTGGTTCGGCTTTGGCCGTTTTCGCCGGAAGTCGCAGCAGCTCCACTAGGCACAACGCCGCTGCGACTACCGCAATGCTCAGAAACTTCTGCCGACGATTCATCAATTCAACCCTTTGTGTTTGGAGTCTCTCGTCAAATTTCGGTCCTCTGGTCCGGGACTGTGCCGGTCCGTTCTGGCATGGTCCCGTTCCGAGGTCAGGTATTGGCCGCACAGCCTACTTCCTTGACTCGCCTGTGCCCAACAATGCCCATCTTCACCTCTCGATCACTCTCGGGCAGACTGACGTACATAAGGTGTTTTTGCAGTCGCACGTCTACCAGGTGTTTGGGTGAAAAGACCGAAGGCAAATAATCCGTCGCTGATTCGTAGCGACCGATGTAGATGTTGCATTGCAAACGAATGCTGATGTCATAGCTGTAGTCTTCCGTTTGCAAAGGGGCGTCGCTTGGGCTGCCGAGGTAGTTTGAATCGGATATGTGTTTATCGACGCTGACGACCGTGGCCGTCTGATATTGATTTTTTGGTTCTCTCTTTGGCGCGGCATGCAAATAGACGAGCAGGGCGCTCAAAATGAGACCTGACACCATCAGCATCTTCTTCATAGCCACCTCCAGGAAGGCCACCCGGTTTGTGCGGAAAGCGCGAAGTCGAAATCTCGCTTCTTCCTGGTCTCAACCGGCCCAATTTGAACTCACCCCGCGCCCGCTAACACGCATTGGAGCGGTTTCGCTTCAGTCAATGACCAAAGTGGAGTTCGTGATCTTGGTTAGCTGCAACAATGGAATGAAACGACTAGCAGGAAGGAGGCGGACGATTGGACAAACTCTCGTCGAAAAGAACGCTGGGTATTGGGGGACCCGCTGGCGCGAAGCGCGGATAGAACACCGGAGCATGCAGAGTACTCAGAACTGGAACCGGAGGCACAGGGGGAGCAGCATCACGATCGAGGTGCTGTCGCATGGCTTGCGAATTACCACCCTCGGCCGTGACTCCGTGAGTGATCGTCAGCCGGAAGGTGCGGGTCGCTAAGCTAAAGGTCAGCCCGCAGATCGCCACTATAACGACGAGGACATACCAGCCCCGATGCCGGTGACGCAAGTCCTCTGAACGTGTCATTGAGAAGATCACCCTCCAGCGAATTATAGCAACTTAACCCTGTGACATACCAGATCCTCGACAACCCGGCATGCGGCGCTCTCACATTTCCGTCACACGCGCAAGATCATGACTTCGGTGGCCTTAATAAGGGCCGCCGCAGTCTGGCCCGGCTTGAGGTTCATTTCACGAGCCGAGCTTGACGTGATGATCGAAGTAATTTGCTGATCGCCAATAGAGATCCTGACCTCCGCCATGAGGCCGCTTATGCGAACTCGGTCGATTCGACCTACGAGCTGATTGCGTCCGCTGACCCGGCGGATCAGGTCCTGGCGCTCGGGGGCAGTTTTTGCTCGGGTCCGGAATAGAAATCGATCCACCTCGCTTCGCGGGATTCGGTGATGGCCGCCCGGCGTTTTCACGCTGCGGATCTTATGCGCGTAAATCCACTGTTTAATGGTTGGAAAACTGATTCTCAGCCGCAGCGCCGCTTCACGCGGCCTTAACAACTCTTCTTGTTCGTCTTGTCGCTGCGAAGACTTGCTTTTCATAGGGCTCTCCGCCGGGATGGTATAGGTCTTATCGCCCAGGTCAAAATCGCGTTCTCGATTAGAAATAGCAAGGGGGGGGCCGTAGAATCATATAAAATCATATGCTATTTGCGATTGCACCAAACCTACCCATACAATCATCACCTTTCAACCCAATTCATCTTTGGAGGTTGAATGCAAAAGGCTAGCCGCTTGATTGCGCTCGCACTGCTGTCTTTGGTGCCGACATTGACGTGGTCCCAGCAAGGATATTTTGCCAACTGGTTTGCCCGGGTGGATAAAACCAAGGACGAGCAACCTCATTGGGTCACGCCCGTAGCCACGACCACACCTCGTCTTGAAGAGGAATATCGCTACGACCAATTGTGGCAAACCAACGGCAAGGGGATTACCACGAACAACTACGATGGCGGAAAAGGGCTGGAATTGATTCCCCTCGAACGGGTCGAGGTTATTTTCAGTGTGCCTCCTTATCTGGTGCACAACGACCCCGCGGCGCGCGATGGATTCGGGGATGTTGCATTCCTCGTCAAGTACAGATTGCTCTCGGCAAATGAAGAGCATGGTGGCTACATCCTTACCGCGTTTCTCGGCTGGAGCCTCCCGACCGGTGACCACAAGAACGGAGCTCCACACCCGGTGATTACCCCAACTATCGCGTATCAGACTGTTACGAAACGCGCCCGCATAAGTGGCACTATCTATGCTCGCGGCTAGTTATAGGTATTAGTGGAGATGCACTCAGACGGTGCGATGAGATTAAGTTACGAGGATTGCTG
>Ga0070741_10008606_pt1 | contig 20335 bp, 13 predicted proteins | sample Coa_R1_4_FD_66440 | JGI IMG/M metagenome (GOLD analysis project Ga0070741, IMG submission 66440) | Surface soil microbial communities from Centralia Pennsylvania, which are recovering from an underground coalmine fire - Coalmine... | ecosystem: Environmental > Terrestrial > Soil > Unclassified ...
GACTCGAGCAACGGCTCGGGAAGCGCGGCGCAGTTGATCGGGACGAGCTTCCGGCTCGCGCGACGGCTGTGGCGATGAATGAACTGCGCGATGAGCTCTTTGCCCGTTCCGGATTCCCCGCTGATCATGACGGACGCGTCGGTGGACGCCACGCGACGAGCGAGTTCGACCGCCTGGCGAAACGCGGGCGAGATCCCGAGGAGCGTAATGCGATCGGACACCGAGCTTTGCTCGACGAGCTTGGCCTTGAGATCGCGTGTTTCGCGGGCGACCGCGACCGCGTGCGAGGCGCGGCCGATCAGAATCTGGAGATGCGACGCCGAGAACGGTTTTGGCAGATAGTCCCAAGCGCCCGCCCGGAGCGCCTCGATGCTCGACGTGACGCTCGGGTTGCCGGTCATCACGATAACGATTGTGTCTTTATGAGCCTCGAGCGCCGCGGAGAGGATGTCCATGCCCGACAGCGGCGTCAGGTAGAGATCGACGAGAATAATGTCGAAGCGGCGGCGTTTAACGAGATCGATGGCCTCGTCGCCGCGTCCGGTCGCCGTGACGTTGTACCCGTCGAGTTGCAAAACGCTGAGACAGCCTTCGCGGAGCGTTCGATCGTCATCCACCAACAAGAGTCGCAGGCTGGCCTTCACCTCAGGCGCTATCGCCAGCGGCTCCCGGCCCATAGCAGGCGTTTCGACCGAGGGGGGCGCTGACACGTCACTGATTGGCAGATCAGAGGAGAAAGCCGAGGACGACATGAGAGCCCTAGGTTAAGTGACTTCTAACTTTTCGACCTACTTAGTTACAACAAACTGTTGCATCTGTCAATCACATTTCGTTGCAATAGATCAACAAATCTGTTGTATAATATCGGCATACAAGTGTTGAGGTCCATTAGCTATAAACAACTTGGCTGGGCTTGATTTTGCGAAAGCAACCCACGACTCCACCCCTAGTTAAATTTCCCCGTGAATCGCATGTCTCTCCCGCCCACGCCAACGCCGTCTACGGCGCTGACACCTGTCTCCCCTGACGGGAACGCGATTGCATCGCCCCAACAGTGGGGACCTCCGATCGACGCCCGTGGTGCAGGCGGCGGCGACGGCGAGAAGAAGACGCCCTGGCATCGCTACATCGCGGCACTGGTTCGCTTCAAATGGCTGATCGCCGGATGCTTCATCCTCGGCGCGGCAGCTGGCGTCGCTGCTACGCGCATGCTGTCGCCACAGTATGAGGCGCACGCCACCGTGCTGCTGGCCGTCTCGGATCGTGGCGGTGGCGGCGGCAACGGCCCGATCTCGTCTGGTCAATTTCTCGAGACGGCCGCCTGGACGGACCTGTTCAAAGCGTACCGCGTGGTCGAGCCGGTCGTGGTCAAACTCGGTCTCTACATCCATCACACCGAGAAAGACGACGATCTCTTTCAACACTTCGCGCTCGCTGAATCATATCAACCGGGCGAGTTCATCCTCCTGGTCGGACCGACGGGTAAGCAGTACACGCTGACGACAAAGAAAGGCACCGTCCTCGAGCACGGCGTGGCCGGCGACTCGATCGGATTGCATCTCGGCATGAAGTGGCAGCCGCCGCCATCGGCGTTCAAACCCGGGCGCAAGGTCCCCTTCTCCGTGTCCTCGTTACCGGATGCGGCGAACGGCCTCACGGCTCGGATGACGCCGAACCTGCCGGACATGAGCAACGTGCTTCACATCTCGCTCGATAGCTGGAGTCCGAACGAGGCGGCCACGACGCTCAACACGTGGCTCGATCAGTTCCTCGCCGTCGCCGCCGAGCTGAAAAAGCAAAAGAACACGCAACTCACGGCAACCATCGGCGATCAGCTCAGCATCGCGCGAGACCGGCTCAGCCGCGCGGAAAAGAACTATCAGTCGTTCCAAGAATCGACAATCCGCCAGAGCGCCCAGGCCCCGTCGACGAACGTGCCGAACGGAACGCCCGGCTCGATCGGAGCGGTCACGGGTGACCCCGCGGTGGCGACGTATCTCGCGCTCAGGGTCGAGCACGACAACCTGAGCCGTGATATTCAGGCCGCCCAAGGGATCCTAACCGACATGAGCATCGGCAAGGGCACGCCCGATGGCCTTCTGGGCATTCCGTCGCTCATGATCGGCGCCGACAATCTCCGCTCCGCCATCAACGATTACAACACGAAGTCGGCCGAGCTGCGCAATCTGCAGCAGACGTATACCGACAATTACAAGGGCGTCATCGACGCGAAGCGCGTCGTCGACAACCTCTACACGAACACGATCCCTCAACTCGCGAAGCAGTCGCTCGACCGGCTCCGCGCCACGGACTCGACGTACGCCAAGCAACTCGGTGAGAGTCAGCGCGTCGTCGAGAACGTGCCGGCGCGGACGATCGAGAACATGCGCCTGCAGCGCGAAGTGACGTCGGCCAGCGAATTGTTCACGAGCTTGAACAAAGCGTACGAGGACTCGCGCCTGGCGGAAGCCAGCACGATCCCCGACATCGAGATCGTCGACCGCGCCGGCGTGCCGCAAGCGCCCTCGCGCAACACGGCGCCGCGCGTGTTGATCATGGCGGTCTTTGGCGGCTTAGGGCTGGGCCTCATGCTGGCGCTTCTCCTGGACCGGCTCGACCCGCGGTTCCGCTATCCGGAGCAGGCGTCCGACGACTTGGGACTGCCGATCATTGGCACCGTGCCGACGTTGCCGACGCCAAAGGAGAAAAAAGCGGATCCCGAGATCTCGGCGCAGGTCATCGAGGCGTTCCGCACCGTTCGCATGCACATTCGCGAGATGTTCCCACCGGATGGGCCCGTGCAGTTCACCATCACGAGCCCAGGCGCCGGCGAGGGCAAATCGCTCGTCTCGTCCAACCTCGCGATGTCATTCGCGGAGAGTGGGCGGCGGACGCTGCTCGTAGACGGCGACATCCGGCGCGGACAGCTGCATGAGACATTCGGCATGCGCCAGTCGCCGGGACTTCTGGATTATCTGCTGAATCACTCGGCGCTCGACGAGGTCCTGCAGGAGACGGACTACGACGGGCTCACGCTCGTGACCTGCGGGACGCGGCGGCATCGGGGACCGGAGCTGCTGCAGTCCAACGCGCTCGAGTCGTTCATGGCGGCCGTGCGGCCCTTCTTCGACGTGATCATCGTCGATTCGCCGCCGCTGGGCGCCGGTATCGATCCGTTCGCGCTGGCAAAGGCGACGGGTGCGCTAGTCGTGGTCCTGCGCGTCGGACGCTCGGACCTCAAGATGGCGCAGGCGCGGTTACAGGCCATGGATCGCTTCGTGCCCGTGCGGCACCTGGGATCGATTCTCAACGACGTGCGCGCGGGCGGTGCGTATCGCTACTACTCGTATCTCTACGGGTATCGTCTGGACGAGGGCGAGCTACGCGCGCAGGGGCCCTCGCAGGTCGGTGGCCTGATCGGGAGAACGTAGCCGGGACGCCAAGCGCGCGCCGCGCGGGTGAGCGGGAGCAACCATAGGAACAAGCCGCCGACTCAACCGAACCTAGTTGAGCTCTCGTCGAAGGCCTGTATCATGGCGGGCGGGCCGCCGGCGGGACTCTGGCGAAGGGCCGACGCCGCGCGCACGAGCATCTCGACGGCGTCAACGGGCGACGCGGCGAAATCCGCGACGGCGCAATACCCGGCGCGCACCTGAAGTACCGGACGCTCGGTTTCCTCGAGCGGCGTGACGGCGAGCGCCTGTTGGACCCGCTCGCAGAGGCGCACGGCACCGGCGGATTCCGTCGAAGGCGCGACGATCGCGAACTCGGACGCGCCGAGGCGGCCGATCGCGTCGGACATGCGCGCGGTCCGGCCAATGAGTGCGCCCAGGTGTTCGGCGACGCGCTCGAATCCTTCGTCGTCGGCCTGACTCGTCTGCGGCGCAAACGCGATACACGCCAGGGCATGCCGCTGACGCAGCGCCTCGGCGCCGATTTCGCGCGCCCGTCGCACGAGACCACGGGAGTTGTAGACGCCGGTCGCCGGATCCAGCAGGCCATCCTGCCGGAGCACATCGGCTTCGCGTTTCGCGCGCACGTACGTGTCGAGCTTGAGGAGCAAGACGTCGCCGTCGAGCGGCTGCATCATGAAATCCCACGCCCCGACACGAAAGGCGTCGAGCTGCTGCGCGCGATTGACGGGATCGGATGTCGTCATCAGGACCGGCGTGCCGGGCACGAGATGCTTGTCGGCGTGGAGCGCTCGACAAATCTCGAATCCGTCCGCGTCTGGCAGGCGTAGGTCGAGAATGACGGCGTCCGGCTGGATGCTCCGAGCCATGGACAGCGTTTGCCGGCCGTTATACGCCCGCAAAACCGCATAGCCGCGAGGCCCGAGAATCGTCTCGAGCGAACGCGCGGACCATTCCTGGTCGTTCGCGATCAAGACGAGAGGCGGACGCGCCGGCCGTTCAGACTCTAACATGAGATCAGGTTGTCGAGTGGCGACGGGTGCGCCCATAACGATCTGCCGAAGTATGAAAAAATTGCACGAGGTACCGTGCTCGGCGCCGGATGCATGTCCCGTGCAGTCCGCGTCAGAATTCGCAACTCGTGTTGCATCAGGAGTTACATCGCGCAGCGTACTGAGCCGTATAGGACAGCCTGCCGCGCAGACACCACAGGATCGATGTAACGGCGGCACGCTTAAAGCCTAAAGGTTCAGTGCGGGACATCACCGTTTGTGTAAACGTTTCATTATACGTTCTAGGCTGTTGAGGTGGCCTTGTAAGTTCCTATCGCGCTTGGAGTGTGGGGGCGGAGCCGAATATGTGTGGGCGCGGTCCTACAACGAAGCGCTCCGGTGGAACGAGATCACCCGTTTCACACCAATCAACCACCACATGCGCTTGTACTTACACGCTCACTGCGGATCGCTTGGACGTGAGCACGCCAGGTGCGTATGCGACGGGCATGAACAGGAGTGATGTGATTCTTTTGTCGTTTGTTTTCAGCCTGTTTGTTTCTCTGCCGGTGGCCGGCCAAACCAGCCCGCCTCCCGCGCGGAGCGCGCAGGCTACGCGTTCGGAGCTCGAGTCGCAGTTGGCGTCGGCGCAGCGCGAGGAGCAGACCGGGTCCGAAAGTGATCGTGATCAGGCACGGATGACGGCCACCAACCTCAATGACCGTCTGACCAATGGAGATTTTCAGGTCGGTGACCGCGTTCTCATCAATGTGCAGGGTCAACAAACGCTGAGTGATACGTTCACCGTTCGCGAAGGGCAGATCGTGCACCTCCCGAACCTCACCGACATCGAGTTACACGGTGTCCTGCGCTCGGAATTGCAGGGACACGTATACGCCGCGGTGAGCAAGTACCTTCGCGATCCCGTGGTGCGCACGGGCTCGCTCGTGCGACTCGCGGTATTGGGCAGCGTCGGGCGCCCGGGATTTTACTCGGTGTCGGCCGACATGTTGCTGAGCGATGCGATTATGAACGCCGGTGGTTTGGCGAGCAATGCGGATGTCTCCCGAACGACCATCAACCGAGCGGGCACGGTCGTTTGGCGGGCGAGTGATGTGGCGACGGCCCTCAAGAACGGCGAGACCGTCGATCAGTTGAGCTTACGCGCCGGTGATCAGCTCAATGTTGGCGCGACCCATCCCAACACGTTCTTGACCATCATACTGCCCGTGACGGCGGCCGTTGTCGGCATTGCCGTTTCGGTGGTCCTCATCACCCGACACTAACATGTCCTCTCCCTTGGCCGTCACCCGGGTCTCAGGCGAACGCCGCAGCGCGCGCGCGTCGGGCGCCTATACGTACCGACCGACCACGTCGCCGGTGGCTTCGATCGTCGTCCCGCGCACGCGGGACGAACGCATCAACCGGGTGATCAACATCGTGCTGGCGTCGATCGCGATCGTGATCCTGTCGCCGGTGTTCTTGCTCGTGGCGCTCGCCGTGTGGCTCACGTCCAAGGGTCCCGTCCTGTATACACAGGATCGCGTCGGCATTGACCGCCGGTCGCGCCGCGCGCTGGCGCTCTACGATCGCCGCGCGAGCGACCATGGCGGCAGCGTGTTCACGATCTACAAGTTCCGCTCGATGCACTGCGACGCCGAGACGCAATCGGGAGCGGTGTGGGCCACCAAGAACGATCCGCGCGTCACGTACGTCGGTCGCTTCCTGCGCAAGACGCGGCTCGATGAGCTGCCGCAGCTGTTCAACGTGATCAAGGGCGACATGAACATCGTCGGCCCGCGGCCGGAACGTCCGACGATCTTCGCGCGGCTGCGCCAGGACATCTCCGAGTATCCGCTGCGCCAGCGCGCCAAGCCCGGGATCACGGGCTGGGCGCAGGTCAATCTGGCGTACGACAGCACGATCGAGGATGTGCGCAAGAAGGTCGATCTCGACCTCGAGTATCTCCGTCGTCAGAGTGTCGTCGAGGACATGCGCATCATGCTGCGCACGGTCCCCGTGATGCTGTTCAAGCGGGGCGGCTGGTAGCAGCGATGTCGGACGCGGTCGGCGACCGGGCTGGCCAGGTCGCCCGGCCCGCGGTGGCTCCGCTGGTGAGGCTTTTGCGGCCTCGCCAGTGGATCAAGAATGGGTTCGTGCTCGCCCCGCTCATTTTCTCGGGGGAGTTCAACAAACCCTCCGCGGTCATCCAAGAATTTGTCGCGTTCGCGCTTTTCTGCGTGGCATCGTCCGCGACCTACGTGGTCAACGATCTCCGAGATCGTGAGGCGGATGCCGCGCATCCCGTGAAATCGAGGAAGCGTCCATTAGCGTCCGGTGAAGTAAAACCCGGCGCCGCCATGGCGCTGGTGTCGGTACTCTATGCGATCATCCTCGCATCGTTCGCGTGGAACTGGCAAACCGCACTGGTCGCGTGCGGATACGTCGTCCTCAACCTCGCGTATTCGCTTCGACTCAAGCACGTCCCGGTCATCGACCTCTTCTGTCTCGCCGCCGGGTTCGTGCTGCGCGTCTACGCCGGCGCGGTCGCGATCGACGTGCCGTTGTCGTCGTGGATGATGATCACGACCCTGTCGCTGGCCCTCTATCTGGCCGCCATCAAGCGACGGGATGAGCTCGCGACGAGTGGGGACGCGTCGCGATCGGTGTTGCAGTTCTATACGCTGCGGCTGCTCGATCGCTACGCCGAGACGGCGGCGTTGTCGGCGATCATGTTCTACGGGCTGTTTGTGGTGACGGTGCGGCCCAAGCTCAACGTCACGCTGCCGTTCGTGCTGTTCGGGCTCTTTCGCTACTGGTACATCGTCGAGACGGGTGGGCGTGGCGAGTCGCCGACGGATGCCGTGTGGACGGATCCGCCGCTCATCATCACCGTCCTCTTGTGGGTCGCGGTCGTGGTGTGGCGGCTCAAGCCGGCCGTCGGGTAGGCTCCCAGATCGGCCGTCGCCTCCGGGCGAGCGCGTCCTTCCACGCGATCATCCCGGCCAGCGCGCTGGCAAACGCGAAGCCCGCCGTTCTGACCAGTCGTGGCGCTTCGCGCCAACGCATGCCGAGCATTCCCACCCCGACACCGAGTATTCCCACCACCAGTATCCCCACCCCCACCGGTCCAGTGGTCGCTAGCAATATCAAACCAATGCCGGCGAACGGGAGCGCCGCGTAGACCAGCCATCGCGCGAGCTTGTGCGAGGCGAGCATAAACGAAAATGCTCCGTAGCGGAACGGATTGAGCAACGCACGTTTGTACCACAGCGTCGCCAACCCGCGCGCCATAGTGCGAATCTTCCGCCGAAACTCCGCTTCCAGGGATACCGTGCGCGGCACATAGCAGACCGCCGCGTCGACCGAGACCGACCGGTATCCCTGCTCACGCGCGATGAGCACGCTGGCAAAGTCACGCGAGAGCGCATCGGGAAATTGCGTATCGTAGACCGAGCGGCGAAACGCATAGAAGCAGCCGCTGGCGCCAATGATGGAGCCCACCCGCGTCTCGAGCGCGCGCAAACCCATCTCGTATCCGACATACCCGGATTCGCCCGCGCTGCTTTCTGCCGCGACATCACCCACGCTGACATCGCGGCCGGATGCGACGCCAACCGTGGAGTCGGCGAACATACGGACGAGTGGCTTGAGACTGTCGTGCTTCACGCGGACCGAGGCGTCCGTATTGATGACAATGTCCGCGCGCACCGCCGCGCCAGCGGCATTCTCGGCCGCGGTCTTGCCGCCGCGCTGAGACAGCCGCAGGAGATTCACGCCACGGTCGGCGTACTCGCGCACGATGGCGTCCGTGCCATCTGTTGACGCATCGGAGACGACCAAGATCTCGCGCCGATCCGCGGGATAATCGCACGCGAGCAGATTCTCGATGGTCGCGCGGATCGCACGCTCTTCGTTGTAGGCCGGCACCGTGATGCTAATGAACGGCCACGACGCCGGATCACCTGGCGCCGGCGGCATGGAGCGGCCCATCGCCAGCAGCCGTAAGAGCGCTGGATAGAGCACATACGCATACATGGCGAGCGCGAACGGCGCCACGATCAGCACCCAAGCCACGACGACCAGCACCATCAGAGCACGCTCCGATAGACCGCCGCGTACCGTTCGATCCAAGGGCCAACCGCATACTCGGTCGCGAGGCGCTGCGCGGCGGCATCCGCACGGGCGAATGCCGCTGCTGGGTCATCGCGAACCTTGGCGATCGCTGCAGCCAGTGCGTCAGGGTTGTCTGCAGGCACCAAGATCGCTTCCCTCTCGCTCACGACATCCGGCACGCCGCCAACCGCCGTCGTGACCACCGGAACATGCGCCGCCATCGCCTCGAATAACACGATCGGAGTACCCTCGGTGCGTGAGCTCAGGACGAGAACGTCGAACGCCGTGATAAAACGCGCGGCATCCGGAATCTGTCCGAGTAGAGTTACACGATCCGAAGCCGGCGGCGTTTCGCGACCGCTGCCTATGATCGCACCCGAGACGCCCTCGGTGCGTGTCAGCGCGGTCACGAAGACATCGGGTGCCTTTTCTCGCGAAAGGCGGCCGATCCACCCCGCGATGAATCCCTCGCCCAGACCTAAGATGCGCCTGGCCTCTTCGCGCGGGACAAATGGTCTTGGCGCGTACGCGTTGGGAACCAAATGTACCCGCGATATTCCATCCCTATTCAGCAACGCGATGAGCGGCCGCGAGACCGCTACGACCGCATCGAAGCGACGAAACGCCCTTCGCTGCAGATATTCGTATAGGCGCCCTTTCCAGCCGCCGATCCCGGTGAATCCGTGAACCGTCGTCACCGTGGCAATCTTCATTCGTCGGGCCACGCCCGAGTCGATCACGTCGGTGCGATAGCCATGCGTGTGGACCACCTCAGGGCGCAGCCGAGCGCACAGATCGGCGACCGCAGCCCGTTCTCGGCCATATGCGCGCGCTGGAAGCGCGATCACCGAGTGATCGACCGCCAAAGCATCGGTGAACGTGTGTTTATCGGGCTTCTGACCGTCGAGGATAACCGCCACGTGAACCCGGTCCCCACGGGCCGCCTGGCCGGTTGTGAGCGCCAGCACAACGCTTTCCAGCCCGCCGACAGCCCCTGGCGCAACCACATGGAGAACTGCGACATTGTCGTATGTTTGCGACACCATGGGGTATGACCCGGATTGCGCAGGGGTCCTCGGAAGGCGCAAAGTTAGACGGCTGTGACTGTTAGCGAAAGCGGGAGACGATGCGGATGCTCTCGCCCGCTGGCCGTAGGATTGCTATGAATACGAGGCTGTGAAAGGCCAAATGCTCTCGTTGAACCCCTCCGGACGCCGGGGCAACGGCAACGGGTCCACACCGGCGACAGCGCTTCCTATGCGCCGCTCGCGGGGTGACATCGTGGCCACTGCCGGCGACACCGGAACGCATATTCTGACGGTCGCCCTGGAAGACTACTTTCACGTCGGCGCCTTCAACCGTCTGATTCAACGCGGCCAATGGTATCGGTTCGAGCGCCGACTCGAGCAGTCGACCGAGCGGACACTGGACCTGCTGGACGAATACGGTGTTCACGCGACGTTCTTCGTGCTGGGCTGGGTCGCCGACCAGGTGCCGGAGCTGGTGCGCCAGGTCGCGGACCGGGGGCACGAGATCGCGAGCAAGGGCTACTATCACCGCAACATCCAGCAACTGACGCCCGGCGAGTTCCGCGACGACCTGGCCCGGTCGCGTGAGGCGATCGAGCAGGCCGGCGGTCGCCGCGTCGTGGGCTATCGCGTGGCTGATCAGTGGTTCCGGCCAACCGATCTGTGGGCGCTCGACGTGCTGGCCGAGCAGGGCTACGAGTACGATTCGAGTATCGGACCGATTTTGCGGTCGTACGCCGCCGAGCCGTGGCGACGCTTCGCGCACTTGCATCGGTACGGTGATCGGACGCTCTGGGAGCTCCCGATCTCCACGGCTGATATCCTGGGCTTCCTGGTGCCCATCGCGGGCGGGAACTACTTCCGCCAGCTGCCCCACTCGATGATCCGCCGCGGGGTCGCGCACTGGACACGCACCTTCTCGGCTCCCTTCGTGATGTACTTCCACACGTGGGAGCTCGATCCCGACCAGCCAAAGATCGAGTCCGCCCCGTGGACCGCCCGCGTTCGACAGTACCGCAATCTCAAGCTCATGCCGGAATACCTGCGGTACTATCTCAGCCGGTATCGCTTCACGAGCGCGGCCGATTACATCGGCGTGAACATGACGCTGACCCGGACAGAGGGGGTGACCACCTCGCTGCCCGCCGCCCCGGCGCCACCGCGGATGTTGCGGGCCCGGAGCTCGGGACCGGCGCCCGTGATCGCCGGTGTGGTCACGCCAGTCGCGCCGTCGACCTCGGAGCGGACGCCCGTCACGGTCGTCATCCCGTGCTACAACGAAGAGCTGATCCTGCCGTACTTGGCGAATACGCTCAACAGCGTCGAGGAACAGCTCAAGCAGTTCGACTTCACGTTCGTCTTCGTCGACGACCACTCGACCGACAATACCTGGCCGGCGCTCCACCGCATCTTCGGCGAGCGCGCCAACTGCGTCATGGTGCGCCACGCGCACAATCGCGGCGTCGCCGCGGGCATCATGACGGGTATCCGCAAAGCGGACACCGAGGTCGTGTGCTCCATGGATTGCGATTGCACGTACGATCCGCACGAGCTCGCCCGCATGATCCCGCTGCTGACCCCGGGCGTGGACATGGTCACGGCGTCACCGTATCACCCGAAGGGCGCGGTCCTCAACGTGCCGCGTTGGCGGCTCGCGCTGTCGAAAACGCTGTCGCGGATGTACCGCGTCGTCCTGCATCAGCGACTCGCGACCTACACGAGCTGCTTCCGCGTGTATCGCCGCGATGCCGTCACGCCGACCCAGATCGACCATCCGGGCTTCCTTGGCGTCGCCGAGATGATCGGCAAACTCGATCTCACGGGCTCGACGATCGTCGAGTTCCCGACGACGCTCGCCGTGCGCATGATCGGCCGCTCAAAAATGAAAGTCCTGCGGACGATCGCCGGTCACGTGAAGCTGCTCATGGAGCTTCTGCTGCTTCGATGGAAGCTGCCGCGCCCCAAACCGCCGCAGACCACAGCGGTGTAGAGCGCACGCGACAGAGGGGGCACGACCGGCAGGTGAGCCTCACTCTTACTCTTTACGAGGCTGTCAGTTACGCCGGTGATGGTGCACACAGACAGGTGGCCGGTTGCTTGCTAAGTTCACTCCCGTGACACACGTCGGCATTGTTGGCGGTGGGATGCTCGGCCTGGGACTCGCTCGTCGGCTCAAATCAGCCGGCTGCGACGTCACGGTCATCGAGAGCGCCCCTCGCATCGGCGGGCTCGCGAGCGCGCAACAAATCGGTCCCGTCACGTGGGATCGGTTTTACCATGTGACGCTGCTGTCGGATGCGACGCTGCGCGAGCTCCTGGGAGAGCTCGAGCTCGCGGATTCGATTCAGTGGCGCACGACGCGCACGGGATTCTTCACGGACGGGGTGCTCTACCCATTCAACAACGCGCTCGATTTTTTACGATTCCCGCCGCTCAATCTGATCGATAAGGTCCGACTCGGCCTGACGATTCTCACGGCCTCGCGCATTGTCGACGGCCAGCCGCTGGAACGCGAGCTCGCGGTCGATTGGCTCACGCGCCTTTCGGGATCGAAAACGGTCGAGCGCATCTGGCTGCCGCTGCTCAAGGCTAAGCTCGGCGCCAACGCCACCCAGGCGAGCGCGTCGTTCATCTGGGCGATCATCGCCCGCATGTACGCCGCGCGGCGGTCGGGACTCAAGCAAGAGATGTTCGGCTACGTGCAGGGCGGCTATGACGCCGTGCTGACGCGACTCGAACATTATTTGACGCAACGCGGTGTCGAGTTAGTGACGGGACAGCCGGTCGAGAATGTCGAGACCGACTCGGACGGCGCCACCGTGAAGTTTGGCGACGGCACGACGCGGCGATTTGACGCCGTCGTCATGACCGTGCCCTGTTCGCGCATCACCGCGATGTGTCCGCAGCTCACGGACGACGAGCGCGCCCGGCTCAACCGCGTCGTGTATCAGGGCATCATCTGTCCGTCGATTCTGCTCGATCGGCCCCTCGCGCCGTATTACGTCACGAACATTACCGACGATTGGGTGCCGTTTACGGCCGTCATCGAGATGACGGCGCTCGTGGATCCCGCGACGTTCGGCGGGAAGCATCTCGTCTATTTGCCGCGGTATTTGACGCAGACCGCGAAAGATTGGGGGAAGAGCGACGAGGAGATTCTCGACGAGTCCATCTCGGCGCTCGAGCGCATGTACCCGCATTTTCATCGCGGACAGGTGCGCGCGACGCAAGTCGCGCGCGTGCGGAATGTGCTGGCTGTGACGACGCGCGATTATACGGCAAACAGTCTGCCCCCGCTCAAGACCTCCCAGGAGCGGCTCTTTGTCGTCAACTCCGCGCAGATCGCGAATGGGACATTGAATGTCAATGAGACGCTGATGCTCGCCGATCGGCAGGCTCGGGAGTTGGCGCCGCTGCTCGCCGCGAGTCCACCGGCGGTGAAATCGCAGGCGGTGAGATCATGAAAGCCAGTGTTTCGCTCGACGTCGATAATCTCTGGTCGTACATGAAGACGCACGGGGACGCCGGGTGGGAATCTCGGCCGTCGTACTACGACGTCTTCTTTCCCGCCGCTCTTGAAGCACTTGATGCACTGGATACGAAAATCACGTTTTTTATCGTCGGCATCGACGCCGCGGCACCCGAGAATCGGAAATCGCTGAAGTCAGCAATAGATGCGGGACATGAAGTCGGGAATCACTCGCATGAGCATGAACCGTGGTTGCATCGATATAGCCGTGAGCAACTAACAAACGAGATCGCGACCGCTGAAGGACACATTGTAGCGGCGACTGGTCAAAAACCAATTGGATTCCGCGGCCCGGGATTCAGTTGGAGCCCGGATTTGCTGGAAGTGCTATTAGATCGCGGATACCTCTACGACGCGTCTACGCTTCCGACATACCTGGGACCATTGGCGCGTATGTACTATTTCTGGACCGCCAAGCTGACGCCTGAGCAGCGTGCCGAGCGTGGAGCACTATTTGGGACCTATCGTGATGGACTCCGTCCAGTCGCCCCATACAAATGGCGGCTGCCGTCTGGACGCCGCTTGTTAGAGATCCCCGTTACGACAATACCAGTTGTCAAAACACCGTTTCATCTGAGCTATCTGTTGTATCTGAGTCGATATTCCGAGATGGCGATGATGGCGTATTTGAGAACCGCCATCGCGTCCTGTCGTCTTATGGGAGTGGAACCGAGCTTCCTGCTGCATCCATTGGATTTGCTGGGCGGCGATCAAGCGCCAGCCTTGAAGTTCTTTCCCGGCATGGACCTGAGCGGGCGAGTCAAGGCGCGGACCTTCCACCGCGTCTTGCGGGTGCTCAAAGACCATTTCGACCTGGTCAACATGAGCACCCACGCCCGCGCCATCTTATCCCGACCCACACTCCAAGATCGAGCGATCGACCTATGTGCGGCATAGTCGGGATTATCAACAAAGACGGTACCGCCGTCGAGCCGGGCCAGATCGCGGCCATGGCGCATGTCATCCGGCATCGCGGCCCGGATGACGACGGGGTGTTCGTCGACGGACGTGTAGGCCTCGGATTCAAGCGACTCGCGATCATCGACCTCAAGACCGGTCATCAGCCGATGACGGCCGGGCCGTACACGATCGTCTTCAACGGCGAGATCTATAACTACATCGAGCTTCGGGCCGAGCTGATGAAGCTGGGGCACACGTTCCGGACGACCTCGGACACCGAGGTCATTCTGGCAATGTATGCCCAGTATGGTCCCGAGTGCGTGAAGCAGCTGAATGGCATGTTCGCCTTTTTGTTGTACGATGCCGAGCGCCATCGCGTGTTCGCCGCGCGCGATCACTTCGGTATCAAGCCGCTGTACTACTGGGCGGACGATCGGCGGATGGTGTTCGGCTCGGAAATCAAAGCGCTACTCGCGCACCCAGCCGTCCAGCGTAAAGTCGATTTTGATTCCGTACGCGAGTATGTGACGTTCCAGTTCGTCACCGGCGACCGCACGCTATTCGACGGGATCCGCAAGCTCGAGCCTGGCCACTATCAGATCACGGACTTGTACTCGGGCAAGAGTACGGTCAGCCGGTTCTGGGAACCGCGGTTTGTCATCGATCCGTATCACACCGAGGAGTACTTCGTCCACGAGACCCGGCGCATCATCGAAGACGCTGTGCGCTTGCAATTGAGGTCGGACGTGCCGGTCGGCGCGTACCTGTCCGGCGGTATGGACTCGAGCATCGTCACGCTGCTCGCCGCACCGCACGCCGGCGGACCGCTGCACACGTTCACCGGCTCGTTCCGCGAAGGCCCCGAGTTCGACGAAAGCCGCTACGCGAAAGTCGTCGCGCAGACCTGCGACGCGGTCATGCACGAGATCGTGCCGACCGAGCAGCAGTTCATCGAGTTATTGCCGCAGATCATCTATCAGATGGACGAGCCCGTGGCCGGCCCCGGACTCTTCCCGCAGTTCATCGTCGCCCGCTGCGCCGCGCAACATGTAAAGGTGGTGCTCGGCGGCCAGGGCGGCGACGAGATTTTCGGCGGCTACGCTCGATACCTGGTCGCCTACTTCGAGCAGGCGATCAAAGGCGCGATCTTCGAGACGACGGAAGAAGCCGAGCATATCGTCTCGCTCAAATCGATCATCCCGAACCTGCCGGCCCTGCGCCAGTACGCGCCGATGCTCCAGCAGTTCTGGTCGCAGGATGTCTTCGAGCCGATGGACCGCCGCTATTTCCGGTTGATCGACCGGTCGGGCGGCGCGCTCGGGTTGTTCAGCGACGATTTCCGCGCGGACTACGACCCCGAGCATTTGTTCGCCCGGTTCCAACGCGTGTTCAATCACCCCGACACGCAATCGTACTACAACAAGATGACGCACTTCGATCTGGTCACCGGGCTCCCGGCCCTGCTCCACGTCGAGGATCGCGTCAGCATGGCCGCATCGCTCGAGTCGCGGGTCCCGCTGCTCGACCATCGGCTGGCCGATCTCGTGACGAGCATGCCCCCACGGATGAAGTTCCGCGGCGGGGAGCTCAAATACATTCTCAAGCGCTCGGCGTCCCACGTGTTGCCGCGGGCGGTGGCCGAGCGAAAGGACAAGATGGGGTTCCCGGTGCCCTTGCATCTGTGGGCCAAGGGCAACGCGCGGGACTTCTTCGCCGACGTCTTGCTCTCGAAGACGACGCGCGAACGCGGATTGTTCGACATGGGCGAGGTGGAACACCTCATGGCGAACGAATCCGCGTTCAGTCGCCGGCTGTGGGGTCTCGTCAATCTCGAGCTCTGGCATCGGCAATTCATCGATGCCGCATGACCGCACCAATCCGGTTTCCGCGATGGGGCCTGGCGATCGTCATGCTCGCGGCCGCGGCATGGGCCATTGACCTGTGGCGCCCGTTTGATGGACGGACGCGCAACTCATGGCGCGAGGCCGATGATGCGGCCATCGCTCGCAATTTCTATCGCGAGGGGATGAACATCCTCTATCCGCGCATTGATTGGCGTGGCAACGGGCCTGGCTACGCCGAAATGGAGTTCCCGATCCTCTCGTGGACCATGGCGGCCGGCTACTCCGTCGTCGGCGTGCGCCCGGAGTTGGGGCGCGTCATCGCGTATGTGGCGAGCATCGTGGGCCTGGTCGCATTCCTCTCGCTCGCGGCCGGCCTGCTGCCACCGGTCGGGGTGGCGGCCGCGGGCGTGTTTTTCGCGTTGAGCCCGCTCGTCACGCGCGTCGCCAATGCGTTGCAGCCCGAGCCCATCATGATGGCCTGTCTCCTCGTCGCCACGTTCGCATTCGTGCGATGGGTGGAGACGGACGAGTGGTGGGCGTACGGGCTCGCCATGCTCGCCACCGCGCTCGCCGTTCTGGCCAAGTCACCCGCGGCACACATCGGGATTGCGTTCACGACCTGGCTGCTGCTCCGCCGCGGCACCGGGGCGCTCCGTGATGCACGGATTTGGATCTTCGCGATCGGAGCCCTCGCGCCCGCCGCCCTGTGGTATCGTCACGCCTATGACTTGTGGCTCCACTACGGGAACTCGCTCGGCGTCTCGAACGAGGCCCACTGGATCGGCCCCGATATCCTGGCGCATCCGAAATATTTCGCTCAGCTCCTGTCCGTCGAGCTCCGCTACGTCTGGGTCTGGCTCGCGGTCCCGGTCGCGCTCTACGGCATCATCGTCGACCGGCGATCGCCAGTCGTCCAATGGGCCCTGTGTTGGTTGGGCGCCGTCGCGCTGTACTACGTCCTCGCGATTCGGACCACCAGCCAGGACTGGGCGGCGTACTATCATGTCGCGACGGTGCCGGTCGCGGCCTTGTTGTTCGGCGCCGGCGTCGCGGCCGTGGCGACCCGGCCGTTGGGCGCCCCGGTCACGCTCGCGGTCGTGGCGCTCGCCCTCGCCACCTACGCGCAAGAGGCTCGCCGCATCTGGGCCGATCGACATCCCAACGCGTTCGCGTTTCTGTATGCCGACGCGATGGCCTTCGCGCCACTCCTGCCGCCGCACGATCTGGTGTTGGTTTCCGGCGGCATGTGCACGGACGCCCTCGGCCACCCGCTGGCGGTGAATGCGTCATACATGTTCTACTGGACCGATCACAAAGGCTTCAACATCTGCCGTGACCGACAGTCGATGTCCGCGGTCGACTCGATCGCGCGCCTCGGCGCGACGTTCTACATCGCGGAAAAGGATGCCCTGCGCCAGGCGCCCGGCGCCGAAGCGGCTCTGCGTCAGCGCTATCGGGTCGCCGCCGACGGTGCCTGGGCCATTCTGTTCGATCTCCGAAACCCCGTCACACTTCACACCCCTTGATATGCCTTTGAAATTAGACGGGCCGCACGCCCGCGATTGGCAGGTCCGCAAGATCGCGGTCGTCGGTCCCGGTATCGTCGGAATGCCGATGGCCGCGTTGCTGGCGCATGCGAGAATCAAGGAAGGCAGCGACACGCCGGCTCGGGTCCTCGTGGTGCAGCGCGCGTCGCCGACCTCGGGATGGAAAGTCGACGCGATCAACGCCGGGAAATCGCCGATTGGCGGCGTCGAGCCGGATCTCGATCGCATTGTCGCCGAGTCGGTGAAGGAAGGGCTGTTGTCCGCGACGTCCGATTACGCCGGCGTGCGCGACGCCGACGTCATTCTCGTCTGCGTGCAGACCGACAAAGCGGGCTTCGCGCCTGACTACGGGCCGCTATTCGAAGCCCTCGGGCACATCGGCGAGGAGCTTCGCCATCGGCCCGCGGGGAATATTCCCATTGTCTGCTTCGAGTCGACGTTGGCGCCATCGTCCATGGCCACGTTGGTCAAAGATCACTTCGCCAAGTACGGGCTGATCGAAGGGAGGGATATCCTCCTCGGCAACAGTCCGAACCGGGTGATGCCCGGACGCTTGGTCGAGCGCGTGGCCGCCAGCGATAAGCTCATCGGCGGATTGCACCCGGTCACGCCAGAGCTAATTAAACGTCTCTACACCCGCATTGTGACCGGCGGGACGCTCTATACGACCAACAGCATGACGGCCGAGTCAGTCAAGACGCTGGAAAATGCGTATCGTGATGTCCGCATCGCCTATTCGGCGGAAGTCGCGAGGGCGTGCGACGAGGCCAACGTGGACTTCTACGCCGTGCGCGATCAGGTGAATGCCCGACTGCACCAGGCTGACGCGGCGACGAACGATCCGAATGCGGTGCCGAGCGGGGGCTTGTTGATTCCGACCGTCGGCGTCGGAGGGCATTGCTTGCCGAAGGATGGCATCCTCTTCTGGTGGCGCCGCATCGAGAGCGGCGCGGACACGAGCAAGAGTCTCATTATCGAATCGCGCAATATCAACGATGCCTCGCCGGCCGAGACGGTGCGGTTGGCCGAGCAGCGCATTGGATCGATCAGCGGCAAGGCGGTCGCGCTCCTCGGGACCGCGTATCGGTTCAACTCCGAGGACACCCGCAATTCGCCGACGCTTTCGCTCGCGCGACTGCTGCTCGATCGGGGATGCAGTGTCCGGTTGCATGATCCGTACGTGAAAGGGGACGATCAGAATCTCGCCAAGTTCAGGCTCACCGATCACTTCACGAACGATCTCGCCGCGGCCGTGCATGACGCCGAGATCCTGATCATGTGCACGGGACACCGGGATTACCTCGGCGCGGGCCGTGACGCGATGTTGAAAGCGGCGCCGAAGGCTCGGGCGCTCATCGATGGCTGCAACCTGTACAAGGCCGCCGAGATCGAGGGGCGGGTCGCGTATACGGGCATTGGCCGCGGCACGAGGAAGCCGTCGGCCGAGTTCGTCGACAGCGTCTATGCCGGGTTCCGCATCATGGAGCGCGGGCTGGCGAATGAGGTGCTCGAGACGGCCGAGTTCCTGAACGACCGGTACGCGACCAATGATCCGTTCAATCGCGTGAAGTTCACGGAGGTGCAACGGCTCGCGGGGACGTGCGTGACCGGGTGCGCCATCGCCGACCCGGGCGCGGTGAGCGCGCCGGCTGGTGTGACACCGTTTCGTAGTACGCTCGTGGAACGTGCGCTCGCGGGCTCTCGCGCACCGGCAACCGTGACGCGATGACCTTGGCCGGGCCGGTAGCCGCGCCGCGGAAGGAACCATCACCGAGCGCTGTTGTACCGGCTCGGCTGGATTGGCTCGACCCGATCAAGGCGTTGGCGTTACTTGGCATTCTCCTCAACCACTTCGTTGAGGAGTTCGGGCCTGGGCCGTGGTTTACGAATCCCACGGCCTCGTGGCCGGCGCTCGCCACGCGGCTGGCTACGGCCTACCCGCACGGCTCGGGGGCCCTGTGGGGGGCGGTGCGTCTGCTCGGCTGGCTCGGCGATGCCGCGCCTGGCGTGTTCATCTTCGCCAGCGGTGTGGGGCTGACGCTTTCCGCTCTGCGCAATGGCGTCGATACGCGGACCTTTTATCGTCGGCGGTTGCTGCGGTTGTATCCGCTCTACATCGCCATGCACGTCGTGATTTTGTTTGGCGCCCTTTTTGTTCCGGGTAACACGCTCTCATTTGGATCACCGGCTACGCTGCTCAGCCTTGCCGGACTGCGGTTCACACGCGGGCTGTTTTTCTATATCTCGCCCGCGTGGTGGTTCGTTTGGCTGATCTTGCAGATTTACATCGTCTATCCATGGCTGTTCCGATGGATGAAGGCGATCGGGCCGGCGCGATTCTTCGCCGCGGCATTGGCGTTCACCATTGTCTCGCGCGGCATCGGGCTGGCGATGCCTACGATCCGCTACGACTGGCTTACGGGGATGTTCTTCGGCAGCCGGTTGGCTGAGTTTGCGGCCGGCATGGTCGCGGCATCGTGGATCGCTGAGGGACGTGAGCTGCCTGGCTTCGGATGGGCTATCGGCAGCTACATCCTCGGATTTGGCGCTCAGTTTTTCTTGCCAACGGTCGTCGTCTCCAATTTGCTCATCACGCTCGGCATGACCGGGATCTTTTATGCCATGTGGCGTGCGACCCGGCTATCCATCCTGACGAGTTTGGGCGCGGCGTCGTACGCGATTTTTCTGTTGCATCAACCGCCGCTCAAGTGGACCGCGGTCTTTCACGGTTCCGTGCACTACGGTGCCGCCGTTCTGGTCTTGATCGCCTCTTGGCCCGTAGCGGTTTGGATTGAGCGTGCAGTCGGCAATATCGAGCGTGATGGAGCCGCGACGTTGCGCGCGTATGCTGCTCCGCTGTCGTGGACGAGTGGTATCGTCATCCCGCTTCTGTTGTTCGCGATCGAGCCTCAGCTGACGCCTGATGGACGGTGGCAGCGTGCGCTGTGCTGGCTGTTGGCGGTCGA
>Ga0070741_10008607_pt1 | contig 20335 bp, 14 predicted proteins | sample Coa_R1_4_FD_66440 | JGI IMG/M metagenome (GOLD analysis project Ga0070741, IMG submission 66440) | Surface soil microbial communities from Centralia Pennsylvania, which are recovering from an underground coalmine fire - Coalmine... | ecosystem: Environmental > Terrestrial > Soil > Unclassified ...
CGACAAGAACGTGGCCCAGCTCTTCGCCCAGACGCCGGTGCTCTTCCTCGGCCGCTGGGCCGGAGATATCGAGACGGGCTACTTTGGCGTGGCGGCCAAGGTGTTCACCCTGCTGGCTGCCTTTCACGGCGCTATGTCCAAGGCGCTGTCGGTGCGCCTCTCCCAGGAGCTGGCGCAGCGCGGCCCGGCAGCGACGCGCCGGCTCTTCTGGCGCACGTCGCTGCTCTGGGGCGGGCTCTCGACGCTGGCAGCGCTCGGCCTGGCGCTGCTGCTCCCACTCTTCCGGCTGGTCTACGGCGCCCAGGCGCTTCCTTCGGTCACGCTGGTGGTGCTGCTGGCAGCGCTGGCGGCCAAGCAAGGCTTTACCGTCTCGCTCGGCTCGATCTTCCTGATCATGGATCGGGTCGCGACGAACATGCTGGCCAAGCTGCCCCTGATCGCCGTGGCGATGCCGGTTGGCGCCTGGATGGTGCAGCGCTGGGGCGCCGTGGGCGCCGCCGGCTACCAGCTGGGCGCCTTCGCTGTCGGCGACGCGCTCTACTTCGCCATCCTGCTCACCCCCTGGTTCTGGAAGGAGCGCCGGCGATGAGACTCGCCTCGCTCCGGCGCAAGGCCACAAGCCCCGCTGGCCCAGCGCCGGAAGGCCGGAAGGAGCGCCGGCGATGAGAGTGCTGCACGTCTCGCCAGTGGCATTTCCTGGCGGCGGGCACGAGGGTCTGGCGAGCCAGGAAGGCATCGTGGGAGGCGGCGAGCGCTACGCCCTCGAGCTGGCGCGGGCGATGGCGCAGCTTGCCGACACGCGGCTGGTGACGTTCGGCCGGCCGCGGCGCGAGTACCTGGGGGCGCTCGAGGTGCACGTGCTTCGTCCCTGGCGGTACGTCGGCCGCAAGGGGCTGGGACCCGTCTCGCCCCGGCTGGTGCTGGAGATCGCGCAGGCGGACGTCGTGCACTGCCACCAGGTGCACACCTTTCTGGCCGACCAGTGCGTGCTGCTCGGCCGGCTGCTGCGCAAGCCGGTCTATCTGACCGACCATGCCGGCGGCGATCGCCACTTCAATCGCCGGCTGGGCACGCTCGAGCATGCCACCGGGCTGCTGCTGGTCAGCCGGCACAACGCGCAGAGCTTCGAGCGTTACCGCCACAAGATCGAGATCATCCATGGCGGCGCCGACCCGGCGCGCTTTGCGCCGCGCAGCCTGCCCCGTCGCCGGGCCGCGCTCTATACCGGCCGGATCATTCCGTACAAGGGCGTGCACCACCTCATCGAAGGCGTTCGACCCGAGACCGAGGTGCGCATTGCCGGCCCGTTCTATCACGCCGAGTATGAGCGGCTGGTGCGCAAGCGAGCGCGAGGGCGCGCGGTCCATTTTCTGGGGCCGGTGCTGGGAGACGCGCTCATCGACGAGTACTGCCGTGCCGGAGTCGCCGTGCTGCCATCGGTGGAGGTCGATCTCTACGGCAAGCGCTACCCCAAGAGCGAGATCCTGGGGCTGGTGCTGCTCGAGGCCATGGCCTGCGAGACGCCGGTGGTGTGCAGCGCCATCGGCGGCATGCCCGAGCTGGTCGCCGATGGCGAGACCGGCCTCCTGGTGCCGCCGGGCGATAGCGCGGCACTGGGCGCGGCCGTCGAGCGCCTGCTCGACGATGTGCCGCTGGCGCGCCGCCTGGGCGCGGCCGGCCGCGCGCGCGTGCTCGAGCGCTTCACCTGGCGCCACGTGGCCGAACGCTGCCTGGCAGCGTATCAGCGACGGCCGGCGGCCGCGGTGCCGCTCGCTCGCCAGGAGGCAAGCATTGAGGGAGCCGCCTGATGAAGCTCCTCGTCCTCTCGGATACCTTCCCGCCATTCAACCTGGGCGGCGCCGGCGAGGTGGCGCAGCTGGTCGCGCAGGGGCTCGCCCGGCGCGGCCATGAGGTGCTCGTCGTCACCGGGGTCACGCGGCCGCGTGATGCCGGCCGCGCGTGCGCCGATGGCTATGCCATCCGGCGGATCTGGACGCCGGTGCCGCCAGCGCTGCGCCTGCATCTGGCGCTCCTCCATCCCCTGGCGGTAGCTCAGGTGCGGCGCATCGCCGCTGCCTTTCGCCCTGACGCAGTGCATGCGCACAACCTGCACGAGCGGCTTTCGTTCGCCGCGCTGGCGGCTGCGCGCACCGGCTCCCAGCCGGCAATCATGACCGCACACGACTATCTCCTGTTCTGCCTCACCAAGTTCCTCTGCTCGCAGGGCAATGTGGGCTACACGGCCCGGCCATGGCAATGCGCGCACTGCCGGCACATCCGGCGCGTGCCTGGCCGCAACGCATTCGTTCACCGGCTGGTGCGCCGCCACGTGGCACGGCTGGTCTGCATCAGTGAAGCGCAGCGGGGGGCACTGCGCGCCAACGGCTACGCCGACGTGCCGCTGGAGGTGATCTATAACGGGATCGATCCCGATGCCGTGCGGGCCACGGAGAGCGACGGGCTCGCCTTCCGCGCGCGCCACCAGCTCGATGGCCGGCCCCTGGTGCTCTTCGGCGGCCGTACCTCGGGAGCCAAGGGCGGCGACCAGCTGCTACGCGCCATGGCCCATGCCCGGCAGCGCGTTGACTGCCAGCTGGCGATTCTGGGCGATCGCCCGGCCTACTTCGAGCATGCCTGGCGCCTCGCCGGCCAGATCGGCCTCGACCAGCAGTCGCTGCATCCGCTCGGCTGGCTCGATGAGGCGGAGCTCCGCTGCGCCTTCGCCGCCGCCAACGTCTGTGCCACACCCTCGGTCTATCCCGACCCGTTCAATCTGATGACGCTCCGCGCCATGGCGCAGGCCAAGCCGGTGGTGGGCACGTGCTATGGTGCTACCCCGGAGATCGTCATCGACGGCGTGACCGGCTATATCGCCGATCCGTGGCAGCCGGAGCAGTTCGGCGAGCGCCTGGCCGACGTGCTGCTCGATCCTGCCCTGGCGCGGCGTCTGGGCGAGGCGGGCCGCGTGCGGGTGCAGCAGTCGTTCACGCTTGAGCGACAGGTGAGCGCGTACGCCGCCTTACTGGAGCAAGCTCTTCGAGGATGACCACCCCGGCACTCCCAGACGCACCAAGCCAAGGCCGGCGCGGTGCCGGCTCGGCAGCCGCCCGGCCGGCTGAGCCTGCCAGCAGGCCCCCACCGGACGGGCGCGACCGCGGGGAGGCAGTGGCCTGGGCCATCGGCCCGGCAGCGCGCGCCGGCCTGCGGCAGGTGCTGGCATGGCTCGAGCTAGTGCTGGCGCTCGCGGCGCTCCTGGGAGCAGCGATTTTCGTAGCCACGCTGGTGGTAGGACGCACCGCCGTCTTCTGGCCAAGCCGGTCGTGGCTGGTGGTGTGGGGCGCTGCCCTGTTTGCCGGCCTGGCGGCCTGGTGGCTTACCGCCCTAGCCAGCCGGCAGCACGGGTGGCGCCGGTGGCAGCGTGGCGCCTGGCCGCTACTGGCGCTGCTGCCGCCGGCCTGCGCCGCGCCGGTGCTCTACCTGGACGACGTCTCGCACCACGTAGCGACGACCTACCTGCCGGCACGGCAGTCGCTTCTCGCCTACACCGCCCTGCTCTTCCTCGGCGCCCAGACGATCTCTTGGGTCGCAGCGCTGGCGCGGCGCCGGCCGGCCCTGGTGCAGGTCCGCGCGCGGCAGGCACTGCCACCGGTGGTGCTGGCCATCGCGGCGGCCGTCTACGTGAACGCCTCGATCTACACGCAGTGGCTCCCGCGGCAGACCGACCTGCACGTCAATCTCGGCGGCGCGCGTGACCTCTTCCAGGGCATCCTCCCCTACCACGACGAGGTTCCCGTCTGGGCCGACCGCGTGCACCTGCTGCCGGCGACCCTCGTGCTGCTCTTCGGCCCGCTCACGCGGCTCCCCGAGGACGCGGCGCATCTGGTCTTCTTCCTGGTCAACCAGCTGCTCTGGCTGGCGGCGATGGTGGTGTTCATCATGCGCCTGGCGCCACCGGAAGGGCGCCGCTGGTGGCTAGCCGGCGCGCTCGTTCTTGGCGCAACGTACTGGCCGTGGCAGGAGTCGATCCGCTTCGGGCAGCAGGATGGCCTGCTCATTCTGCTCTTCGTGCTCTCGATCAGCGCGGCGGCGATGCGACGCGAGGTCGAGGCCGGAGCGGCACTCGGGGCGGCGCTGGTAGTGAAGCCTCTCTCCATCTGGCTTCCGCTGATCTACCTGCTGCACGGCCGCTGGCGCACGCTGGTCGTGGCCGGGATCACGGCCTCGCTGCTGGCACTCGTCACGCTGCCATTCACGGGCCTGGCGCCCTGGTGGCATTTCGCGCGCGTCGAGCTGCCGGCCATGCTGCCGGGAACGGTGCGAGGCACGAACATCCCGCTCCCCTCCGAGCATGCGCGCTTCTTCGTCGGGCGCGAGGCGCTCGGCAACGGGGATCCAGCACCCAGCTACGCCGTCATCGGAGCGCTCAACGGGGCCGCGAATGTGCTTGGCCTGCTGGTCGTCGCGCGGCTGGGACTGCAGCCGGCACGCGACCGGCGGCGCGCTTGGCTACTCGATGCGTGCATCGGCCTGGCGCTCACCCTGCTGCTGGCTCCCATGGCCTGGCAGCACTACGCCAGCTGGCTCTGCATCGCCCTGCTCGTACTCGCGCTCCCCGCCGTGTGGCGCCCGCTCGGCAGCGGGGCCCGCCTGGCATGCGGCGGATTGGCCGGCGCCGGCTTCCTCCTCCTGAGCCTCGAGGACGGTAAGCTCCTCCACCTGCTGACGCCGCTCGTCGATCGCTGGCCGGCGGTGATGTCGTTCTACGCCGCGGGGCTGCTCTGCCTGGCCGGAGCCTTGCTCGTCGCCCGCTTCGGCGCCCAGGAACCTGCTCCGCTCGCCGAAGCGCTCTCCTGAACGAACGCTGCCGGTGGAGCAATCCCTGCCAGGCCACCTGAGAATCAGGACACTTCCTTCCTCGCCGAAACCAGCTCCGGCACGGCCACGCGCCCCAGCCGCCACCACTGCGCCGGGACCCACTGCGCCATCATCTGTCTGAGCGCGCCCAGCGCACCCCGTTCCAGGGGGCAGCTTCTCTCAGTGCAGGGCCATACTGCGCCATCATCTGTCTGAGCGCGCCCAGCGCACCTGCCAGGCGCTGCGGCCATGGGCGCCGGTAGGGCAGCGTATAGGAGCCGATCTCCACCGCTTCTTCAGCCGTGCCGGCACGGCCGGCAATCGGCAGGTGCCGGCCACGCGCATCCTCGAGGCCGACCGCGATCCGGTACCGGCCGGCCGGCAGTGCTCGGAGATCGACGTAGCGTCGCTCGGCCAGCGTCTCGCCGCTGCGCCAGTCCCACATGGCAAACGACCCACCGAATAATGGCCGCGTCTGCTGCGCCCACACCCGGCCGGCACCGTCAACCACCGTCACTGTGCTGCGGTGCTCCGTACCAGAGACGCCTTCCAGCTGCCAGAGCAGGTCGACGGCCAGCGGCCCGGTAGTAGGATCGGCCTGGCGCCACCGCACGCCGGCGAGGTCGAGCGTATCGAACTCGTCGCCGCCGCCAAAGCGTCTCCCGATCGGCTGGAACGGCTCCTCTGCGTCCGGCGCCAGTCCGGCAAGCGACTGGGTGACGTAGGTTGCAGCGATCGGCACCTCGCCCCCAGCCGCGGCAGCGCCGGCGGCGAGATCGAAATCAAGGCCCGCGGGGGCCAGCGGCGCCAGTGTGGCCGGATCGTAGACGACCAGACGCACGCTATAGGGCTGGGGCCCCATGCCGGCGGGAACGAGGAGGCCGCGCCGGAGGGTAATCGTCTGCCCCACCTCCCAGCGCGAGACCGGCACGGGCGTGCCGCCGGCCATATCGACCAGGTCGAAGTCGACGGCGGTACGCTGGCCGTCGGCGCCCACCAGCCGGAGTGAAGCCTTGAGGTTGCGCGGCTCCGGCTGCAGCAGACGTAGCTCCAGGGAAAGGCGCAGCACATCGCCGGCCGGCACCTCGTCGGCATCGATCCATCCGCCGGCCAGGCGCAGGCTCTCGCCAAAGATGGCGGAGCGCAGGGGCCTGGTGCGCTCCGGAGGCTGCAGCGCATAGAGCGAGAGCACGGCATTGGCATGCGCCTCGCGTGAGGCCGGCCAGGCGTGCTGCTGGAGCCATCGCTCCACGAAGCTGGTGGGATCGGCCTGAGCCAGACCGGCCTGCACGAACCACAGCCGGCGATAGCGCGCCGCTAGCTGCTCTAGCTCGGCGGCCGCCTCAGTCGGGTCGAGTGCAGGCGGAGCATCGCGCGGCAGGACGGCATGGTCGAGCCGGCCGGTGTAGTAGTAATCGAAGTACCAGGCCTGCCAGGGGCCGGTCAGCAGTACCCCATCTCCCGCTCGCTCCAGCGTGGCGATGCGGCGCGTGACGTCGCTGTAGTCGGCGCGCGTGTAGGTGAGGTAGTAACCGCTCCAGAACGGACCCGCGCCGAGCAGCAGTGCCAGCACGCTCGCCAGAGCCGCCGGCCGCGCACCGCGATGGCCGCGCTGCGCGGCCGGCAACGGGAGAGCGAAGCGCATGCAGCGGCGCTGCCACAGGCGAGCCAGCCCGGCGGTAGCCATGACGTAGAGCAGCGGCGCCACCGGCAGGATGTACCGCGCCTCGAAGGGCTTCCCCAGCATGACGGCAAACGTTACGCCGCCGGCGCCGGCCAGCAGCGTGGCCCCCACCGCGGCCCGGCGCGTGGGCTCGCGCGGGAAGCCCAGCGCAGCGAGGCCGACGAGCGCCGCGGCCGCCACGGTTGGAGCGGGGCCGGTGGCGTCGGGCCCACCGGCCAGCGAGCAGAGCGCAGCGACCATGGCCGCCGGGAGCGCATAGACGTTGGCCGCCGAAAGCGCCGGCAGCGAGGCGCGGACGCCACCGGCAGCGACCAGCCACGGCGCCGCCAGAATCAGCACAACGGCACACGCGCTCAGCACCGGGCGCAGGAGATGGGGCACGCGCCGGCGGAGGACAAGCGCTGCAGCCGCCTGAGCACACAGCAGAAGAGCGCCGAGATAGTGCACATATGCGCTCGCCGTGCCGGCCAGGGTGTATGCCAGCCACGCGCGATGGCCGAACGGCCGGTCGATCGCACGCAGGAACAGCCAGAGCGAAGCCAGGCCCAGCGCCGTCACCAGCGCGTACATTCGCACCTCGCGGCTATAGAAGAGTGGGAGCGGAGCAACCGCCACCGCCAGCGCCGCCAGGTCGGCGACGGCACCGCGATAGAGCCGGCGGGCAACGGCATAGGTCAGCGGCACCAGGAGCGTGCCTGGAAAGACGGAGAAGAGACGCGCCACCACCTCACTCGGACCGCCCTCGCCGAGAGCGGTGCGCCAGCCGCCAAGAGCCAGGTAGAATGCCGGCGGGTGTTCGAAGAGTGCGCCCGCCAGGCGAGGTAAAAGGTCTTGCGGCGGCAGCGACGCATAGCGGACGCTGACGATTTCGTCGAACTCGAGGTCCCCCAGGTGGGTCAACCGCACCAGCCGCAGCGCGAAGCCCAGCAGGATGATCGCGGCGACCGTCGCCACCCGCATGCTGGCCAGTATAACGAGGCACCCGGCGGCTCAGCCGCCGGCATGGCCATCCAGGGAATGGGGCCGCGGGTGGAGCCAACCGAGCAGGGGGCCGACTCCGTCGGGAGCCTGGAGAGCCGGCCGGGCAGTGCCAGCGCCGGACGAACGACGACCGCCGCTTCGTCCTCCGTCCTTCGTCCCAACGTGCCCGGCAGCGACTCCCTGGCCGCTGCGCTCGCACTTGCTCTCGCTGTCGTTGGCTGGGCCAGCTGGCTCTGCGCCGGCCCGCTCGTTGCCACCCTGCTTGTCGGCCGCACCGCGCTCTTCTTTCCAAGCGCACGCTGGCTGCTGGCTGCCGCCCTTACCTGGATGGCTACGCTTCTGCTAGCGTGGGCCAGTGCCCGCGGCCGGCTGAGCCCCGGCCGGTGGGGTGCGCTTCCGGCCGAGGGCCTATCCGATGGGACTGCCGGGCAGCAAGCTGGGGACGACTCCGGCTGGCGGCGCGCGCTCTTGGCGGGCACCGGCCTGCCGGCGCTCGGCCGGCCGCTGGGGCTGCTCGGCTGCGTTGCACCCCTGCTGCCGCTCCTGTATCTCGACGACGAGAGCTATCACCTGGTAGCGGGGAGCTCCCAGGCGCCCGCGCATACCCTGGTGATGCTCACCGGGCTGCTGGCACTCGGCGGCGCCGCTGGCGTCGCGCTCTGGCCACTACTTGATCCGGCACCTGGACTCACGATCTCGCAGCCAGACGCCCTGCCGGCCGGTCTGGAGCACGCGCAGCGGCCGGCAGTGCTGGCGCCGCTTCTGGGCATGGCGGCGATGCTGGCGGCCAACCAGGGCTTCTTTGGCCCGTTGCAGGCGGCGCATGGAACCACCCCATGGATTACGACGCTCTGGGGACTGAGTGCCGCCGGCCTGGCGGCCGTGCTGGGCGCGGCGGCAGCGCGGGCGCCGTGGCCGGCGGCACTGGGGCTGTGGGCCGCCTGGCTGCTCTTTCCTCCCTGGCAGGAGGGACTGGCTCCCCGCATCGCGGCCGGCGGACTGCTGCTCGCCCTGGCGGCCGCCTGCTGGCTGCTCACGCGTGGCTCGCGCTGGGCAGTGGGTGGGGCAGGCGTGGTGCTCGGCCTGGCCAGCGCCGCGGCGCCGGCGGTACTCTGGCCGGTGGGCGCACTGGCGCTGGCCGGCGAGTGGCGCGCCGCTACCCCAGGCCTGCTGGCCGCCGTGGCTGGGCTAGCCGCGCGCGCCTGGCTAGAATCGCCGGCCCATCTCTGGAAGACGGCGATGCAGGCCCTCGGCGCCTCGCCGCACCTCGACAATGCGGCCGGTGGGAGCTTCTACGCGCGCCTGTTCTCCGGGCCGGGCGCGCTGGCGGCGGACAGTGCGCCGCCCATCGTGCTGCCTGCGCTCGTGCTCACCGCCGGCACGCTCGCTACCGGCGTGCTGGTCATCGCACGGGTCGTGCACGCAGCGGCCACCGCTGCACCTTCTCCGGAGCAAGAGGCACTGCGCACGCCGCGGCTCCTGGCAGCGGCTGCGCTCGCGCTGGTGAGCGGGCTGCTCCTGGATGGCACGACCCCGCGCGCCGACCTGGCGCTCGCCGCGGTTGCGCTCATTCCGGCGGCGTGCGCGCCCCTGTGGGCCGCGCTGGCCGCACCGGCACGCTGGATCGCCAGCACCCTGCTCGTGGCCGGTTATGCGCTCGCCGCCACCTCCACGCAGGAGCTTGCCCGCGCCGGTGCAGCGCTGCTCTCGCGCTCACCGGCGCTTGCGACGCTGCCGGCGCTGGGGCTGGTGCTGCTGGCGGCGGGCCTGGCCATGCTGGCCGGCCGTGTCCGGTAGGTGTGGAGCCTCCGTGAGGCCCGCCGGGGCGGCGAGGCGCTACAGCGCCGTCTTCGTATTCCGCGAGCCGTCGTAGCTGAGCAGGACCGGCTTGTCATCGACCACCGTCTCGAGGTGCACCGGCCGTCCCCACAGCTGGTAGACGTAGCGGAGCGTCCGCTCGGCATAGCGGAGATCAAGCTCGTCGCCGTCGAAATGGTGCTTGAGTAGGAGCTCGCGGGCACGCCGGTAGTCGCCATCCTCGACGGTGATATAGGGAATGCCGTAGCTGGTGAGGCTGCGCACGATCTGGTCACGCACCTTCTCCCAGTTCTTCTCGACGATCCGCCACTCACCGCCTTCATAGGCATAGATGTAGAGGTCGAGATCCTCGACCACCTCTTTGGTGAGATAGGTACGCATGAAGGAGAGATCGTTCTCCAGCTCGCGGATCTCGAAGAGCTTGGCCCTCCCCTCGCCGCCGCGCAGGCCGAGCCGCTCGCGATCCTGCGGCGACGGATTCTCCCAGCGCCGTTCGATGTGCTCCAGCATGCGCATGCCCACGTAGTAGGGATTGAGCTGATGCCGCGACGGCGCCGCCACGCTGGCATGGAGGCGAGCGAACTCGGTGTATTCGCCCTCCGGCAGATCCAGCTCGCGCAGAATGCGGCTATGCCAGAGTGACGACCAGCCTTCGTTCAGAGTCTTGGTTCGGAGCTGCGGCACAAAGTAGAGGCGCTCCTGGCGCACGATGGCGATAATATCGCGCTGCCAGTCCTCCAGGTCCTCCGCGTGCTCCAGGATGAACTTGAGCAGGTCGCGCTGCGGCTCGCGGGGGAAGCGCCGCCGCCGTCCCAGGTGCGCGCCGTGCCACTCGCCCTCGCGTCGGGCTCCCCCACCGCCTCGCCCGCGCCCGCCGCCTTCCTCTCCACGACCGCCCGGCTCGCCGGACCCACCCCGCCGATCCAGCTCGAAGAGATCGTCGTACGGTGTCGTACGTGGACGCGGGCGCTCATCACGCTCCTCCGGCAGCTCACCGAGCCCCGGAATGGTGACCAGCTCCACGTGATCCTCGATCGAGAGCACAGCATCCAGAAACCGTTCCACCTCCAGCGTGCCGTGGTCATATTCATAGTGCCGGATACGCTCCGCGTTGATCGATGCCGTCTCGATCATCTGGCGATTGGTGTGCTGGAAGTAGGCATTGTGGCGGAAGAAGTCGCTGTGGGCCAGCACATGGGCCACCACCAGCTTGTTCTCCAGCGGCGTGTTCGCCTCCATCAGGAACGCATAGCACGGGTTGCTGTTGATTACCAGCTCATAGATCTTATTGAGCCCATAGTCATACATCGTCTTCATCTGGTGATACGCGCGGCCATGCGTCCAGTGCGCAAACCGCCCCGGCAGGCCGTACGAGCCAAACTCGTACATAATCGTCGCCGGCACGATCTCGAAGTGCGTCGGATACGGCTCCAGCCCCAGGCGCACCGCGGTGTCCCAGATGCGCTCGATCCACCGCTCCAGCTCAACGATCTGCGGATCACGGCTGATGATCTCCATCGCCGCTCTGCTCCTTTTGATCCGACTGCAGGCTCACGTAACGCCCAACGTACCCGGCCAAGGCTGCGGCGCCTACGCGGGCACCGGATCCTTGATGCTGAAGAACTTCCGGAGCGCCGGATAGACGTCGGCCTTGCCCCGGATCACCACCGGAATGAAGTGCGGATCCTTGATGCTCGAGAACGCGCTCATCAGGGTCGTCGTCGATCCGTAGCTGTACTCCTGGATCTCGCCGTAGCCGAACACGTTGCAGCGCTCCAGCAGCTTGTGCACCAGCTCCACGCAGAGCCGGTTATCGGCATCGCCCCAGTTATCGCCATCGGAGAAGTGGAAAGGATAGATGTTCCACCGCTCAGGGCTGTAGCGCTGGTCGATAATGTCCAGGGCCAGCTTGTAGGCCGAGGAGACCCTCGTCCCGCCCGACTCGCCGAGCTCGAAGAACGCCTGCTCGTCGACCTCCTTGGCCTCGGTGTGATGGGTAATGAAGACGATCTGCACGTTCTTGTATTTCGTGCGCAGGAAGCGCACCATCCAGAAATAGAAGCTCCGCGTGATGTACTTCTCGAACTCGCCCATCGAGCCCGAGACGTCCCGCATGGCGATGACCACGGCGCTCGTCTCGCGCTTATAGGTGACCTCCCACGTCTTGAAGCGCAGATCCTCGTTGCTGACATTCCCGAAGCGCGGGTGCTGCCCCTGCATCGCGTTGCGCTTGATGTTCTCCAGGATGGTGCGCCGCTTGTCGAGGTTCGACATGATCCCCTTCTTGCGGATCTCGTTGAAGTGGATCGACTCGACCTCGAGCTCCTCGTGCTGCTTCTGCTTGAGGTTGGGCAGGCCCAGATCCTCGAAGACGATCGCCGCCAGATCGTCGATCTCGACCTCGGCATCGTAGTAGTCGATCCCTGGCTGGTCGCCCGCACGCTTACCGCGTCCCGGCCCGCCGGCCTGGCCATCCTGCCCCAGCACGTCGCCCACCTTGGAATTCCCATCGCCGGATCCGGCATGCTTGCTCTTCTTGGGGTCGAAGCGGAAGTGCGGCAGGTCGAGCGAGCGGATAGGGATCTTCACGATCTTCTTGCCATCGGAGGTGATGATGGCCTCCTCGGCGATGATCTCGCCGATGTTCTCCTTGATCGCCTCTTTGATCTTGGCGTTGTGCCGGGCCTGGTCGATCGGCCCCTTGCGATGGAGCGACCAGTCATTCTTGGAGACGAGTACTGAAAAGTCCATGGCCGTTCACTTGCCTTGCTCTGGCCCCGCGCCGCCTGGTGAGCGCCACGTCGGCCGTTCGCCACACTCCCTACCGGCTCACCGGTTCAGGAGCGTCCCCACGTACTTGAGCAGCTCGTTGGCGCAGATGGCGCAATATCCCTGCTCCTTGATCAGCCGGTCGACCACCTCGTTGATCCGGCGGAGCTGCTCTTCGTCGGGGGTCTTGGTCGAGGTCGTGATCTTCACCACATCACGCAGATCGGCGAAGAGCTTCTTCTCGATGGCCTCGCGCAGCCGCTCGTGCGACCGGTAGTCGAAGGCCTGCCCGCGCCGAGCGAGCGACGAGATGCGGATCAGGATCTCCTCGCGGAAGGTCTTCTTCGCCACCTCGGAGACGCCGATCTGCTCCTCGATCGAGCGCATCAGCTTCTCGTCGGGCTCCAGCTCCTCCTCGGTAATGGGGTCCTTGATCTTCTGCTTGTTGCAGTAGGCTTCCACGTTATCGAGGTAGTTGTTGAAGAGCGTGCGCGCGCTCTCCTCAAACGAGTAGACGAATGCCTTCTGGACCTCCTTCTTGGCGATCTCGTCATACTCGCGGCGCGCCTCGGCGATCAGATTGAGGTAGCGCTCGCGATCCTCGCGCCGGATGCCGGTGTGCTGCTCGAGGCCGTCACGCAGCGCGCGCAGCGCGTCGATCGGATTGATGCAGGCCGTCCCATCCTTGACTAGGGCGCTGGAGAGCCGGTTGATCACGTACCGTGGCGAGATGCCATCCATGCCCTCGCGCACGGCCTGCTCGCGCAGCTCCTTGACGTCCTTCTGCGTGAAGTCCTCCACCTCCTCGCCGTCGTACAGCTTGAGCTTCTTCATCAGGCTCATGCCGGCCTTCTTGGGCTCCTCCAGCCGCGAGAGCACGGCAAAGATGCTGGCCACACGCAGCGTGTGCGGCGCGATGTGCACGTCCTTGAGGTTGCTCTGCTTGATGAGCTTCTCGTAGATCCGCACCTCGTCGGAGACGCGCAGGTTGTAGGGAACCTTGATCAGGATGATGCGGTCCTGGAGTGCCTCCGAGCGCCGGTTGCTAATGAACGCGGTGTACTCTGCCTCGTTCGTGTGCGAGACGATCACCTCGTCGGCGTAGATCATCGAGAAGCGGCCGGTCTTGATGCTCTGCTCCTGCGAGAGCGTCAGCAGCCCATAGAGAAACTTCTCATCGGCCTTGAGCATCTCGATGAATTCCATCAGCCCGCGGTTGGCGATGTTGAGCTCGCCGTCGAAGCGGTAGGCGCGTGGATCGCTCTCGACGCCGTACTCGCCAATGCGGGCGAGGTCGATCGAGCCCGTAAGCTCGGTGATATCCTGACTCTTCGGATCTGAAGGCGAGAAGGTGCCGATTCCGATCCGGTGCTTCTCGGAGAACGCGATGCGCTGCACGCGCACGTTCTCGGCGACGCCGCCATACTCATCCTGGAGCATCTGGCGGCAGACGGGGCAGAGATCGCCTTCGATGTAGAGGCCGTATTCGCGCGCGATCTCGGGCCGTAGCGCCTCGGGAATGAGATGCAGCGGCTCCTCGTGCATCGGACAGCCCTTGATGGCGTAGACTGCCCCTTCGTCGGTGCGCGTATAGCGCTCAAGGCCTCGCTTGAGCATCGCCACGATGGTGGATTTGCCGCCCCCGACGGGCCCCATAAAGAGCAGAATGCGCTTGCGGACCTCGAGCCGCTTGGCGGCGGAGTGGAAGTACTCGACGAGCTGCTCAAGCGTGTCGTGGAGGCCAAAGATCTCATCGGCGAAGAACTTGTAGGTCTTCTCGCCGCGCGGGCCCGTCTCCACCCCGGCAGACATGATCATGTCGTAGATGCGGGCATGGGAGAGACGGGCGAGCTGCGGCTGCTTGACCACCAGGTCGAAGTAGTCGGCGAACGTCCCCTCCCAGGAGAGACGCTGCTCCTCTTGCCGATATGCCTCCAACCGAGTACGAAGATCCATTGTTCCTCTACCTCGACGACTCCGACTCCAGCCTGACTTCAGGCGCATTCGATCCCAGCCGCGCGGCCGGCAGGCCCGGCCTGGCCGGTCCGGTACAAGAAAACAAACCGGGGCAGGCGCATCCCGACCCTTGCGGTTCGAGGTGACATCCTTGCCCCGTTATGCGTCTTGAGGTGACTGTTCTATTTATTTGTCGTCCGCGTCGCTACGCCGCTGCATGGCCGCACGCTGCGTCGCGATGCCTACGCTTCGCCCGTGGCATCGGGCCCGGCAGCGCTGCCTGGCACGATGCAACTTCCGTGCCATTCCGCCAGATACACTATCACACTTTTGGCGGCTTCGTGGGGCCGCCGGTCCTTCCGGCCCTCTCGGCTGTCTCGGCCGGCTGATTCCCGGCGGCCGGCCACTTTTCCAGATTTAACGTGGCGATGGGAGGATTCGTTGCTGCCTTCCCCCAACCGGCTGCTTCTCCTTCTGTCGACCCGCTGCCGGGTCGCCGGCGAGAGGTGCTGCTGGAGCCACGCTTCCCCACGGTTTGCTTGCTCCTCCAATCGACCGGCCACCTGGTCACTGGCTGCAGGCACTCAGGCCCCAGCCGTGGCCCATCTACTGACACTACGGGCGCTGGGCCCGCAACGGTTCTCTCTCCCTCTTCGTTATCTCCCTCGATATGCCGGATTGCCGCCGGCAATGCGGCAGCAAGGCGCCTCCGCCCCTTTCGGCACACCTGCTTGACCAAATTGAACTTCCGTTCTATGATGGCTGCAGCAGCGCATGGTAGCCGGTGCGGCCGCGGGTGCCGCCACGAGCTACCGCGCCGAAGCAACGAGGGCATCGATGAAGCGCGACTTCGTGATCAATCGCCAGGGCAAAGACTATGTGCTCTACGCCGGGCTGCTCGATGAGGCGCACCAGCAGGGCTTACGCGCCATCCGCACCCAGCTCCTGCAGGCGCCCACGGCGGAGAATGGCCACGTGGCCATCTGCTTCGCCGAGGTCACGACGGAGAAGGGCACGTTTACCGGCATTGGTGACGCCGACCCCACCAACGTCAATCGGGTCATGGCGAATGCCCTGATCCGGCTGGCGGAGACGCGCGCCAAGGCGCGCGCGCTGCGCGATGCCGTCAACGTCGCGATAGCCGCGATCGAGGAGCTGGCCGAGGGGGTATCCGAGGTGCTGGCCACCGACGAGGCGGAGCCGCCCGTCCCGCGCGCCGCACGGGAGCCGGCAATGGCGCCCCCGGCGGGGATCGTCTCGCTGGCCTCCGTACGCCAGTCGGGAGCTCCTGCCGGCTATGGCGGCCTGCCCTCGCTCGCCGAGGTGCCGCGTCCGGAGCGCTTCGACCGGCCAGAGCATCCAGAGCGCGCCGATCAGTCGGAGCGGCCAGAGCGGTCGGGCGAGCCGGGCCAGGCCGCGCCCGCGGCCACGCCGGCACCCCCGGCGCGCCTCCCTGCCTACCGCACGGCCGCGCGCCCGGCGGGAGCCACCGGCGCCCCTGGAGCCAGGAAGGGCAGCGAGGCCAATCCGCTCCCCCCAACGCCGACCCAGCTGGAGACCATTGCCAAGCTCGCCCGCAGCGCCGGCCGCACCATCTCGACTGAAGGCTTAACACGAGCCAGCGCCTCGGAGCTGATCACGCGCCTGAGCGAGGAGCGCTACGGCACCCGGCGCGGCAGCACCTCCTGAGCTGCTCCAGTGGCAGTCGCAAGCTGGTAGGCACACGTTGTTGGGCTTGTAGCGCGGGCGCTTGTCGCCCGCCCTATCGTCCCCAGTGGGGCACAAGACCCCGCGCTCCAGCCGCGTGTCCCACCGACGAGCTGGATGCTCCCTCGCTGCTCTACGCCACTGTTGCCGGAATGGAACTTATGTTCTATAATATGGGTAGCCAGTCGGGTCACCGGCGCGACCGAGCACCAGGCGCCGGTGTAGCGGCAGAGCAAGGCAGAGCAGAAAGGTAGGCTGGTCGTGAAAAAGGAATTCATTGTCGAGCGTGACGGGCGCACATTTGTGCTCTATGCCGGCTTGCTCGACCTCGCCCACGAGCGAGGCCTCAAGTCGATCACCACGACGCTGGTACAGATCCCCAACGAGCTGAATGGCCATATGGCTATCTGCCACGCTACCGTCGAGACGGAGCAGGGCACGTTCACTGGCCTGGGCGACGCCTGCCCCACTAATGTCACCCGCCTGATGGCGCCGCATCTGATTCGCATGGCGGAGACGCGCGCCAAGGCGCGCGCGCTGCGCGATGCCGTCAACGTGGGCGTCGCTGCCTTTGAGGAGCTGGCCGACATCGACGAGCTCGGCGATGAGGCACCGTCCCCCGCATCAGACAGTACGCGGGCGAAGCGGGGGCTGCGCCCGCTGGCCGGGAGCGTTCAGGAGGTTGCCCAGCGCCGGCCGGCGGCGCGTTCTGCCTCGCCCGGTAATGAGCCGGGTCTGGCCGCGCCGGCGGACGGCCAGCCGGAGCTGGAGGCGCCGTTTGCGTCTCGCGACGAGAGCGAAGATCTGAGCGAGCCCACCGGCTCCAACGGATTCTCTGAGCGCCATCGATCCGAAGGTCTCCGCGGCGGCCCCCCACCGGCAACGCCGAAGCAGCGCGAAACGATCGCGCGCATGGCCCGCGCCGCCGGCCGGACGATCGACACCGAGGGGCTCACACGCGCGCAGGCCAGTGAGATCATCTCCGGACTCATCAACGAGATCGGCCAGCGGCGGGCCAGCTGAGCCTCCGCTGGCCCGCTCACCCACGTCAATCGCGCCAGCGGCACACCCGCGCGACGCCATGCCGTCGTACGCCGCCACCGCCGATACAATGGTGGTATGTCCGACGCACTGCTGGCGTCGCGCGTGCCGTGGGGCCTGCTGACCGACCTCTATCACCCCGACGCGGCGTACGTGGCCTGGCGGGCCGGCCGTACCGGCCTCGTCACTACCTTCGACCTCTACGTGCGCCGCGCGCCATTCGGCGGCGCCTACCTGCTCGTCGCCGGCCTCGAGCAGGCGCTCACGTTCGTGCGCGAGTTCCGCTATGCCGAATCTGACCTGCGCTACCTCTCCCAGATTCGTGACTACAGCCCCGATTTTCTCGACTTCCTGGCCGCGCTGCGCTTTACCGGCGAGATCCTGGCCATGCCCGAAGGTAGCATCGCCTTCCCCAACGAGCCACTGCTGCGGGTCACGGCGCCCTTCGCGGAGGCGCTGCTGATCGAATCGGGGCTGCTCCAGGCGATCAATCTCGCCACGCTGCTGGCCACCAAAGCCGCCCGGATCTGCACGGCGGCCGCCGGCCGGCGGGTAGCCGAGTTTGCCTTCCGCCGCGCCCAGGCCCCGTTCACCGTGGCCCGCTCCGCGTACATCGGCGGCTGCGCTTCCACCTCCTTCGTCGCCGCCGCCGAGCGCTACCGCATCCCCGCCACCGGTACGATCCCCCACGCGCTGGTGCAGCTCTTCGACAACGAGCGCGAAGCCTTCATGGCCGTGGCCGAGACGTACAATCGCTATACCATCCTGCTCGATACCTACGACGTGCATCGCGCGATCCAGACGGTGATCGAAGTGGCGCGCGAGGCCCAGGAACGCCTGGGGCATGTGCTGGTCGCGGTTCGCCTCGACAGCGGCGACCTGGCCGCCGATAGCCGCTACGTCCGCGCCGCGCTCGACGCCGCGGGGCTTACCGAGACACGAGTGCTTGCCTCTGGCGACCTCGACGAGTTCGCGATCGAGGCGCTGGTCAAGGACGGTGCGCCGATCGATGGCTTCGGCGTGGGCACCAATCTGGGTGTGGGCGGTGGCTCGCTGGCCCACGAGGTGGAAGGCGGCGCCCTGGGCGGCGTCTACAAGGAGGTGCTCTACGTCGATGAGCACGGCGTCGAGCATCCACGAATCAAGCTCGCCGGCCCAAAGAGCACCTGGCCGGGCAAGAAGGAGGTCTATCGGCTGGGGAGCTTCGAGGCCGATCTTGTGCAGCTGGCGTCCGAGGCCAGGCCCGAGGGCGGCACGCGCCTGCTCAAGCCGGTGATGCGCGATGGTGAGATCCTGCCGGGGAGCATGCCACCCCTGAGCGAGATCCGTGAGCTGGCCCAGGCAAACCTGGAGGCGCTGCCGCCCGAATGGAAGGCCTTGCGCCCGCAGCGTGCCTACCCCGTGCGTTTCAGTGAAGGCCTGATCGCGCTCCGCCGGCAGGCGGCCGAGGCAGCCGGCGGCTCGGCAGCAGCGCTCGAGCTGATCGAAAATGGGCAGAGCGGCGCACCCGCGCCGCCGGCCGCTGCCGGGTGAAGTCCCCAGACGCCGGGCGTGGCCGCCGCCCCCTTCCCCAGCGCAGCGCCGCGGGCGCTACGGCTCTCACCTCCACGCTCCACCTCTCTGCGCATCACGAGAAGCGACAGCCGCCGGCCAACGAGGCCGGCGTGCCAGCCCTCGTCTCCACGCTCCACGACCCAGAGGCGCGGCTCCTCGCCGCGCTCTCGGCTCGTGCCCCCCTTCTGGCTCACTATGCGCACATCTCCATCCGCGCCACGAGCGAGACCGATACCCGCCTGCTGCAGGCGCTGCGCGCCCACGGTGCAGCCGTAACCACCGGCCCGGCCCCTGAGCCAGGCGCCGGCGCTCGCATCGGCGAGGCTCGGCGCGAGGCACTGCGGGCCGCCTTCGTCGCCAACCACCAGAGCTTCTTCTACTGCGATTTCGATCGCTGGCTCCACTGGGCCGGATCCTACGCGGAGGAGCTCCTGGCGCTGCCCACGCGGATTGCGGCCCGGCGCCCGCGCCCCTGGTACGTCATCCTCGGCCGCACCGCGCGCGCCTTTGCCACCCATCCGTCGGTACAGCAGGTGGCGGAGCGGGCGACGAACCGCGCACTCTCGCTCGCCGTTGGCCGCCGCCTCGATGCCACTGCCGGTGCCTGCTGGCTCTCGCGCGAGGGAGCAGAGGTAATCCTGCGCAAATCCACCGAGCTAACCAATGCCACCGACCTCGAATGGCCGGCGCTCATCTATCGCGCCGCCCCGCGCCGCCTGGCCTACCTGGCAAACGAAGGGCTGGAGTTCGAAACGGCAGAGTTCTTCGCCGCTGAGGTCATGGCTGCCGGCGGCGTGGCGCAGTGGCAGCGCCGGCACTACGACCAGCCGCGCGTCTGGCGCGACCGGCTGCGCCTGGCCGCCGACTCGGTGGCCGCCGCCTGCCGCGTGCTCACCGGATGATCGCGCTCCTGGTACGTGATCGTGCCAACGCCCTCTCGCCTCCGAACCGGCAAGCCCATTGGCCGCGCCCACCACCTTCCCCAGGGACGCCAGCGCTCCCGTGAGCGCTCTTGCCATCGAACCGGCGAACCCGTTGGTCGCGCCAAATGCCTACGGCAGCGGGAAGAGCAGGCGCAGGCGGCGCGCGCCATCGGCAAAGGTGAGGGGACGGACGGCCAGGGCGACCACGCTCATGTCATCGTGCGGGCGTCCATCGTCGAGAGCCAGCGCCTGCTCCAGCAGCGCATCAGCGATCTCCTGCGCCGTCGCCCCGGCGGCGGCCAGCTGCCCGAGCAGCCCCGCGGCGTCGAGCGGCCGGCCGCGCCGGCGGCCGGCCTCCACCAGTCCATCGCTGCACGCCACCACCACAGTGCCGCCGGTGATTGGTAGCTCGCGGATCACCGGCTTGGTATTGGGGTAAAGGCCCACCGGATCGGCCGGATCGCTCCAGACCTCGACGCCGCTGCCGGCGACGAGCAGCGCCGGGCAATGCGTGTTACGCGAGACCACGATTGTCCGGGTCACGAGATCGGCGGAGAGAATCACCAGCTCGGCGGAAACCTGGCCATGGCGATAGGCAAAGAGATAATCGTGCACCGCCCGAGCGGCCGCCCCATCACGGGTGCCGTCCGCCAGGAGAGTGATGGCTTTCTTCGCCGCCAGATTGGAAAGCGCCTTTGCTCCCCGGCCGCTCCCCTGGCCATCGGCCAGCACGGCCGAGATGCCGCCGTGCGGCCGCTCGGTCACCTCCACCGTGTCGCCGCTCTCGCGCGAGGCATATTTGGAGACCTTGGCCACCGCCAGGTCGAGCTCGAGCGGGCCGGTGCTCACCTCATCGCCGCTCCGCGCCGGCGTGCTTACGCCGTCAGCGTGCCCTTGGTGCTGGGCACCGCCCCGGCGCGCCGCGGATCGAGCGCCGTGGCCTCGTCGAGCGCCCGCGCCAGGGCCTTGAAGAGTGCTTCGGCCTGGTGGTGGCCATCCTCGCCAGCCAGCACCCGCGCATGGAGGGTCAGCCGCGCTTCAGCGGCAA
>Ga0070741_10008608_pt1 | contig 20332 bp, 20 predicted proteins | sample Coa_R1_4_FD_66440 | JGI IMG/M metagenome (GOLD analysis project Ga0070741, IMG submission 66440) | Surface soil microbial communities from Centralia Pennsylvania, which are recovering from an underground coalmine fire - Coalmine... | ecosystem: Environmental > Terrestrial > Soil > Unclassified ...
CCCGTCCTCATGCTGACGGCCCGCGACTCCGAGACCGACCTCGTCGTCGGCCTCGCGGTCGGTGCCGACGACTACCTCACCAAGCCGTTCAGCGCCCGCGAGCTCGTCGCCCGGGTGCACGCGCTGCTGCGGCGGGTCGAGCGGGGCGCCGAGACGGCCGGTCCCCGCGCCGACACGGTCCGCCTCGGCGACGTCGTCGTCGACGTGGACGCCCGGCGGGTGCGCCGGGGCGACGAGACCGTCCACCTCACCCCGACCGAGTTCGACCTGCTCGTCCACCTCGCCCGCCGACCGGGCCGGGTGCTCACCCGCGAGCAGCTCCTGGGCGAGGTCTGGGGCTACCGCGACGGCTCGGGGGCCCGCACCGTCGACTCGCACGTCCGCGCGCTGCGCCGCAAGCTCGGCGTCGACGTGGTCCGGACGGTGCACGGCGTCGGCTACGCGGCCGCCGACGCCGCCGCACAGGATCGCGCCTCGTGAACCGCCCGCTCCACGACGGTCACCGCCGCGCGGTAATGCGCGACGTCCACATCCGCGACCTCGACATCCGCCGGCCGCTCGCGCCGATCCCGTCGATCAAGCTCAAGCTCGGATTCGTCATCGCGGTCGCGGTCGCGGTCACGGTGTTCGTGTTCTGGGTGGGGATCAAGATCGGCGTGTGGCCGTCGGTCAGCGGGATCATCGCCGCCCTGGTCGCGATGGTGATGGTCCGCTACCTCTCTCGCGGGATGACGTCGCCACTCCGCGAGATGGCCGCGGCCGCCGACGCCATGGCGAAGGGCGACTACAGCCGGCGCGTCACCGACACGTCGCGCGACGAGGTCGGCGCGCTCGCGCGCGCGTTCAACGGGATGGCCGCGGAGCTGGCCGAGACCGACCGCATGCGCCGCGACCTCGTCGCCAACGTCTCGCACGAGCTCCGCACGCCGATCACCGCGTTGCAGGCGCAGCTCGAGAACCTCGTCGACGGCATCGCCGACCCCGATCCCGCGACCTTCCGGGTCATGCTGGCCCAGGTCGAACGGCTCGGGCGCCTCGTCAAGCAGCTCCTCGACCTGTCACGGCTGGAGTCGGGCGCACTGCCGCTCGAGCGGTCGGAGTTCGCCGTGGAGCCGCTCCTCGAGCACGCGGTGCGTGAGCAGCAGCTGCACGAGCCGGGCGTCGGTGTCGCCGTGACCGTCGAGCCGGCCGACCTGACCGCGGCCGGCGACCCCGAGCGGGTCCACCAGGTCGTCGCCAACCTCCTCGAGAACGCGGTGCGCTACACGCCGAGCGGCGGCACGGTCGAGGTGAGCGCTCGGCGCAGCGCCGACGGCGTCACGATCGAGGTCGTCGACGAGGGCCCCGGGATCCCCGAGTCCGAGCAGGCCCGGGTGTTCGAACGTTTCTACCGCGCCGACGCGGCGCGGTCGTCGAGCGACGGCGGCGCGGGCCTCGGGCTCGCGATCGCCCGATGGATCGTGGATCTGCACGGCGGGCAGATCCGTCCCGAGCGGCGCGACCCGCACGGTTGCCGGATGGTCGTGACGCTCCCCCGCAACTGAAGCCCCGTCCCGTCGATCCCCACACAGCAGGAGACACCGATGGCTCTGGCCCCGATCGAGGAAGCGATCAAGCGCATCCGGCGCGGTGAGATGGTTCTCGTCGTCGACGACGAAGACCGCGAGAACGAGGGTGACCTCACCATGGCCGCCAGCTGGGTGAACGGCGACTCGATCAACTTCATGCTGCGCTGGGCGCGCGGGCTGGTGTGCATGCCGTTCTGCGGCGAGCACCTCGCGCACCTCGACCTGCGTCCGATGGTCCCCCCCGACGAGGCCGGGTGCGACACCGCGTTCACCGTCTCCATCGACCACCTCTCCGCCGGCAGCGGTATCGGCGCCGCCGACCGGGCGCTCACGATCCAGCGGGCGCTCGACGTCGGCGCCCGCCCGGGCGAGTTCCGCCGCCCCGGCCACGTGTTCCCGCTCCGGGCCCGGCCCGGCGGCGTCCTCGAGCGGCGGGGCCACACCGAGACCGCCGTCGACCTCACCCGGCTCGCCGGGCTCCCGCCCGTCGCCGTGATCTGCGAGGTCCTCCACGACGACGGCTCGCCCGCCCGCTACCCCTACCTCGAGATGTTCGCGACCGAGCACCGCATCGCGATGATCTCGGTCGAGCAGGTGGCCGAGTACCGGCTGCAGCTCGCCGAGGTCGCCGACGAGCGCTCCCCCGCGCCCCTGCTCCTCTGACCGGCACCGGGGCGGGTCGCTGTAGGGTCGAGGCGTGGCAGGCGGCGCACCGGTCGAGACCTCGGGCGCGCGCTCGCCTCTGGAAGCGGCCTCGCAGCTCGGCGTGTCGCTGGATGCCCTCGCGGCCGTCGCGGCTCATCTGCGGATCGAGGCAGAGGGTATCGACGTCGACCCGGCGATCCGTGACCTGCTCGCGGGCGTCGCGGCGGAGGTCCTCGGCACATTGGAGCCCGTGGGACACGTCGAGCGGCAGGCCGTCATCGGCATGGTGCGGGCGTTCATCTACCAGGCCGAGGACCTGATCAGTCGTCCGGGCCGGACGGCCGGCTGGCACGACACGAACGAGGCCCTCTTACAGAGTCTCGGACAGGCCTCCGCGGGCGTCGTCCGCGCCTTCGAGGTCGCGGGCGCGAAGTTCCCGGCCCTCGGAGAGACGCTGCGCCGTACCGGTGCGGTCTTCGTCGACGTCGGCACGGGGACGGGCTGGCTCGCGATCGCGGTCGCCCGGAGCTTCCCGGCCGTGCGGGTCGTGGGCGTTGACATCCTCCCGGAGGCGCTGGAGCTGGCGCGCCGCAACGTCACCGCGGCCGGGCTCGCCGACCGCGTGGAGTTGCGGCTGCTCGACGCCGCCGAGCTCGAGCCCGAAAGCGCGGATGTCGTCTGGCTCGCGATGCCGTTCCTTCAGAAGGCCGCCGTCGACGCCGTCCTGCGCGGCGCATCGGGCGCGCTTCGACCCGGGGGCTGGCTGCTGCCGGGGACGTTCCCCGGCCCGGGGCAGTCGCTCGCCGAACGGCTGATGACGGTCCGCACGCTGCGCTCCGGCGGTCACCCGTGGACGGCCGACGAGCTGTGCGCACGACTGCGTCACCTCGGCCTCGACGGCGTCCGGGAAGTCGAGCGTGCATGGCCGATGCCGGTGCGTCTCTACACAGCCACGAAGCCGTCACGCGTGGCGACTTCGGAACTGCCGTCGACTCCTGCTGACTAGTCCCCGGCGGGCTCGCCGATCTCCTTCAACGCCGACGCGATCGCGGCGCGCAGGCGGCGCGCCGTGTCGGGTGCAAGGTGCGCGGTCAACCCCAGGCCGGCCCGCCCCGCCTCCTCGAGGGTCAGGACGACGCGCGGCTCGCCCATTCCGCACGCGTCGCAGTCGTCCGCGAGCGCGACGGCCCACGAAACGGGTGGGCGCTCGTCGTCGCCGTCCGGGTGGTCGTCGAGGGCGTCGGCGATCGAGCGGCGCATGCGGGGAGCTCCTGTTCAGACGAGGGACACGACGAGGGCGGCGAGCGCGAGGTGGTACGTCACCATGATCGCGACCGGGGCGCCGCGCCTCGTCCCGACGAAGCGGGTCTCGGCGATGAGCCCGTCGGACACGAAGAAGAGCACGGCGCCCGTCACGGCATCGGCGTCGCCGCCCGCGATCGCGCTGACCACCATGGCCGAGATCGCGACGAAGTAGGCGATGACCGGCGCGACGAGCTCGCCGCCGCCGGAGCGGCGCAGTGCACCGACGAACCGTACGACGAGCGGCAGCCCGACCGCGGCGACGACGACGACCCCGACCGCGTAGCCACGCGCGCCGCCCGGGTGGAGTGAGAAGCCGACGACGAACAGCGCGTGCGCGACCAGGAACGAGCCGAGTCCGGGCACGAAGCGGTCGCCGGGCAGCATGAGGAAGACGTCGCCGGCGAGGCAGCAGACGAGCGCGGCGACGAACCAGGCACGCACGTCGGACTGGGCGGCGTCGACCGTCGCCGCCGTCGCGACGAGTGCCGCCGTCACCGCCGGCTTGCAGACGTACTCCAGTGCCTTCTTGCCGTGACCGACGGCCACCCAGTCGCCCAGCGCGAACACCGCGGCGACCGCGAGCAGGACCCAGGCGGCCGCCGTCATCCGCCGGACGCTACCGGCCGCGCGGTTCCCCGTCCCGACTGCCGGTGTGGACGACACTGTCGGCCGTGGGCATCGACCTCCGGGCGCGGCTCGACCGTCTGGGCGAGCGGTTCCCGCCCCTCGGGTTCGTCCTGCGCGTGCAGGACCGCTACACGGCGGCGAACGGGCGGGCCTCGGCGAACTCGATCACGCTCGACGGCTTCCTCGCGCTGTTCGCGCTCATCGTGCTCGCCGCCGCCGTGCTCGGCTTCGTGTCGGCCAGCGACCAGGGGGTCACGCACCGGCTGATCAACTCGCTGGGCGTGAAGGGCAGCGCCGAGAAGATCATCACGGACGCGGTCGACACCGCCCGCCGCAGTCGCCGCACCGCGACGATCGCGGGCGTGCTCGGCCTGCTCGTCACCGGAACGGGCCTCGCGGTCGCGGTCGCCAACGCGTACGACGCGGCGTGGCGAGTGCGGGCCCGGGGGTTGCTCGACCGCATGGTCGGGCTCGTCTGGCTCGCGGGTGCATTGCTGATCTTCGTCGCCGGCGGCTTCGCGACCTCGCTGTGGACGAGACTGCCCGCGACGTTCGGTCCGCTCGTCGTCGTCATCACCGTCGGTGCGAACACGGTCGGCTTCGTCTGGACGTCGTGGGTGTTGCCGAACCGGCGGGTGCCGGTGCACGCGCTCGTGCCCGCAGCGCTGGCCGGCGGCGTGGCCCTCGAGGTGCTGAAGGTGGCCGGCGGGATCCTCGTCCCCCGGCTCGTCGCCAACTCCTCGGAGCTCTACGGCACGATCGGCGCGGTGTTCGCGCTGCTGATCTGGCTGCTCGTCCTCGGCCGGCTCGTCGTGTACGTCACCGTGCTCGAGGTCATGGGTTGGGAGCGCACGCACGGGACCACCGAGGTGCTCGTCGACGCTCCCACACTGCCGATGCGCTGAGGCACCCGGGGCGCGCGCCCGCGCATCACGGTTGGAGGCGTTCGAGCACCCAGCGGCCGCCGGCGGCCGGTTCGCGCCTGTAGCGCAGGCGATCGTGCAGACGGTCGTCGCGGTGCTGCCAGAACTCGACGTCGTCGGGTGTGACCACGTAGCCGCCCCAGAACGGGGGCAGCGGGACGTCGCCGTCGTCGCCGAAGCGGTCGTGCTGGAACGCGTACGCCGCTTCGAGCTGCTCGCGGCTGCCGATCGTCTCGCTCTGGCGCGACGCCCATGCGCTGATCCGGCTCGGACGCGGTCGCGTGTTCCAGTACGCGATCGAGTCCTCGCGTGACGCCTTGGTGACCCGGCCCTTGACGCGCACCTGGCGGTCGAGGTCGTGCCAGTGCGACACGAGCGCGGCGCGCGGGTTGTCGGCGAGGTCGCGGCCCTTCGCGCTGTCGTAGTTCGTGAAGAACGTGAAACCCTCGTCGCCCACGCCACGCAGGAGCACGACGCGCGCCGACGGGACGCCACGGGTGTCCGCGGTCGCGACGACGAGCGCGTCCGCCGCCGGACCCATGCGGGCCTGCGCCTCCGCGTACCAGTGCCGGTACTGCGTGATGGGATCGGCCGCGAAGTCGGCTTCGTCGAGCGGCGGATAGTTCATCAGTAGCCCGGCCGGCTCAGCAGGCCACGCGTGCGGACGCTCCGGTAGGCGACGGACAGCACCCACGCGCCGAACGCGAGGTACACGACGTCGAGCGCGCCCGCCAGCAGCAGCTGTCCGGTCAGCACCTCGCCCCGGGCGAGGAAGGCGCGGGCGGCCTCGAACACGTGCGAGACGGGCACCGCCCGCGAGACGGGCTGCAGCCAGCCGGGCAGGGAGTCGACCGGGTAGAAGACGGCGGCGATCGGCTGCAGCAGCAGCGCGAGCGACCACGCCAGCACCTCGGCGTTCGACCCGAACCGCAGCACCGTCGCACGGATGACGAGCCCCAACGCCCACCCGAAGCCGAGCAGCCCGACGAGCGCGGGGACGAGGACGCGCCCGGTGTCGAGGATGTTGAAGTCGAAGGACACGGCGACGAAGACGGACAGCAGCACCGAGCCGGTGAGCACCCGCACGAGCGAGAACAGGATCGCGCCGGTCACGTACTCGCGCTGGCGCAGGGGTGACGCGTAGAGGTTGATGATGGAACGGTCCCACATGTCCATGAGCTGCGTCATCGCGAGCTCCTGCTGGGTCCGGAAGCAGACGTCCCAGAGCACGACCGCGCCGAGCAGGATCCCCACGCCACCGGGGATCGACGTGTCACGCTGCGCGAGGTACGTCGTGAGGAACCCCCAGAGCACGACCTCGATGAACGGCCAGTAGAACATCTCCATGATGCGCAACGGGCTGTGACGCACCACGAACAGGTTCTGGAGCATCACGCCCTTGACGCGCCGCCAGCTCACGCCTCACCGTTCCGGCTCACGTCCACATCTCCTCGAGCGTTCCGGCCGCGGTGTGCTCGGCGACCTTCAGGTAGACCTCCTCGAGGTCGTCGGCGCCGAAGCGTTCGCGCAGCTCGGCCGCGGTGGAGTCGGCGGCGACCCGACCCCCGGCGACGAACAGGATCCGGTCCGCGAGCCGTTCGACCTCGACCATGTTGTGGCTCGTGATGAGGATCGTCATCGCCCGCTCGTCCGCGACCTTGCGCAACAACCGCCGAACGACGACGGCGCGCTCGGGGTCGAGGCTCGCGGTCGGCTCGTCGAGGAAGAGCACCTCGGGCCGGTTGACCAACGCCTTGGCCAGCAGCACGACCGTCTGCTGGCCCGTCGACAGGCTCATCCCCGGGCGGTCGAGGAAGTCGCGGATCGAGAGCAGCTCGCCGACCTCCTCGATCGCCTGCTTCGGGTCGGGCACCTCGTAGAGCTCCGCGTAGACCTTGAGCAGCTCACGCACGCGGAGGCGCCACGGCAGCGCCACGTACGACGCGGTGAAGTTCGTGCGGGCGAGGGCGGCGCTCCGGTCCGCGACGACGTCGTGCCCGAGGATGCGGATCGCTCCCGACGTCGGGAGCGTGAGGCCGAGCAGCATGTGGATCGTCGTCGTCTTGCCGGCACCGTTCGGTCCGAGCAGCGCGCACACCTGGCCGCGCGGCACCGTGAAGGTCAGCCCGTCGATGACGCGCCGGCTGCCGAACTCCTTGACGACGTCGACGACTTCGATCGCGTGTTCGGCGGCGCCCCGACCACCCGCGTCTGGCACGCCGCTCAGGGTACCGGGGACGGGCGACGGCGAGACGAGTGAAATACCCTTTCGCCATGGCCTTCCACCACGTCGCCATCACCACCCGAGACCTCGAGGCGACCCACGCCTTCTATACCGAGGCGATGGGATTCGAGCTCGTCAGGGCCGAGACCGCACGGACGCCGGAGAGCGCCGAGTCGGGCGACGGTTGGGCCCGCCACCTGTTCTACGACACGGGCGGCGGTCAGTGCCTCGCGGTGTGGGACCTCCACGATCCGGAGCACCTGCCCACGGAGTTCGACCCGTCGATCAGTCGCGCCCTCGGCCTTCCCCCGTGGACGAACCACATCGCCTTCGACGCGCCCGACCTCGACGCGCTCGAGGCGCACAAGCAGCGGTGGATCGATCGGTCGCTTCCCGTCGTCGAGATCGACCACGGTTGGTGCACGTCCATCTACGCGGAAGACCCGAACGGGATCACGGTCGAGTTCTGCTGCACCACCCGGCGCTTCGACGACGCCGACCACGCCGACGCGCTCGAGAAGCTGACCGCCGAACGCCCGCCGCTCTCGGCGTCACCGGAGGCCAGGTTCTTCATCCCCGAGGGCACGCCCGCCGGCGGCTGACGACGCGCCACGGGCCCGGCCGGTGCGGTCACGGCCGGGCCCGGTGAGGGGCGCGCTGGGTGCAGGAACGGGTCGCGTTACGAATCGATCGTTTCGGGGTCGGGGCCGGGATCGCCGCAGCGGTCCTTGACCTTCGCCCGGATCGCCTCGACCCGGGCCACGATCCTCGTGTGGACGTTGCGCAGGTGGTCGAGGCGCACGTCGAGCCGGTGGGCGGCGACGGTGTGGCCCTCGCTCTCGAGCTTGGCCTGGAGGTCGCGGGCCTTCTGGTAGTTCTCCTTGGCCTTCTGGTTGGCCGCGACGAGCTTCTCGTAGCGCTCGTGGGCCTTCTGGCAGAAGGCGGCGGGCAACGTGGACGGCGTCGTGTCGGCCGCGGCGCCGGTCGCGAGCGCCGTGCCGCCGACGCCGAATGCCAGCGTGGCGGTCGCCACCGTCGTGGCGACGAGGGTGCGGATCTTCATGTCGGTCTCCTTGTCTCGGCAGAACTTCATCGGTCGGTCGGGCTCGCGTCTCAAGGGTCGCCCGGAGATGTGAAGGAGGTGTAAGGCTCGGGTGAGAGCCCGCTCAGGCCGTCCGACCGGCAGGCAACCTGCGGTCCGGCTCGTGCGTCGAGGGGGTGCACGCGTGAGTCAGGAGCTCGAGTGGGGACGCCGGTGCGCGCCAACGCCGCGCGCTCGCGCGCGGCTCCGGAGCCCCACGGCATGAACGACGACCGGCTGCGTGCCTTCGTCGACGGCGAGTACCGGCAGGTGGTGGCGACGGTGGAGCTGGTGTGCGGAAGCCTCGCGACCGCGGAGGACGCGGTCCAGGAGGCGCTCGCGCGGGCGTGGGAGCGGGAGGCCGGGGGCGGGACCATCGACCGGCTGCCGGCCTGGGTGACGACCGTCGCGCTGAACCTGGCGCGCAGCCAGATGCGCCGCTGGCGTGTCGACCGCAAGGTGCAGGCCCGACTCGCGCCGCTCACGACCGCCGTCCCCGACGGGCCGGGCGCCAGTGCCGAGGCCCACGCGGTGCGCGAGGCGCTGCGGGGCTTGCCGCGGCGCCAGCGCGAGGTCACCGTGCTCCGCTACTACCTCGGCCTCGACGTCGCCGAGATCGCGGCGTGGCTGGGCATCGGGCAGGGCACCGTCAAGGCGATGCTGTTCCGCGCCCGCCGGTCGCTCGGCGCGGCGCTCCAGGAGGACGAAACGGTTGAGTGAGCTCGACGACCGTCTGACTGCGGCGTTCCGCGGCGCCGCCCGCGAACCGGCAGGCGCGGGCGACGTCGTCTCGCGCGTCGCCGCGAAGCGCGCCCACCGACGGCGCGTGCGCCAGGTGCGCGCCGGCATGCTGTCGGTCGCGGTCGTCGTCGCCGTGGTCGCGGCGTCGTTCGCGATCGTGGACGCGAGTGGCGGCGGTGGGAGCGACGGCAGCCACCACCAGGTCGCCGCGGGCGGGCCGCCGGGCGCGCCGGCCGTCCGCGTCGTCGACGGCGACCTCGTGACCGGACCGTTGCGCGACGCGGGTCGGGCCGCGACCGTCACGGCGGTGCCGGTCCCGGCGGACGAGGGCTACGTGCGCGGTCCGCTCCTCGCGACGGGGGATCTCGTCGCGGCCGCGGCCTACAACCGCGACGGCGACAGCTTCACGTTCCCGCCGTCCGCGATCCTGCGCTTCGCGGCCACCACCGGCCGGGTCGCCGACCGCGTCGACCTGCAGGGCGAGATCGAGGCGCTTTCCGACGGCGAGGGTGCGCGCTTCGCGCAGACCCGCGACAAGACCGTGATCGGGCCGCAGGATCCGGAGTTCCGGGTCAAGCGGATCGCCGCCGGCGGCGACCACGTGTCGAACCCGATCCCGCCGCCGAACCGTCCCGCGGGGCCACTCGTGGCCGGTGGCGGCGCGGTCTGGGTGCCGGTGACCGACGGCGTGCTGCACTTCGACGCGACGGCGGGCGACTACCGGGGGAAGATCGCGCTCGCGCCGGCCGGACACCGGGGCGTCGCCGTCCTCGGCAAGGGCGCCGCGTACGTGACCGACGGCGCGACGGTGCGCCGCCTCGACCCCGGGGCCGACAGCGCGCCGGTCGCGGTCACGTTCTCCACGACCGACGGCGTCGGTCAGCTGCTCGACCTCGCGCCGCTCGGCGCGGGCGGCGTCGCGCTGGCGCGTGAACCCCGCACCGGCGGCTCGGAGCTCGTGCGGTTCTCCGTGCTGCCCGGCAGGCCGCCCACCGCAGCCGCCACCCTCGCACTGCCCCCCGGTGTCGACGCCACCGCGCTGCACGTCGCGAACGACGTCATCTGGGTCGAGGGCACCCTCGACGGTGCGCCGGTCGCACTCGTCCTCGACCCCGGCGCGACGCGCGTCGAGCGCACGGTCGTCCTCCTCGACACTCGCGACGAGTCCCTCACGTTCACCTCACGCGACACCGCCGTGATGACGAGCGCCGGCGCCGTCTACCGCATCTCGCTGTAGCGCCGCGCGCACGCAGGCGAGGAACTCGTCCGCCCGCCGCGTCGCCTGGCGCCACGTCACGGGGACCAGGCGCCGGCCCGCCGCGGTGAGATCGGCCCAGCGGCGACGGTCCAGGCAACCCCTCGGGCGCCTCGTGCGTCGGTGGCATGACGCCGCGGACGACGGGGGTGACCGCCATGCGCGCAGGTTGGTCGAGGGTGCTGGGTTCGGTGTCGGCGCTCGTGGTCGTCGGCGCGGTGTGGGCCGGATCGCGCCCGCCGGCCGCGGCGCCGGGGCCGAACGAGTTGCTCTACCTGCAGACGCGCCGCGGCATCACGGCGCTCGACACGCGAAACGGCTCGACCGCATTCACCGCGCCACACGCGACCCCGGCCGGCAACTGGTCGCGGCTGTTCGTCGCCGGCGCGGTCGGCACCGACGCGACGCTCGTCCGCCGCCTCGACCCCGCCACCGGGCGAACCCTCGAGAGCGTGCAGCTCCTCGGCCACTATCGCGTGCAGGCGGTCACGGGCACGGGTGACCAGGCCGTGCTCGTCCCCGTCGAGAAGGGTGAGGACGGCGAGCCGGGCGGCTCCGGCACCGCCCGGACGCCGTACCGGCCCGAGGGCCGCGCGACCACCGAGCTCGTCGTGGTCCGCTTCGACGGCAGCTCGCCGCGCCATCTCCAGCTCACCGGGAACGTCGAACCCGAGGCGTTCTCGTCCGACGGGTCGACGATCTTCGCCCTCGACTACCGCCCGGCGCTCTCCCCCGACCGCTACCGCGTCCGCCGTATCGACGTTGCGACGGGTGCGGTCTCCGACGTGCCGACGAACGACAAAGAGGTGCGTGGCGACATGCAGGGCGTGGCGCGGACCCAGGCGCTCGCGCCCGACGGCCGGCGCCTCTACACGCTGTACACCGTCCCTGGCGACGAGCCCCGCGCCTTCGTGCACGTCCTCGGCCTCGACAGCCAGACGGCCAACTGCGTCGACCTGCCCGTGCCGTTCGGGCGCGACACCACGTCGATGGCGCTCGCGCCCTCGCCCGACGGAGCGCACCTCTACGTCGCCGACGCCGCGCACGGCGTGCTCGCGGACGTCGACACGCGCGCGCTCGCCGTCACCCGCACGACGAAGCTCCACATGACCGGCGCCACGCACGATCCGGTGTCGATGACCGCGACCAACGGCGCGGTGTTCGTCGCCCGCGGCTCGGCCGTCACGGGCGTGTCGAGCGCCCGGTTCCGCAGCGGACGGCCGTGGCACGCGCAGGGGACGGTCGCCGGCATCCAGACGGCTGCCACTGGCACCGACCTCTACGTCGCGCTCCGCAACCGCGTCGTCGAGATCGACCCGGCGGACCACCGCACCGTCCGCACGATCCGGACGCCCGAGACGCTCGCCATCCGCCACGTCGGCTACACGCTGCCGGACACGGGCATCGGCAGCTACCCCTGCGCCTGCTGAGGTCCGGGCGCGAGCGAGGGTCGCGGGGCGGACGCTCGTCGCTCCTCGCCGGTATGCGAGGCGCCTGGCTAGCGTGCGGGCGATGGACTTCGCCCCTTCGCCCCGCACGCTCGAGCTGCGCGACGAGCTGCAAGCCTTCGTCGACGAGCGCCTGGCTCCCGCCGAGCCCGTCTACCGGCAGCAGGTCGCGGACTCCGGCGACCCGCACTTCCACCCGCCCGTCATGGAGGACCTGAAGGCCGAGGCCCGACGCCGCGGTCTCTGGAACCTCTTCCATCCCGACCCCGAGTACGGCGCGGGCCTCACGAACCTCGAGTACGCGCCGCTCTGCGAGATGATGGGCCGCCACCCGCTGCTCGGCGAGGCGACGAACTGCTCGGCGCCCGACACGGGGAACATGGAGATCCTCTCCCGGTTCGGCACGCCGCTGCAGAAGGAGCAGTTCCTGCGCCCGTTGCTCGACGGCGAGGTGCGCTCGTGCTTCGCGATGACCGAACCGTGGGTCGCGAGCTCCGACGCCACGAACCTGCAGAGCCGGATCGAGCGTGACGGCGACCACTACGTCGTCAACGGGCACAAGTGGTGGACGAGCGGCGCGGCCTCGGCCCGTTGCAAGTTCGCGATCTTCCTCGGCGTCTCCGACCCCGACGCGGAGACGTACCGCCGCCAGTCGATGATCCTCGTGCCGATGGACACGCCGGGGGTCACCGTCGTGCGCTCGCTGCCCGTCTTCGGCCACGACGCGGGAGGTGGCCACTGCGAGACGCTGTGGGAGAACGTGCGTGTCCCGGCCGAGTACCTCCTCGGCGAGGAGGGCGGCGGGTTCGCGATCGCGCAGGCCCGGCTCGGCCCGGGCCGGATCCACCACTGCATGCGCGCGATCGGGATGGCCGAGAAGGCGCTCGAGCTCATGTGCGCACGCGCCCAGATGCGGGTCGCGTTCGGGAAGCACCTCGCCGACAACGCGGTCGTGCAGCAGCAGGTCGCGGAGTCGCGCATCGAGATCGAGCAGGCACGGTTGCTGACGATGAAGGCCGCGTGGTTGATGGACACCGTCGGCAACAAGGGTGCGCGGTTCGAGATCAGCGCGATCAAGGTCGTCGCGGCCCGGCTCGCGACGACGGTGATCGACCGAGCGATCCAGGTGTTCGGCGGCGCCGGAGTCTCCGACGACTGGCCGCTCGCGTCGATGTACCCGCACGCCCGCACGCTGCACTTCGTCGACGGGCCCGACGAGGTCCACCTCCAGCAGATCGCCCGCCGCGAGCTCCGAGCCTACGAGCCGTTCCGCGTATGAAGGTCAGGGTCGGGTACGGGCTCGGCGTACGCGGGCCGGGGGTCGACGGCGGACGGTTCGGTGCGCTGGTCGACGGGCTCGAGGGCCTCGGATTCGACTCGCTGTGGCTGTCGGAGCGCGCCACCGGTCCGATCCCCGATCCGCTGATCGGCCTGTCGGTGGCCGCGGGCCGGACCCGGCGGCTCAAGCTGGGCACGAGCGTGCAGGTGCTCCCCGGCCGCAATCCGGTGCTGCTCGCCAAGGAGTGGGCCACGCTCGACCGCCTCTCGAATGGCCGCGCACTGCCCGCGTTCGGGCTCGGTGTCGTCGAGCCGGTGGAGCAGCAGGCGTTCGGCGTCGAACGGGCCGACCGCGCGCCCCTGTTCGACGAGGCGCTCGGCATCATGCGCCGCCTCTGGACCGAGGAGACCATCGACCACGACGGCCCGCGGTTCCACTACGAGGCCGTCGGCATCGGCATCCGCCCCGTGCAGCACCCGCCGGACGTGTGGCTCGGCGGTCGGGCCCCGGGCGAGCTGCGCCGCGTCGGCCGGCTCGCCGACGGCTGGCTCCCCAGCTTCACGACGCCCGAGCTGTGCGTGGAGGGGCGGGCACAGGTCGAGGCGGCGGCAGCCGGCGCGGGCCGCGCGATCGACCCGGAGCACTGGGGTGTGCTCGTCCCCTACGCGCACGGCTCGGTGCCCGACGCGGTCGCCCAGCTCGTCGAGCAGCGCCTCCCCGGTGTCGACGTCCGCCGGGTCGTGGCCGTCGGGCTCGACGCCCTGCGCCGGCAGCTGGAGGACTACGTCGCGGTCGGGTTCAGCAAGCTCGTGACCGTTCCCTTCGAGGAGCCCGACGACTGGGACCGCGAGCTCGAGCGCCTCGCGGACGCCGTCCTCGATCTGCAGGGATGAGCGTCACGGCACGGGCGCGTGGTGGATCTCCTCGGCCTCGTGCGCGACGAGCGGTGACGTCGACAGGCGGATCGTCCCCCACACCATCGCGACGATCGCGACCGCGGTGACGACCCACTCCCACGTCGCGTTCGCACCGAACTCCTCGCTGAACAGCGTCACGCCGAACACGCACGCGAGCACGGGGTTGACGACCGAGATCGCGGGGAGCGACGCGGCGACGTGGCCGGCCTGGAACGCGCTCTGGTTGAGCAGCAGGCCGGCGGTCGAGCACACGATCAGCGCCCACGGCTGCCAGTGCGTGAACGTCTGCAGGACGCCGTCGCCGAACAGGTCGACGGTCGACTTCGTGAGGACGGCGGTGAGCCCGTAAAGGGTCCCGGTCGCGAGCCCGAGGAGCAGCGCGGTCGCGCCACCGCTCCGGGCGAACCGGGCGGCGAGCGTCAGGGCGACGACGACGGCGCCGACGAAGGCCCCCGCGAGGACCCAGCCGGTCGTCGACGCCTGCGATTCCCCGCCGCCGGGTGACGTCACGCCGACGAAGACGGCCAGCCCGACCGTGACCATGGCGGCGGGGACCATCTCGCGGCTCGTGACGCGCACGTCCGTGCCGAAGTTGGCGAGCGGGATCGCGAACAGGAGGCCGCTCACCAGGAGCGGCCCGACCAGCACGACGGAGCCGACGCCGAGCGCGGCGGCCTCGAAGCCGTACGCGACGACGTCGAGGAGGCTGCCGAGCAGCCACAGCGGGCGGCGGAACAGCGCGACCAGCAGCCGGGGTGACATCGAGAGCTCGGGCGGTTGCTCGGCGGCGACGCGCTGCTGGATCACGGCGGCCAGGGCGTAGGTGAACCCTCCCGCCACCGCCAGCAGGATGGCGAGCCATTCCACGGCTGCCGCCTTACGGCGTCGTCAGCGGTGCCGGTCCGCCGCCCGAGCCGTGACCGTCGCCGGCCGCCGCCCGGTCCGGCAACCCGTGGTCGCCCAGCGCGCCCGCCTCCAACCCCCGCGCCGCGAGCTCGTCGGCGAGACGCGGCAGCGCGCCGACGGTGGCGCGCCACGATCCCGGGTACGACTCGCAGTCCGAGTCGTGCAGCAGGACGGTGCCCCCGTCGACGTAGCGACGCAGCACGTCGTGCACCACGGTCTCGGGTGTCGCCTCCCGCCGCCAGTCGCGACCCCACGTCGTCCAGAGCACGGTCGTCAGGCCGGCCTCACGCGCGCCCCGCAGCGCGCCGTACGAGAGGATGCCGTACGGCGGCCTGAACCACACGGGTGCGGCTCCGGCCTTCTCGGCGAGCAGGTCGCGGCAGCGGCGGATGTCGGCGCGAGCCGCGCCCGGCATCCGGCGGAGCATGTTGCGGTGCTCGAAGCCGTGCACGGCGATCTCGTGCCCGGCGGCCGCGACGTCGGCGACGAGGCCGGGCGCGCGGGTCGCCATCGTGCCGAGCATGAAGAAGGTGGCGCGCCACCCGAGGCGGTCGAGCGCGTCGAGGACGGCGGGGGTCGACGCCGGGTCGGGGCCGTCGTCGAACGTGATCGCGACGTGGCCGGCCCGGCCGCGCCCGACGAGGCGGGGCGTGAACCGGATCCCGAAGGGCGACACCCCCGCGAGCGCCGGGCCCGCGTGCACGACGGCCACGGCCGCGCTCGTCGCGCCCGCGCCGACTCCGGCGACGAGCGCGGCGCTCAGCGCAGGTCCTCGAGCGGTCGGATGGTGAGGCCGCTGCCCTCGACGCGCGTCTCGAAGTCGGCCAGCGCGATCGCGACCGACTCGGGGTCGCGGTTGCGGCCGTCGAGCAGGTACACCTTGCGCTCCTGCGGGCTGACGCGATCCTCGGGGCGGAACGTGAGGTTCGGCTCGACCAGGCGCTGCTTCAGCTTGCCGGTCCGGCAGTAGAACTGGTCGAAGCCGTCGAGGCGCCGGCCGGGCACGAACTCGTGCGGCGCCTTGATGCCGGCCGTCTGGGCGATCGTCTGCCCGGCCTTGCGGCAGTCGTCGTGGGCGCGGTTCCAGCGCAGGAAGTGGCTCTGGCCCCAGCCGCCGTTGCCGATGTGCACGCCCTCGTCGGCCAGCGTCTCGAGCCGGTGACCGGTGAGGACGGCCGTGCGGCCGTCGACGACGAGCGTGGCGCCCATCTGCTCGATCTGGCGCACGACGCTCGACGTGCGCATCTCGTCGGCGGTGACCCGCACGCCGAGGTAGACGGTGTGGGTGGCGGTCTTGGGCGGCTTGGCGACGCCGACGCCGAGGGCGGCGACACCCTGCGCACCGATCGTGAGCAGGAGGTAGAGGGCGGCGAGGGACGCCGCGACCGTGGTGAGACGGCGCCGGCCCTTCGGCGTCTGGAACGGGACGACGAGCTGGTCGGCCCGCGTGTGCGCCGCGAGCTCGACGACGTCGTCGGCCGGGTCGCCGGCGAACAGGGAACGCCCCGCCGCGATCATCGCGTCGCGCTCGGAACCGGCGACGGTCGCGGCCTCGAGGGCGACCCGCAGCTCGGTGTCGTCGTGCGCGTAGCGGCTCACGCCCGAGCCCGACATGTAGCGCGCGTTGTCCTTGCCGTGACCGGCGATGGGATGGAACGTGATCACGGGCAACCCGGCCGCGAACGCCTCCATCGCGGTGAGCCCACCCGCGTTCTCGACGAGGGCGTCGGCCGTCGCCATGAGCGCGGGCATCTCGTCGGTCCAGCCGAGGACGGTGCCGCCGAGCCCCTCCTCGAGCAGCGTCGCCCGGAGCTTCTCGTCGCGGCCGCACACGGTGATGGGGTGGTACGGACCGGCGCCGGTGATCGAGCGCAGCGTCTTCGGGACGTCGCCGACACCCCACGAGCCGGCCACGACGAGCACGACGCGCTCGTGCGGCTCGATGCCGAGGCGGCGGCGCATCTCGTCGCGGTCGGCGGCCCTGTCGCGGAACCGCTCGGCGACGAGCGGGCCGCTGGCGCGGTTGTCGTGGCCACCCCGCTTGCCGGCCGTCTCGGCCGAGATGGGGCTGACCGCGAGGTGCAGGTCGACGCCGGGGTGCACCCAGAGCGGATGGACCGCGAAGTCGGTCAGGTAGGTGGCGACCGGTACGCGCAGCCACTTCTTCTTGCGCATGCGGCCGAGGACGAGCGACGCCATCGGATACGTCGAGACGACGGCATCGGGCCGGGTGCGGCGCAGCTCACGTTTGATGGCGCGCCGCGTGAGGAAGCTCATCACACGGACCACGGGGCCCCAGAGGAGTGGCGCGGCCACGCCGAAGGCCTTGTAGCTGAGCTCGTAGCTCCACGGCATCGTCTTCAACTGGACCTCGTAGGTCCAGCGGCAGAACGCGCCCAGCTTGAAGGGCATCATCGTCAGGAAGTCGACGACGGTGACGTCGTGTCCGCGTGCTTCGAGGCGCTTGCGGAGCTCCCGCGCTGCACCGTCGTGACCCGCGCCCATCGACGCCGAGATGATCAGGACCCCCCGGCGCATCGGTCGAAGAGACTACCGGTGCGACGGACCTGAACGCGGGTTCGAACGCGTACGCCCGATTTGTCCGGTTCGGTACGCTCCCGTGCTCTGTGCTCGTCAGTTCAGGCCGTCGCGGAGGATCGCGACGAGCACCCGCATGATGAGGACGGTGCTGCAGAAGAGGCCGAAGTAGCCGAAGAACCGGAACAGCGAGGTGCTGCCGGCGAACGCGGGCCCCCCGTGGATCGAGATCAGCAGCACCGAGACGAGGCCGACGGCGCCGCCCGCCAGGGCGAGCACGAACCGGTTCACCAGCAGGGTCACGAAGCGCACGTCCCGCTCGTCCGCGAACAGGCTCACGCGGGTCCGCACGCCGTCGCGTTGCGCGGCGGCGAACATGCGGTCGACCTGGCTCGGGAGCCGGCGCAGCATCGGGGCGAGCCGCAGGAGCTCCTCGCGCGCCATCTCCGAGACCGAGTCGGGCGTGATCCGGGCGGCCAGCCACTCCCGGGCGATCCGTTCGACGGCCTCGATCGTCTGGTAGCCGGGGGCGAGGATCGTCAGCGTGCCGTCGAGCGTGATCAGGGCGCGAAAGAAGGTGCTCAGCTCCGCGGGAAGGTTGATGCCGTAGTCGTAGACCAGACGCAGGAGGTCGTTGAACATCGCCGGGCTCGCGACCGCGCCGGGCCCGAGGTGGCGGGCCATGAACCGCGCGAGCGCGCGTTCGAGCTCCTCGTCGTCGACCCGGCGCCGCAGCGTCGCGACCCGCAGGAGCGCCTGGCGCAGCATCTCGGGGTCGTGGTTGGAGACGCCCACCATCACGTCGCGGATCGCCGCCTGCTGCAGCGGATCGACCACTCCGGTCGCGCCGAAGTCGATCAGGCCGAGCCGGCCGTCGGCGAGGACCATCACGTTCCCGGGGTGCGGGTCCGCGTGGTAGCGACCGTCGACGAGCATCTGCTGCAACATCGTGCGGAGCAGAGTGTCGGCGAGCCGGGTGCGATCGGCGGCGGACGCGACGTGGTCCGCGTCGCGCACGCTCCGGCCGTCGAGCCACTCCATGACGAGCACGCGGGACGTCGTCAGCTCCGTGAAGACGCGCGGCACCCGGACCGTGGATTCGGGCGGCAGGTTGGCGCCGATCTCGGTCGCGTTGCGGGCCTCGATGCGGTAGTCGAGCTCCTCGCGCAACCGCTCGCCGAACTCCTCGGTCAGCTCGACGACGTGGTAGTCGGCGCCCCAGGTCGTGCGGGTCTCGACGGCGTGGGCGAGCTGCGACAGCGCGTCGAGATCGCGCAGCACCGACTCGGCGATCCCGGGGCGCTGCACCTTCACGATGACGGCCTCGCCGCCGGGAAGGCGGGCCCGGTGCGCCTGCCCGATCGACGCCGCCGCGACCGGCTCCCAGTCGAACTCGGCGAACACGTCCTCGACGGCCGCCTCGAGCTCCTCCTCGAGGACCGCCGCGATCTCGTCACGCGACGCGGGCCTGACGTTGTCCTGCAGGTGCGAGAGCTCGCGCGCCACGTCGTCGGACACCAGGTCGGCCCTCGTCGACAGCACCTGCCCGAGCTTGACGAACATGCCGCCGGCCTCTTCGAGCGCGTTGCGCAGGCGGCGCGGCGTCGGCGCGCGCCGGTCGGCATCGTCGTCGGTGGCGCGGGCGCGGCCCATGCCGATCGCGGGCGTGAGCCCGTGCCGGGCTGCGATCCGCGTGATCTGCGCGTACCGACGCACCCGGTCGGCGCGCCGGTGCAGCGACCGGATCGGGTGCGGGATCGACGCCAGCCCGCTCTGGGCCCGGGCGAGCGCACCGGGCCGGGCGAGGAACTCGATCCACACCGACGTCGACATCGCGCCGAACGCGGAGAAGAGGGCGACGTTGCGGACGAAGCCGGAGCTCGGATCGCTCTTCTGGTCCGCGATCGACAGCGAGAGCGCGACGCCGGCGATCCAGCCGATCGTGCCCGACAGCAGGGTCAACGTCATCGACCGCCGCACCCCGAGCATGCGGCCGGCGAGCCACGCGACGACGAGCGTCCCGGGGAGCGACAGCGCGAGGACCCAGGGCCACTCGCCGGGGACGTTCAGCGCCAGCATGGTCAGGGCATCATGCCCGGCGCGTCAACCGCGGTGCTCGCCCACGTGCTCCACGAGCAGCTCGCCCGCCTCGTGCTGCGCCCGCAGCACCTTCTTGTCGAACTTGCCGACGCTCGTCTTCGGGACCTCGCCGATGTAGGCCCACCGCTCGGGCACCTGCCAGCGCGCGACCCGCTGACCCAGGTACTCGCGCAGCTCGTCGACGCTCACGGCCGCGCCCTCCTCGACCACGACGCACGCGAGCGGCCGCTCGTCCCAACGGGGATCGGGCACGCCGATCACGGCCGCCTCGACGACCTGCGGGTGGCCCATGAGGTGGTTCTCGAGCTCGACGGACGAGATCCACTCGCCGCCCGACTTGATGACGTCCTTGGCCCGGTCGGTGATCTGGATGTAGCCGCGCTCGTCGAGCGTCCCGACGTCGCCGGTGCGCAGCCATCCGTGGTCGAACTTCTCGGGCGCAGGGTCGCCGTGGTAGGAGCCGGTGATCCACGGGCCCCGCACCTCGATCTCGCCCACCACGACGCCGTCCCGCGGCAGCGGCGTGCCGTCGTCGGCGACGATGCGCAGCTCGACGCCGGGTGCGACGCGTCCGGTCTTCGCCCGCCAGTCGAGCTCCTCCGCGGTGCCGAGCTCGACCTCCTTCGGCGGGTGCGCGACCGCGGCGAGCGGGCTCGTCTCGGTCATGCCCCAGGCCTGGATCATGCGGACGCCGTAGCGCGACTCGAACGTCTCCATCAGCGAGCGCGGCATCGTCGAACCGCCGCAGATGATCGTCTGCAGCGACGTGAGGTCG
>Ga0070741_10008609_pt1 | contig 20330 bp, 19 predicted proteins | sample Coa_R1_4_FD_66440 | JGI IMG/M metagenome (GOLD analysis project Ga0070741, IMG submission 66440) | Surface soil microbial communities from Centralia Pennsylvania, which are recovering from an underground coalmine fire - Coalmine... | ecosystem: Environmental > Terrestrial > Soil > Unclassified ...
GATGCGCCGCTGGCGGTTCGCGAAACGAACCAGACTTTCGAAATCGCCAAAGGCGAAAGTTTCAAGGACATCGTGCGCGACCTGCGCAATGCGCGCCTGTCTTCTGCGCCGCCGCTGTATTGGCGCGCGCTGGCCGAGCAGCTGAGCGTGGCCGGTTCGCTGCATGCCGGCGAATACGCGCTCAACCCCGGTATCACGCCGCGCACCTTGCTGGAAAACATGGCGCATGGCAACGTGCTGCAGCGGCGTGTGACGCTGGTGGAAGGCTGGACGTTCCGGCAGGTGCGCGCGGCGCTTGCGGCCGCTCCGAAGCTCGCCCAGAGCGGTGCGCAACTGTCCGATGCCGAACTGATGACGAAGATCGGCTCCGGCGGGGAAAATCCGGAAGGCGAGTTCATGCCCGACACCTACGATTACGTACTCGGCATGAGCGACATTGATGTACTCAAGCGCGCGCGCGCGGCGATGCAGGCGTATCTCGATGCGCACTGGCCGCAGCGCGATCCGTCGGTGCCTTTGCAGACGCCCTATCAGGCGCTGGTGCTCGCTTCGATCGTGGAAAAGGAGACCGCACAGCCGAACGAGCGTTCGCAGATCGCCGGCGTGTTCGAGCGGCGTCTGAAGCTCGGCATGAAACTGGAAACCGATCCCACCGTGATCTACGGTCTGGGTGCGAATTACGACGGCAAGATCCACACGCGCGACCTGCAAACCGACACGCCCTACAACACCTACACGCGCGCCGGCCTGCCGCCGACACCGATCGCGTTGCCGGGCCGCGCGGCGATCGATGCGGTGCTGCACCCTGCGCCGGGCGATACTCTGTACTTCGTCGCGCGCGGCGACGGCACGCATGCATTTTCCTCGACGCTGGCGGAGCACAATCGCAACGTCGCGATCTATCAATTGCATCGCAATCCGGATGCGGCGCCGGCCTCCGCTTCCAGCGTGTCGAAACCGGCATCGAGCACGAGCGGTGCAAAGAAGAAGCCCGTGCCGCACAAATCGCGTCGTTCGCAGAGATGAACACCGCGCGGGGCAAGCTCATTACGCTGGAAGGCGGCGAAGGCGCCGGCAAGAGTACGCTGCTGGCCGGATTGCATGCGCATCTGGAACGCACCGGCATCGAGGTACTGCAAACACGAGAGCCCGGCGGTACCGCACTCGGCGAAGCGGTGCGCTTGCTGGTGCTGGACCCTGCGCTGCGTACCATCGCTCCGCAGACGGAAGCCTTGCTGATGTTCGCTGCGCGCGCGCAACTGGTGCGCCAGGTCCTGCGCCCTGCACTGGCCGCGGGGCGCTGGATACTGTGCGACCGCTACACGGACGCGAGCTATGCGTACCAAGGCGGTGGGCGTGGACTCGATCCGGCGCTGATCGCGCAACTGGAAGCGATCGCCACCGAAGGCTTGCAGCCCGATCTCACCCTGCTGCTCGATCTGTCCGTGGCGCACGGGCGCGAACGCACGCACGTACGCGGCGACGCCGACCGCATCGAGCGCGAGGACGATGGCTTCTTCGAACGCGTGCGGCAGGCGTATCTCGCGCGTGCCGCGGCGGAGCCGCAGCGTTTTCGCGTGCTGGATGCCTCACGGCCGGCCGACGAAGTACTCGCCTCCGCGATCGCGGCGGTGGACACCTTGGGCGAAGGCAAACGCGAATGAGCACAACCGCGATGCTGCCGTGGCAGACAGCGCAGTGGAATTCGCTGGCGCAACGCGCCGAATGGAGTTCGTTGCCGCACGCATTGCTGCTGGCCGGCGCGCAAGGATTGGGCAAGCGCGCCTTCGCGGAAGCTTTTGTACACGCGCGCTTGTGTCAGCATCCGCGCTCCGGCCACGGCTGTGGACACTGCAAGGCTTGCGCGCTGCTGCAAGCCGGCACGCACCCGGATCGCATGCTCGTCACCTTCGAAGTCAACGAAAAGACCGGCAAGCTGCGCACCGAATTGATCGTCGAACAGATCCGCCTGCTGTCCGCACGGCTGGCGATGGCTTCTCAACTCGGCGGCTGGCAGATCGCGGTGATCGATCCGGCCGACGCGATGAATCCGGCCGCCGCGAATGCATTGCTGAAAACGCTGGAAGAACCCACTGCCTCCAGCCTGATCGTTCTGATCGCCGATCAGCCGTGGCGGTTGCCGGCCACGATCCGCAGCCGCTGCCAGCGTGTCGATTTTGCCGCGCCTTCGCGCGACGAAGCGGAAGCCTGGTTGCGTGAGCAGGGCGTGCGCGATGCGAAGCATGCACTGGATGCCGCCGGAGGCAATCCGGGCCGCGCGCTCGCGTTCGCGCAGGGCGATAAATTGCAACGAAGAGAATCGGTGGCAAAAGATCTGCTGGCGCTTGCGCGCGGGCGCGCCTCCACCTGCCACATCGCGCATGCGTGGAGTGCGGACGAACCGCTGGCGCGGCTGGAACACGCAGCGCGGCTGCTGCACGAAGCCGCGCGCGCACGTGCCGAAGGTGCGCGGGGCGAATTCGATCCGCAGTGGGACATCGGCACGTTGCATGCGGGGTTCGGATGTGTCAATCGGCTGCGTGAACTGTTGCGCGGGCCTTTGCGCGCCGAACCCGCGCTGATCGAATGTCTCGCCGCATTCGGCCGGGCAAGCTGAGCGAAAGCCGGCGCCCGCATGCTGCGCACCTTTGTGAGGAAATCGCCGCATCGCGGGCTGCCATGAATCCGGATTACCTGCTTGTGCCCGGTGCCGCCCTGATGGTGGTGGCGCCGCATCCCGACGACGAATCACTGGCGGCGGGCGGCCTGATCCAGCGCGCGCTGGCGAAAGGCGCGCGGGTGCACATCGTGTTCGTCACCGACGGCGACAACAATCCCTGGCCGCAACGCGTGCTGGAACATCGATTGTTCATCGGCGCGGCGCAGCGCGAGCGCTGGGGCGAGCGCCGGCGCCTCGAAGCGCGGCATGCCTTGCGGGAACTCGGGGCCGCCACGGCCGCCGTGCATCGATTGCAATGGCTGGACGGCAGTGTGACCTCGAAACTGGTCGATGAAACCACCGCATCCATCGCGCAGTGGCGCGCTTTGATAGATGAGATCGAACCGACGTTGCTGGTGCTGCCGGACCTTGCCGACGCGCATCCGGACCACAGCGCGCTGCACGTCCTGCTCGAACTCGTCCTGAATGGATTGACAACTGCTCGGCAACCGCCTTGCCTCTGTTACCTGTTGCACGGCTCCGCGCGCGTCGATGAATCGCGGCGTGCATCGTTGGAGCTGACGCAGCAAGAAGCCGCGCGCAAGCGTGCCGCGATCCTCGCCCACCGCAGCCAGATCGCTCTGAGCCGCGGCAGGCTGTTGCGCTTCGCGGGGAAAGAGGAAAATTTCGCGCACGGCAGCGGCGAACAATCGTTGTCCGGCCCGCGCCTTCCATGGCAGATACCGCGCCCGCTGCGCGGCTTCATGGCGCTGTTTGCGGTGGACGCACGAGGCGGCCAGCGACTCGACTGTGACGGCGCGCACGAAGGCGCGGCCTTGCTCTGGCGCGACGGTACGCCTGCGGCGAGTCTGGCCCGCCCGTTGCAAGCGCCGTACTACGTGAAACTGTATTCCACCCTGCCTTCGCCGTGGGTGTTCGACCACTGGGGCTGGAAGCGGTTTAGGTCTTGACCGCGCGGGCGCCGTCGCGCAAGCTGCGGACGCAAAGGTGACTTATGGCTCCGGGTTCCAACACAGTCGGCATGCCGCGTCAGGGCATCCTGTCGCTGGCGATCAAGGACAAGCACGCGCTCTACAACGCCTATATGTCGTTCGTGAAGGGCGGCGGACTTTTCGTGCCGACGATGAAACGTTACAACCTCGGCGACGAGGTGTTCCTGCTGCTGACGCTGCCGGACGAGAAGGACCGCCTGCCGGTGGCGGGAAAAGTCGTGTGGATCACCCCGACCGCCGCGCAGGGCAATCGCACCGCCGGCATTGGCGTGCAATTCGCCGAATCCGCCGATGGCGACACCGCGCGCACCAAGATCGAGTCCATCTTGGCAGGCGTGCTCGGCTCGGAGAAGGCGACGCAGACGATGTGATCAGCTTTCGTCTCGACAAAGAAAAAAAGTGGGCGCGACGAGGCCGGCTTTTTTATGGAAGTTGCTCAAGGAGCAACTTCGTTGGGACCATTCAAAAGCAACATCTGGCAGCTGAAGGCACACCGCCCTTGCGTTGTGTTTCGTTAGACGTGGTCGGGGAGACAGGATTTGAACATGCGACTTCTACGTCCCGAACGTAATTTGTTCAGGTTGGCCGATCAGGTACTTGCATAGCAGATCAATGGCTTACTGTTCCATTGTGTTCCGCTTTGTTCCGCTGTAAGCTCTCACTTGCGCTTACCGTGCGCTTACGAAATCGCGCTTACGGCCGGAAAGATGCTTCGCAAGCTCAACGCACAGGTCGTCCGCGGTGCAAAGCCGCTAGATCGGCCCTATGAAATCCGCGACACGGAGATCAAGGGGCTGCTGGTGCGCGTGCAGCCGTCCGGCGTGAAGTCCTTTGTGATGGCGTTCGATCGCGTGCGTCGCCGCACCATCGGCAACGCCGCTGTGTTGACGCTGGAGCAGGCGAGAGTGACGGCGCGCCAATGGCTCGCCGACAAGGACAGCGGCAAACTCCCCGCTGCCGCTCGTGGGAAGTCCCGGCCGCTGACGCTTGGCGAGTTCATCGAGAAGCACTACGCGCCGTGGGTCGAGGCCGAGCGCAAAGCCGGTGCTGCGACACTCTCCAATCTGAAAGCGCAGTTCGAGTTCCTTTACAACAAGCCGATGGCCGCGATCACCGCGTGGCAACTGGACAAGTTCAAAACCGCACGCCTGAAAGCTGGCGTGGCGCCTGCGACGGTCAACCGCGACCTTGATCGCATCCGTTCCGTACTATCCAAGGCGGTCGAATGGAAGAGGCTGGAAACGCATCCGCTCTCCACGGTGAAGCGCGTCAAGGGTGGAGACAGCAGTCGCGTGAGGTTTCTCACCGCTGCCGAAGAGAAACGCTTGCGTGATGCGCTGGCCGAGCGCGAAGCCGAGGCGCCCAAGCATCGTGCATCAGGCAATGCCTGGGCGCAGGCGCGAGGCCACGCGCCGCGCCCTATGTGGCCGGCGAACGCATATACCGATCACCTTATGCCGATGGTGCTGCTGGCGCTCAATACCGGCCTGCGTCGCGGCGAACTCTTCGGGCTGCGCTGGAGTGACGTGGACTTGTGCAACAAGGTGCTGACCGTGCGCGCCGAGACTTCCAAGGGACAGCGTGCGCGCCATGTGGCACTGAATAGCGAAGCCTGCGAGGTTTTGAAGCGCTGGAAGGGTCAAGGCGAACGCGAAGGGCTGGTGTTTCCCGGTCGTGGCGGTGCGCCCATGACGAACATCAACAAATCATGGGCGGCACTGTGTGAAGCTGCCCGGCTGGAAAACTTTCGGTTCCACGATTGCCGCCATCACTTCGCGAGCAAGCTGGCGATGGCGGGCATCGATCTTTACACCATCAAGGAACTGCTGGGACATCAAGACTTCACGATGACCCAGCGCTACGCACACTTGGCCGCGGAGCACAAGGTGAATGCGGTGCAGACATTGGTCTCGCGCAATAAAGCTCAATCGGTGAGATGAGACGAGAGGACAGCGCCATGAAGAAATTTGGTAGAGCACCAGCAATGAAGCCGCGCGTTGAGAAGGTTCGGCAAAGCAAACTCGGGCTTCGAAATGTCATTGATTTGCTACCGCCGGGTACGGAGCGAACGGTGTATCTCATTCAACGAATGCGCGACACGAATTTGAGGTTGGGCAACGACATCGATGGCGAAAATTCGCAAGGATGGATTGATCAAGTGAATATGATTGCGCAAGAGATGGATCGCGTGCATAACGGATCCAGGCTTTGGAAGGACGCGCTGCCGCTTGCACAATTGCGCTCCTGAGGCTTCAGACACTATCTGGACCGCCGCCATGGCTGACGATCGAACCTTGGACGAAGTCTTTCGCTACGAGCTCGAAAAGCGTTCGACGCCTGAGGGCATCGTACTCGCTGCACTTCACGGCGATCGCAATGCGCTCCGCGGCTTTGCAGATTTGGCATGCGTCGCGGTAGAAAATCCGCACTCGGAAAATTTGCGCGAAGTGCGTGAGTGGCTTTGCTTCGTACTTATCGACATCAAAAATGGAAAGGAACCGAACGTGGCCTTCGGATGGAAGCGGCGGCGCGGAAAACCTACATTGACTCAGAAGTTTGCGGACTTCAAGAAAGACGGAAAGCTTAGTGCCGCATCGCAGAGCTTGTTCAAGCAGTGGCTTGTAGGGCAACAGATGGCTGGACTCGTGCACGCAGGAAAAACGCAGCGAGCCGCCGCCGCCATAGTCGCCAGGGCTCGCCATGTGTCTGCCCAAGAGGCACTCCGCTGTTATCGACGCTTCGTGTCTAAGTAATTGCTGCTTTAAATAATCACACAAACATTCCCCGATGCGGTTTCATGTGCCGGTGCGTCCCGCTGATCGGGACCGAATGCAGGCGGCACCATGGAAACCAAAGAGCGAATCGCGTACCCCATAGATGAGGGTTTCGCGGTTGCGGGCTTAACTCGGACGCGCGGCTATCAATTGATCGCGATAGGCGATCTCGAGACTTTCCGTCTTGGTCGCCGGCGCATGGTCACTCATCGTGCGCTGCAAAAGTGCATTGATCGTCTGGAGGCGAAGAGCCGAGAACGCGCTAGAGGCGCGTCGTGAAGATGCGCGCACCCCGTGCCCCTTGGTGGTACCTAAGCTGCTTGATCGCCCTGATGCGATCGCTTGACGTCTTCCGTCGAAAGGTACTCCGCCCACTTACCCCTATGCGGGTAGCACGGCCGCAATTCTTGCGTAGCCAGTGCAGTTTAAAGTTACTGCACTGCTCGTGTGCGGTATCTGTGCGGCAACCCGTGCGGCAACCCGTGCGGCATCAAACCCGCGCCAGTGCGGCGCGGAGGCAAGATTGCCCTTCCCCCTCGCATGCGCGCGTGCGCCGGCGCGCGCACGCGCGTGCGCATGCATGCGCGCCCACGCGCGGCGTAGGCGCACACGCCTCCGCGCCGCACTGGCGCCATTTCTTGCCGCACGCCTACCCGCACGCCTACCCGCACGCGCGGTCGCGCGCGCGCGCATCTCTCTTGCTGCTGTTGCTTCAAGAAAGTGGAGAGTGTGATGTCGAGAAGCAATAACGCTCCACGTGAAGCAGAATTTCTCACGGCGGCGAATATCTTCGAAAGTGCGTTGAACGTTGCGCGCTTACTCGCTGTGCCAGACGGTCAGGCGCGCCTGGCGGCGATCTCGGTCGCTCGCCGCATAACCGGCATCGATCTGAGCCAAGAGCTCGAGCTCCTAAACGAGGAGGACGACTGGAGCGAAAAGCGGGCTTTACCGATATGGGAAGGAGCGGAGGCGGTGGCGGAATACATCGCGAACCGCCAAAGAGTGACCTCCGAAGAAGTTGCCGCAGCGATTTTTCCTGGCAATCGCGACCGGAATGTCCGGATGCGCATTGGAAAGTTTCTTAGCGCACGCGGCTGGCGCGGGCACAGACACCGGCTAGGAAGTGGATGGACCACAACTTGGGACAACCCTCGCATCCCTGCCTTCAATTCCGGCGCTTCAATGGTGACTGTCCAATTTAGCGGGGAGCGGCGCATCTTTCCTCCAAAGGGGAATGGGGTATGAAGAGCAAGATTATGATTGGTGCGCCTCGCGCGCCGCATGCGGAAACCCTGCAATCAGGCGACTACACGATCCTCAGTTCCGATGGCGCTCGACTGGTGTGTTGGTGCCCGCGGCACCAGTGCGGTGCCGTCTACCACATCGCGGCGCGGGTCTGGGCGATGCAGACACCTGTGAGTTTCGCGGAATTCTTGGAAGCGTTGCGGACCAACAATATCGTCGTTGAGCAGACCGATGATTTGGCGCGCTGGGTCGAAGCGTGCACGGCTACTGCAGGGGTGCGGCCGACACACGCTGGCGGCTCCTGTTAAGGCTAGGCAGCTGGTTCGCAGGTATGCAGTCGCGCATCGAAATCTCCAAGCGCCTCCACGTGGTGCGCGACGCTGGGATAGGCGCTACGGGAGAGTTGCTCGACCAAGCCATCGCATACATCGATGCCGACTTGGACGCGGGCGGAAAGCGCCAGCTACGCGATGGCCTGATCCGACGAGCCGCCCTCATGCTGGACGCACAGTCACCCTACGCGAAGGCCGGAGTGCTAGCCATTGAAGCAAAGGCGCTGGCGCGGCGGCGGGAATTTGCACAAGACGATTCGCCGGCTGGTTCGCCCGTGCGAGCATTGCTGCGCGAAGCCGGGAGATTTGGGGAGCTGCCGGCGTCGCGTCGCCACTACTATCGAGTATTGGTCAGAGGCGATGACTGACATGCAAACCTATTGTGATGTCAGCGCCCTTGCTCAGATGATGGCCGCATGGTCATCACGCTTTACAGCGAAATTCTCGCCGGCGATGCGGAGCGCGTTCTTGCGCTGTTGAATTCTGATCCGCGCGCATCGGTTGAGGTCCGCATTAACTCACCCGGTGGTTCAGTTGTCGAAGGACTCGGTATCTACAACGCGCTGAGGGCACGAAAGCCCACGGTGTACATCGATGGCGTCGCAGCATCGATCGCAAGTCTGATCGCAATGGCCGGTGCACGCATCATCGCTTCCGAAAACGCACTGATCATGATGCATGACCCTTGGGCTGGCGCTGAAGGCAATGCGACCAACCTGCGCAAGACCGCTGACCTGCTGGACAAGCATCGTGATGCAATGCTGCACGCATATTCACGCTCAGGAATCGCGCGTGAGCAACTGCTGGAAATGTCGGCCGCGGAAACGTGGATGACCGCTCAGGAAGCGCTCGCGCTCGGCTTCATCGATGAAGTTTCTACGCCGCTGGAATACGCGGCGCACGCGCCGGCGTGTTTTTCCGCTTATCGCAACACTCCCAAGGAATTGCTCATGGACCCGAACACTCAAGTTATCGCGGCGAACACTCCCGCGAGAGATCCGGCCGCGTCCGCGCAAGCGGCGCGCGACGCATTGAAAGAACGCAACGCTGAGATTCTCCAAATCTCCCAACCATATATGGGCCAGCCAAGCATTCAAGCTGCCGCAATTGCCGCGCTGGCGGATCCCGCCGTGACGGTGGATCAATACCGCGCGCGGGCCCTCGAATTGGTGGGGCGAGAATGTACGCCGAGCATGTCCGTCATAGCTACGGAGGACCGCGCAACTGATTTTGTGGCGGCGGTAAGTGATGCGTTGGCGATACGCGCTGGCATTCAGATTGCCAAACCGCATCCAGGCATGCGCGACGTGCAGGGGATGAGCCTGAGCGAGATCGTCCGCGTATGCGTCGGCCGTGCCGGCAAAGTGCTGGATTCCATGCGCCCTGGTCGCGACATTATACGGGCAGCAATGAGCACCAGCGATTTTCCGGCGATCCTCGAGAACTCTCTCGGCAAGGCGCTGCGCACTGGCTTCGAAGCCGAACCTCGCACATTCGAGGCTTGGACGAGCAAGGCAACAGTGCGCGATTTCAAACCGCAAAGCCGCGTGATTCTCGGCAGCGCGCCGGACCTGCTGCAGGTTGCGGAAGGTGGCGAATACAAGCAAGGATCCATGGACGATGACAAGGCTGTCCCGTATTCGGTGGTGAAGTTCGGCCGCTTGGTGCAACTCACATGGGAAGCAATGGTCAATGATGACCTAGGCGCATTCCTGCGTATCACGCAAGCGATGGGGCAAGCCGCGGCTCGTGCAGAATCCGATATGGTCTACGCGACGTTCGCTGAAAATAGTGGCGCGGGACCGGCCATGCAGGACAGCATCGATCTTTTCCACGCCGAGCACCACAATCTTACCGGCAGTGCGGCTGGCGTAACCGCAGCGGCATTGGGTGATGCAAGAGTGCTGTTGCGCAGGCAGACGGCGGTAGGTGGCGGCGTGATGAATCTCGTCCCGCGTTATCTGCTGGTGGCCCCTGAGCAGGAGCAAGACGCCGAGACATTGCTGGCGGCGGCAGCGCGTGCGCTATCGCAAGGCGCCAACATTCAGTTAACGCCCAATTGGCTCGCTTATCTGGAGTTGGTGGTCGAAGCGCGGCTCACTGGCAATGCTTTCTACGTGTTGGCCGGCGGAGGTGCGGTCGACACTTACGAGCTCGCTCACCTGGAAGCGGACGGCGGACCGATCGTCACCGAGGAAGACGGCTTCATCGTCGACGCGCGTACCTACAAAGTGCGCGACGTGTTCGGCGGTCGATGGCTCGACTGGCGCGGCGCAGTCAAAGTTCCGCTGAGCTGATCGCCGTGGCGCATAAAGTCAAGCCGCGCAAGCCGGCGGCAAAAGCCGCCGGCAACGATCTGGACGTGTTGTTCCCCGATCGCACACTCACCATCGCCGGTGAGGAAATCACGGTGCGCGAGTACCGCTTCCTCGAAGGCCTGAAAGTGCAGGCCATCGCGGATCCTGTCGTCGCCGCACTGGCGCAAATCGCGCTGACCGGCGGCGATGCCACGCCGGAAGTGCAGGATGCGGTGCTGGCCCAGCATGCGGAAGCTGTCGCCATGCTCATCGCGCTGGCCTGCGACAAACCCATGCAATGGGTGGCGCAATTGCGCGGCGCGGAAGGCGAAGCCTTACAGCAGGCGTGGTGGGCGGCCAACGCCGGTTTTTTCGTGCGGCGGGTGAGACAGCGCGTGCGCGTGCGCGTCCTGGACATGGCCAGAAAGGCGTCGGCTGGTTCCGCATCTTCGCAACACTCACCCGCACCGGCCACGGCGACAAGCAACAACTCCTCGGCTACACCCAACGTCAACTGATCGGTTTCTACGAGGAGGAAATGCGCGAAAGAAACCGCACACTGGCCGACCTCACCGAAGCCGCGGCCATGGGGGCGCACGGCAAGGACCTCGCACGATTCATCGACAAGCTGCGCAACGGATAACAGCACATGGCCAGCACCACGCGCGATTTCAACATCCTGCTCACCGTGCGCGCGGATCTGCGCGATGCGCTCGGCAAGATCAGCTCGCTGGATTCCAGCCTGCACGGCATCAAGAGCACCGTGCTGGATGTTGCCGGCGCGCTCGGCATCGGCTTCTCCATCGCCGGCATCGTCGATTTCGTCAAGCAGACCATCGAGGCGGACAACCAGCTCGGCAACATGAGCAAGACGCTTGGTATCAGCACCGAGCAGTTGAGCGCGTTGAGGGCCGAGGCGAAGAAATCCGGCTTGGCGCTGGAGGATGTGCAAACCGGCCTGGTGCAATTGTCGAAAGGCGCCACCGGCCAGAACGCGGAAGGATCCAAAGCGCTCAAGGCCATCGGCGTCGATGCGAAGGATGCCGCCGGCAATATCAAGCCGCTGGATCAACTGCTGCAACTGGTCGCCAGCAAGTTTGCCGGCTACAACGACGGTACTGCCAAGGCCGCGCTCGCAACCGCGCTATTCGGCCGCAGCGGGGCGCAGTTGATCCCGCTGCTCGATCGCGTAGGAAATGAAGGCTTGGACAATCTCACACAGAAGGCCATCGCCGCAGGGACGGCGGTGGACCACAACGCCGTGCAAGCGGCGGAAAAATTCCAGAACGCGCTTGATGAGCTGAAGAACAAGCTGCAGGGTGCAGTAAACGAAGGCTTGGCGCAATTCACGCCGGAAATCGACGACCTCGCAAGCAAGATCGATGACCCCGCATTCAAGCAAGGCCTCGTGGACGTTGCGGAAGGCATTGCGGGTATCGGTAAGGCTGCGGTCGAGGCTGTCGCCGCCGTAGGGAATTTCGGCCAATGGCTGGGAGAAACCCTCGCGGCGGCCACGGTCGGTCCCTATGACGCGCAGCGTATCGATGATCGCATCGGTGATATAAACGATCAGATCAAAAAGCTGCAAGAGATGGAGCAACGTCCGGTCACTTCCCGTGTTTCCGAATTTTTGCAGGATCTCTCGCGGGGCCCGAACGTGCCAGCGGCGGGTCTTCCGGAAGATGAAGTCACAAAAAGCACCGCTGCCGTAAACAAGGAAATTGCAGCACTCGAAGCCGAAAAGAAAGTTTTGGAAGCACGCGCTAAGTTGTTCAAAGCGCCACCGGAATCGCTCAATACTGCGTCTGCAAATGCTGCAGCCGACAGCTTTATCGACAGCATCATCGGAGGCAAAGGAAAGACCAATCCCCCGATCCTAGGCGGCGACAAGACCACCGATTCCGCGCGCGCGGCGGCGGCGGCCCTGCAGGCCCTGCAAAACCAGCTCGCGTCGCTGCGCACGCAGGGGCTCGATCCCACGCAAACCGCGTGGGCGGAATACAACAAGACCGTCGACCAGGCGATCGAGGAAGCCAAGAAAGCCGGCAACACGCCGGCCGCCAACGCCGCGCTCAACGCCGTGGTCGAGCAAGCCGCGCGCATCCGCGATGCCAAGCTGGATGAAATTGCCAAGCAGGACAAGAAAGCCTGGGACGACCTGCTGCATTCGCTGGCCACGCCGGCGGAAGCGCACGTACAGGACGCAATCGACGAGATCAACCAGCTAAACGAGTTGCTGCAGAAAGTGCCGCACAGTGCGGAGGAATATCAAAAGGCGCTGCAGGGCATCATCAACAAGGCGCTGCCGGAAAAGCCGGATATCGCCGGTGAACTGCAAGGCCTGTTGCCACAAGGCGCGGATCTCGATCAGGGTCCGTTGGCGCAAGTGTTCCAGGCGCAGCAAGAAGAGAACGATTATTTCAAGCAGTCGCAGCAGGAGTTGTAGCAACTGCGCGCGAAAGCGCTGGCCAACGCAGAAAAATACGGCCTCGACAAGGTAGCGATCGAGAAGCAGTTCGACGATCAGGAAACCGCGCTGCAGCAGCAGCACGCGCAGACCATCGCACAGATCAACGATGCGCGCTACATGGCGGAGCTGCAAGTCGCCAGCGATGCTTTCGGGCAGCTCGCGCAGATCATCGGCCAGCGCTACGGCACGGAGAGCAAGGCGTACCGCGTGCTGTTCGCGCTGTCCAAATCCTTCGCCATCGCGCAGGCGGCTGTCTCGCTCGGCATCAACGTTTCCAAGGCATCGGAAGTCGGCTTTCCGGAAAACATTCCCTTCATCGTCGCCGCCTTCGCGCAAGGTGCGGAGATCGCATCGATCATCGCCGGCGCCGCATTTGGAGGCGGCAGTAGCGGTGGCGGCAGCAGCGGCTATTCGAAGGGCGGTTACACCGGCGGCGGTGGCGTGCACGAACCTGCCGGTATCGTTCATCGTGGCGAAGTCGTCTGGTCGCAAAAAGACGTTGCGCGCGCGGGCGGCGTCAACATCGTGGAAGCAATGCGCACCGGCACGGCCTACGGCTACGCCGACGGCGGCGTCGTGGGGAGCGCGGCAAATGGCATGCCCATTACGCCGGAACTCGATCGCATCATGAACAACGCGCGTACGCAGCCAGGCCAGTTCGATCGCGGTATCGCCAGCGGCTCACCAACCGTGGGTGTCCGTATCATCAATCAGGTAGATCCAAAACTCACCTTGGATACCATGGCAAGTCAGGCAGGTGAAGCGGTATTAAAGAACGTGATTAGCCGCAACGCAACCCTCATCAAGCAGATCGTTAGAAATTGACTCATGAAATTAGAATTTGACCCAGGCGAGGAGAAAATCGCGCAAGCTTTTGAACAAATCCATTGTCTCTGGCAAACGATTTTTCAGCTGAATGCGCGTAGCGAGATCGATAGCTTTTTATTGGCATCCATCATCGATACTCATCCTGCGCCCGAGGACGTGCGGGAGAGATGGCAACAAATGTCTTCCACCTGGCTCGCCTCTCAATTCCTGAAAAGCATGGATCCAGAACTTATGAAAGCCGCAAAGGAAGAGATGACCAGACGTGTGAAATTCTGGACCGATAGGCTCAACGATATCTCCACACCGCAGCGCAAGACCGAAGAGTGAGGCGTAGCCCATTCTGGACCAGCCGGCGGTGTCCATAACAACACCGGCAGCGCAGGCTAGGATTCGACAACGAAGTTTCCTCCCGGTGACTGCGCAACTCGCATCGCCAAATGGGATTAGAGCTGCGTTTGCACCACCTTGAACTTCACGTTTTCCCATCGGCTGAGCTGCGCGGTAAGAATCGGGAATGTCCCCATCTCCACGCGCCGTTTTTCCCCGGTTGCCAAGGCTTGCTCGTTTTCGCAAAGGAGATCCAGCGCCTTGTACGTGGGGGGTTCATCGCTCTCGATAGCTAAGCGTTCGCTGCACCACACCGTGACGGTGGAGTCATCCGGAGATTCGTTAGCCAGAATCTTGGCTTCCAACGAAATGAATCTGCGTCGCAGGTCATCGTGCTTGCGGCTCATTTCAGCAGTACCGACTACAAGATCAACCGCTGCCAATGCTGAAACCGAAAACGCCGCCGCAATTGCAAGAACGTGGCCGCCGAGATTGAGCAAGTCGATTGCGGCTGCAGAACCTAGCAATACGCTCATTCCTGCAGTAAAGCGTCGCCAATAGTCGAAGAACGCCTTGCGTCGCGCGTGATAGCGAACCGATCGCTGCACGCCCCAGAGCGTTTTCCACCGTTGGTCTTGGGCATCCATAGAGCAAAAGGGTACAGCTATTTTCGCCTAGGAGGCGGCTCGATCGTGTCTCGAATAGTGGGCTTCTGATCGTTTGCGTGCTCACGCTTTGGCGTCGACTTCGGTGCGTCGTTTTTGCGCAGCGGCTGCTGTGGTGGGCGCGACGGCGGTGTTGACGGCTTATGTTTGTCGGACATGGTGTAACCCTCCAATGTTGCCGAACGAAAATTGAGAGCAGGCTCACCAGCGACATGCGCTTACCATGCGCTTATCAAGAAAAAGGCCGCTCATTGCTGGCGGCCTAAGTCCTTGGCTGGATTGGTCGGGGAGACAGGATTTGAACCTGCGACTTCTACGTCCCGAACGTAGCGCTCTACCAGGCTGAGCTACACCCCGACGAACCGCGAATTTTAGCGGTGCGTCGCGGCAGCACGCAAGCCGCGCGCGGGCCGCAGCGCGGCTTCTGCTAATCTTCGCGCTTTGCCTGTCATGCACGAGGAATCCATGCCGCTGACCCCGCCGCGCACGATGCCGGGCGTGCTCGAACTGCTGCCGCGCGAGCAGATCGCATTCCAGTCGATGCTGGACGGCATCCGCCGCGGTTTCGAATTGTACGGGTTCCTGCCGGTCGAAACGCCGGCCATCGAGTTTTCCGATGTGTTGCTGACCAAGAGCGGCGGCGAAACCGAGCGGCAGGTGTATTTCGTGCAATCGACGGGTGCGCTGGAGCAAAGCGGCAAACCGGAGCTGGCGCTGCGTTTCGATCTCACCGTGCCGCTGGCACGCTACGTGGCGGAACACGAACACGAACTTGCGTTTCCGTTCCGGCGCTACCAGATGCAGCGCGTCTATCGCGGCGAGCGTGCGCAGCGCGGACGTTTCCGCGAGTTCTACCAATGCGACATCGACGTGATCGGCAAGGACACGCTGCCGGTCCGCTACGATGCGGAGATTCCGGCGGTGATCCACGCGGTCTTCCGAGCGCTGGACATCGGCGCCTTCACGATTCAGATCAACAACCGCAAGTTGATGCGCGGTTTTCTCGAGGGTGTCGGCATTCCGGACTCCGAGACACAGACGCGTGTGTTGCGCGAAGTGGACAAGCTGGACAAGCGCGGCGCCGAACACGTGCACACGGTGCTTACCGGCGAGACATTCGGACTGTCGCGCGCGGTTGCGCAACGCTTGCTCGATTTCGTCAAGATACGTTCGGCTTCGCTCAGCAACGCGCATGCGGAGCTGGATGCGTTGGAGCGGGGCAGCGAAACCTTCGAGCAGGGGCGTTCCGAACTGCGGGAAGTGCTGGATACCGTGGCCGCATTCGGCGTTCCTGAGCCGGCGTTCGCGCTGAATCTTTCGATCGCGCGCGGTCTGGATTACTACACGGGCACGGTGTACGAAACGACGCTGAACGATCATCCGCAGATCGGTTCTATCTGTTCCGGTGGCCGCTACGACAATCTGGCCGGGCAATACACAAAATCGAAATTGCCAGGGGTCGGCATTTCGATCGGGTTGACGCGCCTGTTCTGGCAGTTGCGCGAAGCCGGTTTATTGCAAGCTGCGAGCGGCGGGGTCGAGGTGCTGGTGACGCAAATGGACGACGCGCGCTGGCCGGAGTGTCTGGCGATCGCGCGAGAATTGCGCGGCGCCGGCATCACCACGGAACTGGTGCTCGAGCCGGGTAAACTGGGGAAACAATTGAAGTACGCCGATCGCGTCGGTGCTCACTTCGCGCTGGTGCGGGGCGATGAAGAAGCCGCTCGCGACGCGGTCGCGGTCAAGGATTTGCGCAGCGGAGAGCAGTTCGAGGTGCCGCGAAAACAGCTCGTTCAGAAGTTGCAGTCCGCCTTGGCGCAAGCCGGAGCGCGGACGTGAGCGAACGCATCGTTCTCGACGGCTCGCACCTCACTCGCGCCCAGGTCGTGGCGATCGCGCGCAACGGCGCACGGATCGAACTGGCTGAGCAGCAGTTGCAGCAGGTCAAAGACGCGTCGGATTTCCTGGCCGACAAGGTGCGCTGCGGTGAGCCGATTTATGGCGTGACCACCGGCTTCGGCAGCAATGCCGACAAACTGCTGGGCGCGCATCGCGCCCGCGACGAACTGCCGGGCGGCAATCCGGAGCCGCAGCAAAGAACCCTGCCGGAAGAATTGCAGCGCAATCTGATCGTCAGCCATTCGGTTTGCGTAGGGGAGCCATTGGCGGCAGACGTTGTGCGCGCGATGCTGGCTATCCGCATCAACACGCTGATGCGCGGACATTCCGGCATCCGCGTGGAAACTTTGCAGGCTTTGGTGAAGCTGTTGAATCGCAGCGTGGTGCCGGTGATTCCGGCGAAAGGATCGGTCGGGGCCAGCGGCGACCTCGCGCCGCTGTCGCATCTGGCGATCGTGCTGCTCGGCGGCGGCGAAGCGTTTTTCGCCGGCGAACGGATACCGGGCGCGCAAGCCCTGCAGCGCGCGGGTTTGCAGCCGATCACATTGTCCTACAAGGAAGGCCTGGCGCTGAACAACGGCACCGCGCAAATGCTCGCCACGGCGGTGCTGGCGCTCGACAATCTCGAATACCTGATCGACGTCGCCGATCTGGCCGGGGCGATGACGCTTGATGCGTTCGCCGGCCGCAGCGGTGCGTTGCGGCCGGAAGTGCACGCGTTGCGCCCGCATCCGGGGCAGATCGACGCGGCTGCGCACGTGCGTGAACTGCTGCGCGATTCCACATTGATCGATATTCCGTATCACCTGGTGCCGCGTTTCAGGACCTGGACCGCGGAAAGCTGGAGCGAACCGGAAGATCAGGCGCTGTGCTTCGACATCGCGTGGGAATGGGTGCCGCCGAATCAGCGCCACGGCCGCGAGGCGTTCTATCAGCGTTTCCTGCCGTTCAAGGGCGGAAAAAAACATCAACCACAGGACGCCTATTGCCTGCGCTGCATGCCGCAGGTGCACGGTGCGGTGCGCGATGCATGGATGCAGGCTTGTCGCGTGATCGACATCGAATTGAACGCGGTCACCGACAATCCGCTGATCTTTCCGCACAATACCGATGCGAAACACGTCGAGGATCAGGTGATTTCCGCCGGGCATTTCCATGGCATGCCGCTGGCGCTGGCGATGAGCTACATCAAGGCCGCGATCCCGGTGCTCGCCTCCATCTCGGAACGCCGCTTGAACAAGCTGGTGGATGCGGCGACCAGCGACGGCTTGCCTGCGTTCCTCACCGGCAACGAGGACGGCACCGACTCCGGTTTCATGATCGTGCAGTACACCGCCGCCGCGCTGGTCAACGATCTGGCCACGCGCGCGCATCCGGCGTCGGTGTATTCGATTCCGACTTCGGCCAACGCCGAGGACCACGTCTCAATGGGGACCAACGAGGCGCGGCACGTGCTGTCGATGACGGATGATCTTTCCGACGTGCTGGCGCTGGAGTTGTACACCGCGGCGCAGGCGCTGGACTATCGCCAGGAAATGTTGAACGCGGCGCGGCGTTTGGCTGCGCGTGGCGATCGGAGTGCGCTCGCCCGAAAGGTGGGCAATGCGCCGCGCGAGGATTCTCGCGAATACGCGCAATTCGAGCAGGAAATGCAAGGATTGAAGTCTCAACTGACCGAAGCCAGCGATTTCCATGCGGGAGCCGCAGTGCGCACCGCGCACGCACGCCTTCGCGAAACGATCCCCTTCATGCACCGCGACCGTGCGATGGACGGCGACATCGCGGGCATTTGCAGATTGGTTCGGGAGCGGCGGTTGAACGGACGGTTTAGGGAATAAGTGCTTGCAGGTCCGCAGCGTCGTCTTCCAGCGCGGCGAACAACGCCAACTGGTTGCGCGCGCGTTCCAGATTGTGTCCCGCGTGCGTGACGCGGAAATAGTGGTCGCCGTCCAGATGATCGGTGAGGAAGCGCAAGCCGATCACGCCGGTGATCAGGCGCGCGCCGAACAGCAGATTCTCTCGCTCCAACGGCGTCAGCAAGGCGCCGCAGCCCTCGACGTAGCCGCTCGCCAGCGCCTCGAAATAATCGTGCCGCGCGCAAACGCATGCGAGATCCGTCGAATCCTCCGGCACCGGACTCAGCATGGTGCGCGCCATGTCGCCGAAGTCGAACAGCAGCGAGCCGGGCATCACGGTATCGAGGTCGACGACGCATACGGCCTCGCCTCGATCGTCGAATAACAGATTGTTCAACTTGCAATCGTTGTGCGTGATCCGCAGCGGCAAACCGCATTCCAGCAATTCCTGCCAATGCGGCAGCAAGTGCGCAAAGCGCGCCGCGGCTTCGCATTCCGCGCGGCAGGATGAGGCGCGGCCGGCACGGTCCGCTTGCAGCGCGGCTCGAAATGCCTCGAACCGCAAAACCGGATCGTGGAATTTCGGAATCACTTCGCTTACTTCACTGGCCGGCAGAGCCAAGAGTGCCGCCGCGAACGCGCCGAAGGCGCGTCCGGCTTCGCGTGTCATCGCGGCGCCGTCCGCGGTGTCGTAGGTGCGCGTTTCGGGTACGTGCCCATACATGCGCCACCAGGTTTCGCCGGCCAACACTGCGGCGGGTTCACCCGCCAACGTCGGAATCAGCTCCAGCACCGAATACGCGTAGCGGCCGGCCGCGCGCTCGCGGCCTAGATGCGCGGTGACGGCGTGGCAGTTGCGCATCACCAGGGCGGGGTCGCGGAACACGTGGGTGTTGAGGCATTGCAGGACGCGCTGCCGGCCGTCTTCGTCGCACACCAGCAGTGTGCGGTTGATCAATCCGTTGCCGAGCGGCGAAAACCGCGCGCGCGGACTGAAACCCCACGCGGCGGCCAAGGCGTCGCGAACGGAAAGCGGCAGATCGCAGTCGTCATCCATCGGATTTCCACAGCGGTGTCGGATAAACGCCGGCAGCATGCATCGCCGCGAGCCGCGACGCGACGCCCGGCTGGTCTTGCGGGTAGGTGAGGCCCAGCCATTCGCCTCGAGCCTTCAGCACCGCCAGGCGCCGGCCGCTGCGCGCGAGATGACGATCGATTGCAGCAGGCAGGAAATATTCGTCGCCGCTCGCCGCGTGTTCCAGAAATTCGATCAGACCCGATTCCAGATCGGGCAGAAGGTCCGGCAGCAGGCCCCAGCAATTCAACGAAACGATGGCGTCCGGGTCGAGGCGCGTATCCGCGCCAGTGGGAGAACGGCCGCGCAGAGCGCCATTGCCGATGCGAATGTCAGTGAATTCCTCGACGCCTGACAAGCAACCGTCATCATCGATTCGGCATACGCCGCGGTTAACGCCGCCGTGCGGTGACAGGGATTTTTTCAGTCGATAGCCGACCATTGCCGGGCCGGCGCGACCGCGAAAATGTTCGGCCAACAAGTCGAACGCATCGCGGCCATAGTAATCGTCGGCATTGATCACAGCGAAGGGTCCGTGCAACAGCTTCTTGCAGCACCAGAGCGCGTGACCGGTCCCCAGCGGTTTGCTGCGATCCGCAGATACCTGGCAACGTGCCGGAATCCTGTCCGGAGATTGTTCGATCAGGTTCAATTCGCAGCGTCCGCGCAAATGCGGCGCCAGTCTTTCCTGTAAGGTTGGACGCAGGGATGCGCGGATTACCATGAGCACGCGCGTGAAGCCGCAGACCAACGCATCGTGGATGGCGTATTCCAGCAACCATTCGCCGTCCGGTCCCACTGCGGCAATCTGTTTTTCCTCGCCGTAACGGCGGCCGATGCCGGCGGCGAGGATCACCAACGTCAGCTCGCGCGGCATGCAGATCAGCGCG
>Ga0070741_10008610_pt1 | contig 20329 bp, 18 predicted proteins | sample Coa_R1_4_FD_66440 | JGI IMG/M metagenome (GOLD analysis project Ga0070741, IMG submission 66440) | Surface soil microbial communities from Centralia Pennsylvania, which are recovering from an underground coalmine fire - Coalmine... | ecosystem: Environmental > Terrestrial > Soil > Unclassified ...
GTACTCCGCCCAGGCCTTCATCTGATTGCGCATCGGCGCTTCCGAGGTGCCGCAATTCGGCGCCGTTTCCACCACACCGTTCTTGTCGATGTCGCGGCCGAGATGCCGGCCGAAGGTGACCCAGTCGCCGCCGTCCGAGGAGAGGCCCTGGTGGCATTTCCAGAAATTCTCGAGGTCGTCCGCGTTGACGAGCGTCGAGGGCGAGTTCACCAGGTTGTAGTAGGCGAGCGAGCGCCGGTAGATCGCCTCGGGGGCGCCCTTGAGGCGAAAGTGCCAGATCTCGGTCAGCGTGCGATCAACCGACAGCGGGCGCACCGCGCGCAGCTGCTGCAGCGGCGACTGCACCGAGAGGCCCGGGTAGATGAGCACGTGGTGGATGTTGACGCCGACGATTTCCTCGAAGCGCTTCTGCCCGTACTTCGCGATCATGATCTTGTCGTAGGCGAGCGTGTCCGGGTCCTGCGGCCGCAGGCCCATGTAGCCCGTGAGGATGCAGTGGCCGTAGGGGTAGTTGAGCGTCTGGAACGCATCCCACTTGTCGATCGTCACCGTGGCAAAGGCCGAGAGCATGTGATAGGAGAGCGGCGCCTCGCCTTTCTTCGCCTTGGCGGCGATCATCTTCTCGACCTCGTGCGCAGCGCGGCCGGTCGACTGATGCGTCACCGAGGGATGCAGCGCGTCGAGCTGGTTTTCCAGAAATATTTTCCAGTTGGAATGCTGAATCACCCGGAAGCAGTTCGGCACGATCTCGACTTCCCCCTCGGGGGCACGGTCGCACATGTCGTCGAACGCGACCTTCGATGCACCGAGGAATTCCTGCAGTGAGGGACCGTCGCTCGCGAGGCTGGCGAAGACGAAGCCTCGATAGTTCTCGACGCGCGCCGCGCGCTTCATGCCGCAGTCGGGATTGTCCTTGCCGAAGCGCGTGCCGGCGTAGCCCGATTCCATCATCGGAATGGAGCGCAGCCGGCCGTCGTGCTGGAAGGTCCAGGCGTGGTAGGAGCAGCGGAAGAAGTCGCCGGCGTTGCCCTTGCGGTCGCCGCACATCATGTTGCCGCGATGCGGGCAGCGGTTGTAGAGCACGTGGATCTTGCCGTCGCTTGCCCGCACCATCAGCATCGGCTGGCGGCCGAGCTGCACGGTGTAGTAGTCGCCGGGCTTCGGGATCTGGGTCTCGTGTCCGCAATAGATCCAGACGCGCTCGTGGATGCGCTGCATCTCGAGCTCGAAGATGTCCGGGTCGGTGTAGACCTCGCGGCGCACGCGATCGGGCTCAACGTACTTCGCGAGGTCGGGAATTTGCTCCTGCAGCATGGCATTCCTCCTGGGAGGCGAATAATAATCTAGCCCTTCACGGGAGGAGGACCCACATGCTGCGCTATTTCCTGTTGCTTGCCGTGCTCGCTGACCCGGCGGCGGCGCAAACATCGCTCAAGGTGAAGATGTTCCCCGGCGCGCAGGCGCTGCCGGCGCTCTCGGCAGCTTCGCAGGGCATGTTCGCGCGCCATGGACTTAAGGTCGAGGTGCTCTTCACGGTGAACTCCGACGAGCAGCGCTCCGGTCTGGCGGCAGGCGAGTTCGAGATTGCCCAGGCGGCCGTCGACAACGCCGTGGCGATGGTCGAGCTCGCCAAGGAAGACGTGGTCATTGTCACCGGCGGCGACAGCAGCATGAACGAATTCATCGTGCAGCCCGATATCCGGGCGTTTGCCGATCTCAAGGCCCACACGCTGCTGGTCGACGCGCCGAACACGGCCTACGCGCTGCAGCTGAAGAAGGTCCTGCTCAACCACGGGATGCGCGAAGGCAGCGATTACAAGATCCTGCCGATCGGCGGCACCGGGCTTCGGCTGCGTGGCATGAAGGAGAACAAGGACTACAAGGCCGCGATGCTCAACGTGCCGTTCGTGCTCGACGCCAAGGCCGCCGGCCTTAAGAGCATGGGCCGCGCGATCGACCTCATCGGGCCGTATCAAGCGAATGGCACCTTCGTGCTGCGCAGGTGGGGCGAAGCGAATCGCGCCACGCTCGAGGCCTACATCGCGGGCTTGATCGAAGGGACGCGCTGGGCGACCTCGCCGGCGAACAAAGAAGCGGCTTCGAAGATGCTCGCCGAGCGGCTCAAGGTCAGCCTCGACGTTGCAAGGCAGTCTTGGGATCTTATGACCGACCCGAAATACGGCATCGCGCCGGACGCGCGTTTCGACATGGCGGGATTTCGCAACGTGCTGGCGCTGCGCGCCGAGATCGAAGGGAGTTGGGGCGGCAAGGCGCCGCCGCCGGATCGCTACGTCGACCTTTCGTACTACCAAAACGCGTTGAAGCGCGTGGAGCGCCCATGACCTCGCGTCGTCGATTCCTCGCCGGCGTCGGCGCGCTGCTCGCCGCGCGCGGTGCGCGCGCCGCGAATTTTCACTATCGCCTGGGCCTCAGCCAGCCGCTCGACAGCCCGAACTACATCCGCTTGAAAGAGATGGCGGAGCGCGTGCAGGCCGACACCGGCGGCGCGATGCAGATCGACGTCCTCGGCGCGGGTGCGCTCGGCTCGGACAACCAGATGATCGCCATGGTGCAGAAAGGCGAGCTCGAGCTCTATATGGCCGGCAACGTCTGGGGTCCGCTCGTACCGGTGACCGAGATGCCCGGCCTGCCGTTCACCTTCAAGACGACGCAGGAAGTGTTCGCGGCGCTGGATGCCGACCTCGGTGATTACATCCGCGGCGAGATGCTGGCGAAGGGCCTCCACCAGTTTCGCCTCGCCTTCGACAACGGCTTCCATCAGCTCACCACGCGCACCCGGCCGATCCGCAACGCCGACGACCTCGCCGGCCTGACGATCCGCACGCCGTTCCAGAAGATGACGGTGGATTTTTTCGAGTCGCTCGGCGCGCAGCCGAAGACCTTCACCCTGAACCAGCTCTACAAGGTGCTGCAGGAGCAGGTGGTCGACGGGCAGACTGATCCGTATCAAATCATCGTGCTCTTGAAGCTCTACGAGGTGCAGACGTACTTGAACATCACCAACCACTGGTGGTCCGGCTTCACGCTGAACGCCAACGTCGACAAATGGAAGGCGCTGCCGGCCGAGATCCAGGCGGTGATCACGCGCCATGCGGACGCGGCCGCGCTCGCGCAGCGCGCGGACGTGGCGAAGATCGATGCCGGCGCGCTCGAGATCCTGCGGGCGAAGGGCATGAAAGTCACCGAGACCGACACCAGCGGCTTTCGCCGCCAGCTCGGCGCGTTCTACCAGCGCTGGAGCAAGGTCTACGGGCCGCGTGCCTGGTCGCTGCTGGAAGCGCGCGTCGGCAAGCTCATCTAAAGAAAGACCAGCATGCGGCACCTGCCGATCGACCCGGGCCTTTTCGCCGAGCACCGCCAGCGCCTCGCGAGCCGCATGGCGCCGAATTCGCTGGCGGTCGTGAACGCCAACGACTTGATGCCGCGCAACTCCGATGCGTTGAACCTGATCGTGCCGCAGACCGATCTCTTCTATCTCTCGGGCCTCGAGCAGGAGGAATCGATCCTCGTCATCTGCCCCAACTCCTTCGACGACAAGACGCGCGAGGTGCTGTTCATCCGCGAGCCCTCCGAGCTCCTCAAGACCTGGGAGGGGCACAAGCTCTCCAAGGACGAGGCAGCGAACATCTCTGGCATCAAGAATGTGCAGTGGCTCTCCGAGTTCCCGGCGGTGTTTCACCGGCTTATGTGCGAGGTGGAGACGGCCTACCTGAACACGAACGAGCATCCGCGCTCGAGCGTAGTGGTCGAGACGCGCGATGCGCGTTTCATCGCCGACTGCATGCGCCGCTATCCACTGCACCGCTACGAGCGCCTCGGGCGGCTCATGTTCAAGCTGCGCGGCATCAAGAGCGAGCGCGAGATCGAGCTCATCCGCAAGGCGGCGGAGGTAAGCGGCAAGGGCTTTCGCCGCGTCGCGCGCATGCTCAAGCCCGGCGTCATGGAGTACGAGCTCGAGGCCGAGTACTCGCACGAGTTTCTGCGGAGCCGCTGCTACTTCGCCTACAACCCGATCATCGCGTCGGGGGCGAATTCATGCGTGCTGCACTACCACCAGAACGATCAGGAGTGCAAAGCGGGCGACGTGCTGCTGGTCGACGTGGCGGCGAGCTACGCCAACTACAACGCCGATGTGACACGCACGCTGCCCGTGTCGGGCCGCTTCACCAAGCGCCAGCGGCAGGTGTACGACGCCGTGCTGCGCGTGCAGCGCGCCTCGATCAAGGGCGCCACCGTCGGCAAGCTGCATCGCGACTGGCAGAAGGAATCGCAGCTCATGATGAACGAGGAGCTTTTGGCCCTCGGGCTCATCACGCGCGAGGACATCAAAAGGCAGAGCGAGGACGAGCCCGCCTGCCGCAAGTACTACATGCACGGCCTCGGCCACGCGCTCGGCCTCGATGTGCACGACTACGGCTGGACGATGGAGGCTTTCGAGGACGGCTTCGTCGTCACCGTCGAGCCGGGCATCTATATTCCGGAGGAAGGCTTCGGTGTGCGCCTCGAGAACGACGTCGTCGTGCGCAAGGGCGGAGCCGAAGATCTCTGCGCCAACATCCCGATCGAAGCCGAAGAGGTTGAAGCGCTGATGAACCGCTGATGCGCGGCGCGCTCGGCCACCCGCCGGGCCTGTTCCTCATCTTCATCGTCGAGATGTGGGAGCGCTTCAGCTACTACGGGATGCGCGCGCTGCTCGCGCTGTACCTCGTTCATTCCGCCACCGGCGCCAATCCCGGCCGCGGCTGGCCGAAGGAGGCGGGCGACAATCTCTACGGCTGGTACACCGGCGGCGTGTACCTGCTCTCGATCGCGGGCGGCCTGATCACCGACCGGGTACTAGGTGCGCATCGCTCGGTGGTCGTGGGCGGCCTGCTCATCGCGATCGGGCATCTCGTGCTCGCCGCCTCCGGCATCGACGGGCTGGCGACCAATGACCTCGGCATGTCGGTCTTCATTGCAGGGCTCGTGCTGATCGTGCTCGGCACCGGCCACTTCAAGCCGAACATGCCGGTGATCGTCGGCAAGCTCTACGCCGCGGACGATCCGCGCCGCGACGGCGCCTTCACCATTTTCTACATGGGCATCAACGTCGGTGCGGCGCTCGGGCCGCTCGTCTGCAGCTACCTCGGCGAGAAGGTCGGCTGGCACTGGGGCTTCGGCGCCGCGGCCGTCGGCATGCTCGCCGGCCTTGCCGTCTATGTGCACGCCCGCCCGCGGTATCTGGCAGACCTTGGCGAGCCGCCGGGGGCCGGGGGTCGTTGGGCGCTGCCGCTTTTCTTCATCGGCATCCTGATCGCCGCGGCGATTGCGGCGCTCTTCCACTGGCGTGTGCTCGCGGCGATCGGCGCGGGCTTCGACGCTTTCGTCGCGCTTGCCCCGTCCCTGATCGGCGGCGGCTTCGCGGCGGCGACGATCGGGCTTGCCGTCTGGTTCGTGAGGCGCCAGGCGCCGGCCGATCGCGGGCCGGTCGCCGGCATCCTGATCCTGGTCTTCTTCAGCGCCGTCTTCTGGGTCGCCTACGAGCAGGCCGGCACGTCGCTCAATCACTTCGCCGACGAGATGACCGATCGCCACATCCACGGATGGGAGATGCCGGCGGGCTGGTTCCAGTCGGTCAACGCGGTCATGGTCGTGGCGCTCGCGCCGCTCTTCAGCGGCCTCTGGTACGCGCTCGGCCGCAGGCAGCGCAATCCCACCCAGGCGGTGAAGCTCGCGCTCGGGCTCTACTTCCTCGCCGTCGGCTTCCTCTTCATGGTCGTCGGCGCCTACGGCACGACACCCGTCGTGCGTGCCTCGATGTTCTGGCTCACTGCGACGTACTTCTTCCACACCGTCGGCGAGCTCTGCATGTCGCCGACGGGACTCGGCTTCGTGACCAAAGTTTCGCAGGCGAAAAGCGCGTCGCTCCTGATGGGCGTCTGGTATCTCGCGAACGCAATCGCGAACAAGCTCGGCGGCCAGGTGGCGGGCAAGATCGACGCGATCGAGGCGGGCGAGCTCGCGCTGCCGTGGTACGGCTGGTTCCGGCTCGGCGGCCAGGCCGACTTCTTCCTGTTCTTTGTTTTCCTCGCCGTCATCGCGGGCACGCTCGTGCTGATCCTCAAGCCGCTGCTCGACCGGTTGCTCGCTGGGCGGCAGTAAACTGTGCCTCCCATGCGGCGCGTCAAGGTCATCGATTCCCACACCGGCGGTGAGCCGACGCGCGTCGTCGTGGACGGACTACCGGACCTCGGCCGCGGCAGCCTCGCCGAGCGGCGCGATCGCTTCACGCGCGAGTTCGACCGCTTCCGCTCCGCGTGCGTCAACGAGCCGCGCGGCTCGGATGTCATCGTCGGCGCGCTGCTGGTCGAGCCCGCGGAGCCCGGCTGCGCCGCGGGCGTCATCTACTTCAACAACGTCGGCACGATCGGCATGTGCGGCCACGGCACGATCGGCTTGATGATCACGCTCGCGCACCTCGGGCGCATCAAGCCCGGCGAGCATCGCATCGACACGCCGGTCGGCGTCGTGAGCGCGACCCTCGCAGGCGATGGGCGAGTGACGGTGACCAACGTGCCGAGCTGGCGCGAGCAGAAAGCGGTCAGCGTCGAAGTGCCCGGCCTTGGCCGCGTCACCGGCGACATTGCCTGGGGCGGGAACCGCTTCTTCCTCGTCGAGCAGCACGGCCAGGAGCTGCGGCTCGAGAACGTCGAGCGCCTCACGGATGTCTCCTGGCGCATCCGCCAGGCGCTCAATGCGCAGGGACATCCCGATGTCGACCACATCGAGTTGCTCGGCCCCGCTGTTTCCGCCGGCGCGCAGGCGCGCAACTTCGTGCTCTGCCCGGGCAAGGCGTACGACCGCTCGCCCTGCGGCACCGGCACGAGCGCGAAGCTCGCCTGCCTCGCCGCCGACGGCAAGCTCGCCGAGGGCGAGACGTGGGTGCAGGAAAGCATCCTCGGCAGCCGCTTCGAAGCCTCGTACAAATGGCTCGACCGCGCGGCCGGCAAAGTGTCACCGCGCATCTCCGGCACCGCGTTCATCACGGCGGAAAACACTCTCCTTCTCGACGAGCGCGACCCGTTCTGCTGGGGCATCCGCTAGGTGACGCGGCACGTCCTCATCGTCGGGGGCGGCGTCATCGGGCTGTGCACCGCGCTCGAGTGCGCGCAGCGCGGCTTGCGCGTCACGGTCGTCGAGCGAAACGCCTCGCAGCGCGACGGTTGCTCGTACGGCAATACCGGTATGGTGGTGCCGAGCCACTTCGTGCCGCTCGCCGCGCCCGGCGCAGTGGCGACTGCGCTGAAGTGGATGTGGAATCCAGCGTCACCGTTCTACGTCAAGCCGCGCCTGTCTGCAGAGCTCGCCGCATGGGCACTCAAGTTCTGGCGCGCCGCAAGCGATGAGCACCTGCGGCGCGCGGGGCCGCTCCTTTGCAGCCTCGCGCTCGCGAGCCGCGCGCAATACGAAGCGCTCGCCGGAGACGCCAACGACTTCGAATTCGAGAAGCGCGGCGTGCTGATGCTTTGCCGCACCGCGCACGCTTTGCACGAAGAAGCGACGGTGGCCGAGAACGCCCGCTCGCTTGGCCTGCATGCGCAAGTGCTCGATCCAAAGGCAGCCGCGGCGCTCGAGCCTTCCATGCGCATGGACATCGCCGGTGCGGTGCACTACACCGACGATTGCAACGTCGATCCGGCGCGCCTGATGGCATCGCTCGAGCGCCGGTGCGCGGCGGCCGGAGTCTCGTTTCACTGGCAGAGCGAGCTTCGCGGCTGGCATCTGAATGGCGCTCGCATCCGGGCCGCCCGCCTCGCATCCGGCGAGGGACTCCTGGCGGACGACTTCATCCTGTGCGCCGGCTCCTGGACGCCGGCGCTCGCGCGCGAGCTCGGGCTGCGCCTGCCGATGCAGGCCGGCAAGGGCTACAGCGTGACGCTGCCCAGGCCGCGGTTCGTGCCGCGCGGCTGCGCGCTCCTGACGGAGGCACGCGTCGCGGTGAGCCCGATGAACGGCACCCTGCGCTTCGGCGGCACGATGGAGCTCGCCGGCATGGACGAGAGCATCAACCCGATCCGCGTGCGCGGCATCATTGACGCCGTGCAGCGCTATTACCCGGAGTTCGGACCGCAGGACTTCGAAGGCATCAAGCCCTGGCGCGGGCTGCGGCCTTGCACGCCCGACGGCGTGCCCTACGTGGGCCGCACGCGAGCCAAGGAGAACCTGGTGGTCGCCGCGGGCCACGCCATGCTCGGCATCACACTCGGCCCGATCACCGGCCGCATCGCCGCGGACCTGCTGCAAGGCATAGAGCCCAAGTACGATCTGGGCGCGCTATCGCCCGACCGCTATCACTGAGACGAGGACTGGCATGGAATGGCAAGGCGTCATCTCGGCGATCACCACGCCGTTCAAACCGGACTATTCGGTCGACCACGCCTTCCTCGCCGATCACGCGGCGTGGCAGCTCGATAACGGCGTCGACGGCATCGTCGCGCTCGGCTCCCTCGGCGAGGCGGCGACGCTGAGCTTCGATGAGAAGGTCGCGATCCTGAAGACGCTCGCCAAGGTGATGAAAGGCAAGCCCCTCGTCGCGGGCATCGCGTCGCTCAGCACCGCCGAGGCGGTGGCACTCGCCAGGGCCGCGCAGGACGCGGGCTGTGCCGGGCTGATGGTGCTGCCGCCGTACGTGTACAGCACCGATTGGCGCGAAATGAAGGCGCACGTCTCCACGGTCATCGGCGCGACCAAGCTCAGCTGCATGCTCTACAACAATCCGCCCGCGTACAAGACCGATTTCCTCGCGCCGCAAATCGCCGAGCTCGCTGCCGAGCATAAGAACCTGCAGGCGGTGAAGGAGTCGAGCGGCGACGCGCGGCGCGTCACCGCGATCAAGGCGCTGTGCGGCGAGCGCCTGGCGGTGTTTGCCGGGCTCGACGACATGGTGCTCGAGGGCGTGCGCGCCGGCGCCGTCGGCTGGATCGCCGGTCTGGTCAACGCCATGCCGCGCGAGACTATGGCGCTCTTCAACCAGAAGTCCGATGCGCTCTACCGCTGGTTCCTGCCGCTCCTGCGCATGCATGTGCTGCCAAAGTTCGTGCAGTACATCAAGCTCGTGCAGCAGGAAGTGGGCAAGGGGCACGAGCGCGTGCGCCCGCCGCGCCTGGTGCTCGCCGGCGCCGAGCGCGAGGCTGCGCTCGAGACCATTCGCGCCGCGCTGCGCGAGCGTCCTAAAGGCTGAGCAAGGAGACAACGTGTCGCCCGACTGAGACCGGACCCGACGCCAATTCTGCTATGACACCTCGTGAACTGATCGCGGCCGGCCCCGAATTGCACGGCCCCCACGCCGAGGCTTGGTTCGATCGCCTCGAACGCGACGAGCAACAACTCGAAGCACTGCTCACCGGCGAGAGCGCGCTCGAGATCGCCGCTGCCGTTTGGCCGTTCTGGATGAACCGCGCGCGAATTCCGCGCGGGCGCCAATGGCTCGAGAGCCTGCTGCGAGCGCACGGCGAACGGACCGCCACGCGCGCGCATGCATTGCATGGCGCGGGGACACTCGCATTCGTCCAAGGCGACCGCGCTGGCGCGGAGCCGCGCTTCGTCGAAAGCCTCGCGATTGCCGAAGCACTGGGCGACCATGAGGCGGTAGCCAACGCACTGATCGGGCTTGCGCGCTGTTCGCTGCTCGCGGGCGATATCGTGCAAATGCGCGCGCGCAGCGAACAAAGTCTCAGCGTCGCCCGACGTGCCGGCAAGCGGCGCGCCGAAGCGCAGGCGTTGCACCACATTGTGGAGGCGCGCCGCCGACAGGGGGAGTTGGAAAGCGTGATTCCGCTCTACGAAGAAAGCATCAAGCTGCAGCGAGAACTGGGGAGCGAGGCGGGCGTCGCGCTTGAGCTACATAACCTCGGCAACGTACAGCGCAAGCTCGGGAACCTCGACGCCGCCGAGCAGCTGCTGCAGAAAAGCCTCGCCGCCTATATGCGCCTGCGCAGGATCCGCAACCTCGGTTACTGCTTCCTCGGTCTTGGGAACGTCGCAGCAGCGCGCAATGAACACGAACGCGCCGGGCGACTGATCGCCATTGCCGATCGGCAATTCCAGTCCGCCGGCACCGTGCTCGATCCGGACTACCATCTAGATCGCGAACTGAGCATCCAGGCGGTTCGCAGTGTGCTCGGCGACGCGTACGAGACTGCGATACGGGAGGTGCAGGCCCTTTCGCTCGACGACGCAGTTGCTTATGCGCAGCGGCTGCGTTAGGTAAACACGCTCTTGAGCGAAGGCATCACTTCGCGCGAGAAAAGCTCGAGCGAGCGCATGGCGTGCTCGGGCGCGAGATCGCCGAAGGAAAAGATGCAGAGCAGGTAGTTCGCCGTAGTCTGCTCGAGCATCGCCTGGATCTTTTCCAGCGCAATGCCCGGCGTGCCGGTGACGAGCGGCTGCACCGTGTCGGGCGCGTAGGGATCGGTCTTGTGGTGCTCGGGCCGGCCGACCTTGTGCATGAGGTGGTGGATGCGGCTCGCCCACCGATGGTGCGCCTGCTCGCCGAGGCGCTTGGCTTCTGCCTCGTTTTCGGCGATTACCATGTGCTGGGTCCTCGCGAGGAAAGGCTGCGCGACGTGCGCGTTGTGGCGGCCGGGATCGTTCTTGTGTTTCTCCCAGACTTCACGGTATTGGGCGAAGAGCGAGCGGCACTCGGCGAGCGTGGCGAGGAGCGCGGTGCTGTAGCCCTGGCGCGCGGTGAACTCGATCGATTCGCGGTTCGACGTCGGGAACCAGAGCGGCGGATAGGGCTTCTGGTAAGGCTTCAGATGCAGCTCGGCGTCGTCGTAGTGGTAGTACTTGCCGTGGTAGGTGAGCGACTCGCTTTTGCACGCGGCGAAGAAGATGTCGAGCGTCTCGCGGTATTTGTCCCGCGACTCCTCGATGTTCGCGAGGCCGAAGATCTTCGACTCGATCGGCGATACGCCGCGCCCCACGCCCATCTCGAGCCGCCCGCGCGAGAGCTGGTCGAGCATGCACACCTCGTTGTAGAGGCGGTACGGGTTGTACCAGGGCAGGCAAAACGTCAGCGCGCCCAGGCGCAGCCGCGTGGTGCGCTGGCTCATCGCCGAGAGGATCACGCTCGGCTGCGCGTTGATCGAGAGCGGCGTGCCCTGGTGCTCGGCGATGAAGTACGCGTGCAAGCCGGCCTTGTCCGCCGCCTGCGCCAGCTCGAGCTTGTGCGCATAAAGCTCCGCCGCCGTGCGCTTCGCCGGTGCCTCGATCCAGTCGAAGATGCCGCATCGTAGCGTTTCGTTCATTGCCAGACCTTTCGCGCCACCTCGACTACGCGCTCGAGCTTGCGCTTCTGGTCATCCTCGGTGATCAGGTTGCCGACCACGTCTGAGCCGAAGCCGCATTGCGGGCTGATGGCGAGCCGCTCGAGCGGCACATGTTTGGCCGCCTCGTCGATCCGGCGCAGGAGCGCGTCCGCGGTCTCGAGCTCGGGCACCTTGGTGCTCACGAGGCCGAGCACCACCACCTTGTCCTTCGGTACGTAGCGCAGTGGAGTGAAGCTCCCGGCGCGCGGGCTGTCGTACTCGAGCAGGAACCGCTGATACGGCAGCTCGTTGAAAAGGCGCTCGGCGATCGCATCGTAGGTGCCTTCGCGGTGCCACTGGCTCCGCTGGTTGCCGCGGCAAAGATGGATGCCGAAGGTCACGCCGGGGAAGCCGCGCACCAGCTCCGCGTTCGCTCGCAGCGAGCGCGAGAAGTTCTCCATCGGATCCTCGCCGCGCTTGCGCATCGCCGCGAGCGACGGCTCGTCGACGTAGGCGGTGTAGCCGGGCTCGTCGATATGCACATAGCGGCAGCCTGCTGCGACCAGCTCGCCGATCATGCGGCGCTGGATGGCGACGACATCGGCGAGGAACGCATCCACCGTCGGATAGACCGACTTGGAGCCGGCATGGTCGTAGCGCTGCTGGATGCGATCGGGCCCGATCAGCGATACCTTCACCGGCTTCTTGGCGAGCGGCGCCACTCGCCGATACTCGTCGAGCGGCACGTTGCGCTCGAGCTGCAGCCGCGTTACCACCGGTCGCCGGTGCACTACCGGCGTGCCGGGCGCGGCGAGATCGGGAATGTCCCAGCGCGCGAGCGGCGTGCTGCCCGCGCGGCGCTCCTGGCTGCCGACCGTTTCCGTGCCGGCGTCATAGCCGGTCACCGCGAGGCCGAAGCTGTCCTGGAAGTTGAGCCGGCTGATCTCGCCGTCAGTGACGACGTCCAGGCCGATCGACTCCTGCAGCGCGAGCTGGCGCTTGATGCAGTCGACCTCGATGCGCGCGAAGTCGGCCGCGGCCATCTTGCCGGTTTCAAAAGCGAGGCGCGCTTCTTTCCACGCCGCCGGGCGCAGCAGGCTGCCGACGACGTCGGTGCGGATGCGGTCGAGCGTATTCATCAGTCCTGCCGTACGCCGGCCGCTTTCACGGCGTGCGCATAGCGCTCCATGTCGGCCTTCATGAAGCGCAGGTAGTCCTCCGTGCCGTTCTCGCGCAGCTCCATGCCGAGATTGCTCATGCGCTCGGCGATATCGGGCTCGCGCACGATCTTCGCGACCGCGCGCTGCAGCCGCGTCACGATCTCGCGCGGCATGCCGGCCGGCGCCTGCAGGCCGATGACGGTGGCGATGTCGAAGTCCGGATAGCCCTGCTCGATCGCGGTCGGCACATCCGGCAGGCTCGGCGAGCGCCGCGCCGTGCTGATGGCGTAGACCTTGAGCTTGCCGGACTTGATGTGCGGCGCGACGTTCGGGATGCCGGACCAGCCGACCTGCACCTCGCCGCCGAGCAGCCCGGCGACGAGCGCGCTGCCGCCCTTGTAGGGCACGTGCAAGAGATCGATGCCGGCGCGCGAAGCGAACACCGCCATCGTCAGGTGATGCACCGACCCGCTGCCGGCTGAACCGTAGCTGAGCTGCCCGGGCTTGCTCTTCGCGAGCGCCACGAATTCCTCGAGCGTGTTGGCGGGCAGCGCTGCATTCGCCACCAGCACCGTCGGCACGGCGGCGAGCGCGGTGATCAGCGTGAAGTCGCGCAGCGGGTTGTAGGTCAGCTTGGAATTGAGTGCCGGGTTGATCGCCATCGCGCCCGAGTCGCCGAGCATCAGCACGTGCCCATCGGCCGGCGCGCGCGCCACCAGCTCGGCCGCCACCACGCCGCCGGCGCCTGGAATGTTTTCCACGATGAACGGCTTGCCGAAGGTCTCGGCGAGCTTCGCCGCCATGAGACGCGCCAGCACGTCCGGGTTTCCGCCTGGCGCTGCGGCAGCGATGAGCCGCACGCTCTTCGCCGGCCAGGTGTCCTGCGCCTGGGCCGTGCCGAGCGCAGCGGTGAGCAGAAACGTCAGCAACAGCCGCATGGTCATCCTCGTTTGTCGACGAAGCGCGGCGCCTTGACGTTCGCTTCGAACTCACGCGCCAGCGTGCCGCGCGCGAGGAGCGTGACCTCCGGCGCCACCTCGAATGCCTGGCGGATCATCGCCGCGATCTGGCCGGCGCCGCCAGTCCTCGTTTCGACATGGAGGTGCAGGACATCGTTGCCGCCCGCGTTATAGACCTCGGCGCGGAAGTCGACCACATCGGCATCGCGGAACATCGTGTCTTCCAGATCCGAGTGGTTGATGTTGACGCCGCGCACCTTGAAGAAGCCGACCGTGCGGCGCGCATGGCGCATGATCGGCAGCGCTGACCACGGGTCGTTGCCGCCGGTCGCCGGCACGAGCGACACGAGGTCGCCCGAGCTCCAGCGCAGGAATGGCGTCATGGTGTTCGACCACAGCGGCGTGACGACGAGCGAGCCGACCTCGCCGGGCGCCACCGGCTCCCCGCGCTCGTCCAGCACCTCCAGGTACCAGAGATCGGTAAACGCGCGCATGCCGTCGTGCGCGATGGTCTCGCCCGCGATGAGCGCCGCCTCGGTCATGCCGAAATGGTCGAACACTTGGGCGCCCCAGGCACGTTCGAGCTTCTGGCGCTTCACCGGCGAGAGCGGCTCGGCGGCGACCAGCAGCTTCTTCACCGTCGAGCGCGCGAGATCGTAGCCTTTGACCTCCGCCAGGTTGGCGAGGTGCAGGCCGTAGCTCGCCATGCCGATCCAGATGGTGGGCTTGAGCTGCTCGATCAGCTCGAGCTGCGTCTCGGAGGGTGTGTTGGTGCCGGCGCCGCACCACACCGTGCCGATGCCGAGGTTGATCGCGGCGCGGGCATAGAGGTGAGCGACCGGGTGCACGCCGAGCGGGAAGGAGATGTGCGCGCAGTCGTCGGCGGTAGCGCCGATCAGCGCCCAGGCGCGCTCGAACACCAGGAGGTTGTGCGCCATGTCCTCGGCCGAGCGCGGGTAGAAAAGCGGCCGGCCGGTAGCGCCGCCTGAGCGCCAGTACTCGACGACCTTGGTGCGCGGCGCGATGCAGAACTCGTCGTGGAAGCGCGCCGCCGGAATCTCGCGCAGCGCCTCCTTCGTCAGCACCGGGATGCGCCGCCAGATGTCGGCCTCGTGCACCCGTTCGAGATCGACGGCCGGCATGCGCCGCCGCCAGAACTGCGACTGCAGCGCGCGCTCTACCGCGATGCGCTTGCGCTCGCGATGGATGCGCTCAATCTCGGCTTGCGATTTGGGCCAGCGAAAATCCACGGGTTCCTGATCAGTGGGGTGATGCAAGGTTAAATCCGGTTCACATTTTTGCGCTAATGTAGCGGCCCAATGGCATTAGGCGCGACTGGAAAGCATTTCAATCAGCGTGACTTGCGAGACCTGCCGGCTTACGGCATCGGGGAAGCCGCGGCCTATTTGCGTGTGCCGGCATCTACTCTGCGAGCTTGGCTCCTGGGGCAGCCCTACGAACATGGTGGACAGGAGAAGTTCTTCAGGCCGGTAATCGAAATTGCGGACCGCAAGGGTAGGCAGCTGTCCTTCATCAACATGGTTGAAGCTTTCGTCCTAGCCGGCATCCGTCGCCAACATGACATTCCATTGCCTAAAGTTCGTAAGGCGGTCGACTATCTACGCCGCACGTTCGGCAGCAAGCGGCCGCTTGCAGATGAACGATTCGAAACGGACGGCGTCGACCTGTTCGTAGAGAAGATGGGCGCCATCATAGGCGCGACGCAGGAAGGACAGATCCAGTTGCGTGACTTGATACGCGATCGACTGCAACGCGTGCGCCGCGATCCCACCGGCATGCCAGAGAAGATTGTCTTGTTTCCCGCCCCTTCGGCCAACGGCGGCCTCGGTGACGTAGTCATTGACGCCCGTCTCTCGTTTGGTCGGCCAGTTCTGGATCAACTGGGCGTACGTACCTCCATACTGGCGGAGCGCTTTGATGCGGGCGACGATATCGAGGTCCTAGCACGCGACTATTCGGTTCCGCCGGAGGCCGTCCAGAATGCCATCCGGTGCGAGCGCCGCGCGGCGTGACGCGGCGCGGCTTGCATCCTTAACTTTCTTTCTCGACCACCAAATCGGTCGCTTTCAAGTAGCAGAGGCGCTGCGCTCGGCCGGCGCGAACGTCGAGGTGCATTTGGATCATTTCCGTGGCGATACGCCGGATGTGCAATGGATCCCCGAGGTTGCAACTCGCGAGTGGGTCCTTATCACGAAGGATCAAAACATTCGCCGCAATCCACTGGAACGCGTGGCTTACGAGACGGCCAGGCTCAGAGGATTCGTCTTGACAGGCAAGGAGATGAATGCGAAGGATATGAGCGATCTGCTCGTTGCATGCTTGCCAGGCATGGTTCGCCGCACCGCTGGGCGCCAGGGACCTCTGCTTTTCACAATCTCGCGCTACGGAGTCTTCCAAGAGCTAATCTGAACCGGCTATAAGAGTTTCTCGAGCAGCAGTAACAGCCCGCCCAGGACGGCGGCATTGCCGAGCAGTGTAAGCCGGGAGAAATTGCGCTGGACCGGATCGCTCTTCTGCCAGAAGCGGTGAAAGATGCCGGTCGCCGCAACCGTGAAGAGGATCAGGCAGGCGACGCCGAGCGCCGGATGCCAACGGAGCTCGATCATGGCGCAGCCGGCGAACTGCAGGAGGATGCCGACCCAGAAAAGGGGCACCGGATACGGCGTGCCGAAGTCGCGCATGCGCTCGATGTGGTTCGCGATGCGCGCCTTGGTCAGATTCGAGAGCCCGGTGACGAGAAAGAACAGCACGATGAGCTGCTCCCCTACGGTGCCGAGCCAGCCGCTCATCAGACGCCGAGATAGCGGTGCCAGAGCGCCCGGTCGGCATCGAGCTGGGCGGACGTTCCCTGCCACGCCACCCGGCCGCGCTCGATGATGGTGTGCCGGTCCGCGAGCCGCACCAGTCGCTCGATGTATTTGTCGATGACGAGGATCGTCTGCCCCGCGGCGCGCAGTCGCGCGAGGCACTTCCAGATTTCCTCGCGCACCAGCGGCGCGAGGCCCTCGGTGGCCTCGTCGAGGATCAGCAAATGCGGATTGGTGACCAGCGCCCGGCCGATGGCGAGCATCTGCTGCTCGCCGCCGGAGAGCTGGTTCCCCATGTTGTCAGCACGCTCGGCGAGGCGCGGAAAGAGCTCGAGCACCTTGGCCGGCGTCCACGGGTCCGCACGCCCTGCGCGATTTTCGGCGAAGGCGACGAGGTGCTCGCGCACCGTCAGATTGGGAAAGATCTGCCGGCCCTCCGGCACGAGCGCGATGCCGTGGCGTGCGATGCGATCGGGCGCTTCGCGCTCGATGCGCCGGCCGCGGAAGCTGATCGAGCCCTGCTGTGCGCGGGTCAGGCCCATGATGGAACGCACGGTAGTGGTCTTGCCCATGCCGTTGCGGCCGAGGAGCGTCACCATCTGCCCGGCGTCGACCGCGAGATCGATGCCGAAGAGCACCTGGCTTGCGCCATAGGCCGTCTCGAGCCTTTGCACTTCAAGCAGCAAGCTCTTCTCCGAGATAGGCTTGGCGCACCGCCGGGTCATTGCGGATCGCCGCCGGCACACCGCTCGCCACGACGCGGCCGTTGACCAGCACGCTGATGCGATCTGCGAGCCGGAACACGGCGTCCATGTCGTGCTCGACAAGGAGCACGGTGACGCGGCTGCGTATGCGCTGGATGAGCGCGAGCATCGCGCGCGATTCCGCCGGTCCCATTCCGGCCATCGGCTCGTCGAGCAGCACGAGCTGCGGTCGCGTGGCGAGCGCAAGGCCGACTTCGAGCGCGCGTTGCTCGCCGTGCGCCAGCGTCGCCGCCACCGCGTTTTCCCGCTCGGCGAGTCCAATGTCTGCCGCGATGACGCGTGCTTCGTCGAAGAGCGTGCGCTCGGCCGTTACCGGCCGCCAGAAACGGAAGCTCGAGCCGCTGCGCGCCTGCACGGCGAATGCGAGATTCTCGAGCACGCTATAGCGGCGAAAAATGCTGGTGATCTGATAGCTGCGCGCCAGACCCGCGGCGACGCGCGCGTGCGCTGGCAGGTGCGTGATGTCGGTGCCGTTGAAAATGATGCGGCCGATCTCCGTCGGCAGCACGCCCGAGATCTGCCCGATGAGCGTGGTCTTGCCGGCGCCATTCGGGCCGATAAGGCCGTGCACTTCGCCGCGTACCACATCGAGCGTGACGTCGTCCGTCGCCACCACGCCGCCATAGCGCTTGGAGACCGCGCGGAGCTCAAGCATCGCCTCATTTCTCCTTTGTGCGCGCAAAGAGTCCCGCCAGCCCCTCGGGCGCGAGCATCACGATGGCGAGCAGCACAATGCCCACGGCCAGCGCACCGTGATCCTGATAGTTCGGCGCGAGCGCCGCGAGCCAGCCGATGCGATAGTCCGCGATCAGGTGCTCGAGGCCAAGCAGCACGGCGGCGCCGATCATGCCGCCCCACAGCGTGCCGACGCCGCCGAGGATCACCATGATCATCAGCGTGCCCGACTGGATCCAGTGCAGGAGGCTCGGGCTCACGTAGCTCGACTGGTTGGCGATCAGCGCGCCGGCGAGGCCGCCCACCGCGCCGGCGATGACGAAGCACGTGAGCTTATAGCGGTAGACTGGAAAGCCGATCGCCTCGGCGCGCGCCTCGTTCTCACGGATTGCGGCGATCACGCGGCCGAAGCGCGAGTGCACCAGCCGGTGCAGGCCGTAGAGCACGGCGGCGAGGATGGCGAGCACCGAGTAATACCAGACGAGATCGTTGCCCAGTGTGCCGAATCCGAGTGTCGAGCGTCCCGGCATCGAAAGCCCGTCGTCGCCGCCATACGCTTTCAGCGAAACGAAGATGTAGTAAATCATCTGTGCAAAGGCGAGTGTGATCATGATGAAGTACACGCCCCGCGTGCGAAGGGACAGCGCGCCGATGATGAACGCCGCGAGTCCCGCAACGGCGACCGCGGCCGGCCACGCGATCCACACGCTCCTCACGCCTTCTACCGCCATGATGCCGACGACAAAGGCGCCCGCGCCGAAGAAGGCCGCGTGCCCGAAGCTCACCATGCCGCCATAGCCCAGAACCAGATTCAGGCTGGTCGCGGCGATGGCGTAGATCAGGATCCGGCTCGCCAGGCTCACGTAGAACATCGTGTCCATCGCCTGCATGGCGAGCGGGAAGATCGCCAGCACAATGAAGACGGCGATGGCGCGGATCATCCGCGCGCGGGGAAGAGTCCCTGCGGCCGGAAATAGAGCACCACGGCCATCAGCAGGTAGATGAGGATCGAGGCGACCGCCGGCCCGGCGGCGCTCGCGAATTGCGGCGGCAGGAAGGTGCTGAAGAAAAGCGGCAGGAACGCGCGGCCACTCGTATCGACGACGCCCACCAGCAGCGCGCCGACGAACGCGCCGCGCACCGAGCCGATGCCGCCGATGACGATGACGACGAAGGCGAGGATCAGGATGTTCTCGCCCATGCCGACCTGCACGGCGAAGATCGGCCCGAGCATCGCGCCGGCCAGCGCGCAGAGCGCCGCGCCGAGCGCAAACACGACGGTGAAGAGCCGGCGGATGTTCACCCCCATTGCGATCGCCATCTCGCGATTGGAAGCACCCGCTCGCACGAGCATTCCCACGCGGGTTTTCGCCACCAGCAAATAGAGGAGCAGCGCAACCACGCCGCCGACGGCGATGATGGCCAGGCGATAGGACGCGTAGGGCATGCCGCCCGGCAGCGTGATGGGACCGGAAAGCTCCGGCGGCGCATTGAGCAGCACGGGCTGCGAGCCCCAGACGATCCGCACCAGCTCGTTCGCGATGAGGATCACGGCGAAGGTCGCCAGCACCTGGGTCAGGTGATCGCGCCCGTACAGGCGGCGCAGGAGCGACATCTCGAGCAGCGCACCGACGATCGCCGTGGCGATGAGCGCCAGCGGCAGTCCAAGCCAGAACGAGCCGGTCGCCTGCGCAAAGCTCGCCATGAAGTACGCGCCGATCATGTAGAGCGAGCCGTGCGCGAGATTGATCATGTCCATGATGCCGAACACGAGCGTGAGCCCCGCGGCGAGCAGGAAAAGCATCAGCCCGAACTGCAGGCCGTTCAGCGACTGCTCGAGGAGGAGGGTCGCGGGCATCGGCGGAATTCGGGGTCAGGCACCGATTATTTTCCTAATCGGTGCCTGACCCCGATTTCCGGTTCCGGTCACTTCATGTTGCAGTCTTTAAGCCAGTAGTCCTGGTGTTGCTTGAGGATGGTGCTCACCTTGTGGTTGACGATGCGCCCGTTCTTGTCCTTCACCAGCTCGCGCACGTAGTAGTCCTGGATCGGCGTGCCGTTCGCCGCTTCCTTGAAGTGCCCGCGCGGGGTGTTGGCGCGCTCGGGCGCCTTCATCAACGCCGCGTGAAAGGCCTTCTCGTCCTCGACCTTGCCCTTCGCGTCGCGCACCGCCTGGTCGATGATCAGCGCGGCGGTGTAGCCCTGCTCGGCGAAGAGCGACGGGATGCGCTTGTACTCCTTCTCGAACTCGGCGACGAACTTGCGATTGGCGTCGTTATCGAGGTCGTACGCCCAGTGCGACGTGTCGAACAGCCCGACCATCGGGTCGCCGACCGCGCGCACGATGTCCTGGTCGGCAGCGAAGCCCGGCACGATGAGCTGCACCTCCTTGGCGAGCCCGGCGGCGTTGAACTGCTTGATGAAGTTGATGCCCATGCCGCCCGGCAGGAAGGCATACACCGTTTGCGGCTTCGCCGCGCGCAGCTGCGCGAGCTCGCTCGAATAGTCGAGCTGGTTCAATTTGGGATAGACCTCGGCGACGATGTTGCCCTTGTACATGCGCTTGAACCCGGTGAGCGCGTCCTTGCCGGCCGGATAGTTCGGCGCGATCAGATAGGCGTTCTTGTAGCCCTT
>Ga0070741_10008611_pt1 | contig 20327 bp, 15 predicted proteins | sample Coa_R1_4_FD_66440 | JGI IMG/M metagenome (GOLD analysis project Ga0070741, IMG submission 66440) | Surface soil microbial communities from Centralia Pennsylvania, which are recovering from an underground coalmine fire - Coalmine... | ecosystem: Environmental > Terrestrial > Soil > Unclassified ...
GCCAAATTACTCGCATCTAGGGCACTCGCGGCATGCCTTTGCGCGCAAGTTCCAAGGCTCCCTTTACCGGTTCGATTACCGTGGAAAGCAGTCGAGTGCCCGGATATTCCGATCGAACACTATTGTAGAAAACCTGGCGCACTAACGCGGAGTGACGAAACACACCACCGGACATGGCCAATGGGATGATCTGGGCATTCTCGAATAAGCGCCGGATCACAATCTTCGCGATATTGGCCAACTCGGCGCCAGCTTGCGCCAACACCGAGCGTGCGATGCCGTCTCCCGCGTCGGCGGCACCAAGTATCGTCGGAACAAGCGCGGAAAAGTCTGGCGGGGGCGTGGCGTTCGCGGTTCGAACCAGCTCTTCAATGGAAGAAGTTTTCCAGGCACTCAGGATGTCGCGCAGCAGCCTTGTATCTTCCTGTTCATCTTGGGCGCGCATCATAGCCGCAACCGCGGCCCGTCCGATCCAATGCCCCGAGCCTTCATCCGAAATGCTGAAGCCCCAGCCTCCGGCACGAGCGTTTTGCCCCGACACACTGCGACCATAGGCGATTGATCCCGTGCCGGCGATCACGACAGTGCCTACTCCATCCGCGAAGGCTGCGTACAGAGCGGTGACTGAATCGCCTGCGACCACCACCTCGCCGGAAACAATCTCGCCCAGAATACCCCGCACGATGTCGCTTATCTGTGATCTCCCCGCACCTGCGACTCCTATGCAAGTACGCGTCACCGAGCGCACATCTATTCCGGAGGCTGCGCAAGCCTGGCGTACGGCGTGCGTCAATGATGTACGGGCTTGTTGTTCCCCGACACGAACGATGTTGCTCCCGCCCGCTTCTGCGCTCGCCAAGGTCGACGTCTCATCGCCGACGACGCAGATAGTCTTCGTACCGCCACCGTCAATCCCTAAAAAGACGCTCACGACGGTAGTTCTAACACAGGAACATAGCTCCCAGATTGCTACACTGGTACACGCGAAAAAGACGCTCCCGCTTGGAACGCCTTCGTGTTGTTATGTGAAGCATTCCGTCCGGAACTCAGTGGGCGCGGGCGAGAAATCCGTGTGAGGGAAACGCCATGCGAGGCGAGGTTACGATTTTCGATTTGCCGGACCACGGCGATCTCCGCGGTCACAGTTTCACTCTTCCCGAACAAGTGCTGGAATTTGTCGGCGGAGTGCTCGACGTGCACGTCGCGTCCATGCTCGCCGGTGCTGTCCGCGGCAATCACTACCACCTGCGCCGCCGGGAAGCGATTGTGCTGGCGCACGAGGGAGACTGCTCAGTGCATTGGCAGAACGACGAAAACTCTGAAATACGCCATCGTCCGTTGCAGGGTGGCGGTTGCCAGGTTGTCCTGGTTCCACCAGGCGCCTCGCATGCTGTCCGGAACGATTCTGACCATACTTTGTGGCTTGTCGCTTATTCCTCACAGCCCTACGATCCGGTCGAGACCATAGCCAGAAAGATAATCTGACACCCGCATGGCGCTTGACCATATCGATCTCGCAATAATTGCGGTCTATCTGGTCGGCATCACTCTTTTTGGCCTGCACTTTCGCCAGCGCCAGCGCTCCCTGCGGGACTACTTTCTGGCTGACCGGAACATTCCCTGGTGGGCGATCGCTCTGTCAATTGTAGCCGCGGAAACCAGCACACTGACCATTATCAGCATTCCCGGTCTCGCCTATGACACGAACCTAACCTTCCTGCAGGTAGTGATGGGCTACGTCGTGGGCCGCGTGATCATCAGTTTTCTTCTGTTGCCGCACTACTTTCGCGGAGACCTTTACACCGCTTATCAGCTCATTGAGCGTCGCTTTGGCCCTCGACTCCGCTCGCTGACCGCCGGATTGTTTCTCCTCACCCGGGCCGCAGCAGAGGGGGTACGCGTGTATGCCGTCTCCATTGTGGTTGGTATCGCGATGGGCACCGGCGAAATTGCCTCGATCGCGATCATCACGGTGCTCACACTTATCTACACCTTAGAAGGTGGGCTCGCGGCAGTCATTTGGACCGATGTGGTGCAGACCGTAATTTATGTCGGGGGGACGTTGGTCGGCCTGTTCACGATCTTGCACCTGGTTCCGGGTGGATGGATGGCTGTGCACTCGCTTGCTTCGCAGGCAGGAAAGTTGCAGGTATTCAACTTCGCTCCCAACTTCTGGCTGCCGTACACGTTCTGGTCCGGGGTCATAGGCGGCGCCTTTCTCACCACCGCTAGTCATGGCACGGATCAGCTCATCGTGCAGCGCTTGCTGGCAGCAAGGGATGAAAAACAGTCCGTTACCGCGTTGCTTTCGAGCGGGGTAGCCATTCTGTTCCAGTTCGCTTTGTTTTTGATCCTTGGCGTGATGCTTTGGGCGTACTACGCAGTTCCTTCCGGCCAATTTGGCAGCGCCGATCGTATCTATCCCACCTTCATCGTCAGCCGCATGCCGCACGGCATTTCCGGGCTCCTGATTGCGGCGATACTCGCTGCAGCGATGTCGAACCTGAGTGCGGCTCTCAATTCGTTATCTTCAAGTTCCGTGATTGATTTCTATCTGCAACACAAACCGCAAACCAGCGAGCGGGTGCGAATGCGGCTTTCCCGTGTAGCGACCGTATTCTGGGCGGCAGTCCTCTTCGGACTGGCAATTCTCTCGCTGCACAAAGTGAGCCGGGTGATTGAGGTTGGACTGCAGATTGCGTCCGTTGCCCAGGGACCCATGCTGGGCGTATTCCTGCTTGGAGTGCTCACGCGAAAGGCCAGCGAAAAAGGTGCCACGCTGGGAATGTTCTGCGGATTCATCACCAATCTTTATCTGTGGCTTGCAACCCACGTCCCCTGGACGTGGTACGTGATGCTTGGATCCCTGATCACCTTCGGCGTGGGATATTCGGCGTCCTTAGTGCTCTCTGCCGACCAGGCGCCAAGAAAGGCGGCTGAGCTGTAACGCCCTACGCTTAGCCCCCTGGAGGCTGCTCTGAGACTCGCTTGCCGTGTCATCGAACAGCGCCAACATCACCCTGTATACTTTCCCAACCTCATGGGGTCTTCTCATCGGCTAGCGACCGCAACCCGACCAGAACTGGCCCGCGATCTGCGCGTCAGTCACGCGATAGCGGTAGTGGTCGGTACCATCATCGGCAGCGGAATCTTCCTCGTCCCGACAGAGATGATGCAGGCCGTGGGTTCTGCCAAGTTGGTCTACCTGGCGTGGATCGTCGGTGGGCTGCTTTCTTTTTTCGGGGCGCTTACCTACGCGGAGCTCGGCGCGATGAAGCCCCAGGCCGGAGGCGAATACGTGTACGTACGCGACGCGTACGGGCCACTCGCCGGATTTCTCTATGCCTGGACCTGGTTCATCATCGCCAAACCGGCATCTATCGCGACCGTCACAACCGGACTCGTCCGCGTTCTCGGAACTTTCCCCAGCCTGTCCTTCTTTTCGAAAAACATTGCCAGCGCTCTCCTGCCGGTCAGCTATGGACAGTTAGTCGCGATTGCCGCCACCATTTTGATTTCTTGGTTGAATTACGTTGGGATCAAAAAAGCCGGCGAGTTTCAACTGATCTTCACCATCCTGAAAGTCGGCATCATTCTGAGTATCGCGGGGATTGGCTTCAGTTATACGGCCGGCAGCTGGAGCCACTTTGCGGGCATCTACGCAGGAGCTCAAGGCGGCATGGCGGGATTCTTTGCCGCACTGGTCGCCGCGCTCTGGGCCTACGACGGTTGGAACGATCTCAATATGGTCGCGGGAGAGATTCGCGATCCTGAGCGCAGCATTCCCATTGCACTGATCCTGGGAGTCGCCATCGTGGGCGCGCTTTACATGCTGTTGAATGCGGCGGTTCAATACGTACTACCAGCGGCGGCGATTGCTGCATCGCCTCGCCCGGCATCCGATGCTACCGGCTTGGTGCTGGGAGTGGTGGGGGCGAGCATAGTTTCAGCGGGCATGGCGCTGTCGATGCTCGTCACCCTGAATGGCACAACCATGAGTGGGGCGCGCGTACCTTTTGCCGTAGCGCGCGACGGTTATTTCTTTCGCGCTCTGGCGCAAGTGCACCCGAGATTTCACACACCGTCGATCGCGATTGTCGTCCAGGCTCTTCTCTCAATCGCCCTCTTGCTTCTGGGGGGAAACTTTCGCCAGCTGTTCTCGCTCGCCATTTTCTCCGAGTGGCTTTTCTACATGATCGCCGGCAGCAGCGTGTTCGTCTTTCGTAACCGAGAGCCAAATGCCGCGCGACCATACCGGGTTTGGGGATATCCCTGGATTCCAGGCCTGTTCGTTCTAGCTTCTGCGGTGCTGCTCTACTACACGTTTACCGATAATTTACGGAATTCAGCCCTGGGTGTACTGGTTATCCTCGCCGGAGTACCTCTATTTTGGTATTTTGCCCGCAAACATCCCGGCTCGGACATGCAGTAGCAGTTAAGTACCTCCCACTTTGGGGCTATTTCCCAGTTCTGCCCTTGCTCGTTACCATCGGACATGAGCGCCTGACACGTTCCCCCTCTGCTCATTCTCCCCTAACTTAAAGCTTCCAACCCGCGCTCATTCTCCGAGTTCGGGTTCCCCTTGGAGTCAATGCATGGCTATGCCTAATTTTCAGCTCGGCCTTTTGCCGGAGCGCAAGATGGACTGGCGCACCTTCGCCACCAGCTATGGCCTGGAAGTCCTGCTCGTGCTGCTTCTGATCAATGTCGGGCTGCTGGTGCCGGATCGATTGGAGCTCTCGCGGCAGTACCACATCACCGAATTGATTCCCATGCCTGCCCTGCGCTCCGAGCCTTACAAGCCGCCGCCGCAAATACAGCATCCCAGGCTTTTGCCTCCAGCACCGCTTACCGCGCCCAAGTTGACAGTTCCGCAGGAAGTGCGGGCCCCCCGCACCCAGGAGCCGGTGACGGCGCCCGAGCCGCCCAAGGTTGCGCTTAACAATTTCATGCCCGCTGTCTTGAAAGTGCCGGGAGGCGCGCGGCCCGTACAAATCGTGCACACGGGTGAATTCGGCAGTTCAGCCACGCCCACCGTGAACCTTCCAGTGCAGAAGGTGCAAACCGGAGGCTTCGGAGATCCCAATAGCCTGCCCGGGCAGGGCAAGCCTGGAGCGCACCTGGTCGCAGCCAATACAGGATCATTCGATCTGCCGAGCGGCCCTGGTCAGGGCAATGGCTCTGGTGGAAGTCGCGGAGTCAAGGGCACCATCGCCAGTGCGGGATTTGGAAATGGTATTGCGCAAGCTGGAAACGGCGACGGCCGCAGCAACGGGCGAGGTGTGAGCACGGGTGGATTCGGCGCCCAGGAAGTGGCGCAAGGGGGCATGAAGCCTCAGCCGCAAGTCAGCAGCGGTCCGCCAACTACACCGGTCGAGATCACCTTCAAGCCCAACCCGACATACACGCAAGAAGCGCGCGACCTGAAACTTGAAGGAGAAGTTTTGCTTGAAGTCATGTTCGACGCGGACGGCCGCTTGCACGTAAGCCGGGTAGTTCGTGGCCTGGGTCACGGACTCGACGAAGCCGCTATCGCCGCCGCCAACAAGATGCGTTTCAAACCAGCATTACGGAATGGGCAGCCGGTTGATTCGAGCGCCATTGTTCACGTCGTGTTCCAACTGGCGTACTGAGAGGGACGGGAGAAAGTTATGCGTATAGCAATTTGCATTCTGAGCGGGTCTCTGCTGTTTTCCTCAGCTCTTTCGGCACAGCAGATGACCGAATCGGCAGCTCCGGTTCTGTCGGCACAATCTTCGCCGATGCCGCAGTTAGCCGGATCGCAACCGACAATGCCGACCCTGCAGACCGCGCAGATGGCTGACGTTAAAAAACCAGCAGCCATGGCGCCTTCGGCTAGCATGCCGGTGCCCGCCACCATGGACCAGGTGGTCGACCGCGTGGTCCTGCGCGAGCATGGCCTGATCAAGATGCTCTCGACCCGCACTCCCGTCGTTGAGACCTACTTGCAGAACCTGACCCTTGACCCGCAGCTCGGTCCGGTTCCCAAGGACGACCGCTACTTCCTGGGAAGAATGGACCTGGGCGAAACCATTGATCGCAAAGACTACTTGCAGGACCAGAGCATGGAAAAGCATCTCCTCGGCGGCTTTTCGAAAATGTTCAAGATGACCTATCAGCCGCTGGGCTTTTCGTGGATGATCTTTGCCGACCACCAGGACTTTGATCGCGCGCACTACGATTTCAAATTCGTGCATCGCGAATTTCTCGGCGACATTCGCTGTCTGGTTTTCGATGTCACCCCCAAGAAGGACGCGGGAAGAGGCCGCTTTCTCGGACGCATCTGGGTCGAAGATCAGGACTTCAATATCGTCCGCCTGAATGGCACCTACGCACCGCGCCCGCGGAATTCGTTCTTCTTCCACATGGACAGCTGGCGCCTCAACCTGGTGCCTGGATATTGGGTCCCCGCATACATTTACAGCGAAGAAGGGGACTTCAGCGCTGGTGCTAAGAACCGCTTCGCGTTCAAGGCGCAGAGCCGGATATGGGGCTACAACCTGAAGAAGCAAGGCAAGGACGACGAACTCACGCAAATTCGTGTGGATGAAGTCAAAGACGAGAGCCCTACGGCCCAGGATGCTTCTCCGCTGCAAGCTCTGCGGCAGTGGCAGCAACAGGCGGAGGACAACGTGGTCGAACGCCTCCAGGATGCGGGCTTGCTGGCTCCGGAAGGTGAAGTCGACAAGGTCCTGCAGACCGTGGTCAATAATTTGCAGGTCACCAATAACATCGAATTGCCGCGACCCCTGCGCACGCGCGTGCTGCTCACATCGCCTCTGGAAACCTTCAGCGTGGGCAATACGATCGTGATCAGCCGCGGCCTTATCGACGTGCTACCCGACGAGTCCAGCCTGGCCATGGTCCTTTCGCATGAACTCGCGCACATTGTGCTGGGACACAATCTGGGCAGCAAATACGCGTTCAACGACCGTATGCTGTTCTCCGACGAATACACGTACGAAAACCTCGGCTTCAAACACATTCCAGAAGAAGAAACTGCGGCGGATAAGAAGGCTATCGACTTGCTGAAGAACTCGCCTTACGCGCAGAAGTTGCCCGCAGCGGGACTCTTCCTGCGAGCGTTGCAGGAACGTGCGCCGGCGCTTGCCGCATTGCTCACTGCTCACCTCGGCAACAATATGGCAGAGTCCGGACAGGTTACGCGGCTGGCTGCGCTGATCCAGTCAGCGCCCGCTCTAGACCCTAACAAGCTCGACCAGATTGCCGCCCTGCCTCTGGGAGGACGGGTGAAGATGAATCCCTGGGACGATCGGGTGGAGTTGATCAAAAGCCAACCGGTCGCCATCACCTCGGCGCGTGACAAGATGCCGTTTGAAGTGACGCCATTTTTCCCGCGCTTGAACCGCATGAGCGATGGCGGGGCGAATGGCAACGGCACCACCACAGCGGCCGTGAACACCACTCCCAACAATTAGAAGATCTTGGACGAGACCGCAGGAAATACAGGCCGGAGCCGGAAGCAATTCCGGTATTCCCGGCCTATGTGCATACGGCACGTCTCATGTCGGGACACAGCATGGCAAGCAATACGTTGCTGCTCGACAAACTACTCCTGACCTATCGCGTCTGCGGCTTATCCGCATGCTCCAGGTAATCGGGATCGTCCTCTTCATCTATGTGCGTGGGTTGCTCCGTCGCAGGCATGATCATGGGAATTTGGCCTGCATTGATGCCCGTACCCACTGTCCTGACCTGCTGAGGGCTCGAGGGGTCGCTGTCCGTCACGTTGATCTGTCCCCAGCGAGGACCCACGGCAGTGGGGGTGAACGACACCGTTATCGTGCAGCTGGCCGACGCTGCCAAACTTGTAGGACAGTTATTCGTCTGCCCGAAATCCGATCCAACCGACGAGATGGACGTAATGTTCAGGGGTTTCGTGTCGGTGTTGATCATCTCGAACGTCTGTGTCGCCGTGGTACCGATCACCTGCGACTGCTGAAAATTTACGCGCCAGTTTGACATTCTGACAGTCGAACCGATGCCTGAGGCAACAATGGTTTGCGGGCTCGTGGGATCACTATCGCTAACGGAAACGACCGCACTGGCTGGACCGAGACTGGTTGGGCTGAATTTCACAGAAATCGTACAGCTCGCTTGCGGGCTGATGATCGAGCCTTCGCATCCGGACGCTGTGAACGCTCCGAGTGGTGACACCTGAATATTGGTGACTTTGATGGAGTAGGCTCTGGAATTGAACAGGCTCACCTTATTACTTAGGGCGGTGTTCAGCAGCTGCCCGCCAAAATGGGTGCTGGAATTGACCAGCGGGCAAGTGTGCGGCTTCAGCACTAACGGTGGTAAGGGCACCTGGTGGAAATCGAAACTGTCGAACATGTCATTCGCAGTGACATCGCGCGTCCCCATGGGTGGAATATGGAATACCTCCTCCATGGTCTTGAGCACGCTGCCAAATTCATACACCACATCGTGAGCCACATATCCCCGCTTGGCCCAGGGCGAAATGATCAGCATGGGAACGCGTGGGCCTAAGCCGTAGAAATCGACCTGCGGAGGCGGCACATGATCGTAGAACCCGCCAAAATCATCCCAGGTAAGAAAGATTGCGGTGCTGTTCCAATCCGGACCTTGCATGATGGCGTTGATCTGCTGCACCGTCCAATTCTCTCCAAAGCATGTGGAATTCGGAGGGTGCTCGTTCGCCAAGCCGGTCACAAGCCAGCTCACCGCCGGCAGATTTCCGGCAAGCGCGTCGGCAATGAATTGAGTATCAGGTACAACTTTAGTGGTCCAGTCGGCCCCGTAGCGAATGTGGTTGACATTGTTGTACACGGAGTACATGTAGCCGCGATTGCCATAGCTCGGTGCGTAATACTTCCAGCTCACCCCCGCACCATCCATCTGATCGCCCAGGGTGAGAAAGTCCCAGCACGGAAATTGGTAGCTTACATTTCCGCTCGTGTCCATCATCTCCACGCTCAGGTTGACCGTGCTGTCGCATCCCCAGGAAGCCCCGGGTGTCGCCACGGTCGGCACTCCCACATCGCCATACGCTGAGCCCGCGATGGTGTACAGGTGATTGGGCAGGCTGGGACCGTGCTGTGAGGAAAAGGTTCGGTCGGAAATGACAAAGTTCTTTGCGTACGCAAAATAATTTGGAATGTCCCGTTCGCTCAATTGCGTATATGCGAGATAGTCGCCGTTCACATTGGCTTCGTAATTGAGATCGAAAAGATCCATCTTTCCGCCATCGATCACCTCCAGGGCGGAATACCAGTCATGGCCAATGGTGCGAACCGTGTCGCCCATATGTCCGAGTGCGATTCTCTGTCCGGTAGAGATTAGGCCCGTGGTGGCGCCATCGGCCCCTTTATATGTGCCGAAGTAGTTGTCGTAGCTGCGATTCTCTTTGACAATAAACACGATGTGCTTGATGGGATTCGTGCCCTGGCCGAAAGCGAAGGTCGAAAGCAGCATTACCCCGAATACGCGAAGCAGTACGCGCTTTGTGGCAAGACATCTTGGTCTGCCCATTTTCTTGTTTTTGGTCCGTAGGTTTTTGGCTGGAATTTCAGGTGGTCCAGCCTGAGATGGGAAGGATCGAATGTGTAACATGGCGCGCGAGGCTTAGGAGTTTTACATCGCTTTACTCAATCAGGTCAATACATAACTCAGAAAAGCTGGCTTCGAGGGAATGCTAGACTCTCCTCAATGCGTACGGACATCCTCCCCTTGTGCGACAAGCATTACCGCACGATGGAATTCTGCCTGGCTCCGTTCAGCGCCGATTATTCGATTGAGTACTTCCGCTGTACCGATAAATTCTGCCCTCGCTGCTTCAGTGAGCGCGTAGGGTACGTCACGCCAACCCGCGGCGAAGCTCCCGCTATCTCGAACGGCCAGCCCCGCTGCGAGAAGCATGGCCGCCCCATGTTCATCTCCAGCCTCGACCGGCAACGAAATATGGTGCGCTATGCCTGTCCGGAGCCAGACTGCTTCGAGACAATGGTGAAAGATACGTTCTCCCGTTGAAGGACTGGATCAGCGCTTGAGACGAGCTGCAAGTATGTTCTTGAGCAGCGCTCCCCAGGGGAATTACTCCTGCTATTTGCGCTTACCCGGCAGGCCCGCGGGGTTTTCATGGGTGCGCTCTCGAAATGCTCCCTTCATTCCGGTAGCCAGCCCTACACTCGATTCCCCATATTTGTCGCGTAAACGGTCGGCGGCAGCGAGTGCCTGCTTCCAGCGCTCCTGCCGTGAGGGGTCGAGTAACTGGATCTGATCGGCTGATCCGTCGAAGGCGGAAGCCTGCACGCCCAGCAGCCGAACCGGGACGCCGCTCTTCCAGTTCTCGCGGAACAGGTTACGCACCTGTCCAAAAATCTCCGTATCTAGCTGCGTCGGTACGGGCAAAGAGTGGGCGCGTGTAATCGTCGTGAAGTCGTAGTAGCGCAGCTTAAGCTGGATTGTGCGCGCGTGGAAATCACTCTCGCGCAAACGCCGTCCCACCATCTCGGATAAGCGCATCAGCGTCGATTCCAACTGCTCAAGGCTGGCCGTATCCTGGTTGTAAGTGTGTTCATGGCTGATCGACTTCGCCGCGATATGCTCTCCTACCGCGGTGTCGAACCACCCCCCGGCATCCTCGCCCCGCGCTTTGCCGGCAAGAGCCAACCCCCATTTACCGAAGCGTTCCTGCAGTTCGGTCTCCTCCAGCTTAGCCAGGTCCCCAACCGTCTGGATGCCCAAGGCATGCAGGTTCTGCTCGGTCACTTTCCCGACCCCCGGAATGTCTCGAACATTTAACGGTGCGAGAAACTTCGCTTCCTCTCCCGGGATGATCCACAGTAGGCCATTCGGTTTTGCTTGGGCGGAAGAAACTTTCGCGATCAGGCGTGATGCGCCCATTCCGATGGAACAGTTGAGCTTGGTCTCTGTCTTCATCCTGGCATGCAGAGTCTGGGCCGCGCGTAAGGGTGGCCCGTGCAGTCGCTCGGTGCCGCTCATGTCGAGGTAGGCCTCGTCGATGGAAGCCATTTCCACCAGTGGGGAAAAGGTGGAGAGAACCTGGTACACCCTTTCCGAGCATTCGCGATAGCGCTCGGGATGACCGTCGACAAAGATAGCCTGCGGACAAATCTTGGCCGCAGTGCGCAAGGGCATCGCCGAATGCACTCCGAACTTGCGGGCCTCATAGGAGGCGGCTGACACTACGCCGCGCTCATGTCGCTGTCCCCCAACCACCACGGCTTTGCCTTTGAGTGAGGGATCGAAGAGTTCTTCTACCGACACGAAAAAAGCGTCCATGTCGACGTGAAAGATCGTCTTCGGAAAGTTGGACATGTCCTTCTAAACGGATTTTATCTCGACGGGATTTCAATGGGCAGGCAAAGAAACGCAGCGAAGCGGGCAATGAAAAGCGTGCACCGTGGCAGAGGCCGATGTCTCTCGCGCGTGCTGAGAAGTGGCGCTGAGAACCATAGCGCGATTTCGCGTCTCGGTTCTATACGCTTGCGATCACCGCCTTGGCCTGGCGAACCCGCTCGTAAATGCGGGCATAGTCTCGCGCGGACGTATTCCAGGAAAAGTCCCGATTCATGCCGTTCTTCATCAGCATCTGCCAGGACGTAGGATCCCGGAAAGCATGCAGCGCCTGCTTTATCGTCAGCAGCAGAGACTCGCCGTTGTACTCACTGAACTTGAAGCCCGTGCCCTTGCCGCTGCGTGCATCCCAGGTTTCAACGGTGTCATCAAGCCCTCCGGTGGCTCGCACGATCGGCACCGTGCCGTACTTCAGACTGTAGATCTGGTTCAGACCGCAAGGTTCGTACCGCGAAGGCATCAGGAACATGTCCGCGCCCGCTTCAATCTTGTGCGCGAGCGTGTTGTCATAAGCCACCTTGACCGCAATCTTGTTGGGAAACTGCTTGTGCATGCGCAGAAACATCTCTTCGTATTCCTTGTCCCCGGTCCCCAGGGCTACGATGATCATTTCTTCACGCGCCAGGCGGTCCATCACTTGCGAGATAAGGTCAAAGCCCTTCTGCGCAGCAAAGCGTGAAACGATGCCGATCACCGGCAGCTTCAAATCGGCGTTATCCACTCCGAAGGCAGCCAGCAGGTCCTGTTTGCACTTGGCTTTGCCGGCGAGATTTTCCGGCGAGTAGTTGGCCACGATGAACTTGTCGGTTTGCGGACTCCATTCCGCGTAATCCACTCCGTTCAGGATGCCGCTCACAGTCGCGGCCCGGTTGCGCAGCACGCCTTCCAGCCCAAACCCGTACTCAGTGGTTTGGATTTCCTGGCTATACTTCCGGCTCACCGTCGTCACAAAGTCGGAAAACACCAGCGCGCCTTTCAGGAAATTGATCTGCCCGAAAAATTCCATCTTCGAGATCGTAAACAGATCCCAGGGCAACATCAGCAGGGGCAGCACTTCCGGCGGAAACAGGCCTTGATAGCCCATATTGTGAATCGTGAATACGGTGGCGACATCGCGAAATACCGGATCTTCCGCGTACAAGGTGCGCAACATAATCGGCACCAACGCCGATTGCCAGTCGTGGCAATGAAAGACATTGGGTACGCCAATGACCTTCGAGGCCTCGATCACCGCGCGTGAGAACAACGCAAACCGCTCGGCATTGTCGGGATAGTCTCCGCTCTTCGTGCCATAAAGAGCATCGCGATCAAAGTACGGGGGATAATCGACGAAATAAAATTTGACGCCGCCGTGACTACCGCCGCTGACCACCGAACAAAAGCGGTACCGGTCGTCAAAAGGAACCGTGATGCTACGTACCACAGTGTGGGGGTCGGCCAGCTTGGTCTGGCGGTAGAGAGGGACGTAAACGCTCACCTGATGTCCCGCGGCAGCCAGCGCCTGCGGTAGCGCGCCCACCACGTCCGCCAAACCACCCGTCTTGGAAAAAGGCACGCACTCTGAGGCGGCAAAAGCGATATGCATGAAGACATCCTTCCGTAAAATAGTCGTGAGACAGGCTATTATTGTCACGTGCCGCTGGCCGGCACTCTTCCTGCGCTCGGCAAATCCGCGGGATGAACTGGAAAGTGTAAATGGCGATAGGAAAGAGGGTCAACGCACCAAAGGCCGCGGCTTCGCGCAGCATGCGTATTCCCAAACCGAAACTCGGGCAGCACTTCCTCACTGACCCTTCCGCCGCCACCCGCATTGTGAACGCACTGGGAGACGCTTCCCAAGGCACAGTCCTCGAGATCGGCCCGGGACGCGGCGTGCTAACGTCCTTGCTCTCCCGGCAAGCACGCCGGCTCATCGCCATCGAATTTGATCGCGTGCTGGCGGCGCAATTGCGCATGAAGTTCGCCTTGGCGCCTAACGTCGAAGTGATCGAGGCGGACATCCTATCCATTGACTTCCATAGCTTGTTCGGGCCCAAACCGGGCGCCATGCGTCCGGGCCTGGCTTTCACGCCCGAGCGTGTGCGCGTCATCGGAAACATTCCTTACTACATTACGTCAGACATTCTGCTGCGGCTCTTCGAATATCGCCAATATTTCTCCACCCTCGTGTTGATGGTGCAGCGTGAAGTCGCGGATCGTCTGAACGCCAAGCCCGGCGGAAGCGAGTACGGCCTGCTCTCCGCCACCGCACAACTCTACGCGAGAGTCGAGAACCTGTTTACCATTGCCCCGGGAGCTTTCAATCCGCCGCCCAAGGTACAGTCCACAGTTGTGCGGCTTACAATCGACCCGAAACTGGAGAAACTGGGTGTGCCCGAAGATGGGTTTATTGACTTTCTCCGCCTCTCGTTCGGGCAAAAGAGAAAAACCATTTGGAATAACCTGAAAGCCAATTACGACTCCCAAGCTCTGCGTTCCGCTTTGGAGGAAGCCGGAGTCAAGCCCGGCGCCCGCGCCGAAGCATTGCCGCTGGAAAAGACGGCAGCGCTGTTTCGCGCCTTGCAAACCGCGACGCCACAGGCCTGAGCCTCCGAAAGGAGAGAGTATGGCCGCATCTCTGCGTCATGCTGCCGTTGCCGGTCGGTTCTATCCTGGTGATCCCGCCACCTTGCTGGCCGACGTAAAATCCCACCTTGCACCTGTCACAGAACCCGTGCCCGCGCTGGGCTGCGTGGCTCCTCACGCCGGATTCATGTATTCGGGCCACGTGGCCGGAGCCGTGTACGCCGGATTGGCAATCCCGCGCCGGGTGGTAGTGATGTGCCCCAATCACACTGGCATGGGGCAACCGCTCTCCATTAACACGCAAGGGGCATGGGAAACACCTTTGGGACGAGTGTCTGTGGATACGGAACTCGCGAGTACCTTGCTGGAAACTTTTTCGCCCCTTAGCGACGACGCGGAGGCGCATCGTAAAGAGCACGGCATTGAGGTGCAACTTCCCTTTCTGCAAGCTCGTCGCGCGCAGCTAGCGCTGGTTCCGATTGCTGTGGGCACTGGCCACTACGAATCCCTCGCAGGGTTAGGACACGCGCTGGCCGAAGTGATTGCCGCGCAGAGCGAACCGGTCCTGATCGTTGCCTCGAGCGATATGAACCATTACGAGTCGGACAGCATTACCCGCGTCAAGGATCGCAAAGCCATTGATTGCATTCTGGCGCTTGACGCGCGGGGCCTGTACGACACCGTCCTCAATGAAGACATCAGCATGTGCGGCTTTGGCCCGACTGTTGCCATGATCACGGCGACCAAGGAACTGGGAGCGTCACGGGCCGAACTGGTGAAGTATGCGACCTCCGGCGATATTTCCGGCGACCGCGAAATGGTTGTGGGCTACGCGGGAGTGATCGTCAGATGAGATCTGTCGTTGCCTGACTTGCGGTAACCCGTTGTTGCGGGACTCAGGCGGCAGCCTTCCGCTGCATCTACCTAATGCAAATAAAACGAGGGCGACCCTGGGGGTCGCCCTCTGTCCTGCACTTAACTCATCTCCATTTACTTGTGTGGTGTCGTCCCCCCGGAGGAACGACTGGGCGCGCCGCCCACGTGCGCACCTGCGCTGGAAGGCATATGCGTGCCGCTCGTGGCCCGGGAGGGCGCTGTCGGAGCACCCGTTCGTACGCCAGTGCTGGTTGTCGGTCTCGCGCCAAAGCCGCTCTCGAATGGAGCGAATACCGCCCGGGTTGGGGCTGCGGTGTGAACGTTCACCGATCCTTCCTGGCCAGCGCGCATTGCGACTTTAGGCAGGTTGTTCACACCGCCTCGCGGCACACCCAATCCCGCTGAACCTGCCGTGATCGTCATTCTCCTCGGGGCATTGGCTGTGCTGACCGGAGGCCGGCCAACCACCACTGTCTGGTGTCCGGGAACATTCGGAGGCTGAGGCGGTATGAAGCGCTGCGGGGGATTGGCGACCGCCAACCCCGAATTCCAGGTATTCCAGCCGCCGGGTTGCCACATCCATCCATAGCTCGGTACGAACTGCCAGGTTCCGTAGCGGTACGGCATCCATCCCCACGGATACGACGAAACCCAGGTGTATCCGGATCCCGGGTACCACATCCATGCGCCGTTTGAGAAGGGATCCCATCCCATGTTCGCGAAGTAAGGCTGCCACATGTTGCCATATCCCGGAACCATGGTGTAATTGCCGTAATAGTTCAGGTCGCTGACTCCGTAACCGTAGGGTATCGATCCGGAATTGGCATTCGAGCTGTAATAGCGATCGTGGTACTGATTCTGCGCTTTATCCCACTGATCGTACGGATCCTGCTCGTAGTTCTTGGCGACGGAGTACTTGTCGTCGTTCAAAAGATCGAAGCTGGCGCTGTGATTCTTGCTCAGCTGAACGGATCCGGACGGCCCTGAAACTTCCACATCGCCCTTGAATACGGCCAACTCAGCCGCGGTGTCATTCAGATCCACGCGAAAGTGTGCAGGCTGGGTCACGGTGGTGCTCTCGCCGGCGAAGTTCACCGTGAACTTGTCGTCGGCGGATTTCGCATTGCAGGTGAGGTAGAGAGTTCCGTTTTCCAGGTTGATCGTGCTCACCTTCCCGCCCGAGCCCTGCAGTGACAGCTGCTCAAAGTTCACCTTCGTATTGGGGACGATGTGAAGAACGCTGCCGTCCTCGAATTCGATCTCGGCCCTGCCATCGTCTTTCGCCCAGAGCCTCGCGCCTTCGATGATTGGCATGTTCAGGAAAGCTTTCTGATACCCCTGGCCAATATTGCGGTCGATCTGGACATCGCCTTGGACGTCGCTCAAGCGCACAATACGCGCTTGCGAATCCGCCATGGCAGGAATCGATAGAAGTACCGCGGCGACTACCGCCAAGAGAATGGTGCCCACGCTGGTCTTGCCCAGTGAACCGATAGACATGGATGTCTCCCTGGGAATTTGCCCTTTAAAGATTAGAACACGAATTTCCGCCGTCAGTTGCTCGTATTCCACAGCAGGGATGCTAAAACCCATTACGAAGGAAAGAGTTACCGCTTATCGCCTGGGTTGCCGAGAGAGTATGGGGAAAAACACAACACCTCTCGGGAGGGAGGAGAGCGCGGTGGGCTCGGCCGGAACAGCCCGCTTCAGCTCCGCTTCGAATGTCCGCGGTGAGACCTACGCCTTGCCCCTTCACGCAGTTACACGGCATTTTGGTTGGAGTAGAACGTCTCCTTGACACCCTATGTGCTCTGGGCGATAGTCATAAGGCCACAAGGGTGAGATCGATCCGCACCTCCTCCAAACGGACCGGCTCGCGCCCCCCGAAAAACCCCAAACCGATCTAAGGAGAGCGATTTTGGTTCTCACGAATCCTGATTTTGACGTCGCCATTATCGGCGGCGGTCCCGCTGGTTCGTCCATGGGCTGTTACCTGGCGAAAGCGGGCGTTAAGTGCGCAATCTTTGAACGTGAACTATTTCCCCGTCCCCACGTGGGCGAGTCTCTGGTTCCTTCCTCCATGCGGGTTTTCCGCGATCTGGATTTCCTTGGCCATATGGAAGAAGCCAAGTTCCCGCGGAAATACGGTGCGGCGTGGACGGCCGAGGACCAGGCCGGCACCTATGACATGAACTTCAAGGGTGGATTCGATTCTGACGAGTTGCACCCCGAGTCGCACGTCGAGATCCGCTTTAACGAGCGGCAACAGGAAGGCGTGGATCGCGAATACACGTATCACGTGGATCGCGGCAAGTTCGACCTTATGATGCTGCAGCACGCCAACAAGCTGGGCGCGGCGGTGTATGAGGGCGTGAAAGTCAGTTCCGTGGACTTTGGCCCGAAAGAGCCGATTGTGCGCTTCAACATGGGGCGGAACAGCAAGGAAATGGGTGTCAGCGCGAAGATGGTTATCGACGCCAGCGGCCGCAACACCTTCCTCGGTAATCAACTCAAGCTGAAGATCAAAGACCCCGTTTTCGATCAATATGCCATCCATACCTGGTTCGACCAGTACGACCGCAAGGTCTTCTCGAAGAAGGAAGCGCAGAAGGATTTCATCTTCATCCACTTCCTGCCGATCTCCAATACCTGGATCTGGCAGATACCGATCAGTGACGCCATCACCAGTATCGGCGTGGTGACTCAGAAGAAGAATTTCGCCAAGTCAAAGCAGGACCGTGAAAAGTTCTTCTGGAATGCGGTGGGCAGCCGCCCCATGCTGCAGGAAGCGCTAAGGAATGCACAGCGCGTACACCCATTTCGCGATGAAGGCGACTACAGCTATGCCATGAAACAGGTGACAGGCGATCGCTTTATGCTGATTGGGGATGCCGGGCGCTTTGTCGATCCGATCTTCTCCACCGGCGTAAGCATCGCGCTGAACAGCTCGCGCTTCGCCCACCACAATGTGCTCGCCGCCCTGGAAAAGAACGACTTTTCGCGCCAGAGCTTCGAGCAGTTTGAAACCACCATCCGACGAGGCACGAAGAACTGGTACGAGTTCATCTCCGTCTACTATCGCCTGAACGTGCTGTTCACGTACTTTGTGGGCGATCCACGGTACCGTTTAGACGTGCTCAAACTTCTGCAGGGCGACGTGTACGACGATGCCGCGCCGCCGGTGCTGCAGAAAATGAAAAAGATGGTTTCCGAGGTCGAGCAGAACGAGAAGCATCCCTGGCACAAGCTGCTTGGCGACATGACCGTGGATGCCTTCAAAGCCGCGGCTACCATGTAAGCTGAATCAACGAGGTAGGTAAGAACCGCCGGGAATCCCGGCGGTTTCTTTTTGCCCGAATTCAAACCAGGAGCGCCCGCAAACCACTGAAGGTTATGGCCGGAACCACGGCGTGTATTTCGACGTCGTGAAAAAATTCATAAGTTGGGTCACGACCTTCTGCGCTCCCTGTGCGCTAGGATGGGTGCCATCTGACTGGAAATCCGCAGGAACCCAGCTCAATCCATCCGAACGCGGCGTCGATCCATTGGCCCATAGATAAGGCCCCCACGCCAGCCAGGCCGCGCTGCCGGAGTTGTAGTCGAGGTCTCCCGCCGTGTCATCGATATTGCCGGTTTCTTTTTGCGCGATCTGGGCGCTGATCAGGAACTGCACCGAGTACCCGTATTCGTAGGCGTAAGGTTCGGGGCTGGTCAGCGTCGTGGCGTAACCCGCATAGATGCGCGACGAAAGGAAGATCTGCTTCAGATTGGGATAGCGGCTACGCGCCGCTCGCACGATATTGCCGAGTTCCAGTTCATATCGCAGGGCCTCGGTGTTCACGCCGTTTTGACAACTGAGCAGGAAGGAATCGCATAGGGTATTCCAATTTCCCACCCCGGGGTCGGCATCGGCATTTTTGATCCACAGAACTTGAACTTGCGCTTCGGTCAGGCAATTAGGCTGACCAGCTCCTATACCGCACCCGGCCGGCACCGACGGCGCTTTGGTATCCGCCGCAAGGACTTGTGTCCTGACCCGGTCGTACTGGTTCTGCGCCAGTTCGCCTTGTGCCGCCGGGCAGGTACCCGTTGTCGGTCCCTGCGCCACCGTCCACACACAGGCGGTCGCATCCCCGGCAGCGCCATCTTCTATGGCCAATGTCTTGTGATTTACGGAATTGCTGGCAGCGGCTGCAGCCTGGAACGCGCTGAATTCAATTGATGCGTTCGACATGCCCAGGGCGAGAAACACGACATCGCCTGTGGAGCTGGGATTGCCGTTCTGATCCAGCGGCTGAATCTGCGTCGCCAGGCTCACGCCGTCGGCGTCGTGATCAGCGGGTGGGGTATTGTTACCGCCGCCGTATAGGCCGCCGCTAAATCCCAGGTAACTCTGTTGCGGGTTCATGTCCATGAGTGGAATCGCCGTAGCAGCATTCGAGACGGAAACCGTCGTGCTCGCCGTCGCGCCTTTAAAAGTTGCCGTCACGACTGCGGTCCCTGCTGCTCCGCCCCCGGTCACCATGCCCGGAGATGTCCCGCCAGTGGTCTGCACCGCTAGAGTGCTTGGATCAGAGGAACTCCAACTCGCCATCGGTGCTACTTCCTGTTGTGAGCCGTCGTCGTAGTTGGCCAACACCAGGATCTGCAGCTTCGTATTGGGCGCAATAGAAGGATTTACCGCACTCAAATTCAGCGATGTCAGTTTCGCATTCGGATTGATCACGCTGAACGGGGTGATGGCATCGATTCCGTTATAGCTGGCTGTAATATTCACTGGTCCGGGAGAGACCGCCGTGGCCAATCCGGGCGTACTTTGGCCCGCTGATTGGATCGTAACTTTGCTCGTATCCGTCGACGACCAGGTGGCGGAACTTGTCACATCCTTTGTAGACGTATCGCTGTAAACCGCGCTGACCGTGAATTGCTGTGTGCCCGGCAGGTTGATTGACACGTTAGTGGGAGACATGGACAGTCCGGTAAGGGTGACAGTTGATCCACCTGAAGGCGGACCCGGGCTGGGATTTGAGGAACTGGAACTGGAGCCGCCGCCGCAACTGAGCATTACCGCACAAACCAGGCACACCGTGATCAACACTAACCAGGTACGTAGGAACGCACTTCCCATAAGAACTCCATCCTCTATTCGACAGCCAGTGGGTTCGATGCGGAGTGGCGAACCTGGACTATGAAAGCGAATCGTGAAAACGCTGCGGATTATTCGGAAGCGTACTTCTAAAGCCCCCGATTGACGGGCAGTTCAGGTCCAGCGATTGTAATCAGGGAAGGAACGAAGATGCAAACTGGGGCGCAAAAAACCCGAAATGTGGCGTTGGGTGCGCTCCTGAGGCTCCTTCGCACTGTGCAGAAAGTTGCACCCTTGGGCATCGGCGTCAATAGCCATTCGCGGCCACACTCAGGACTCAGGGTAGTTGGACTCCTTGACACCCTTACCGCCCTGAGATCATAGTTTTACAGCCCTCATGCTACCTGGTTCCCCC
>Ga0070741_10008612_pt1 | contig 20327 bp, 17 predicted proteins | sample Coa_R1_4_FD_66440 | JGI IMG/M metagenome (GOLD analysis project Ga0070741, IMG submission 66440) | Surface soil microbial communities from Centralia Pennsylvania, which are recovering from an underground coalmine fire - Coalmine... | ecosystem: Environmental > Terrestrial > Soil > Unclassified ...
ACGCCGGTGAACGTGATCGTCTCGCAGTACGCGGCCGACGCCGGCGTGGGGAGGTTCGGCTTCTTCGAGTTCGCGCTGGTCGGGATCCCGCTCGTCGCCGGAACGATCGCGATCGTCGTGCTCTTCGGCGAGCGTCTGCTGCCGATGCGAAACCCGCGGTCGATCCCCGCGGACTTCAGCGACCACGCGCGCACGCTCGTCGAGCAGTACACGCTTGCGAACGACCAGGACCTGTTCACGCGCCGGGCCGGGATCGCCGAGGTCGTGATCCCGCCGCGCTCGAGCGCGGTCGGCGATACGGTGTTCCCCGGCATGGTCACCGACAGCGGCGACCTCGTCGTGCTCGCCGTGCAGCGCAAGGGTCGAGATCTCGAGCCCGAAGAGAGCACCCTCGCCGTCGGCGACACACTGCTGCTCCAGGGAACCTGGGACGCCATCGCGCGGCGCGTCGACCATCGCGACCTGCTCGTCGTCGACTCGCCGGAGGCCGTCCGGCGCCAGGCCGTCCCGCTGGGGCGCGGCGCGACGCGCGCGACCGTCGTGCTCGTCGGCATGGTGATCCTGCTCGCAACCGGCGCCGTGCCGCCTGCGGTCGCGGGGCTGCTTGCCGCGGGCGCGATCGTCGTGAGCGGTGTGCTGACGATCGAGCAGGCGTACAGCGGGATCTCGTGGTCGACGGTGATCCTCGTCGGCGGGATGATCTCGATGTCGACGGCGATGACGCACACCGGCGCAGCCGGGCGGATCGCGGACGCGCTGGTCGACCTCGTCGGCAACGCAGGCCCGCATGCGCTGCTGTTCGGGATCTTCGTCCTGACCGCCGTGCTGGGTCAGCTGATCAGCAACATGGCCACCGCCCTGATCGTGATCCCGGTCGCGCTCTCCGCAGCCGGCGACTTGAACGTGTCGCCGAAGCCGACCCTCATGGCCGTCGCGGTATCGGCGGCGGCGGCGTTCCTGACCCCGGTCGCGACGCCGGCGAACCTGATGGTGATGGGCCCCGGTGGGTACCGCTTCGGCGACTACTGGAAGCTCGGCCTGCCGCTGCTCGCGCTGTTCGGCGTCGTCGCGGTGTTCCTCGTTCCGGTCTTCTGGTCGTTCTGATGCCGGTGCAAGCGCGATCGGAGATCCTCCGCGCGATCGGCGCCGAGCTCGACGCCGGCGTGCTCGCATACGTGACCGGCGACCGCGCGCAACTCGAGACGGAGGTCGGCGCCGACGTGCTGCCCCGGCTGCCGCGCCATCTCGAGGCGGTCGGGACGAGGCACCGGCTTGCGCTCGTGCTCTACACGAACGGCGGCGACGTCAACACGCCGTGGCCGTTCGTCAACTTCCTAAGGGCGTACTGCGACGAGCTCGTCGTGCTCGTGCCGTTCTGGGCGCACAGCGCCGGCACGCTCATCGCCCTCGGCGCCGACAAGATCTACATGACGCGGTTCGGGACGCTCAGCCCGATCGATCCCTCGGTGACGAACGAGTTCAACCCGCAGGACGCGAACGGGGAAGGGATCCCGATCGCCGTCGAGGACGTGCTCGCGTACTTCCAGCTCGTGTCGGAGCAAGGCGGCGACCGCCGCGAGGCGTTCCGCCGGCTCGCCGAGTCCGTGCATCCGCTCGCGCTCGGCAACGTGAAACGCAACATCGAGCAGATCTGGCAGCTGGCGAAGAAGCTGATCCGGCTGCATCGGCCCGAAGCGAGCGACGAGGAGCTCGCCGAGCTCGTGCTGCGCCTGACGACGCAGCTGTACTCGCACTCGCACCTGATCAACCGCGGCGAGGCGGCGGCGCTCGGGCTGCCCGTCGAGCAGCCGTCGGCGTGCCTGGAGGAGCGGCTGCTCGCGTACTACGAGCAGCTGAAGGTCGATCTCGGGCTCCTCGAGAAGGGCGATTCGGGAGATGCTGTCGAGCGCGCGTACATCGAGACCCCAACGACCTGCGACGCGTTCGTGACGAGCGAACGCTGGGAGGTGATCGCCTGACATGAGCGCGGAAACGATCGTCGTCGGCGTCGACGGCTCGGAGGGCGGCAAGGCCGCGCTCGCATTCGCCGCCGGAGAGGCGGCAGCCCGCGGTGCGCGGCTTCGCGTCGTCGCGGCATGGGAGGTGCCGGTCGCCGCGTACGGCGACGGCTTCACGCCGCCGCTGGACCAGTCGACGTGGGATGTCTTCCAGTCGGGCGCGCAGCGTGCGGCCGACGATGCAGTCGCAGCGGTGAAGAGCATGCAGCCGTCGATCGAGGTGGAGGCACAGGTCGTGCAAGGGCATGCAGCCGACGTGCTGCTGTCACAGGGCGCCGAGGCGTCGCTGATCGTCGTCGGCAGGCGCGGCCTCGGCGGCTTCGCGAGCCTGCTGCTCGGATCGGTGAGCCATCACGTCGTGCAGCACGCGACGAGCCCGGTTGTCGTGGTGAACGCCTGATCGCTAGTCCGCGAGGCCCGGCGCCTCGACCACCGGCGGCTCTTCGGCGTACGTCGGGGCGCCGCGCACCCACGACGCCGCGGCCGCGACGAGGCACGCGCAGATCGCGAAGGCGAACGCCTCGTGCAGGCCGGTGCGAAACGGGTGCTCGATGAGGCTCGGGAAGAAGCTTCGGCCCTGCAGCGTGGCCGCATTCGCGCGGCTCACGTGGTCGAGCACGCCCGGTCCCAGCAGCGTCTGCATCGGGTTGACGCCGAGGAACGCGGCGAAGACGACCGAGACCGGCGGGAGGTGCGCAACCTGCGCCGCGCGTGCAGCGGGAACGCCGTGGGCGGTGAGCCCGGCCGCGAGCGTGTGCGGCAGCGTGCTCGACAGCCCGAGGATCATCAGCGTGAAGAAGATCCCGATCGACAGGACCTGCGCCGAGTTCTGGAACGTCTGGTTCATCCCGCCGCCCGCGCCGCGGTGCTCGGCGGGGAGGCTGTTCATCACGCCGGCGCGGTTCGGCGACGCGAAGCAGCCCATCGACAGCCCCATCAGGAGCAGGATCCCGGCGAACTCGGTGTAGTGGAAGTTCACGGGCAGCCGCTCGAGCAGCACGAACGAGACGGCGGAGCCGAGCATGCCGGCCGTGGCGAAGCCGCGCGCGCCGTAGCGGTCGGAGAGGATGCCCGAGATCGGGCCGGCAAGCAGGAATCCGGCAGTCATCGGCAGCATCGCGATCGCGGCGTGGAAGGGCGTCGACGCGAAGTCGTAGCCGTGACGCGGCAGCCAGATGCCCTGCAGCCAGATGATCAGCATGAACATGAGCCCGCCGCGCGAGACCGACGAGAGGAACGTCGCGATCGCGCCGGCCGAGTAGGCGCGGATGCGGAACAGGCGAAGCTCGAACATCGGGTGCGCCACGTGCAGCTCGACGATGACGAACGCGACGAGCAGCGCGACGCCGGTCGACAACGCGGTGAGCACGAGCGGCGACTTCCAGCCCATCGGGTCGCCGGCATGCGGGCGGATCCCGTAGGTGATCCCCACCATCACGAGCACGAGCCCGACGGCGAAGGTGAGGTTCCCCGCCCAGTCGATCGTCGCGCGGCGGCGGACGCCGATCTCGCGCAGGCGCCGGTACGACCACATCGTTCCGACCACGCCCGGCGGGACCGACACGAGGAAGATCAGCCGCCAGTCGATCGGGGCGAGCAGCCCGCCGAGGACGAGCCCGATGAACATGCCGCTGATGCCGACGACGTTCGTGAGGCCGAGCGCCAGGCCGCGCTGATTCGCCGGGAAGGCGTCCGTGAGGATGGCACCCGTGTTCGCCAGGAGAAACGCCGCGCCGACGCCCTGGAAGATCCGGAAGACGATCAGCCAGTCCGCTCCCGCCGCGCCCTCGAGCGGATCGAGCGCCAGGATCAGCGACGCGACGGTGTAGACGACGAAGCCCAGGTTGTACATGCGAACCCGCCCGTACATGTCGCCCAGGCTCCCGAGGCTGACGACGAGCACGCTCGACACGACGAGGAAGCCGAGGATCATCCACAGCAGGTAGAAGCTGTTGCCGGGGTCGAGCGGGTTCAGGTGGATGCCGCGGAACACGTCGGGCATCGCGATCAACATGATCGACGCGTCGATCGTCGCGAGCAACATCGCGAGCGTCGTGTTCGACAGCGCGACCCACTTGTAGCCGTCGTCGCCGTTCATGTCGCGTCGACCAGATCCTCGAGCGTTCTGCCGAAGATCGCCGGCAAGCCGCCCGTGTGCACGAAGAGAACAGCCTCGCCTTGCGGTACGTCGCCGCGGTCGAGGTGTCGCAGCATCGCGGCGAAACCCTTCGCGGTGTACGTCGGGTCGAGGACCAGCGCGTCGGACGCGGCCGCAAGCGAGAGCGCCTTGCGAGAGGCCGGCGTCGGTATGCCGTACCCGCCGCCGGCATCGGCGGTGTCCGTGCACACGCGAAGCGCGGGCGTGTCGACCTCGAGCAGCTCGGCGGCGGCGCCTGCGAGGCTGCGAATCGCCGCTTCGGCATCGTCCTTGTCTGCGGGTTGGTAGGCGACTCCGACGACGTCGTGCGACTCGTCGAGCAGGCGGCTTCCGAGCTCGAGCCCGGCGTGCGTCACGCCGAGCGACGTGACGAAGACCCTTGCGAACCGCAAGCCGAGCTGCTCGGCCTGGCGGCGAAGCTCCAGCGAGGCGGACACGTAGCCGAGGACGCCGGTCGCCGTGGTCGACCCGAGGACGACGAACGGCTTGTGGCCCTGCGCCCGCTGGCGCTCGGCCTCTTCCGCGAAGACGACACGACGGAACTCGACCTCGGCGCGACGGTCTTCGGACGGCGCGTTCGCCAGGGCATCCAGGACGCGGACCTCGGACGCGAGCAGGCGCGTGACGAGCGCGTTCCCGCTGAGCGTCGCGCCCGTCGGCCCGTCGCCGGGCCGAACGAGGATCACGGCGCGGAGCCCCGCGGCGCGCGCCGCGGCGGCCATCACGCGCGAGTGATTCGACTGCGCGAAGCTGCCGCCCGCGACGATCGTGTCCGCGCCCGCCTCGATCGCTGCGCCGACGAAGTACTCCGCCTGCCGGACCTTGTTGCCGCCGAACGCCAGCCCGGTCAGGTCGTCGCGCTTGACGAAGACGCGGTGGCCGACCTTCCGCGAGACACCGTGCAGCTCCTGCACCGGCGTCTCTCCGGCGACCAGCGGGAAGCGCGGGAAGCCGGCGAGTCGCTCCGCGACGCTCGTCAAATGGTGAATCTCGGCACGGGGCCGTGATGCGCTTCGTTGCGCGCCTGGACGGACTCGATCTGGTGCGGGACGCGCGGGCGGGTCGGCCGCTCGCGCAGCTCGCGGATGATCTCCACGAGCTCCTCGCTCGCAGCGCTCAGGATCGCCTCGCCTTTCTCGGCGGTGGACGACGTCGGGTCGCCCCACGTGCCGGTCTCGCTCACGGTGCTCCAGTAGTCCGTCATGAACACCTTCGTCGAGTACCTGTCGTCGGGCGCCTGGTCGACGAGATCCGACCAGAAGTGCTTGCTCATCCTCGGGTTGATGTCGGGCCGCGCCAGGTCCATGCGCACGCGGTCGGGATCGACGGCGAGGTAGACGGACGTCTCGAGCTCGCACGCATGCCCGGTCCATTCCGACTCGCGGAACCCGGCGACCGCGCGCTTCACCGCCTTGAGGTCCCACCACGACAACATCCCGCACTGCACGTCGGGGTTCTGCACGATCGTGAGCCGTGCGGCGATGTCGAGGACGGGACGATTGCTGCCGTGCCCGTTCACGATCAGGATCTTGTAGAAGCCGTGGTAGGCGAGGCTGTTCGTGATCTGGCGGACGTAGTCGATGAACGTGTCCCAGCGGATCGTCAAGGTGCCCGGGCCGTCGATGTGATGAGGGCTGTAGCCGAACGTCACGCACGGCAGCAGCACGACGTCGTCCGGCGCGAGCTCGGCCGTCCTGCGACACACGGCTTCCGCGATGACGACGTCGGTGTCGACCGGGAGGTGAAGGCCGTGGTCCTCCAGCGTCGCCGCCGGAAGCAACGCGACCTTGCCGGCCGCGGCGGCCTCGTTGATCTCCGGCCAGGACATCTTTCCGAACTCCAGCGTCACGTCTGCTCCTCGTTGTCAGGCGTTGTCGGATGTCACGTCGACTCGCCTTCGGGGATCTCGGCGAGCAGGTTCTTCTCGATCGTGTCGAGATGTGCGCGCATCGCGCGCACGGCTTCCTGGCTGTCGTACGCCTCGATCGCGGCGAGGATCTCGCGGTGGTGATCCAGGATCTTGTCGGCGCGTCCGATACGCGACCGCGTCTGATGCTTCAGCTGGCGCCAGATGCCCTGCTGCATCACGTCGACGAGACGCTCGACGAGCATCTGCAGCACCGGGTTCTGGCTCGCCGCGGCGATGGCGATGTGGAACGAGAGATCGACCGGCTCCGCGTCCGCGCCGGCTGCGTTCAACACGGCCTGCTCCTCGATCTTGGCGCGCAGCAGATCCACGTCGCGCTGGCGGCGATGCATCGCCGCCAGGCCGGCGCAGGTCGGCTCGACCGCGCGACGTGCCGCGACGACGTCGAGCGGGCTGTGCTCGCCGACGGCGGCCGCGTGTGCGCGCAGCATCGTCGCCTTCGACGCGGCGTCCTCCCGCACGTACGTCCCGCTGCCGGTGCGGACCTCGAGGACGCCGGCGTGCTCGAGCACGCGGATCGCCTCGCGGAGCGAGCTTCGGCTGACGCCGAACTTCGTCGCGAGCGCCCGTTCGGCCGGCAGCACGTGCCCGGCGGGAAAGGCGCCGGAGCGGATGGCCTCGCTCAGCTGCTCGACGATCGAGACGTACAGCTTCGCCTTGTCGATTGACTGAATCATCTCGCTCATTGGTCTGACCACCAGACAGATCGCATGTGAGCTCTCATGTGCGCCCTTTCCCAGGTGTCACCTTATAGAAGTGGCTCTAAAACGACAAGTTGACGGTTGTCAGGTCGTCGATCACGGCTTGACTTCGCTTGGTTCGGAGTGGTAACAACCACCCGGTGGTCGGATCAATTCTTGCCGTGAGGCGGCCAGGACCGCAGCGAAGGGCGGCCGTGAGGCGGCCGGCCCTTCGCCCAGTACAGGTGCAGGCCCACGGCGGGATGCGGTCGCTCCCCCCGAGCAGTGCCACGGACCCTTTGGCGTCATCCACACGCGTATGGGAGGGATGTACCCATGTTCAAGTTTAGGCCGGTGTCGGTTCTCCGTGAAATGGCGGATCGGCGATGAAGAGACTTTCCATCGCGGCGGGCGTCGCGCTCATTGCGCTGCTCGTCGTCGCGGCTGTCGGCAGCGCGAGCTCCGTCAGCACGGGCAACCCGAAGGTCGACAACTCGAAGGCGGGCTGCCCGGGCAAGGGCGGCACGCTGACCGTCGACCTCGACGAGACATTCGCGCCCAACCTCGACCCGAGCTACACCAACTACGCAGTCGTCTATCGCATCGACCGCGGGGTGTTCGACAGCCTCGTGTACGAAGGCGCCGACAAGAAGTTCTATCCGTGGCTCGCCACGAAATGGACGGTCAACAAGACGGCCACCTCGTTCACCTTCACGCTGCGCAAGGGCGTCAAGTTCTCCGACGGGACGCCGCTCAACGCCGCGGCCGTGAAGTTCACCCTCGACCGCATCGAGAGCCCGGCAGAGCAGTCGCTCTTCGCAATCGGCCTGCTCGGGCCGTACAAGAACTCCGTCGTCAACAGCCCGTACTCGGTGACGGTCAACTTCACCAAGCCGTACCCGCCGTTCCTCGAGGCTGCGAGCCAGGCGTTCCTCGGCATCGTCAGCCCGACGGCCGTGAAGAAGGCCGGGTCGTCGTTCGGGAACATCCCGGTCGGCAGCGGCCCGTTCATCATCACGCAGAACCAGCCGAACCTGGTCGTCGCGGAGAAGAAGAACCCCGCCTACAACTGGGGGCCGGCCGGTCTCAAGCACCAGGGCCCCGCATGCGTCGACGGCATCGTGTTCAAGGAGGTGCCGACGTCCAGCACGCGGTCCGGCGCGATCCTCGCCGGCACGGTCGACGCCGCCGAGACGATCCTGCCTCCGGACTACCAGAGCATGCTGAAGAGCGGCCACACGACGATCTTCGTCGTCCCGGGCGCAGGCTTCCCGTACCAGATCAGCATCAACACGCACAACGCGCCGTGGAACAACACGAACGTGCGGATCGCGTTCCGTGACGCAATCGACATCCCGACGATCCTGAAGGCCGTCTACGGCGGCGAGTACACGCGGGCCTGGGGCCCGATCTCGCCGAACACCGAGGACTACACGCCGGCCGTCGAGAACACGTGGCACTACGACCCGAAGCTGTCCGCGTCGCTGCTCGACAAGCAGGGCTGGAAGATGGGGTCGGACGGCTACCGCCACAAGGACGGTCAGACGCTGACGTTCAAGTTCGCCGGTCAGAGCCCCGACCGCGAGCTGCGCCAGGAAGTCATGACCTACATCCAGCAGTACCTCAAGCAGGTCGGGATCAAGATGGACATCACGAACTACGCCGGTGCGACGTACCGGATCGCGATGACGAACTCGGCGAACTACGACGGGACGGCGGGCTCGACCATCACGGCATCACCCGCCGTGCTCTACCAGCGGTTCGGTCCGGACCAGATCCCGACTCCGAGCTACCCGGGCGGCGCGAACGTGTCGCGCGTGCTGAACCACGCGTTCGACGGCTGGCTTGCGAAGGCCACCGCGACGGGCGATCCCAAGGAGGCGCAGAAGTACTGGAGCCTCGTCCAGATGTACCTCGTCAAGAACGCGGTGTCGGTGCCGATCGAGCTCGAGCCGTTCATCCTCGCGACGCGCAGAGTCGTGCACGGAATGGCGTTCGACGTGCGCGACTACCCGATGTACTACGGCGTCTACCTGAAGGGCTAGCGATACAGCATCCGTCGAACTCGATCGCGGAGATCACGAACCTTGACTGACATGCGCTATCGGACCGTTGGCGATTCGGGGCTCGTGGTCTCCGTGGTCGGGCTCGGCGGCAACAACTTCGGCCCGCGGCTCTCCGCCGCGGAGACGGCCCAGGTCGTGCACGCCGCGCTCGACGGCGGCGTCAACCTCATCGACACCTCGGACAGTTACTGGGAGTCGGAGGAGTACATCGGCGCGGCCCTCGAGGGCAGGCGCGACCAGGCGGTGCTGGTGACGAAGTTCGGGAACGACCTGTCGGGCGCCGTCGGCCCGGACTGGGGCGCCCGCGCGAGCCGTCGCTACATCCGCAAGGCCGTCGAGCGATCGCTGCGGCGACTGCAGACGGACTACATCGACCTGTACATGCTGCACCGTCCCGACGGCGTCACGCCGCTCGAGGAAACGCTCACGGCGCTGACGGAGCTCGTGCGCGAAGGCAAGGTGCGGTACATCGCGTCTTCGAAGCTGCCGGCGTGGCGGATCGTGGAAAGCGAATGGCTCGCGAAGACGAAGGGGCTCGAGCGGTTCGTCGCCGCGGAGAACCACTACAGCCTGCTCGAGCGCGACGCCGAGCGCGAAGTCATCCCGGCCTGCGAGGAGCACGGGATCGGCCTGCTTCCGTTCTGGCCGCTTGCGAACGGACTGCTCACCGGCAAGTACCGCCGCGACGAGCGGGCGCCGGCCGGGTCGCGGCTCGCGGAGCGCCTCGACTCGGTGTCGCCGGAGAGCTGGGACACGCTCGACCGCATCCGGAGCTACGCCGACGAACGCGGCCTCACGATGCTGCAGGTGGCGATCGGCGGGCTGGCGGCGATGCCGTGCGTCGCGTCGGTGATCGCCGGCGCAACCTCGCCGGAGCAGGTTCGGCAGAACGTCGAAGCCGGTGCCTGGGTCCCGTCGGCAGACGACCTGCAGGCGCTCGTCGCCGCGCTCGACGGCCCATGATCGAGACCGGCCTGCTCGAGGTTCGCGCGTCGGGCTCGCCACGGCAACTCGGCCTGGAGTACGGCCGCGCCGTCGCGCCGCTCGCGCGCGAGGTGCTCGAGCTGCGGATGGGCTGGTGCACGAAGCGCGCGTCGCGCTCCGACGTGCTGGCCAAGGCGATGACGTACGTCCCGTTCGTCGAAGCACATGCGCCCGAGCTTCTCGAAGAGGTAGAGGGCCTCGCGCGCGGCGCGGAGCTCGCGTTCGAGGAGGCGCTCTTCCTGCAGGTGGCCTCCGAGCTCGACCGCGCGAGCGACGAGGGCTGCTCTGCGATCGGCAGCGCGCATCCCGAGGCCGGCCCGCTCGTCGCACAGAACTGGGACACCGACCCCGGCTACCTCGGGAAAGAGGTGGTCGTCCGGCTGGCGCCGGACGACCGGCCGCCGCTGATGATGTTCGCGCCGGCAGGCGTGATCGGCTACATCGGCGTGAACGCGCACGGCGTCGGCCATGCGAACAACACCGTCTACCTCACGTCGCGCGAGCCGGGGCTCACCGGCTACTTCATCACGCGCAAGCTGCTCGGCTTCGCGACGGTTGCCGAAGGGCTCGACTGGCTGCGCGGGATCCCGGTCGGTTCCGTGGGCAGCTACATGCTCGGCGACGCATCCGGGACGATCGTGAACATCGAGCTCAGCGGCGGGTCGTTTCGCGCGATCGACAGGCCGTTGCAGGCGCACACGAACCATTACCTCCGCGCGCCGCTTCCCGCCGACTCGGGCGCCGTGCAGTCGATGCACATGAAGCCGGACTCGCTCGACCGGCTGGGTCGCCTCGAGGATCTGCTCGAGCGGGGCGACGAGGACGAGGTCCTGCTCGCGCTGCGCGACCACGACGGGTTCCCGAGAAGCGTCTGCCGCCACGAGGACGCGGGCGGGACCGTCACGACGGCGTCGATCGTCATTCGCCTGGCGCGTCGCGAGATGCTCGTGTGCACCGGCAACCCGTGCTCGAACCCCTATCAACTGTTCTCGCTGAACTGACCAGAAAAGGAGAAGACTCGGTTGGCTGAAGCTCCCACTGAGCTGAGAACCTCGCTGCGGGGGCTGCTGGCCTTCCCGCTGACTCCCTTCGCAAGCGACGGTGCGCTGGCACTCGACGCGCTGCGCGAGCACGTCGAGCTGCTGCTCGAAACCGACTGTGCTGCCGTCTTCGTCGCCTGCGGGACGGGAGAGTTCTTCTCGCTCGCGGCCGACGAGTACGAAGAGGTGGTGCGCACCTGCGTGCAGCAGGTCGACGGTCGTGTGCCGGTCGTCGCGGGCGCGGGCTACGGGACGCGCCTCGCGTGCGAATACGCGCAGGCGGCGGAAGCGTGCGGCGCCGACGCGGTGCTCCTGCTGCCGCCGTACCTGACCGAGAGCCCGCAGGCGGGGCTCGCGGACCATTGCCTCGCGGTCGCGGCGGCGACGCAGATCGGCGTGATCCTGTACCAGCGGTCGACCGCGCTGTTCGAGCCGGAGACCGTCGACCGCATCGCGGCGAGCGCGCCGAACGTCATCGGCTTCAAAGAGGGCGTGGGCCAGATCGATCGCCTGCTGAGGATCCGCGACCGCGTCGGCGACCGCCTGCTGTTCCTCAACGGGATGCCGACCGCCGAGGTCTATGCGCAGTCGCTCGCACACGTCGGCTTCGGCTGTTACTCCTCGGCGCTGCTGACGTTCCTGCCGGAGGTCGCGACCGCCTTCTACCAGGCGTTCGCCGCGGGCGACGAGGCGACGATGGCGGATCTGCTGCGTCGCGCCATCCTCCCGTTCACGGCGATCCGCGCACGCGAGAAGGGCTACGCGGTCTCGCTCGTCAAGGCGGGAGCCCGGCTGCGCGGCGTCCCGGTCGGCCCGGTGCGCTCGCCGTTGCGCGACCCGGTGCAGAAGGACGAGGACGATCTTCGCGCGCTGCTCACCGAGCTCGCCTGTGCGGCGCCGCTCGTCGGTGCATCGGTATGAGCGACGTCTGGGAGAGGACAGCATTCGTTGCGAGCCGCATGATCGACGGATCGGGCGGCCCTGCGCTCTCGGACGTCACGGTGATCGTCGAGGACGGGTGGATCTCCGACGTGCTCGAGGGCGCCGACGAGTCCGCGCTGTCCGGTGCCCGCGTCGTCCGGCTCGACGGCTGCACGCTCATGCCCGGGCTGATCGACGCGCACGTTCATCTGACGTTCTCTCCCGACCTTGCGGAAGACGGCAGCGTGCAGGCGGACCTCGCGTCGACGTCGAGCGAGGAGCTCATCCTGCGTGCGCTGCGGAACGCGCGCCTGGCGCTCGTCGGCGGCGTGACGACCATGCGCGACCTCGGCGGTCCCGGGCTCACGACACTGCGGCTGCGCGACGCGATCGCGGCCGGGGACGTCGTCGGGCCGCGGCTGCTCGTCGCGGGCGAGCCGATCACGACGACCGCCGGTCACGGGTACTTCTTCGGCACGTGCGCCGACAGCGTCGACGAGGTGCGCAAGGCGGTGCGCCGGCTGTGTCAGCAGGGGGTGGACGTCATCAAGGTGATGGTCACCGGCGGCATGATGACCCCGGGGAGCAACCCGCGCGCGCCGCAGTTCTCGGACGAGGAGCTGCGCGTCATCGTCGACGAGGCGCACCGCCTCGGCCGCAGGGTCGCCGGGCACATCCTGTGCTCGGCCGGCGTTCGCGCTGCGATCCAGGCCGGCTTCGACACGATCGAGCACGGGTGGACGATCACGGGCAAGACGCAGGACTACGAGGCCGGGCTCGGCGAGCTGATCGCGGAGCGCGGCATCTTCGGCAGCGTCACCGCGCAGCGCGACCTGCGCCGGCTGCTGCCGCACCGGTCGAACGACCTCGACGAGCTGACCGGCCGGCTCGGGCCGCATCGCGAGCTCTTGCGCGCCGGCGTCCCGCTCGTCGTGCACAGCGACGCAGGGCCTCCGGGCACGCGCTTCGAGCGGTTCGCCGAGAGCGTCGAGGTCTTCATGCGCGGGCTCGGGGTCGGGCCCGAGGCCGCGATCCAGGCTGCCACGGGCACGGCGGCGCGCGCGCTCGGGATCGACGACCGCGTCGGGACGATCACGGTGGGGAACGCCGCGGATCTGCTCGCAGTCGAGGGCGACGTGAGCGAAGACATCGCCGCGCTGCGCAACGTGCGCCTGGTGACGATCGCGGGTCGCGTTGCCGTCGACGGCGGGGCGGTGGTCGAGCGCTTCGCCGTCGCGGAGGAGACACTGTGATCTCCGCCAAGCCGACGCTTCGACTCGGCGTCCGCAACTGGGACCACCTGACGCCGCTGCTCGTCGGCGACGTCGCTCCACAGGCCTTCGACCTCGAGCTGTCGCGCGTCGAGCTGACGCCGGACCTGAACGAGCGAACCGACCTCGACGGCGCCGAGGCGTCGGCGAGCCACGCGCTGCTCGGTCATGCCAACGGCGATCGCTCGACGATCGTGTTGCCGATCTTCGTGCTCTCCGCGTTCCGGCAGCGGTCGTTCATCGTCCGCCGCGGAAGCGGTCTCTCGTCGCTGGGGCAGCTCGCGGGCAAACGGGTCGGGCTGACGGCGTGGGCCGACACCGGCAACACGCTTTCCCGCGCGGTGCTGCGTGCTGCGGGCGTGGAGAACGACGAGGTGGAGTGGCGAATCGGGCCGATGACGGCCGACGCGCCGTTCAGCGACGCGAGCTTTCGCTACGCGCCGTCGAGTGTCGAGCCGAGCGGCGGGCCGTTGCGGGAGCTGCTCGACGCGGGCGACCTCGATGCGGTCGTCGTCAGCTTCATGCCGCGGGACGGCTACGGCTCGAACGGCTCCGTGCGCCGCCTCCTGCTGGACTTTCGCAAGCAGGAGATCGACTACTTCAGGCGCATCGCGCTCGTTCCGGGACTGCACGTGCTCAAGCTGAGGACCGAGTTCGCCGAGCGGCATCCGGAAGTCGTCGCGGAGCTGCTCTCCCTGTTCGCGGAGTCGTACGAGCGGTGGATGGCCCGTCGCGTCTCGCTCGCCGACACGACCCCCTGGCTCACCGCGGAGCTCGACATCGTCGCCGACACGATCGGCCTCGACTGGTCGCCGTATTCCCTGACGTCGGCGTTCGCGACGATGTCGATGCTGGGCCGCGAGCTCCACGAGCAGGGCATCGCCGACTCGTTCGTGGGGCCGGCGGAGGTCTTCGGCCCGTACCTGCAGCTGACCGGCCAGGCGGTCGACGAATGATCTGGAAGCCGGTCTTGACAGCCACCGGGGCGACGGCTTCGATGTTCGCCGAGGAGGGGGTCGCGTAGTGCTGCAGGTCGTCGTTCGCCGTGTCTTGATGGCCGTCCCGGTCGTCGTCGGCGTGTCGGCGATCATCTTCTTCACGCTGCGCGCGCTTCCCGGCGACCCCGTGCTGCTCATCACGCAGAACGACCCGGGGCTGACCAAGCACCAGCTGTACGAGCTGGAGAAGTCGCTCGGCCTCACGAAGCCGATCCTCGTGCAGTACTGGCAGTTCGTCGTGCATGCCCTGCAGGGGAACCTCGGAACGTCGTACCAGACCAAGCAGCCCGTGCTGGAGATGATCCGGCAGCAGGCGCTGCCGACGGTGGAGCTCGCCGCTGCGGCGTCGTTCCTCACGACCGTCATGGGCATCGCCGGCGGCGTGCTCGCCGCGATCTACCGCGACAAGTGGGTCGACTCCTTCCTGCGCATCTTCAGCCTGCTCGGCGCGTCGATGCCGATCTTCTGGACGGGCCCGCTGCTGCTTCTGCTCTTCTCGTTCACGCTGCACTGGTTCCCGTCGGACGGGAGCGGCAGCTTCAAGCAGCTCGTGCTGCCGGCGTTCTCGCTGGCGCTCGCCGGCGCCGGGCTCGTCGTCCGGCTCGTGCGGAACTCGATGCTCGAGGTGATGAGCAACGAGTTCGTCTCCGCGCTGCGCGCGAAGGGCGTGTCCGAAGGCCGGATCCTGCTGCGCCACATCCTGCGCAACGCGTTGATCCCGGCCGTCACCGTCCTCGCGCTGCAGGTCGGCGGCCTGCTCGCGGGCACCGTGCTCACCGAGACGATCTTCGGCCGGCAGGGCATCGGCAACCTCCTCGCGCAGTCGGTGCTGAACAAGGACTACCCGGTGATCCAGGCCTGCGTGCTGATCTTCGGAACGGTCTACGTCGTGCTGAACATCGTCGTCGACATCTCATATGCGTATCTCGATCCTCGGGTGCGGACGGCAATGACGAGATGAGCTTCCTCGAGCAGACGACGCCGACCGCCGAGACGGTCATCGCACCCGATGCCGACCTGATCGCGACCGGGTCGCTCTCGCGTGCCGCTCGCTGGTCACAACGAAGCGGCCTCCGCCGCGAGATCTTCCATCCGAACAAGCTGATGCTCGGGGTGGCGATGGCCGTCCTGCTCGTGGTCGCGCTCTGGGCGATGTTCCCGTCGCTGTTCACGTCGGGCTCGCCGACCGGGATCGCGCCGCTCGCGACGCTCAAGGCGCCGTCCTGGGGCTTCCCGATGGGCACGGACCAGTACGGGCGGAGCGTCTACACCGAAGTCGTCTACGGCGCGCGCGAGGCGCTCGAGATCGGGTTCTTCTCGACGCTCATCGCCGCGGTCGTGGGCTCCGCGATCGGCTTGCTGAGCGGCTACTTCGGCGGCATCGTCGACCTGATCCTGATGCGGATCATCGACATGCTGATGGCGATCCCGTCGCTCTTGCTCGCGCTGATCTTCGTCGCGGCGCTCTCGCCGAGCGTTTCGAACCTCATCCTCGCGATCGCGATCGCGAGCCTTCCGCATTACGCACGCGTGCTCCGCGGACAGAGCCAGCAGGTGCGCAGTCGCCTCTACGTCGACGCCGCAACCGTGCTCGGCGTCCCGCGCTGGAAGATCATCCTCCGCCACATCATCCCGAACTGCCTCGCTCCCGTTCTCGTGCTCGGGGCGATCGGGTTCGGGACGGCGATCGTCGTCGGCGCCGCGCTCGCCTTCCTCGGCCTCGGGCCGACGAGCGGCGTCCTGAACTGGGGCGCGCTGATCAACAGCGGCCAGCAGTACGTCGACCGCGACTGGTGGATCACGACGTTCCCGGGGCTCGTGCTGACGCTGGTCGTCATCGCGGTGAACATCGTCGGCGACTGGATTCGCGACCGGATGGAGCCGACCAGCCGGTGACGACGCCGCTGCTGTCCGTCGAGCATCTGACCGTGTCGTTCCGCGCCGGCGACCGGTACCTCGATCTCGTGCACGACGCGTCGTTCGAGGTGAAGCCGGGCGAGATCGTCGCGCTCGTCGGCGAGTCCGGCAGCGGCAAGACGATCACCGCGCGCGCGATCATGGGGCTGCTGCGCCGCAACCCGCGCATGCGCGTGCAGGGACGCATCAGCCTGGTCGACAAGGAGCTCCTCGGCCTGTCGGACGCGCAGATCCGCAACGTTCGCGGACGCGACATCGGGATGATCTTCCAGGACCCGGTCGGCGCGCTCGATCCCGTGATGACGGTCGGCGACCAGGTGCGCGAAGCGGTGCGCCGGCGGCACAAGGGCCGCGCCGTGACGCGGAAGCGGGTGCTCGAGCTGCTCGAGCAGGTCGGCATCACCGATCCCGAGCTGCGGCTCAAGCAGTTCCCGCACGAGATCTCGGGCGGCATGTGCCAGCGCGTCCTCATCGCGACCGCGATCGCTGGCGACCCTGCGCTCCTGATCGCAGACGAGCCGACGACCGCGCTCGACGTGACGATCCAGGCGCAGGTGCTCGACCTCGTGAAGCGTCTTCGCGACGAGCGCGAGATGTCCGTGCTGCTGATCACGCACGACATGGGCGTCGCGGCGCAGACCGCCGACCGGATCCTCGTCATGTACGGCGGCTCGCTCGTGGAAGAAGGGCCGATCGAGGACTTCTTCGAGCAGCCGTACCACCCGTACAGCGTCGGCCTGATCTCCGCCGTCCCGCGCGTGGACGTCGCTCGCTCGCGGCGGCTCCCGGCGATCCCGGGCGCCGTGCCGGAGGCGGCGCACCGCCCGGGCGGCTGCCTGTTCCATCCGCGCTGCCCGGTCGCGGTGCAGTCGTGCACGACCGACGTGCCGCCGCTGCGCGCGCTCGGGAGCCGGCGCGTCGCGTGCGTGCGAGCCGAGGACGTGCGCAGCGGTGCCGTGCAGCCGTGGGCCGAGACGACCGAGGCGGTCGTCACATGACGCAGCTCGAGACCGTGCCCGCGGCGACCGGCGCGGAGCCGCTGCTCGAGATCCGCGATCTCGTCAAGCACTACAGGCTGCGCCGGCAGTGGTGGAAGGGAGGCGTCGCGCCGGTCGTGAAGGCGGTCGACGGCGTGTCGCTGTCGATCGGCCGGCGCGAGACGCTCGCCCTGGTCGGCGAGTCGGGCTGCGGCAAGACGACGCTGGGCAGGCTCGTCCTGCGGCTCGAGCGCCCGACGTCGGGGGAGATCGACTTCGACGGGGCGTCGTGGCTCGATCTGGATCGACGGTCGCTGCGCGACGGGCGCAAGCACATCCAGGCGATCTTCCAGGACCCGCTCGGCGCCCTCGATCCCCGCCGGACCGTGCGGCAGTCGATCGTCGAGGCGATGGACGCGCACGGGCTGCTCGGCAGTCGCTCCGCGCGCTCGGCGCGGGCGGGCGAGCTGCTCGAGAGCGTCGGCCTGCGCGCGGACGTCGGGAAGCGCTACCCGCACGAGCTGTCGGGCGGACAGCGACAGCGCGTCACGATCGCGCGCGCGATCGCGGTGAATCCGAAGTTCGTCGTCGCGGACGAAGCCGTGTCGGCGCTCGACGTCTCCGTCCAGGCGCAGATCATCAACCTGCTCGCGGAGCTCCAGGAGTCGCTCGACATCAGCTACCTCTTCATCAGCCATGGACTCGCGACCGTTCGCCACGTGGCGGATCGCGTCGGCGTCATGTACCTCGGCAAGCTCGTCGAGTTGGCGCCCGCCGAGGAGCTGTTCTCGCACCCCGCGCATCCGTACACGTCGGCGCTCCTGGCTGCGGCGCCCGCGCCGGAACCGAAGAAGGTCAAGAAGCGCCGGATGCTGAGCGGCGAGATCCCGTCCGCGACGAACCTCCCGTCCGGTTGCCGGTTCCGCACGCGCTGCCCGAAGGCGCAGGCGCTGTGCGCTGAGGTGGAACCGCCGCTGGTGCGCCTGCGGGACGGTCACGAGGCGGCCTGCCATTTCCCGGACCTCACCCCTGCGGCTGAAGGGAGCCCCTCATGACGGCGATCGAGCAAGCGGAGCTGCACGGCAACTTCGTCGACGGGTGCGCGACGCCGAGCCTCTCGGGCGAGGAGTACGAGCGGCGCAACCCCGCGCTGCCGTCGGCTGTCGTCGGCCGGTTCGCCGCGTCCGGCGAAGCGGATGTCGACGCAGCCGTGACGGCTGCCCGCAGCGCGCAGCCCGGTTGGGCGGCGACCTCGCCGCCTGCGCGCGGCAGCGTGCTCGCAGCCGCCGCACGCGCATTGCAGTCGCGCGTCGAGCAGGTGGCGCAGGACATGACGCGGGAGATGGGCAAGCCGATCCGCGAGGCGCGCGGCGAGGCGGCGCGCGCGGTGCAGATCCTCGACTACTTCGCGGGCGAAGGGCTCCGGCCGGTCGGCGAGCTCTACGCGCAGTCCGCTTCGGGCAACCCGGTCTTCACGATGCGCCGGCCCGTCGGCGTCGTCGGGCTGATCACGCCGTGGAACTTCCCCGCGGCGATCCCGGTGTGGAAGCTCGCGCCGGCGCTTGCGTACGGCAACGCCGTCGTCCTGAAGCTCGCGGTCGACGCGCCGCGCACCGGTCTGCACGTCGCGGAGTGCTTCGCGGAGGCGGGCCTGCCCGCCGGCGTGCTGAACGTGCTGACCGGCTCGGGGTCGACGGCGGGCGCTGCGCTCGTCCGCGACGCGCGCGTCGATGCGGTCTCGTTCACCGGATCGGTCCCGGTCGGCAGCGACGTGCGCGCGGAGGCCACGGCGCGCGGCGCGCGGGTCCAGCTCGAGCTCGGCGGCCAGAACCCGCTGATCGTCGCCGCCGACGCCAACCTGGACGCCGCTGTCGAGGCGGCGTACGCCGGCGCGTTCTGGTCGGCGGGGCAGAAGTGCACGGCGACGCGCCGCATCTACGTCGAGTCGGCGATCTACGGCGCGTTCCGCGAGCGGTTCCTGCAGCGCGTCGCGGCGGGGGTCGTCGGCGACCCTACCGACCCCACGACCGAGGTCGGGCCGATCGTCAACGAGCGGCAGCTCGAGGACGTGCTCGCCGCGATCGAGCGCGGGCGCGACGAGGGAGGGACCGTCGCGGCCGGCGGCGAGCGGCTCGACCGAGACGGGTACTTCGTCGCGCCGACCGTGTTCGAGGACGTCGCCGACGAGAGCTTCCTCTCGTGCGAGGAGGTGTTCGGGCCGGTGACCGCGCTGTACCGCTACGACGACCTCGACGAGGCGGTCGCGCGCGCGAACGCCGTGCGCTTCGGGCTCTCGGCGGCGCTCTACACGCAGAACCTGTCGCACGCGCAGCGCTTCATGCGGGAGCTGCGGGCCGGCATCCTCCACGTGAACTCGCAGACCGCCGGCGCCGAGGTGCACGTCCCGTTCGGCGGGACGAAAGCGTCCGGCTTCGGCCCGCACGAGCAGGGTCGCGCAGCGATCGAGTTCTACACGGACGTCGTGACCCTGTACTACGACGCCTAGGGCGCAAGCCACGCCGCCGCGCCGGACGGCAGCAGCCCGTCGAGCGGTTCCGAGGCCAGGACGACCTCTCCTGGTGGAAGCTTCATCGGCGCGCCGTCGACGTTCACCGCGCACACCAGGTCGCCGCGTGCGAACGCGAGCGTCCCGGGCGGGCTCTCGCGCCACGCGAACGCGCCGCTCGGACGGGCGGCGACGGCGGCGCGTGCGAGCGCGAGCGTCGATGTCTCGTCCAGCCGCTCGGCTTCGACGCTGCGCACGGCGAAGCTCGCGGGCTGCGGCAGCCACGGCTCGACGGTGGAGAAGCCGAGTGCCGGCGGCTCGCCCGTCCACGGCACCGGCACGCGGCAGCCGTCTCGGCCGAGACGCTCGCCGCCGGTGCGGAAGAAGATCGGGTCCTTCCGCACCTCGTTCGGCAGGTCCACCTCCTCGAGCCCGAGCTCCTGCCCCTGGTACAGGAACGCGGCGCCCGGTAGCGCGAGCAGGAGCAGCAACGCTGCTCGCGCCCGGCGCGATCCTTCCGAGCCGCCGCCGTAGCGCGTCGGCAGGCGCGTCACGTCGTGCGTCTCGAGCACCCAGCTCGCCGTCGCGCCCACGGCCTCGAGGCTGTCGAGCGTCCGCTCGATCGCGCGCCTGATTCCCGCGCTGTCCCAATCCTCGAACAGGAGCGTGAAGTTGAACACGAGATGCAGCTCGTCGGGACGGGTGTACGCGGCGACGCGCGCAGGATCGCGGAAGAAGACCTCGCCGACGAGGAAGCGGTCGCCGGGATAGGAATCGACCAGCTGCCGCCAGCGGCGATAGAGCGGGTGCAGCTCCGGCCGGTCGATCGCGCGGCGGCGGTCGAACGAGTGCAGCTCCGCGCCC
>Ga0070741_10008613_pt1 | contig 20325 bp, 18 predicted proteins | sample Coa_R1_4_FD_66440 | JGI IMG/M metagenome (GOLD analysis project Ga0070741, IMG submission 66440) | Surface soil microbial communities from Centralia Pennsylvania, which are recovering from an underground coalmine fire - Coalmine... | ecosystem: Environmental > Terrestrial > Soil > Unclassified ...
GGCCAAAAACGTTAACGGATTTAGCCTTCGGAATGGCCTGTTTGGCGGGCATTTCGGAATGTCACCCGACCATGGCCGCAGTCGATCCTTTTCGGCCAGGCAGCACTCATCATACGCCAGCCGGAGGTAGTTGCTCGCGATAATTCCAGGGCATCCATAACGCCGGGTTGGCAGCCAGGTCCCGATGATGCCGCAGTAGCTCGGTCAGGTAATCGAACGAGTTAACATTGCAAAGTTGGCAGGTGTGGATCAGGCTCATGAATAGATCGCCCACTTGGGCTCCGTTCAGAGTCCGATAAAATAAGGAGTTTTTTCGATGCAAAACCGCTCGTTTTAAACTTCTTTCGACCAGATTATGCCGCCTTCCGGATTATGCCGTGTGCCCCAGTTCTGACGCAGCCCGCCTGATTTTGAGGGTTCCTGACGCGGCATAATCGTATCGCCTCTCCCGGCTGGCAGCAATGCCACCACAAGGAGATGCTTCATGTCCACAACCGGCTCCGGCAGGGCGCAGCCCCTGCTTGATGACCATATCGAACCATTCCTTCAGCACCTTCGCGAGGCTGGTTACGCAGAACGGACCCTTCGCAAGAAGCGAACCGTTGCAAGGGCTTTTGCCCGCTGGGACAAACGGAAAGGAATCGCCACCATTGACCTCAACGACGGTCATGTAGAGGCGTTCGTAAGGCGATTGCCTCGAAGAGATAAGTCCCGTCTGAAGTTCGAACTTGCAGCCGTGCGACTGTTCTTGGGCCATTTACGCGCGACTGCCGATCTACAGGGCCCAGCCTCGCAAGCGCCTGTCTCACCCACGGCCAGCCTTCTTCAACAGTACGAGAATCACCTTCGCAAGGATCGGGGGCTAGCGGAAAAATTCGCTCCGCGTTTATTTGCCGTTGATCCGGACCTTTCTCGCGTCCAAACTCGTGAGCAGTGGTTTCCCGCAATCACTGAAGGCCCTCTCGATTCGGGATTTCGTCATAGCGCAGACGCGTAATCGGTCTGCGGAATATGTCCGGCTGCTTGCGACAGCGCTGCGGTCGTTTTGCCGCTTCCTCTTTCTCTCCGGCCATCTGGCAGTCGACCTCGCTTCTTCCGTGCCCAGAGTCTGCAAATACCGCCAATCTACTCCGCCCGCCTTTCTCGCGCCGGAAGAAGTAACGCGTGCTCTGGCGGCAACCGACCGACCGACGCCCCGGGGACGTCGGGACTATGCGATCCTGCTTCTCCTCGCAAGACTTGGTCTGCGCGCGGGCGAGATCGTTTCGTTGCAACTGGACGATATCTGCTGGCGGACCGCCGAGATCGTCGTCCATGGGAAGGGCCGCACGGTAGAGCGCTTACCGCTGCTGCGGGAGATCGGCGAAGCCTTGGCCGCCTACCTCCGCAAGGATCGGGGCGGCAGTCAATCACGACGAATCTTCTTGCGAATGTGGGCGCCGCGTATTGGTCTGACGGGGCCGGCGGCAGTGGGGCACATTGTTCGCCTGGCGCTCGCGCGAGCGGGGATTCGCCGATCCGGGCGTGGCGCCGCCCACCTGTTCCGCCATGGCTTAGCAACGCGGATGATTCGCCATGGAGCCTCTCTACCGGAGATTGCGGAAGTACTTCGGCATCGCTCTCAAATGACCACATCCGCCTATTCCCAGGTGGCCTTCGAGGCATTGCGCGAGGTTGCTCAACCGTGGCCGTCCAGGGGAGGTGCGCGATGACAGCCTTGCGCAGGGAACTCAGGCAGTACATAGCGCTTCGACGCGCCCTTGGGACAAGACTACAGGAACCAACCGCGACCCTCGAACGGTTCCTCGATTTCCTGGAACGCGAGAAGGCGCAGTTCATCACCTCTGAACTCGCCCTCCGCTGGGCGATGCAACCGCAAAGTGTACAACAGGCCACTTGGGCTCGCCGGTTGGGAATGGTAAGAGGATTTGCTTCGTGGCTCAGCACGATCGACTCGCGCACTCAGGTTCTACCACATCGGCTCCTGCCATCGCGCCGACGGCGCAATAAGCCGCACATCTTCAGCTCGCAGGAGATTGGCCGATTGATGAAAGAGGCCAGCCGCCTCGCTTCGTCAACGGGACTGCGGGCATTGACCTACACAACTCTCATCGGGCTCCTCACGGCTACAGGCCTCCGCCCAGGAGAAGTTCTGGCCTTAAACAATTCCGATGTTGATCTCGACAACGGGATCTTGTCCATTCGACAGAGCAAATTCGGAAAATCCCGTTTCGTCCCGCTGGCGGACTCAGCACGCGCGGCTCTGGTGAAGTATGCCAAGCAGCGGCACAAACTCTGTTTGCGTCCGAGGAGTGAAGCGTTTCTGATTTCCGAGCGCGGCCAACGCTTACAGGGTTCCGCCGCACGCCGCACATTCGCCAGGATCTCCTGCGCAGTTGGAGTACGACCGGCAACTGGAACCCGGCGCATCGGCCGGGGGGCCCAGGCTTCAGGATTTTCGTCACTGTTTCGCCACACGGAAGCTCATCGAGTGGTATCGCGCCGGCCTTGATGTTGGGCGTGAACTGCCGAAGCTCGCCACATACCTGGGGCATGTGGATGTCGCGCACACCTACTGGTATCTCGAAGCCATTCCGGAGTTACTGCAACTGGCCACCGGCCGCCTGGGCGCGCACAGGCTCGGAGATCAACAGTGAGCACCTCCAGTTTTCAGTCTCTGGTTCAGCTTTTCTTCACCGACCGTTTACGAACACAGCTGGGGGCGAGTCCACATACTATCGCGGCATACCGGGACACCTTTCGTTTGTTGCTCCGGTTCGCCGCAACGTATCTTCGACGCGCGCCATCCCAACTACGGACGGAAGATATCGATGCGCCCTTCCTGGGGAAGTTCCTGGAAGACCTCGAGCTCACACGCGGTAATGGCGCCAGAACGCGCAACAATCGCTTGGCGGCCTTACACGCCTTCTTCCGATACGTGGCGGTCAGCGAACCCGGATTGGCGCTGCACTGCCAACGCGTTCTAGCCATACCTTCGAAGCGTTATGATCGCGGCCCGGTGGCGTTCCTGACGGAGGAGGAAGCCGCGGCTCTTGTGGCAGCGCCCAATCCGAAAACGTGGATCGGCCAACGGGACCGGGCGTTGCTGCTGGTCGCCGTTCAAACCGGGCTTCGCAATAGCGAGATCACATCACTGCGCTGCCAAGACGTGGAACTCGGGGCAGGAACGCACGTTCGTTGTCTCGGGAAAGGCGGCAAGATGCGCTGTACGCCGCTCCGCCCGGATGTCGCTAAGGTTCTGCGGGAATGGATGCTACAACAAGGCGGAAAGCCGGAAGATCCTGTCTTCCCGAGTTCCAACGGCGGACGACTCAGCGCCGATGGCTTGCAGCAACTTGTGGCTCGGCACATTGCCACGGCAGGCAAGCGCTGTCCCTCTCTGGCATCCAAAACAGTGGCACCACATACCCTCCGGCACGGCGCGGCCATGGCGATGCTCCGCCACGGCGTGGATCTGACTGTGATCGCTCTGTGGCTCGGCCATGAATCGACGGAGACAACTCAGATTTACCTGCACGCAGACATGCAGCTCAAAGAACGTGCCTTAGCCCACGCCAGTCCCAGTGGCCTCAAGCCGGCCCGGTTCCGGCCGAAGGACGCCCTGCTGGCCTTTCTGGAGAGTCTCTGATTATGCCGATATTCGCGCTACCCAAAACGAGAGATCCCCCAGCGAAAACCCGCATGACGAGCAGAGCACACGGCATAATCCGGGAGGCGGCATAATCTGGTCACTGCCGTTAACGGCAGTGTAGATGTTATTGTCCAATGGTGCCCCGGCTTGCCGCAGAAACAGAGTCAGCGGTTGCCAGTGCCGCAGCAGATAACGAATCGCTTGCCCCAGTCCCGAGTTCGGCTCCGTCTTGTGTTCTGCCAACTGTGCCTCCAGCCACTTATGTAAACCCTCCATGATTGGCTTACTATGCTCCTGATGGAACTGCAGCCGCTCCTGCGGACTCAGACCGGTTTTGCGCGCCACGGCGTCAATGCGGTACACCTCACCCAATTGCTCTAGCACGTAACGACACTCGGCGGGAAAGTTCTCTGCGACGTCTACTATCTGCCGCCTTCCATGGGCTAGGCAATGCGCAATCATCACTTCCACCCCTTCGGATAGTTTCGAAGTGTTCCACGACAATGCGTCGCACATTTGAATGGGCGGTCCTAACTCCCTGGCGCGTTGTCGCAGTACGTCAGCGAGATTTTCCCCCGCGTGTTGGCGCCCGGTGAAGTACAACGCGATCTTTCGCTGCCCCATTGTCGACACGATTCCGCTGCTGAAGGTGCCGGTGCGTTTGTCGCCGGGCTCGCGATTCATTTTGAGCACCTTCATCCCGGTGTCATCGTTATGGAACACCTCGTCTTGCGCTGCGTGCCGGATCAACTCATCCCGCGCCGGCTTGATCCACTCGGCGCCCTCCTCCACCATCTCCCACTGAGTCGTCGCCGGCAACGGAATGCCCAGGTGGGCTTCCAGTTGTTCGAGTCGGTTGAAAGGAACTCCGCTGCCATACTTGAGCTGCGCGACCATCGCGGTCGCCGTCTCATCGTATTTCTCCGGTCCCACCCCTTCGGGTTCCTGCGCCGTGAACACCTGCCCGCAAGCGCCGCAGCGTAATCGTTCCAGCGAATACACCGTGGCCGCCAGGGGTGCTTGTCCTACAACCCGCACCAGCACCTTCGGTTCCTTCTGGCCGTAGACATTGCCTTGCCCGCAATCCGGACAGCGATCACCGTGCTTCAGGTTCTGGTGCTTGATGTCGATCTTTTGTGCGCCACTGAATGCGTCAGCCCCGTTGCGCCCGTGTCCCTTGGCCGGCGGTGTCGAGCTCTCATCCGGCCGCGGGTCGGCATCCTTTCCTGGATCTTTCGATTTCGGCAGCACGGCGTTCGTCTTTTCCGTGTTTCGAGGCCGTACCAGCATCGCCGCCAGGGCGTGTAGAGCTGTTTTGACTTTCTCGCAATCGGCTTCGCTCAGCGGGGTCTCACGGGCTCCGTCCAGGACCCGGTCCAACTCGTCCAGGTTCACATCCACATAACGGCGGTTTGGGTTCATGCGACTCTCCCGAGCAGTTCCCGAAACCGTTTCGTTAATGGGTACCCCAGAATCTCCTTGATCGATCGGTTCGGCACATAGCTGTTGGATTGCTTGCCGCGCCCCGTCGTCTTACCAAGCAGGACCCAGTTGGCGGCTCGGTAACAGGTTCCCCGGAACCGCTCGGGATCCACGAAGGTCTCCAAGAAATAAATCGGATGCCCGTACATCTGCTGCCAATCATCGGAGATTCGGGTTGCCATGCGGGCGAGAATGTGGGAGGCCAAATTTTCGATACGGATCCAGGGCAGAATGAGAAAGCGGGTGTTATATGCGATGAAGCGGATATTGCGCCGGCGCGCCGCGGCGCTCCAGCCGATATAACGGTCGCGACTGCCCAGGTGCCGTGGCGCCGAACTCCAGGCCAGGCACGCGATCGGGCGCCCATGGCTCCACACCAGATACTTGGCGTGCTCGCCCACCGGTTGTTGATATCGCAAATAGTGGTACTGCTCGAGCAGGCTATTGAATAACCGCTCTTCGGGAGTGCGCCGCACCTGGGCAAACTGCAAGGCTCCGATCTGGTCGATGCGGCCTTCGAGCGGAGTTGTATCGATCCCCCCCGGAGCCGGGCGTGCGCGCCGTACGAACGGGTTGGCGGGCACGAATTTTACGGCTGGTAACTCAATCTGGCCGGTTCGATCCAGCATGAGCAACAGGCCGCGGCACACCATGTCGCATAGCGAGCCGTTGGGTTGTTTCCACTGCCACGCCTCGCAGAGCTTCTGAGACAGCCTGCGCCGGCTCTCACCAGGATGCGCGGCGATCAACCCCCTTATATAAAGGATGTCCTCGGTAGTGAACACCCGGCCGCGGTACCTGAACTCCGCCATCTGACAGCAGTATGAGCTACATTTTTCTTGTTTTTTTGATCTTTTTGTTAGCCGTTCACCCGGCGCCACATGGGCGCCGCCCGGACGCGTGAGACATCCCCTGCCGCCATTAATAACTGTGCTTCGTAAGCTTCCAGCGACTTGGCAGCTTCACTCGCCTCCGGCCACCATTTGAAACGGCCGGTGGAAAGTCGTTTTTGCGCCATCCAGTACCCTTGGCCGTCGAACGCAAGAGTCTTTATGGTAGTGCCCCGCCGGCTGCGAAAAATGAAGAGGCAGCCGGAGAAAGGGTCGGCCGCGAGTTTCTCGCGGCATAACTGTGCCAGGCCATCTATACCCTTCCTTAGATCGACAGGCTCGATTGCCACCAGGATCCGCATGGTAGCGGTGACTTGGATCATTTTTCGGTTTCCCGCCAGGCATGCAGCAGGTTGCTCCAATCGGGCGGTGTGGTTGCCTTCCAGTGAATCCGCATCTTAGCTCCGCGCGCCGACTCGAACTCAATGACGCAAGCCTCCAGTGTTGCCCGTTGCGCCGCCACCAATTCCACGAAAGCTGGCGCAGCCGCTTTCTGGCGATCCGGCGGCGAGACCTCGCCCAGACGTTTCTTCAAACCCATGTAGTCCAGCCGTAAAGGATGCGCGGCCGGATAGATCCCGTATTGCTGCGCCAACTCGACTGCAGCTTGCCATAGCGACTCGGGCAACTTCGTCCGCACTGGCTGAGAGCTCCGAAAGTCTTGCAACTGCCGCTGCAACTTTAAGATTGGTTCAGGGGTAGGGTGTGTCGATCTGTGGTTCACCATCTGTCGCCTCCGGCGACTGACTCAACTTAACAAGGCCGGCCCGCGGCCGTCACGCATGCTCGCCGGTTGACCGGCCAATATTTCCTCACTTTTCCGGGGCGACGATGTTATGAAGTTGTTGAGTGATGGCCAGGAGCCGGTGATCGAGCCGCTGGAGCCGGCGGAGGGTCTTTTCATCGGAGAATTGCCGTCTATACATCTCCAATAGATGGCGTGTCGCCGCGAGCGCTTGGCGGATCCCAGGCAGATCTGGAGTAGCCGTGGAGACGGAGAGCGAGGGAAGACTATAAGATTGGGTTGAGTTTTGGCGTGCCCGATGAAACTCTCGTTGTAAGTCTGGCTGGGCAACCTTCAAATACCGAAGGGTCATCTGAATGCTCTTGTGCCCCATCAACTTCATGAGGGCCGGCAACCCAATACCACAGTTGAGTAGCTCCGTGGCCCAGGTGTGTCTAAGGCGGTGAGGTGAAATAGGTTTGCTGTCGGTGCAGCCGGCTCGTTTGGCGGCATCAGCCAGAGCCAGGCGCAGCGTTTGAAACAACGCAAAACGACCGCCCACTCGAAGCAGGAGGAAATCTCTGGATTTCGCCAGACGAGCCGGCGAAGCCATGGTTCGCAGTTCCTGAATCCGCTTTAATAACCCCAGTCCTTCTGAGTCGAGTGGTACCAGACGTTCGGTGTGAAGCTTTCCGAGAGGAACATGTAGTGCCCACTGCCCTGGTCCAATCTGACGCAGACAGTCCAGTGGCAAGTGGATACATTCCCCAATGCGGATTCCGGTAACGCGAGTCAGCAAGAGGGCGTTGGAATATAGATTATCTTGGCGGCGCAGTTCGTCTTGGAGACGATGATCATCATCCGGGGACAGAGGTCTGGGGAGGTATTCCGGGAGCGTGGGAAGATCTTCGGGAATAATGAGGCCGGGCTGGAGTTGGTGGCCTTGAGCTGCCAGGTCGTCTAACAGCCGGCGGAGGCAGAGCAGGCGTTGCCGGCGTGTCGCGTTGCCAATGGGCGGACGTAACTTGCAAAGCCAGCGGAAGAAGCCCACCATATGAGGATCACGCCGCAGTTGTGAGAGGCGGCAGATCTCGGGAAATTCAGAACGAAGATAAGCTACAAAGTAGCGAGCTACATATTGATACTTGACTATCGTGAAGGGCTGCAGAGTAAGAGAAAGATTGTCGACTTGCGCCTGAAAGATCAGTTCCAGTGTACGTCCGGATGGTTTCATGGCATTTTCGGAGGGGTCAAGAGCAGATGCGTGCGCTTGGCGACAGCACGCGCATATTCGTGCCAAACGTCCTGGGGAGCGAGTTCGACATAAAGCATGGTGGTGCGAATTTGCGAATGCCCCATCAGGTGCTGGAGGGCGGGTAGCGAGATGCCCGCTCGCACCATGTCCGCTCCAAAAGTATGTCGAAATCGGTGCGGATTAGCCGAAGGAACCGTACTCCCCAGTCGATGATGGCGGAATAGCGAGCGGAGTCCAGCCGGCGTCATCGGCTGCCCTCGGCGGCGGCCCTTTAGGGAGACGAACAGATACGGCGAGTTGGTCAGGGGCCGTTCCAGACGAACATAGCTCTGTAGCACCTCCATGATTTCGGCGGGCAGCGGTACAGTGCGCTGTTTCCTGCCCTTTCCCAAAACGTGCAATAGAGCGTCGGCCAGTTTCAGATCCTCGAGTTGGAGCGCCAGGATCTCACAGGAACGAAGGCCGTCGAGCAACATGAGGCCCACGACGGCGAGATCGCGGAAGGTGCGAAAACTGGCCCAAAACCAGGAGACCTGCTCGGCCGTCAGAGGCTGGATAACGCGTCGCGGTTGCTTGAGGCGGAGACCGAAGGCGACGTTTCGGTGGGGACGACCGTAGCCGACCGGGCAGCGGGTCGCATAGCTGTGCTGGAAATGGGCATGGCCGCTGGGGATTTCCTGCCCGAAGTGGAATCGATACAAGCAACGAATCACGGTCAAGCGATGATTCACGGTTTGCGGAGTAGGCTGGGGCTGTTGGCTCAGTTGGTGGCGGACATAATCCAGCAGTGTGGACTCCGTGATTTCTGGAAGAGGCTGGGGCTGGCTCTCAAACCAACGGATGAAGTGCAGCAAGTCATAGGCGTAGGCGCGCAGGGAGCGCGGCGACAGTTGGCGGAGATGCTGGGCATCGAGAAAGTTGTTGGCCCACGCAATCTCGTGGCCGGCATCGTCGAGCAGGCGATAAGGACAAGCAGCGGGCTGATGGGTCAAAGTCAACTTCATAAACGTTCAGCCCGCTCCAGGCAGTCGGTGAAGTCAGCGGCGGTAGTAGCGCCGGCGACGAAGTAGCTGTTGGGATCATGCCCGTGTGGCAACTGAACGATGTGGGCGGGTATGCCGACGCCCTGGAGGCGCTGGGCGAGTTGGAGGGAGCCCTTCTGCCCGGCTTGGTTGTCATCCTGATCGAAAGCGATGTAGATGGGACGGCGCGGCTGCTCGGCAAGCTGAGAAAACTGAACAGGCGTTAATTGCGTGCCGATGGCGCAGGTAGTGTTACGAAAGCCCCCCTGCCACAGCACGGCCAAGTCGAACAGCCCTTCGACTAGGATCACGGTGGAAAAACGGCTGACGGACTCCCAGGCAAACAATCCGCCTTTGGAGCGCTGCAGCAAACGGTGAGGAAACGCCGCGCCGATACTGCGGCCGTAGAGGGTGACGATCTGGCTGCGCTGGTGGCAGGGAAAAATCACCCGGTGGCAGAAGACATCGCGGCCTTGGCTGTTGATCAGGCCGCTGTCGAGTAGCAGATCGAATGAGTAGCCCAAGGCGGCGAGATGCCGCCGCAGGTTTCCGCCGGGAGCATAACCGATACCCATCTCCTCGATCAGGTCGGGATCGTAGAAACCACGCTGCTCCAGATAGCGGATCGCTTCCGGAAGGCGATGGAGTTGGAACTGATAGAAGGCCGCCGCCTCCTCCAACAGCCGGGGAACGGGAGCGGGGGTGAGTTCCTGTTCGAGCAGCGCCACCGTTCGGTGGAACGGCAGATCGAGGAAGAGTTGGACAAAGCGGATCAAGTCGCCACCCCGGCCGCAGCCGTGGCAGTAGAACAGATTCTTAGCGGCGTTGACGTAGAAGGAAGGACGAGTCTCTTGGTGTAAAGGGCACAGACCGACGAACTCCTGGCAGGTGCCGGCACGACAAGGCTTCCAGTTGTGGCGCTGCAAGTACTCCAGCAGCGGAATACGTTGTTTGAGCCGCTCCAGATTCTCGGCCATGGTGCTGTTTTCGCCTCCGAGTCGAGAGTAGACGGAAGCCAGCCTTTTTCCCAGGCAAGGATGGTGGGCGGCGCCGGTTTCTCTAAATTCGCAGCGGCCAGAAGCGGGCGAGAAACGGGTACACGGTATGCCCGCGCAGGGGCAACGAGTCATGCACGAGGACCTCGGCCTTGCTCAGCCAAACTCCTATGGCCCGGATCGTTTGGCGCAAGGACGAAAAGGGCGGTCTGGAAGAATCCAGACTGTGGCACCATCGGCGCAGCGTGGAGGGATCGGCCACGCGATCGGGATCCTTGAGGGTAGGTGTCGCGCCTTCCCAGGATCGGCCTTCCGAGAACCGGCGCTGCAGCGCCTGGCTCCGGGCGATGAAGCTGTAATGGCCGTAGGGAGGCGAGAAGGGCGGCAGAATGTGAACGTCTTATGGCAAGGCTCGCAACGCCCCCGCCGAATCGGAATCCAACCGTGCTGCTCATCATGCGCCTGCTTGCGGCGCCGGCCATGCCCGATAATGGAGTCCTGGGAACAAATCGGACAACGGCGCAGGATGACTTCAGCACCGGCCTCGGCCCAATCTTCTTCGAGGTTGTACTGCGCGGCGGAAAGTGAGATAAACAGTATCGTGACCGTGGGGGCCCCGCTCGCGATGCTGGCCTTTCCCAAGATCCGAACTCGCGGGCGGGACCTTCACCTCCCGAGTAAAATCCCGACTGGAAAAGAATAAGCCTTTCGCCTGCCTATTTGCCACTGCCACATTAGCCGGTTAAGTGCCGGAAACTCACGCTCCGTTACGACTCTGGAGGAGTGGTTTGATTCTCTCCGGCTGCGCGACGAATACGTCCCGTCCGGATTCAAGGGTTACAAAGTGACGCATCGCGCTGTTCCTGGGCATCAGTTTGGTCTCGCCCTCACTTCGGACGATAGAGCCTCGCTGATCGCATTTCTGGAAGACTCTATAGCAGACTCCGATGCAGTCAACACGGCTTCCAGCGACCGGCGCTCTGAGGTGGCGTCTGTATAACGCCCATTGCTGCCATAGGTCGGCATTCGAACTGCGGTGGTTGGCAACGCCGAACGTCCGCATATTCTCGCGGAACTGGTGCAAACCGAATCCGTTTGGCAGCCGTAGGCCCACGGCTAAGAGTTGGCCAATTATCTCGGCGATATGGACCGGCTCACTTCTAACCCCGGCGGAAGATTCGCGTGGCCGTTCTAGCCATGCCTGAGATCGCGAACGGTAACCAGGCCGCATCCTCGGCGCGAAGACATACTGCTTCTTCGTGCATGATGGACAGATGGATTCAAGCAGGCAGTGATGCACGGGGCAAGCCGTGACTAACTAAAAATTCCACAACAGCCGGTCATAGATTTCTGATCAGCCAAAGCCCGCGGCTTCCCGTAACAATAGGGACACTACGGGCGGTGCATTCGAAGAAGATGGACGCAGGACATCACCTTCGACCACAGCAGAAGCGTAAGGAGGCGGAGATTCACCTCCGCAAGGTTCTGAGCGGCACGGATTCATGTGACTCTCCGCGGAGAGCCCGCGAGACGATGTTGAGCCGCCTCGTTGCCTCTTCAAGATTTGTTTCCTTGGCCGAAAGCAGCCGCTCATGGCTCATGGATCTCCGCGATGTCTGTGGTGTTGCGCTCGCCGATAATGCGGATACGATCTTGCCGGGGTGCGTCATTAAATGGGTCTGGCGGAATCTCTGTGATCTCCCCGTCGGCGGAGTGCAGGACCATTGCGCTCAATCCGGGGCTGAGAACCGTCCAGGCTCTTTCGTCCCAATCCAATCTCGCGCCGGGACAAAGCTTCCTTGTGTGCTCCACCACTGGACCGATGTCCGCCTTCGCTGGCTATTGCAGCCAAACCGCAACTTTCGCCGTCTCCGGCAGAATAGCCGAGTCGACCACACGCTCATGTGGATTGCCGACCTGATTGCCGAAGACATCCCTCGCACCTGAATTACTGGCCGAAACAACTTTGAAATGAGTACGCAGAACTGGTAGTAGGCGCAGGAGGCTGGAGTTGGCCTGGGCGATGCTGTTGACGCGGCGCTAATTAGAAACCTATTGCATTGGCTTCACTGCCGCGCAGAGTCCGTTTGGGTACGCTTCAGCAACGACTCCCAACTCAGTATCACAACAAGGTGTGACGCCGTCGGTTCCTGGACGACCGGCAGGAGGAATTTCCCCCCGTCGGCTGAAACGTCAAAGCCGAACGCTGTCGCCAGCGCCGCTCTCGCGGCAACCGGAATCCGAAACAGAGGCACCGGTGCGCCCGCTCGAAACTGTGGATGCGTACTCACGGGCACTCCGTAGAGAACGCCGTCGGCGCCCATATAGCAGATCTCCCTGCCGTCCGCTCTCCACCGCACGAGGACGGCGCCATCGGACGAGATCCGCAACCGGTTTCCGGTCAAATGCGGCCGCTCTCGCGCGTCAAACGCTTGAACGTATACTTCGGACCGTCCGGATTCGTTTGAGACGAACGCGACCCGGTCGCCTTCAGGTGAAAACACGGCGCCGGTTTCATTCGCCGGGCTTTCCAGAATCCACGTCATCTTACGCGTCTGCCAATCGAGCACTCCGACGTCTCCGTCAGTGACGTTCTCACTATGAAACAGTGCAAAGCGGCCGTCGCGCGACCAGTCGCTGGGCAACTGGAGATCGGCTGCTGCAGGCAGTGCCTCTTCGCGATCCTGCTCCCCGAGTCCCCGGATGTATAGCTTGGGCCCCCCTCCCAACGCGCGGGAATACAGGAGACGGGTTCCATCTGGTGACCACACAGGCTTGTCTACAATGCCTGGTCCAGGTGCCACGATGCGGTTGACCTTTGATCGTGTGTCGTACACCCAGATCTCCGCGGCGCCCTTGTCCGGGTTGTAGACTGAAGCCGCGACTCTGCGCCCATCCGGCGAGGCGCGGACGTATACAACGGATTGAGCGTCCGGGCCGACCCGCTCCAATTCGCGGCCGGCCCGGTCCACCCAGGCAACTCGAGCGGCGCTCCACAGCGGCTGGTAGACGAGCACTCCATTGGTCGAGACCGAGAAGTCGGCTGCCGCCGTAGGCTGAAATACGTGAAGACTACTGGCAAGCGGCACGGCATCGCCGGTCACTTGTAGCCGTTCAACGTCGAACGGCTGCGCCAATAGGCTCCCTCCTCTCGCGTACAAAAGGTAGCTTGTTCCGGGCGTCTGCATGGATGGAATCCAGGTTACGCGCGAGTCCGTCTCGAGAATATCCTTTGCCGCGTGGGGCTCGCCGAAGCGGCCGGCGCGTAGCCGGAATCGTTCAATCCGTTTATCGTAGACAAGATAGAGAAGGCGCTTGCCATCGGGCAGGACTTGCGGCCAGAGATAGGAGTCTCGGATCTCCGTTGCTCGTCCGCCTCCGGCCGGCGCGACCGCAGTCAATTGGCGATACGAGAGGAGAATTTGATCCGGACCGATCCACGCACCAAGGGGCGGAACGCGCCTGGGAAAATCGCTGATGAGCTGGTAAGACGAACCCGGATCGGTAATGCGCCGGAGACTACGCTCCACGCTGAAGTACAGGGCGTCGCCTGCCGGCGACCAGAACAAGGTCTGCGCGCCGCGAGCCGCCGGTGCCTCCTGGGCGTCGAGACTGGTCAGAGGGCGAATCCAAAGACGGTACAGGCCGTCTTCTCCGATCGTCGTGAATGCGAGACGAGATCCATCCGGGGAGACGGCAAATGCCTGGCGTACGCCGGCAGGCTGGAACACAGAACCGTTCGGCGGAGAGATCACGAACTTCGCAGGAAGCGGCGGATGCGCCGGCCGTTCGAGGCGCCCCAGGAATAATCCCGCAGCCAGGGACACGACGCTCACACCGGCGCACAGTAACAGCGGCCAGCGCTGCATTTTCGGGGACGGCGGAGTTGCCCTAACGGGCGACATCGTCGGGTCGCTGGCAGGACCCGGCGCCTCGACCCGCACCGCGGCGACGAACAGGTACCCCTTCCCGGGCAGAGTCTCGATGAACCTCGGCTTTTCGGCCGAATCGTCGAGCATTTGTCGCAACTTGTTAATCGCGGCGTTCAACCCATGCTCGAAATCGACAAACGTGTCACTCCCCCACAGTTCGCCGCGGAGTTCCTCACGGGTAACCACCTCGCCCGCTCGTTGGGCCAGTATCTTCAGTATCCGTGCAGACTGGCGCGGAAGACGCACCCGTACGCCGTGTTTCTCCAGTGATCCCGTCTCGGGATCGAATTGAAAGGAGCCAAACGAAATCACGCCGGATCGCGATGGCGACAGCATCTTGACCAGAACCTTGGGATCGAGTCTACCACACCGGAGCAGTGAGGCCACGTCGAGAACTCTTCTGTTTGCAATAGGTTTGCTGATGAGGTCGAAATCGACCAAAGAATGAGGCGGGAAGCATTGAGGTGCCTGCCGGGGTCGTGCGAACTTGCATCCCATGGCACTCCAAACGTCGGTCGTTGGATTGGTTCTCCTGCTCGGCATGGCAGGCTGGCACCCGCTTTTCGGACAACCGAATGCGCCGTCCGAGCCGAGGGTTCCGAAGACCTGGGATACGGCAGCACTGGAGACTTGGGCGACTCCGCTGGCGGGTCTGAATTCGCGGCCCAGACACGTTTCGGAAACCGAGTACTACCGGGCTCCGATCGACAACTATCGTACATACCCTGTCTACGCGCCTGGACGGGAGCCCCAGGGATACTGGGAAATGCTTCAGAAGGTAGGGCCCAAGCCCCTGATCGACCGCGCGAGACTGCGGACCGAGTCCGATTGGGTCGCGGCTGGCCAGGAGGTTTTCGAACAGCTCGACCTCCTGACGCTGCGAAGCTACGACCCGAAGGTGATTGCGGCCGTCCGGTCACCGGAGCTTTCAAACAGATTGCGCTATATTTCTCCGGACGGGACGCTGCGGCTGCTTCGCTGGGTGCCCACCGAAAGAGGGGTAGCCATCGGACATCTCAACTGTGGGAGCTGCCACATCCGGGAGGAGAAGGATGGGACGCGGGTGAATGGCGCGCCAGCACGGGGTGAGGCGTCCGATCCGATCCGCCCTCTCGTAGCACAGGAGAATATCGCGATCGCACCTTTCCGCATCCGTGAAAGCCTGGGACAGAAGATGTACCGCGCATACGGCGTGCCATGGGTGAAAGACGACATTCACGAGCGGCTGAAGCAAATGCCCGACAATGAACTAGCGGCGCTGAATGCAAGCCTCGATCTGTCCAAAGGCGTCATCTTCCGGTGGAGTGGGAGCGTCTTCTACCCGGCCAAGGTTCCGGATCTGATCGGCATCGCGGACCGCAGATATATCGACCACACCGGCACGCATCTGAACCGCGGCATCGGCGACCTCATGCGTTACGCGGCCCTCGTGAGCTATGCGGAGTCGTCCGAGTTCGGATCGCATCGTATGGTCACGGCGGAGCAGCGGAAAATCGAAGGGCGGTTGCCCGATGAAGGTCTGTACGCGCTCGCGCTTTACATTAGATCCTTGCAGCCACCGCCGAATCCAAATCCTCTCGACGAGAATGCGCGCCGTGGTGAGGCCATCTTTCGGAGAGAGGGATGCCCCGGGTGCCATATTCCGCCACTGTACACAAATAACAAGCTCACACTGGCCGAAGGGTTCACATTACCGAAAGATGTTCCTCCAACCCTGGACATCCTTGCCGTGACGGTCGGAACAGATCCGGGGCTGGCGCTAAAAACGCGGAAGGGGACCGGCTACTATAAGGTCCCATCGTTGAAAGGGCTATGGTATCGCGGTCACTACCTGCATGATGGCTCCGTCGCGAGCCTGGAGGAGATGTTCGACCCAGGCCGCCTGAGCCAGACTCACGTGCCGGGTGGATTTACTCCTCCAAACGAGCGGCAACGCGCCGTCAAGGGCCATGAGTTTGGTCTCAAGCTGGCCCCCGAGGAGCGCCTGCAACTGATCGCATTTCTGCGGACTCTGTGAATGAATAAGCCTCGGATGTATTCGAAAGTTTAGCTTGCCCGTTCAACGTGAGCGTCTAACCCCGTTGCTGACACGTGCCAGTAATGTCGAAGCCGATACTCTTCGAACTACGTCTGCACTCACGGCCAAGCGATGCTTCCATTTTCTGCACTTCCGGCCAGACGATGGTTCCATCTGCGCGATGGAGCCATTCAAGCAACTCGGATCTAAAGGATTTGTGGCCCACTTGCGGCCAACCGATGCTCCCAAACCCGGCCAAACGATGGTTCAAGTCACAACGGGGGAGCCAGAACCGGAACGGGGCCGAAGGCAAAGCAGAGCCTTCGCAGGCGCCGGGCGCCGCAAGAGCCCCGAAGCAGTGCCGAGACAAAGGGTGGAACAGGAAACGAACCGGAAACAGTTCCGACATGTCGGCCGGCGGCGCCAGGTTGCAGAGCAACGTGAGAACGCGCCTCAACGAGCGGTCGCGCCGGGATTCGCGCGGAACCGTGGGAGCAGGCCAGCATCCTGGAGCGCGTCTACGCCGCTTGTCGCCAGCTGTAGCGATGGTGAAGACCGCCGAGGCGTGGCAACGCAGTCAGAGTGGCGTCGGCAACTGGTCTTGGCTCGATCGGACGTCCGCTGGGAGTGTCTTTTTCCAGGGAGTCGTGAACACGGTCCTCGTGGTGATAGCAGACGTACTCGCGGATGACACGACGAAGGTGTTCTTCGTTCCACGGGATGATGTGGTCGAGGATCTCGCGGCGGCAACTCCCAATCCATCTTTCGGCCGTTCCGTTTTGCCATGGGGCGTGAATGCTCGTTCGTTTGGCTTTCAATCCGGTGGCCGCCAAGAAGCCAATGACGTCGCCGTTGAAGATGGAATCGTGATCCAGAATGGCGTAGCGATAGGGGTCCGCCTCCGGAAAGGTTTCGCGAAGCTGTTGCACGACCCAATCTGCGGACGGATGTCGCGTGACGTTGAAATGCAGGATTCTACGGCGTTCGTGCTCGATGACGAAGAAACAGTACAACACTCGGAAACTCGCGGTCGGAACGGTGAAGAAGTCGAAGGCGACGACGGCCTCGCGGTGGTTGTGAAGAAATGCGAGCCATTTCTTGGCTGCGTCGCCGCTCCGCTGCGTTCGCGACAGATAGCGGGCGACGGTTCGCTCAGACAGGATAAAGCCGAGCTTCTGCAGTTCTCCGTGGATCCTCGGTGCGCCCCAACCTGTATTCTCGTGCGCCAAGCGGCGAATGAATGCGCGAAGTTCCGGCGTGATCCTCGGCCGACCGCCGCGCCGCCGGGATTTCCAGCGCCAGTACAGGCGGAAGCCGGCCCGATGCCAGCCCACCACCGTTTCGGGTTTGACAATCATCAACGCATCGCGCCAGTGAGACCAGGTTGTGCGCAGGACCGTCCAGAACAGCCGATCCAGAGGGCTTAATCGGGGTCGTGGCCGCTTTCTTTTCAGGACGCCGATTTGTTGGCGGAGCGCCAGGACTTCGAGAGCAATATCTGCGCGGCTTCGGAAGAAGACACGCGCGGCGGCAATTAGCGATAGGAGTAGACGAATCACTGGCAATCGTCTATGATCGCGCGGGCGCGGTCGCCTCCGCATGCGGCTGCAAGCTGTTGATTTTACGCTTTAGTCGGGTAATGGCAACAGACAGGTAGCGTCGTTTGGATGCTGGTTCGACTAACAAGACTTCCGCGTTCCGCGCTGTCGCCATGGTTCCAGGGTAATGGCGTTCGCATCGCCGCGGAAGACGGTTTTCACCGAACGCTTACAGATTTTCGGCCGAATATGCATTTCGAGCTCGCGACGCCGCCAAACCCTACAGCGTACAAGCGATGGGTATTCGCGAGGAATGAGTGCGGCTGACTCAAACCGTATCAACCGACATCAAGTGTCGTCATTCCGGCCGTCACGCCGCTCAGTCGGATCCAGCGCCGAGGACACGCAGGCGAAGGGTCGCGCCGATCATCGTGCCAGATGTTTTCGGCTCGAAGACCTTTTTCAGACCCGCTCTCATGCGTGCAATACCCGAAAAAAGGCTTGTTCTCGACTGCTTTCATTTCGAGAACTGGAGTGCGTAAAGCCTGGCATTCCGCATCTCCAATTTGATTCGTACGACTTTGCCCGCCAAACTCTCCAAGTGCCTTCTAGTTCGCCAGGAGACGGCGTATTCGACGGAGTCGCTTTTGATTGGAGAACATTCTGACAGCCCGAAGCCGGGTATCGGCTCACCGCGAGAATCCAATAGCGCAACTCTCGTCTCATCACGCGAAGCAATGTTGAGCACCAAACGTCGTCCCTCGAAAATGAGAGGTTTTGTGATCATTGTGCCAACGCCTCCTTCCGCATCCACGGAAACGAACCCGTCGAGACGCTGAACCAGCCGAACCAGACGATCGTAGAGTCCGCTCTCGTATTCCTCACCGCCAAACGAAGCCCCGCCGTGCGACGTAAAACGGGCAGTGGCATACTGCCAGATTTCGTTGCCGCGCCGGATGAGACCATGGTTAATCAACGACTCCACGACCTTTCGCCCGTCGATTTCCCAATCGGATGTAAAATAAAGCGGATCGCCGTAACTGGTCCAATTGACTCCATCGCGGCTTACCGCCAGGTCAGAGCCCGGACGCACGTTCTGCGCCTTCGTATAGCGCCATGGAAACGCTACATACGTATCGGGAGCCCACGCGTACTTCATCGCTGCCGACCGGTACACCTGCCGGCCTTTGTCGTCGACCTTAAACGCCACAGGCAGTTCGCCCGTAATGGTTGGTAGATGCAGATTCCCGCGTAACCTGGGAGTTGCCTGCGCTTCAAAATGCCATGGCCTCGTGATTCTTTTCGTTTCGGCGAGTGCGCCCAGCCGGACGTTCGTCCCCTCGTGACGAATAAACGTAGCGTACAGCCCACGTTGATCGTCCCAGAATGTCTCTACACCGCCTCCGCAGTCGAACGGCAACGCCAGAGTCTCGTTCCGACTCCAATAAATTCCGTCAGGAGAGAAATAGACATAAATCCCACGCTGCATCACATACGCTACATATTTGTACCGTTCGTTGGCCGGAGCATTCGGGTTCGGATCCTTAAACATGGTGCCTTGTGAAGAGTCCGTCAGCAAAATGTTATTCCTGGTCGATCCGTCCCAGACCACGACATTCAGCTCGGGCTTAGTCCATTGCAAGCCATCCTTCGAGACCGCCATGCTGATGGCATCCGGCTTCTTACCGCCCCACATCGCGCCGTTGGTGTAAATCAACCGGATCTCCGACCCGTCATCGTAAACGTGCAGCACATCCGGTAGACCCGGTCCGAATCGTGGACCCGTCTCCCACGGCTTCGTGCAACTGAAGTCGGTAACCTCGCGAACGGTCGGTTGGTTCACCCGGAAAACCAGATTCGACATACTGTCGATCAGGGCTCCATCGATGAAAACATGCTTTCTCGATCCCAGTCGAATCGGATCCCGCGACGTACTTTCGCCAAACAACAACGGCGGACCGTTCGGAACAGCCTCTACCGGCGGGCGGCCTCCGTAATTCGACGAAAAGCTTGCAGGGGGGTTGAAGCGATCGTGGTATCGCACGATATTCGAAAGCCGCATCTCGTCCAGCATTTGCCCTCCATCTGCATCGCGGCCTATCGAAAATTGTTCGATATTTCCCTGGACTGGAAGAAATCCGCCCTTTCGCGGCAATGGCTGGAGAACGCCGTCAACATAGTGGCGAATTTGGCGTTCTTTTGCCGAATACGTAAAAGCGATGTGATGCCAGCCTCCTTTCCGGCCCGTCATCGCTCCTTCGTCAGTCGGAATCTCAACGTCAAGGTTCTGGTTCGGCGCTTTCTTGCGCGGGCTGCGCAGAATGAAGTATTTCGCTCCCGCAGCCAGAACGAGAGAATTGGTCTCAGCAACCGATCCTCCGCCAAAGGCGCCGGACCGCAGTTCGAACACAGTTCCAGGACCGCTTGTTCCTTTGCCCCGAAACCAGAACTCCCAAGTCCAGTCGAAATAGCCAACATTGAATTTCTCCGAGACATATCGCGGCCGGGGCATGCGGTTCAAGTTGTACCAACCTTGGGGGCAGTGTTGCAAAAACAGTAGAGGGGCCGAATCCCGCCTGTGTGAGCGGACTGGGCTTACGTCATTCGGCCCTTAATCCGAGGGTCTCGTTCAGAAATAGGAGCAGTCCCAACATATCTCCTTTGGGCAACCACCTCACTTGCCCTTTCCGGATCATGTGCACCGCCTCATATCCCTGAATCGTCCGCCGCGCCCCATGAAAAGATCGGAACCCTTGACTGGCATTAACCCGTCGTTTGATCGCCCGGTGGTCCTGCTCCACAATATGGTTCAAGTAGG
>Ga0070741_10008614_pt1 | contig 20321 bp, 20 predicted proteins | sample Coa_R1_4_FD_66440 | JGI IMG/M metagenome (GOLD analysis project Ga0070741, IMG submission 66440) | Surface soil microbial communities from Centralia Pennsylvania, which are recovering from an underground coalmine fire - Coalmine... | ecosystem: Environmental > Terrestrial > Soil > Unclassified ...
GAGGACCGTCCGGCGGACGAGCGCGCTGCGGGCCTTCGACGGGTACGGAGCCGGCTTCGAGCGCTGGACGGACGACGCGAGCATCGCCGCCCGCGCGCTACGACCACGGGTAGCCACGGCCTTAGGGTATCGCGGTTGCTCGCGAATCGAGCGCGAGGGCGGCCGTCGTCTCGACGAGGGTCGGGCGGAAGCCGACCGACTCGTTGAGGTGACGCATCGCCGCGTTCTCCTCCGCGTTCGACGTGGAGACGACCTCGACCTCCGGGTGGTCGTCGCGCAGACGGCGCAGCGACTCGACCTTGACCGCGCGCGCGAGCCCCTTGCCGCGGTGCGCCGCAACCGTGCCGGTGTCGTCGGTGAAGCCGAGCGTCGAGCCGCGCGAGACGCGCAGCTCCGTGAACGCCGCGACCTCCCCGTCGTCGGCCATGGCGACGGTGAGGCGCATCTCGCGGCCGCGTTGCCGGAGGGACTCCTCCGAGGCGCGGACCTTCTCCGCGGTCGCGCTCGGGAAGTCGAACTCGTCGGCCGCCGGCGCGTCGTCCATCGCACCCCGCGCGCGGACGTACGCTTCGAGATGCTCGTCGGGAACGCTGCCGAGCCAGGTGACGAGGCGAAATCCGTCAGGGACGTCCGGCTCGGGGAGCTCCGTCGTCCCGAGGTCGAGCACCGAAGCAACGATCCGCTGCTCGTCACGCGCGCCGTGCGCAGCAGCGAAGGCGGCGCCGGCCGGCGTCGAGTGGTGCCCGCGTAGGACCTCGACGCCGAGCTCGCGGCAGCGGGCGACGACACGCTCGAGCAGCGCCGATCCGGTGCCGACGCGTCGTCGGGCGGGATCGACGAGCAAGTGGACGAACGTCGCCGTCGGGCTGTGCACGTAGAGCACTGCGCCGCCACCGTCGGCGATCCAGTGGCAGCTCGTCTGGGTCTCGGGCAGATGGCGATGGAAGGCGACCACCTCGTCGCGGCTGCGCATTGGCTCGCCGGGTGCGAGCTCCTCGTGGCAGGCGACCTCGAGCTCGTGGAAGCGCGCAAGCACGGAATCCGGCGCGGTCCGCGCGTCGATCTCCTCGATCTCCATCCGGCGAGGCTAGCGCGGCCCGGCACTCCGATTTCGCCCCGCCCATTGACCTGGGGATGCCCGGCTGACAGAGTCGCCCCATGAGAAAGGTCGCCGTCCTCTTCGTGTTGTGCCTGTCAGCGCTGGTCTTTGCGGCCGCCGCGACGGCCGACACGACGATCGACACGATCAGCGTGTGGAACGGCAGCGACACGGTCTGTGACTTCGGGAATCCCAACACCGCCACGTACGGGCAGGTGGTGACCGTTCCTGCCGGTGACACGGATCTCAAGTCGTTCACCTTCGAGCTGTACAACGTGCCTTCGGCAGCCGTGTTCCGCGGCGAGGTCTACGCCTGGGACGCCGTCGACGGCCACGCGGAAGGCTCGAGCCTCTACGAGAGCGCCCCGACCTCGACCACCGGCGCGACCGCGCAGGGAGTCACCTTCACCATCCCGGGCGGCGTTGCACTCACCGCCGGCGAGCAGATCGTCATCTTCGCCAGCGTCTCGAAGGACTACGGACTCGGGTCAGGTCAAGTCGGCTGCTGGGGCGCGACGGCCCTCGACACGTACGCCGGCGGCGAGTTCGTCTACATCAACAACGGCGGCGACCCGTCTCAGTGGACGACGGGCAGCTGGACGACCGACTACGGAATCCAGTCGGCCTTCACTGCGCACTTCTCGCCTCCTCGCGTCGTTTCGCTCTGGCTGGGCGCAAGTCCGGCGGGCGCCAAGATCGACGTCCGGGCCCGCGTTTACTCGGATGGCGTCTTGGAGGCGAACGACATGCTGAGCGCGATCTCGCCTTCCGGTGCCGGCCCGGGCGGCTCGCAGCTCGAGAGCCTTCTGCTCTCGTCGCTCGCCGCCCCGCTCCGCACCACGAAGCCGGTCACGCTCGTCCTCGACGCTCGAACCGCTTGCGCGAGCCCGTACTGGCAGACGCGCACGAAGCTCTACTTCGGCGGCGCGGCCGACAGCACCTTCACCGCTGACGACTTCCCGACTCCTCTGCATCTCGGAGGCGGCTGGCTCCTCACACCCAGTTCCGCCTCGAAATTGCACGTCTCGACGGTCAACTCGAGGAGCTGCTCCTCCTGGCAGCACCTCGGCACCTGGACGTCGCCGCTCTTCATCTCTTACGGCTGAGCCTGCAACGCTCCTCGGCCCGGTGAGCGAAGCGTCAGCTTCGTGAGCTAGTAGCGGCGGCCGTTGCGCGAGCGCGCGCGGTTGCTCCGGTGGATCGCCTCGAACTCCTCGAGGCTCCGGCCGGAACCGACGGCGACGCACGTGAGCGGGCTCTCCGCGAGATGCACCGGCATCTGCGTCTCGTGGCGCAGACGCTCGTCCAGGCCGGTCAGCAGCGCCCCGCCGCCGGCGAGGACGATGCCGCGATCCATGATGTCCGCGGCGAGCTCGGGCGGCGTCTTGTCGAGCGTCGACTTGATCGCGTCGATGATCTGCGTGACCGGCTCGTCGAGCGCGCGGCGGATCTCCTCGGACGTGAGGATGACCGTCTTCGGCAGCCCGGTGAGCATGTCGCGGCCGCGCACCTCGGCCTGCAGCTCCTCCTTCATGTCCCACGCGGAGCCGATCTCGAGCTTGATCTCCTCGGCCGTCTGCTGGCCGATGAGGAGCTTGTAGTCGCGCTTGATGTGATTGATGATCGCCTCGTCCATCTCGTCGCCACCGACGCGCAGCGACTGGGAGACGACGATGCCGCCGAGCGAGATGACGGCGACCTCGGAGGTGCCGCCGCCGATATCGACGATCATGTTCCCGGTCGGCTCGGCAACGGGGAGCCCGGCGCCGATCGCGGCCGCCATCGGCTCCTCGATCAGGTACGCCTGGCGCGCGCCGGCCGACAGCGTCGCCTCCTCGACCGCCCGCTTCTCGACGCCGGTGACGCCGGAAGGGACGCAGACGACGACGCGCGGGTGCGCGAAACGGTGCTGGTGCACCTTCTGGATGAAGTGCCGGAGCATCTGCTCGGTCACGTCGAAGTCGGCGATGACGCCGTCCTTGAGCGGCCGGATTGCCTGGATCGTCCCGGGCGTCCGCCCGAGCATCCGCTTCGCCTCGACGCCGACCGCGTGCACCTCGCCCGAGCGCTGGTCGATCGCGACGACCGACGGCTCGGAAAGCACGATCCCGCGGCCGCGCACGTAGACGAGCGTGTTCGCCGTGCCGAGGTCCACCGCCATGTCGCGGCCACCGAAGCCGGTCAATCCAGAGAAGAGGCCCATCGCGGCGCCACTCTACCGGCACGAAGCCTTGACCCCGCCGTGACGGTTTCCCGCCTACGTTGACGGCATGAACGTGGTGACGCTGATCGGGAACCTCGCGACGGACGTCGAGCTCCGGGAGGTCGCCCCGGACAAGAAGGTGGCGAGCTTCCTGCTCGCCGTCGACCGGGCGAGCCGCGACGGCGGCGCGGACTTCGTGAGCGTCTCGGCGTGGGACCGGCAGGCCGAGCTCTGCGCCGAGTACCTCGGCAAGGGCCGGCGGGTCGCCGTCGACGGCAGGCTGAAGTCGCGCTCGTGGGAAGAGGACGGCAAGCGGCGCACGGCGCTCGAGGTCGTGGCGCGACGGATCGAGTTCCTCGGCGGCGGGCCGCGCTCCGACGACGAAGGAGCCGGCGGCGAGGTGATCCCCTTCGAGGCGCCTGTCGCGAGCTAGACCGGCGGCAGCCCGGCGAGGAACTCGTCGATCGCAGCGAGACAGGCGTCCGGCCTTTCGCCGATCAGGAGGTGCCCGCAGCCGGCGATCGTCCGCAGCGGGGCGCGCAGGCGGCGCGCGTACTCGATCCCGTCCGCGAGCTTCACCCACTTGTCGCTCGCTCCCCAGAGGACGAGGCAGGGGCACGCGACCTTGTCGAGCTGAGCGCGCGGGTCGGTCGCGAGGAGCGCCCTCCCCGCCTGGCGTGTGTTGCGGTGGTACGCCGGGCCGACGAGGAACGACTCGGCGGCCTCGGGCTCGAGCGCGTCCGGGTCGGCGACCGCCCACCAGCCGAAGGCGAGGCACCGGCCGAGGCGCGACCTCGACCACGCGTTCCGGAACGGCGCGATCGCCTTCCCCGGCTGGAGGAGGCCGTCGACCGTCAGCGTCACCTGCGCCGCGCGCGTCGCGGAGCCGATGCCCGCTGCCGCGGCGAGCACGATCCCACGTACCGCCCGCGGCCGGAGGACGGCGGCACGAAGCGCGACGAGCCCGCCGAGCGAGTGCCCCACCCAGGCAGCCGAGGCGAGACCTTCCGTCTCGTGGATCGCGAGGACGGCCTGCGCGAGGTCGTCGACGTGGCGCACCTCCGGCAGAGGCGCCGAGCGCCCGTGACCCGGCAGGTCGGGCACGATGACGCGGTACCGCTCGGCGAGCGCCGGCGCGAGCGCGCGCCAGTTCTCGATCGTGCCGCCGAGCCCGTGCACGAGAACGAGCCGCGGCCCGCTGCCGCCGATCGCGTAGCGCAGCGGCGCGCCGTGCCAGACGAGCTCGCGTTCCTCGAATCCGTCCAGACGTCGTTTGCCCTCCGTCACCATTGGGGCATATTCTTCGCCTAATGGATGTTTCGCAGGAGCAGGCCGCGTGAAGCCTGCAGTGTCGACAAGCGAGGGTGCGAGCTAACCCGCGGCGCGTTGTGCGCGGCGGGTTTTTTCGTTGCTAGGGCTGGAAGCGCCGTCGGCGAGCCGCCGGCGCCCGGCCGAAGACCGATTGGGAGGAGTCGGACCACATGGCGAATCACCTCACGCCCGAAGAACTGTCGAAAGAGCTTGGGCTCGACCGGCAGGAGGTGATCCGGGTCTGCGTGGAAGAGGGCGTGCCCATCTACCAGGGCAAGATCGACAAGTACCTCTTCCAGGCGCAGTTGCAGGCGACGACGTCGCAGGCGAGCGCCGCGTAGGAAACCGAGTTCGGCGCTACGCGCTCTTGCGCGCGGGCGCCTTGCGCGACCGGGAGCCGGCCTTCGAGCCGGCTTTCCCGTTCCCGGAGGAGGAGTCCTTGCCGGCCCGCCGCTCCTGCGCGTCGGCGACGCTCTGGCGGAGCGCCTCCATCAGGTCGATGACCGGTGTCTCGGTGACCGGCTCCGGGGCGACGATCTCCTGGCCCGCGAGCTTCGCCTCGAGCATCTGGGCGAGGTCGCGCCGGTAGTCGTTCTCGAAGTCCACGGGCGTCCATTCGCCCGAGAGGCTCGAGATCACCTGGCCGGCGAGCTGGAGCTCGGCCTCCTGCACCTCCGTCGCGCCGACGACGTCCTCGATCTCCTGCTTCGAGCGGACGTCCTCCGCGAAGAAGAGCGTCTCGAGCAGCAGCGCTCCTTCCTTCGCGCGGATGAGGCAGAGGTTCTCCTTGCCCCAGAGCACGAACTTGCCGACCGCCGCCATCCCGGTCTCCTCCATGGCGCGGAGGAGGAGGACGTACGGCCGCCGCTGCGCGTCGGCCTCGGCCGGCGAGAGGTAGTACGTGCGGTCGAAGTAGACGGGGTCGACGTCCTCGAGCCGGACGAAGCGGAGGATCGCGATCGACTGCGAGCGCGTCAGCGCGACGGCCTCGAGATCGGACTCCTCGACGAGCACGTACTGGCCCTTCGCGAACTCCCAGCCCTTGACGAGCTCGTCCGGCTCGACGTCCCGCTCGTGCACCGGGCACCACCGCTTCTGCTTGATCGGCGTGCCGCACTCGCGATGCAGCGTGCGGAAGGACACGTCCTGCCGCTGGGTCGCCAAGGCGAGCCCGACGGGGATGTTGACGAGCCCGAAACTGATGGATCCGTTCCAGATCGTGCGCATGGGGAGGGCAAATTCTAGTCAGACAGCGGTACTCCTCTCGCTTACGATTGGGGAATGGAGCGGCGCACCGCGCCCGAGCTCTGGCGCGACGCCGTCCGCGACGCGCCTGCGGCCCCCGCCTACCTCGAGGAAGGAACGGAGGGCTGGCGGCCCGTGTCGTGGGACGAGGCGGCCGAGCGGATCGACTCGCTCGCGCGCGGGCTGCTCGCGCACGGCGTCCGGCACGGTGACCGCGTCGCCGTCCTCTCGCGCACGACGGTCGACTGGATCCTCCTCGACTGGGCGATCATGTCGATCGGCGCCGTCGTCGTCGGCCTCTACCCGACGAGCTCCGCGAAGGAATGCGCGTACGTCCTCGAGCACTCCGAAGCAGTCGTCGCCTTCGCCGAGGACGACGAGCAGACCCACAAGCTCGTCTCCGTGCGCGGCTCGCTCCCGGCGCTGCGCGAGATCCTGACGTTCGACCGTCTCGAGAAGCTCGAGGCGGAGGGCCGCGCCTCGCGCCACCTGCAGCCCGAGCCGGTGGAGGAGGACGATCTGGCGACGCTCATCTACACGTCCGGCACCACCGGGCCGCCGAAGGGCTGCATGCTCACGCATCGCAACCTCGTCACCGCGGCGACGAAGGTGCGGGAGGCGCTCGAGCACCCCGGCGACGTCATCCTCCTGTTCCTGCCGATGGCCCACAGCTACGCCCGACTGGCGCACCAGGCCGCGAGCCGTCGCGGCGCCACCGTCGCCGCGGTCGCGGACGTCGCCCGGGTGCCCGAGGCGCTCACGGCGGTGCGGCCCGCGATCCTCCCCGCCGTGCCACGCGTCTACGAGAAGGTGCACGCCAACGCGCTCGGCGAGATCGAGCGGGCGGGCGGGCTTAAGCGCCGGATCGGGCTCTGGGCACTCCGCGTCGGCGCACGGGCCGGCCGCGTCCAGCGGGAGGGCAGGCGGCCGTGGCCGTGGCTCGCGCTCCAGCACCGGATCGCGGACAAGCTCGTCTTCGCGAAGGTGCGCGAGAAGCTCGGCGGCCGGCTCCGGCTCGGCATCTCCGGCGCCGCGCCGCTCTCGGTCGACGTGATGGAGTTCTTCCACGCGCTCGGCGTGCCGGTGCTCGAGGGATACGGGCTGACGGAGACGGCGAGCTCGGCGACCGTGAACGACCCCGCCGACTTTCGCATCGGCACGGTCGGACGGCCCGTCGACGACACCGAGGTCAAGCTCGACGAGGACGGCGAGATCCTCATCCGCAGCGACTCGATCTTCGCCGGCTACTACAAGGATCCGGAGGCGACTGCAGCCGTCCTCACCGACGACGGCTGGTTCCGCACCGGAGACGTCGGCGAGATCGACGCCGACGGATTCCTCAAGATCACCGACCGCAAGAAGGATCTGATCATCACCGCCGGCGGCAAGAACATCGCGCCGCAGAACCTCGAGAACGCGCTCAAGGCGTCCCGCTTCGTCTCGCAGGCGATCGTCGTCGGCGACCGGCGGCCGTACGTCACGGCGCTGCTGACGCTCGACGAGGCGGAGGTCGCGGCGAGCGGCCGGGATCCGCAGGAGGTCGCGCAGGAGATCGTCGACGAGGTGAACGAGGAGCGGGTGCGCGTCGAGCAGATCAAGCGGTTCGTCGTCCTCCCGCGCGAGTTCTCGCTCGATGAGGGCGAGGTGACGCCGACGCTGAAGCTGCGCCGCCGCGTCATCCACGAGCACTTCGCGGACGAGATCGAGCAGCTCTACGCGGGCTGAGCGCTAGCCGAGAATCCGCTTCGCGCCGACGTACTCGGCCGCGTACCAGCCGTTGAGACTGTCGATGCTCACGACGGTGCCGGTGTGCGGCGCGTGGATGAACTCGCCGTTGCCGATGTAGATCCCGACGTGGCCGAGCCCGTCGAAGAAGACGAGGTCGCCCGGCTCGAGCTGGTCGCGCGGCACCGACACGGCGTTCGGGTAGTCCCATTGCGCGACGGTGTAGTGCGGGAGCGAGACGCCGACCTGGGCGTAGACGTACATCACGAGGCCGGAGCAGTCGAAGCCGCCCGGGCTCGCTCCGCCCCAGACGTACGGGACGCCGAGGTACTGCATCGCGATGGAGACGACCTGGGCGTACTTGTCGCCGGGGATCGAGACCGACCCCCCGGCGATGCTCGTCCCGAAACCGCCGAGCTGCGTCGCCGTCCTCTGCGCCTGCGCGGCAGCCTCTGCGCGGCGGGCTTCGGCGAGCTGCCGCGCCTGCTGCGCGGCTTCGAGGCGCTGGATCTCGCCGCGGACGGAGTTGTAGAGGCTCTGCTCCTGCGCGAGCCGTCCGTCGATGCTCCGCTTCGCCGCGGCGCGCACCGCAACGAGCCGCGTCTGCGCGGCGTGGGCCTGGCGGAGGACGCGCCGGTGGCGGACGATGGCGCGCTGGTACGAGATGACCTCGCGGATGAGCGTCGAGTCCTGCGTCGTGACGCTGTTGACGGTCTCGAGGCGGGAGACGAGGTCGTCGACGCTCTTGGCGCCGAGGATCACGGCGAGCGACGACTGCTCTCCCTGGGACGTGTAGATCGCGACGAGACGACGAGCGAGGACGTGCTGCGCCTGGGCGAAGTTCGCGCGCGCCACGCCGAGCGCCTGCTTGTTGACGACGAGCTCCTGCTGGACGAACCGGAGTCGCCGCGTGGCGACCTGGTAGCGGTTGTTCGCCCGCTGCGCGCTCGCGTCGAGCTGCTGCAGCTCCGCGAGCACGCGCTGCGCTTCGGCGCGTTTTGCCGAAATCGAGGGTCCCGCGCTCGCCGTCGCAGCCGCGACGCAGAGCAGACCCGCTAGCAGCGCCGAAACCGCAACCTGCCGCTTCAGCGTGCGGATGACGTCCTCCAGACCGTCACAAGCTCATGACGCTAACAGCGATCGCGGACGGCCGCAACCGGGAGCCGCCCCGGAAAATCCTGCAATTTGGCATAACGGCCCTGCCGGCGAGCCGCCGACGGCCGCGCACAAACTCCGGCCTTCGGTTACGGTCCCCGCTCTCGTGCCCGGTCGGATCAGATCACGGACGGGGAAACTCGCAGCTCCCGCAATGCTCGTCGCGCTCGTCGCCGCCTCGGCGGCGCTCGCCGCACCGGGCGCCGGGCACACGTCCGGAGCGAGCCGGCTCGGCAGCAGGGCGCAGCAGGCACTGCTCGCGCTCTACGCGCTCGACAGCCGGCTGCACGCGGCGCGGGCGGAGGTGGCGTACCTCGAGACGACGGCGGCGAGCCTCCGCAGCCGGCAGCACAGTCTGCGCCAGGAGCTCGGCGCGGCGCAGTCGACGCTCGTCGTCTCGCAACAGGAGCTGGCGGTACGGCTCCGCGACGTCTACGAGCACGGCAGCGTCGACCCCCTCGCCGTCGTGTTCGGCGCCGGCTCGCTCGGCACAGGCCTCCAGCGGCTCGACGACCTGCGGCGGAACGCGGCCGAGAGCAGCCAGGTCGCCGCCGCGACGCGCAAGGCGCGGAACCGGCTCCTCTCGGCACGGCAGACGCTCGCCGCGGACGCCAGGCGGCTCGAGCGCTCGCTCGCGGCGGCGCGCACCGCGGAGCGAAGCCTCGCGGGCAGCGTCGCCGCTCGGACCTCGTACGTCTCCTCCCTGCAGCGCCGCGTCAGCCGCGCGCAGGTTCACACCGTCGTCGTCAGGGCGCACGCCGCGGTGCAGAAGTCCCAGACGATCGCGCCGGCGCCGGCGCCGGTGACGACTCCGGCGCAAGGCGGCCGGAAGCTCGTCGTGAGCGCGACGTGCTACATCCTCAAGGGCACGACCGCTTCCGGCATGCCCGTCCAGAAGGGAGTGGTCGCGGTCGACCCGAACCTCATCCCGCTCGGCACGAAGCTCTACATCCCGGGCTACGGGAACGGCGTCGCGGCCGACGTCGGCGGCGGGATCAAAGGAGCGATCATCGACCTCTGGTACCCGACGTACAGCGAGTGCGCGAAGTGGGGCAGGCGCACCGTGACGATCACGATTTACTGAAGACGGGCACAAGGCCGTCTACACTGAGCGGCGCCTGAAGGGGGGTTCGACTTGACGGAGCTCATGGAGACGGCCGCGGAGCGGCAAACGGACACGCTGCGCGTGCTCCTCGTCGACGACCACGACCTCTTCCGCACCGGCCTGCGCAACCTCCTCGAGGAGCAGGGGCTCGAGATCGTCGGGGAGGCGGCGACCGGCTCGGAAGCCGTCGCGCACGTCCGCGAGCTGACGCCCGACGTCGTCGTCATGGACCTCAACATGCCCGCGATGGGCGGCGTCGAGGCGACGCGGCACATCGCCGAGGTCTCGCCGCTCACGCGCGTCGTGATGCTCACGATCTCCGACCAGGACAGCGACGTCACCGACGCGATCCTCGCCGGGGCGTGCGGCTACCTCCTCAAGGACGCCTCGATCCAGGATCTCGTCAAGGGCATCCAGGCGGCGGCGCACGGTGAGGCGCTCATCTCCCCCCACATCGCCGGCAAGGTGCTGCAGCGCATTCGCGCGACGAGCGCGCAGCCGGAGATCGAGGAGCTGATCCGCACGGAGCTCTCCGAGCGGGAGATCGAGGTGCTCAAGCTCATCGCGAACGGCAAGGACAACGCCGTGATCGCCGCCGAGCTCCACATCAGCCCGAAGACGGTCAAGAACCACATCTCGAACATCCTCATGAAGCTCCAGATCGACAACCGCATCCAGGCGGCGGTCTACGCCGTCCGCAGCGGGATCGTCTAGGCGGCTGCGCTACGCCGGGCGCGGACGCGCGCCTGCAACGAATGGAGGAGCGGACGAAGGCGGGCGAGCTCGGAGTCGACCTCGCGCAGGCGGCGCTCGATCCGCAGCCGCTCCGCCTCGAGCTGCAGCGCTTCGGCGTAGCCGTCCGTGAGCCGCTGCTCGAGCGTGGCGAGGCTCGGCGCGCCGGCGCCGTCCTCCGGAGTGTTGAGGAGCTTCGCGATCTCGTCCTGCAGCGCCAGCGACATTCCTCGGATTATCGAAGCGCGCTCCCCACGCCGGAATGGGCCGCCCGACCCATCTTCGTAGGTCGGGCGACCCACTCGACTTGACGTTTCGAGCCTTGCTTGAAAAATGGATAGGGACGTGACTCGGGTCGCTCGCCTAGTCGTCGCGGGGATGCTCGCTGTCCTGCTCGTCCCCGTCGCGCGGGCGGGCGGCGGCTCCGAGCCTGGGCTGCAGCGCGAGCTCGCGGCGGCGCTCCGCGCCCGGCACGTCAGCCCGCGGCTGACCGGCGCGATCGTCCTCGACCTCGCGACCGGTCAGGTCGTCTACGCGCAGAACCCGCAGCGGGCGCTCCTCCCCGCCTCGAACGAGAAGCTCGCGACGACGTTCGCGGCCCTGACCGCGCTCGGCCCCGGCTTCCGGATCGAGACCGACGTGCTCGGGGACGGGACGCAGACCGGAGCGACGTGGGACGGCGACGTCGTCCTCAAGGGCTACGGCGACCCGACGCTCTCGTCGGCCGACCTCCTGTCGCTCGCGAGCCAGGTCGCCGCGGACGGGATCACGCACGTCGCCGGGCACGTCGTCGGGGACGAGTCGTGGTTCGACGCGCAGCGTGCTGGCGTCGGCTGGAAGCGCGAGTTCTATCTCCACGAGTCCCCGGCGCTCTCGGCGCTCATCGTCGACCGCGGCTGGGACGGGCGGGAGGAGACGCAGCCGGCGCTCTACGCGGCGCAGCTGTTCCGGAAGGATCTCGTCCGCGCCGGCGTCTCCGTCGCGGGAGCGGCGACGACGGGCATCGCGGCGGCCGACGCCGCCCCGCTCGCCGACGTCGAGTCGCCGCCGGTCTCGTCCCTCGTCCGGTACATGGACACGCTCAGCGACAACTTCACCGCGGAGATGCTCATGAAGCAGGTCGGCGCGGTGCAGCGCGGCGCCGGGACGGCCGCGGCGGGGATCGTCGAGACGCGGCACCTCCTCGCCGCCGCGGGCGTCCCGCTCGCCGGCGTGCGGATGGTCGACGGCTCCGGGTTGTCGCTCGACGACCGCTGGACGCCGGCGGGACTCGCCCGCGAGCTGCGCGCGATGTGGCTCGACCCCGATCTCCAGTCGTACGTCGTCCGCGCGCTGCCTGTCGCCGGCGTGAACGGGACGCTCTCGTACCGGATGAAGACCGGCCCCGCGCATCGCTACGTCCGCGCGAAGACCGGCACGACGGACAACTCCTCGGCGCTCTCCGGCTTCGTCGGCGACCGCTACGTCTTCTCGATCGTCGAGAACGGCTACCCGGTCTGGACCCCGAACGCCGAGTCCTCCCAGAACAAGTTCGCTCAGATTCTCGCGCGAGCGGCGAAGGCCGGCTAGCCCTCGCCGAGCAGGTCGAGTAGGTCTGCCTCGCTGAGGATCGGCACTCCGGACTTCTCGGCCTTCGCCAGCTTCGACGCGCCCGGCTCCTCGCCCACCACGAGGCCCGTCGTCTTCGCCGAGACCGAGCCCGTGACCTTTGCGCCGAGCGCCTCGAGCCGCGCGGTCGCCTCCTCGCGGGAGAAGCGCTCGAGCGTTCCGGTGATCACGTAGGTCTTGCCGGTGAGTGGGCCTTCAGCCGGACGCTCCTCCTCCCCGGCCTCGAAGCGGAGGCCGAGCCCGCGCAGCTCCTCGACGAGCGCGCGGTTCTGATCGTCCGCGAACCAGTCGACGACGTCCTCCGCGCGGTCGGGGCCGAAGCCCTCGACCTCGGCGATCTCCTCCGGTGTCGCCGCAATCAGCCGGTCGACGGTGCCGAGATGGCCTGCGAGGTTGCGCGCGAGCACCCAGCCGATGCCGGTGATGTTGAGGCCGAGGAGGACGCGCGAGAACGGCACCTGCTTCGAGCGCTGGATCGAGTCGATCGCCGCGCTCGCGGAGATCTCCGCGAATCCCTCGAGCTCGACGAGCTGCTCCTTCGTCAGGCGGTAGAGATCGGGGAGCGAGCGGACGAGCCCCTTCTCCCACAGGACGCGGATCGTCTGCTCGCCGACGCCGTCGATGTCGGCGACGCCCGTCCAGTTGATCAGCGTCTCGAGCCCGCGCGACGGGCAGGCGCGGTTCGGGCAGCGGTGCGTCGCCTCGCCCTCCGGCTTCACGATCCCGGTGCCGCAGAGCGGGCAGTGCGAGGGCATCCGAAATTCCTTCGTCCCCTTCCGGTGCGGCCCGGCGGGCCCGACGATCTGCGGGATGACGTCGCCTGCGCGTTGCACGATCACGTCGTCGCCGGCGCGGATCTCCTTGCGGTTGATGTCCTCCTCGTTGTGCAGCGTCGCGCGGGTGACGGTGACGCCGCCGACCTGGACCGGCTCCATGATCGCCCACGGGTTGAGCGCGCCGGTGCGACCGACGCGGATGCGGATCTCGAGCAGACGCGTCACCGCGGTCATCGGCGCCCACTTGTACGCCCGGGCCCAGCGCGGCCGCTGGTGCAGGACGCCGAGCCGGCGCTGCTGGTCGAGCGAGTCGACCTTGATCACGACGCCGTCGATCTCGTAGTCGAGCTCGAGCCGCCGCTTCTCCCACTCGACGCAGGCGGTCGCGACGTCCTCGATCGACTCGAGCCGCTCCGAGAACGGATTCGTCGGCAGACCGTGCTCACGCAGCCACGCGAGCATCTCGAACTGCGTCCCGAACTCGATGCCTTCTCGGTGCCCGGCCCCGTAGACCCAGATCGAGAGCGGCCGGTCGGCGGTGATCGCCGCGTTCTTCTGGCGCAGGCTGCCGGCGGCCGCGTTGCGCGGATTCGGGGCGAGCTTCTGCGTCGTCCCGGCGAGGCGCTCGTTCAGCTCCCGGAACCCGCTCAGCGGCAGGTAGACCTCGCCGCGCACCTCGATCAGAGCGGGAGCGTCCCCCTGCAGGCGCAGCGGGATCGCCTTGATCGTGCGGAGGTTGCGGGAGACGTCCTCTCCCTGAACGCCGTCGCCGCGCGTGGCCCCGCGAGCGAGGACGCCGTTCTCGTACGTGAGGTTGACCGCGAGACCGTCGATCTTCGGCTCGAGGACGTAGGCGACCGGCTCGTCCGTGCCAAGCCGCCTGCGGACGTCCTCGTCCCACTTGCGCAAGGCCTCGTCGGTCGTCACCTTCTCGAGCGAGCCCATCGGCTCGAGATGCCGGATCTTCTCGAACCTGTCCGAGAGACCGCCCACGCGATGGGTCGGCGAGTCGGGAGTGACGAGCTCGGGATGCTCGGACTCGATCGCGACGAGCTCGTCGAAGAGCGCGTCGTACGCCGCGTCCTCCATGATCGGCGCGTCCTCGGCGTGGTACGCGACGAGCGCCCGGTTCAGGAGCTCGCGCAGCTCGGCGGTGCGGGCCTTCGGATCAGAGGACGGCAAGGAGCTCCTCGGCGGTGTCGACGATCGCGTCCGGCTCCTCCGCCTCGAGCCGCGCGCGATCGTGGATCCGGCCCCACGTCACGGCGACGGCGAACATGCCGGCGGCCTTCGCCGCGCGGACGTCGAACGGCGAGTCGCCGACGTAGGCCGTCGCCGCCGGATCCGCTCCAAGCCGCTCGGCGCCGAGCAGGAGCGGCTCGGGATCGGGCTTGTGCCGCTCGGTCTCGTCGCCGCCGACGATCGTGTCGAAGAGGTGGCCGAGCCGGACACGGGAGAACGCGAGTTCGGCGGTGTCCCGCCGCTTCGCCGTCACGACGCCGAGCTTCCGGCCCTCCTCGTGAAGCCGCGCGAGCACGTCCTCCATCCCCGCGCACGCCTCGAGCTCGTCATGGAGCGGGATGTTGTGCGCGCGGTAGACGTCGACGAGCTCGCCGGCCCGCTCCGGCTCGAGCGCGTACATCTGCGCCTCGAGACCGGGCCCGCCGACCGTCCGGAGCAGCTCCTCGTCGGAGTACTCGCGGCCGAGCACCTCGCGCGTCGCGTGCCGCATCGAGGCGAGGATGATCGCGCCCGAGTCGACGACGGTGCCGTCGAGGTCGAAGAGGACGGTCGGGAAGCGCATGCGTCGATCGTATCGGCGTCCCATTACGCTCCCGCCCATGGCCGAGCCCGGCGACTTCCGCTTCCTCGTCGTCCCGCACACGCACTGGGACCGGGAGTGGTACCTGCCGTTCGAGACGTTCCGACTGCGGCTCGGCGCGGTCGTCGACGGCGTCCTCGACACGCTCGAGCGCGACCCGTCCTTCACGTCGTTCACCCTCGACGGGCAGGCGATCGTGCTCGAGGACTACGTCGAGGCACGGCCGGAGAACGAGAGCCGGCTGCGCGATCTGCTCGCCGCCGGCCGCCTCGAGGCCGGGCCGTCGTACGTGCTGCCGGACGAGATCCTCGTCGGCGGCGAGTCGCTCGTCCGCAACCTCCTCCTCGGCCGGCGCGTCTGCCGCCGCTTCGGTATCGAGCCGAGTCGCGCCGGCTACCTGCCCGACAGCTTCGGGCATCCCGCCCAGCTGCCCCAGATCCTCGCCGGCTTCGGGATCCGCACGTTCCTCTTCTCGCGCGGCCTTGGAGACGAGCTCGACGAGGTCGGCGTCGTGTTCCGCTGGCGCGCCGGCCCGGCGGAGGTCGTCGCCTGCCAGATGCTGCCGCACTACGACAACTTCGCCCGCTTGACGTGGTACGGGGACGCCGAGGAGCGCGTGCGCGGGATCGTCGAGCGGTTCGGGGATCTCGTTCGCGCGGCCGGCGTCGACACGATCGTGCTCGCGGACGGCTCCGACCATCTGCCGATCGAGCCGGAGCTGCCCGAGATCCTCGCCGGGCTCGGGCAGACGCTCGGCACAGAGCTTCGGATCGGCCGCTACGAGGAGTTCCAGCCGGCCGGCGAATCCCTGCCCGTCCACGAGGGAGAGCTCGTCGGGAGCCGGCTCCAGAACATCCTGCGTGGCGTCAACTCGGCGCGGATCTACCTCAAGCAGGCGAACGAGCGCGCCGAGCAGCGGCTCCTCTCCATCGAGACGGCGGCGGCGCTGCGGACGCTGCGCGGCGGCGAGCCGTTTCCCGCCGCCGATCTCGAGCTCGCCTGGCGCGACCTGCTCCGTAACCACCCGCACGACTCCATCTGCGGCTGCTCGTGCGACGAGGTGCACCGCGACATGCTCGTCCGCTACGAGCAGCTCGGCCGCACCCTCGACTACGTCGAGCGGGAGGCGCTCGGCGTCGGCGGCGCGCTCGTCAACACGCTCCCCTACCCGCGCCGGCGTCTCGTCGACGGAGAGCTCGTCGAGCTCGCCGGCTTCTCCGGGGCGCGGCGCGAACCGCTCCGGCCCGAGGAGCCGCCGCGGCCGCTCGACGAGATCGCGGCGCTGCTCGCGTTCGAGGACGAGCCGGACGTGGGCGACCTCTACACGTTCTGTCCCGGTGGCGAGCCGACAGTGGCCCGCCTCGTCGCCTCGCGCCGCGACAGCGATACGTTCGTGCTCGAGCACGAGCTGCCGGGTATCCGGATCGAGACGACGATCCGCCACGCGGTCGACCGCTTCGAGCTCACGACCGTCGTCGAGAACGAGGCGGACGACCATCGGCTCCGCGTCCTCGTCCGCGGCGGCGAGGGAGCCGAGGAGGTGCGCGCCGAGAGCCAGTTCGCCGTCGTCCGGCGGCCGCTCGCGCCGCCGCCACGCGCGGAATGGGTCGAGCCGCCGGTGCCGACGGCGCACACGCTCGGCGCGGTCGCGCTCGACGGGCTCGTCCTCCTGACGAAGGGGATCCCGGAGTACGAGGCGTCGGAGGAGGGGCTGCGCCTGACCCTGCTCCGCTGCGTCGGCACGATCTCGCGTCCGTCCGGCCTCCCGACCCGGCCGCTCGCCGCCGGTCCCGACATCGCGACTCCGGACGGCCAGTGCCACGGCCGGCACGTCTTCGAGTACGCGCTCCGCTTCGACGGCGAGGAGCTCTCGAACGCGGCGCTCGCCCTGGCGAGCCAGGACTACCGCACGGACTTCCTCCGCGGCGATCCGTTCGAGCCGCCGCTCGAGCTCGGCGGCGGCGTCGTGTTCTCCTGTCTCAAGGGAGCGGAGGACGGAGACGGGCTCGTCCTCCGTATCTTCAATCCGAACGAGACGCCGGAGACGGTGACGCTGAGCGTCCCCGCGCAGCGCCTCCGGCTCGACGAGTCGGCAGATGCGGACGGCGGCCTCGAGCTAGCGCCGCGCGAGATCGCGACCTTCCGAATCCACTAAGTGACAACTTGTCACTTAGTAGGACACGGCCATGAGGTACAGGCCCCACGGAGGCGCCGTCGCGCCCGCCTCTGAGCGTGGGCGCGCGTCGAGCAGGCCTGGGATCGACTCGGGCGCCTCGAGCATCGTCCCGACGAGGCTCCGCACCATGTGGCGCAGGTAGCTGTCCGCCGTGATCTCGAAGTCGAGGTGGTCGCCGCGCCGGATCCACGCCGCCGACTCGACGATCCGGACGAAGACCTCGTGCTGCGTCTGCGTCGGCGTGAAGGCGCGGAAGTCGTGCTCGCCGACGATCGCCGCCGCGGCGGCGGCGAGCGCGTCCTCGTCGAGCGGGCGCGGCATCCACCAGCTCCGGCGCAGCTCGAACGGAGACGGCGTCGTCCTCGTGAAGAGCCGGTAGCGGTAGGAGCGCGAGCGGGCGGAGTGGCGCGCGTGGAAGTCCCCGGCCGCCTCCGCGGACGAGGTCACCGTCACCTCGTCCGGCAGGCGCGGGTTGAGTGCCGAGGCGGCGCGCTCGGGCGGCGGGCCTCCTTCGACGTCCACCGAGACGACCTGGCCGAGCGCGTGGACGCCGGTGTCGGTGCGGCCGGCGACGGCGAGGTTGTCGACCGCCTCGAACGTCTCGTCGAGCGCGGCCCGAAGCGCCGCCTCGATCGTCGGCAGCCCCGGCTGCGCCGCCCAGCCGTTGAAGGGCGTACCGTCGTACTCGAGCGTCAGGATGAGGCGCACGTCAGGCCGTCCTGACAGTACTTGTCAGGATTGCCTTATGCTCTATTAACTTGCACACTGGCTGATATACTCTAATCGATGTCGGACGAGCACAGGTTCCTTCTCCAGCGCGTGCAGCCGGCGATGGTCGGGCTGATCGACGGCTCGCTCTCCACGCTCGCCCCGATCTTCGCAGTCGTGCTCGCGTCGCACGACACGCGCTACGCGTTCATCGCCGGTCTCGCGACGTCGATGGGGGCCGCAGTCTCGATGGGCTTCTCCGAAGGCCTCTCGGACACGGGCGAGCTCACCGGCCGCGGCAGTCCCTGGAAGCGCGGCGCGATCACGGGTGGCGGCACGTTCGTCGGCGGCATCCTCCACTCGCTGCCGTTCCTCATCTCGAACTACCACGTCGCGTTGTTCTTCGCGATCGCGGTCGTCGGTTTCGAGTTGCTCACCCTCGCCTATCTCCGCTGGAAGTTCTTCTCGGACACGTTCGTCCGCGCCCTCGGCATCGTCACCTTCGCCGGCATGATCATCGCCGGCATCAGCGCCGGACTCGGCAGCCTCCTGGGCACCCCTGGCGGCTAGAAGGGCTAGCTCGCCCTGCGGACTCGCTGGCTACGAGGAGGTCTCAGTACGAGGCGAGCCCGGGATCGCAATCCCGGGCTCGCGGAGTTCCTTCAAATGGACTTCGAGCCCTACGGCTCGAAGTCCACGAGCTCGAGGTAGACCATCTCGGCGGCGTCGCCCTGCCGGTGGCCGAGCTTGACGATCCGCGAGTAGCCGCCCGGCCGCTCGGCCATGCGCGGCCCGACGTCGGCGAAGAGCTTGTGCACGACCTCCTGCGAGCGGAGCTCCGCGAGCGCCTGCCGGCGCGCGTGGAGATCGCCACGCCGGCCGAGCGTGATCATCTGCTCGGCGTACGGCTTGACGGCCTTCGCCTTCGCCTCGGTCGTCCGGATCCGCCCGTGCTCGATGAGCGAGCACGTGAGGTTGGAGAAGAGCGCCCGCCGATGCGCGGAGTCGCGCCCGAGCTTCTTGCCTGTCCGCGCGTGGCGCACTAGCCCTCCGAGAACCCGCCGGAACCGTTCTCGCCGCGGAGGTGGAGGCCGTGCTGCGCGAGCGTCTCGCGCACTTCCTCGATCGACTTCTTGCCGAAGTTCGGGATCGCGGCCAGCTCCTGCTCCGTCTTCACCACCAGGTCGCCGATCGTCTCGATCCCGACCCGCTTCAGGCAGTTGTACGAGCGGACGCCGAGCTCGAGCTCCTCGATCGGGAAGTTCTCCATCCCGTGCGCGAGCGCGGTCTCGGGGCCGGCACCGGCGCCGTCGACCGGCGCGGCTTCGCCGAAGCCCTCGATCCGGTCGAGGTCGGTGAAGATCGCAAGCTGGCGGATGAGGATCTCGGCCGCCTCGCCGAGCGCGTCCTTCGGATCGACCGAGCCGTCGGTCGTGATGTCGAGCGTCAGCTTGTCGTAGTCCGTCCGCTGGCCGACGCGGGCAGCCTCGACCTGGTACGCGACGCGGCGCACCGGCGAGAAGATCGAGTCCATCGGGATGACGCCGATGGTGTGCTGCGTCCCGCGGTTCATGTCCGCCGGCGCGTAGCCGCGTCCGCGGCCGATCGTCAGCGTGATCTCGAGCCGGCCCTTGTCGGAGAGGTTCGCGATCTCGAGCTCCGGGTTGAGGATCTCGAGATCCGCCGGCGCCTCGATGTCGGCGGCCGTGACGACGCCGGGGCCCTTCTTCGCGATGTGCACCTCGACCTCGGGCGACTCGCCGTGGAGGCGCGCGATGAGGTTCTTGAGGTTGAGGATGATGTCGGTGACGTCCTCGCGGACGCCCGGCAGCGTCGTGAACTCGTGCGCGGTGCCCTCGACCTTGACCGAGGTGACCGCAGCGCCCTCGAGCGAGGAGAGCAGGACGCGCCGCAGCGAGTTGCCGAAGGTGTGGCCGAAGCCGCGGTCGAGCGGCTCGATCGCGAAGACGCCACGGTGGTCGTCGACCTCCTCGTGGACGATCTTCGGGATCTGGAAGTTCATTTCTCTAGTCGCCAAAGAAGTTCCCTCTTTTCTCTGCCTGCCGAAAGGCGGGCGATTTTACTTCGAGTAGAGCTCGACAATGAGCGATTCCTGGACCGGCGTGTCGATCTCGGCACGCTCGGGCTGCTTCAGCACCTTGCCGGTGAGCCCGTCGTGGTCGGCCTGGAGCCAGGGAGCGACCGTCGAGACGAGATCGGTGGCGTCGCGGATCACCTGCTGCGCCGACGAGCTCGGCGGGACGGTGATCAGGTCGTCCGGCCGCACCTGGTAGCTCGGGATGTTGACCCGGCGGCCGTTGACGTGGAAGTGGCCGTGCCGGACGAGCTGGCGCGCCTGCGCGCGCGAGGCGGCGAAGCCGAGCCGGTAGACGACGTTGTCCAGCCGGGTCTCGAGCATCCGCAGCAGCTCCTCGCCCGTGACGCCGGAGCGCTTGGACGCCTTCTCGTAGTACGTCCGGAACTGCTTCTCGAGCAGGCCGTAGTAGCGGCGCGCCTTCTGCTTCTCGCGCAGCTGCAGGAGGTACTCGCTCTGCTTGATGCGGCCGCGGCCGTGCTCGCCCGGCGGATACGAGCGGCGCTCGATCGCGCACTTCTCCGTCAGGCAGCGCTCGCCCTTGAGGAAGAGCTTCATCCC
>Ga0070741_10008615_pt1 | contig 20321 bp, 14 predicted proteins | sample Coa_R1_4_FD_66440 | JGI IMG/M metagenome (GOLD analysis project Ga0070741, IMG submission 66440) | Surface soil microbial communities from Centralia Pennsylvania, which are recovering from an underground coalmine fire - Coalmine... | ecosystem: Environmental > Terrestrial > Soil > Unclassified ...
TGGCCCGAAGTGAAACCGTAGTATTCGTCGAACCCGCGCGCGTTCGGATGATAGGGAAACTGCGACCCGTTGTGCCACTTGCCGAAAGCGCCGGTGGCGTAGCCGGCCGCCTTGAACGTCTGCGCGATCGTCATCTCGTCGAGGTTCAGCCGTTCGGCGCCCGTAGATACGCCGCGTACCCCGCCGCGCGAGTGATACCTGCCGGTGAGGAACTCGGCGCGAGTAGGCGCGCACACGGCGCACACGTAGAAACGGTCCAGGATCGCGCCGTCCTGCGCGATGGAATCGATCTTTGGCGTGCGTAGATTCGTATTGCCGTTGATACTGAGGTCGCCCCATCCCTGGTCATCGGCCAGGATGATGACGATATTCGGCCGCTTGCGGCTCTGCGGCAGCAGCGGCGCAGCCAGACCGCCCAGGGTGGCGGCAAGCATCTGGCGTCGGGTAGGTTGCACGATAGCCATTCAGTTCGAATTGTCCGCAATTGCAGGGGAATTACGCAACTGGCTACTTGCGAGGCCGCATGGGAACGAACATGACTCCGCCGTAGGACTGGCGTGATACGCTGCCGTCGGCTTTTTTTTCGATCACCACCAGTTCCTGATTGAAGCCCGTTCCCACGGGCGTCACCAGCCGTCCGCCTTTGGCCAGTTGGGCGACGAGCGCCTCGGGAATGGCGGGCGGAGCGGCCGTGATGATCACGCCGTTGAACAGAGCCTGATCGGGCCATCCCTTATATCCATCGCCGGCGCGAACGGTTACGTTCCCATATCCGAGCCGGCGCAATGTTTCCCGCGCCGCGTCGGCCAATTCAGGCACGATCTCCATGGTATAGACCCGCTCCACCAACTGCGCCAGCACAGCCGCCTGATAACCGGAGCCGGTGCCGATCTCGAGCACGCGATGCTTCTTCCCGGGCCGCAGCAGTTCGGTCATCAGCGCCACAATGTAGGGCTGCGAAATCGTGGCCGCATGGCCGATCGGCAGGGGCCGGTCGGCATATGCCATCGAGCGCAGGTCCGGCGGAACGAACAGATGTCGCGGAGTGGCGCGCATAACGCGCAGAACGTCGACATCACGGACTCCACGGGTTTCGATCTGTTCCCGCACCATCCGTTCCCGCTCGGCAGCGAAATTGTCCGATCCGAGCAGAGGCGCGGCCGCGATCGCGAATGCGAGCGCCGTACACGTCTTGAGTTGCAGCGGCATGGCCCTATGATGGGGCCGCCCCGGCTGGCTCCAGAATCGCCGACATCGACCCCTTCGATCGCGGCAGCCGCGGATCCGGCCCATAGGCGTGGATCTGGTCCCGCGCGAACTCCGCCTGCGGACGCTCTACGGTGATCAGAATCGTGCGTCCGCGCGTGTCTACTTCCTGCGCATGCAGGAACGCTTCTTGCAGGGAAAAAATAAAAAGCTTCTGCAGCATCTCGATCACGTAGTCGTAGGTGTGATCGTTGTCGTCCAGCAGAACGACATGGTAGAGCGGCACCAGTTCTTCACGTCTGGTGATTTCCACGTCGGGAAACGCAGTGGGTTTGGACATGGACGGGGGCCGGCTCCGCCCCCCAGTATCCCACGCTACTGCGAGCCGCGCGAGAGCACCATCGTCTTCAACGTATGGAAAACAATGTACGAATCCAGACTCAGGGAAACGTTCTTGATGTAGTAAAGATCGAACTCCAGCTTCGCAATTGTGTCCTCAATCGTGTCGCCGTAGCGGTAGTTGATCTGTGCCCACCCCGTGATGCCGGGCTTCACGCAGTGGCGCTGCCGGTAGTACGGAATCTTCTCCGAAAGCGTCTTGACGAACTCCGGCCGCTCGGGGCGCGGACCCACGATCGCCATATCACCGCGCAGCACGTTAAAGAACTGCGGCAGTTCGTCGAGCCGGAACTTGCGCAGATAGCGGCCAAGCGCCGTCACACGCGGGTCGTCCTTGGCGGCCCAGACCGCTCCGGTCTTGGCCTCCGCGTCCGCGCTCATCGAGCGGAACTTATAAACCGTGAACAGACGATCGTCCAATCCCACCCGTGTCTGGCGGTAGAGCACAGGCCCCGACGAGCTGAGCTTGACGGAAAGCGCAACGATCAGCATGACAGGCGACAGCAAGATCGTGGCGATCAGCGCCAGTACCAGGTTGTACGTGGCCTGCAGCAGCAGAATCCCCGGACGAGGCCCCAATTCGCCGGAAAAGACCAGTTGCGACGGCCGCAGCTCCAACGTCGAGATACGCATGCAGACCGACTCATAAGTTGTGCTCGCCTCCTCGATGAAGATTCCCGAAAAGCGCAATTCCAGCAGATCGGCGACCGGCATGCTCCCGCGGCGCTCCGTCATGCCGACCACGATCTTGTCCGGCGCCATCTCAAGAGCGATCTCGTGTAGAGAAGCCAGTTTTCCCAGGACCTTGCCGCCTGCCCGCTCCGTGCCGAGTTCCACCCCGTCGTCGACGTATCCGATCACCGCCATCCCCAGTTCCGGATGCTCCGCGATGTGCCGCGCCACCGCCTCCAGCACCGGATTGCCGCCCACGAACAGGATCCGCTGCGCTCCCACCACCCCGAGGATGTAGTTCGAATAGACGAGCCGCCAGATGAAGATGCCGGCCATCGCTACGGCGCTCCCTGGCACCATCAAATGGATGGGCATGCGCATGGCGCGGCTGGCGTAACTGATCAGACCCTGCGCCAGAAACGCGACGCCCATGACCAGGCTGAGTTGTTGAAGGAGCAGAATGCCGGACTTTATATGAATATGCGTGTAAAGATCGTGAAAATGCAGGCCGATGATCACGCTGGCGGTGACTAGCAGGATACGCGCCAGGCCGCCGTCATACAAAAGGAAGACCGTGGGATCGTAGGGCAGAGTGAAATAGCAGGTGATTACGAACGCTGCAGTTACCAGCACGACTTCCGAAATGAGAAGCGCGAGACTGCCAACCGGAACAAAGACTCGGAACAGGCGGACCATGAATAGGGAGTAACCCTGTCTACAGGCAGACGGCTTATTATAACTTGTATCCCGCGACCCAGAGCGGACAAGCCGTGCTGGCGAATACCGAAATACCCGAGAGTTGCGAACTGGCGAACAATATGGGATCCACGGCCGGGCTTTTCGGTGGGGCAGGCGTTTTCGGCTGCCCCTAAGAACACGAAGTACGCCACACCGCCTCCCATATGGTGCATAGAGCCGCGTCAATGGCCGGGAAAACCATATCGCGCATCGCATCCTCGCGATTCTGGGCAAGGGCGGTGTGCGCGTCGTCTACAAGGCTGAGGGATATCCGGCTGGGCCGCATCGTGAGAGCCCTGGTTCGGCGAACTCCTGGAGCGCCTTGGGCTCTGATGACCAGCCGCTAAAACTACACAGCAGGGTATCTGGTGGGCAAGTCCCATTCACCGGCGGCTGACGCCATCGTCGGCCTGGACGGCAACCAGCACTAAAATCCGCTAGCGGGGCGGGGCGACCCGCGCAGACGAGGGCGACTGCCCCACAGAACATGCAAACTACCCTCATGAGCGAAATAATCCTGACGTCCTGAGCCTTTCCCCCGCCCCGTCTCCGCGTTCTTGCCTTGGAGGAAACGATGCTGACAAAAACAATGACCGTAATATCGGCACTGGCTGGGGGGATGTTGGGCGCGACCGAGACACCACTCAGCTTTGAGATCAATCGGGGGCAGTTCGATGCGAACGTGCGATTCGCGGCGCGTGGCGACGGCCTCAGCGCATTCCTGACGTCCTCGGGCGCCACGCTGGCGATCGGCCGGTCGCAAGCCGTCGTCCGGCTGGAGTGGCTGGGCGCGAATCGCGCCCCGCAGATCCTGCCCGAAAAGGAACTGCCGGGTAAGGCGAACTATTTCGTCGGCGATCCGGCCAGATGGCGAACCGGACTGACTACCTACGGAGCCGTCCGGTACCGCAGCGTCTATCCGGGAATCGACGCCATCTATCACGGCGAGGAGCACCAGTTCGAGTACGACTTCGCCGTCGCCCCCGGCGCCGATCCCGGCCGGATCCGCCTCTCCTTTGCCGGCGCCAACAGCATCGAAGTCGACCCTGACGGCAACCTCGTACTACATACGCCGGGCGGCGATGTCCGGCATCACAAGCCGATCGCCTACCAGCAGAACAAGCCCGTCGACGCCCGTTATGTGCTGCGCGGCGGCACCGAGGTCGCTTTCACGCTGGGCGCGTACGACCGCGCACGCGAGCTGATCATCGATCCCATTGTCAGCTTTGCCACTTACGCCGGGGGCAAGCTGGCCGATATGCCGCATGGCGTCGCCACCGATGCGAACGGCAATGCCTACGTCACAGGCGAGACGACCTCGGTCGATTTTCCGACCTCCCATCCGATGACCGCGACGGAGCAGGGCGCAACCGACGTTTTCGTAGCCAAGTACAGCGCCGACGGCTCTACCCTGCTCTACTCCACCTATATCGGCGGCAGCGCTCACGATGTGGGCACCGCTATCGCCGTCGATGCGAACGGCAACGCCTACGTAGCAGGCCGCACGGCGTCGGCTAATTTCCCGACGCTGCACGCGGCGCAGAGCACGTTCGGGGGCACCGAGGACGGTTTCGTACTCAAGCTGAATGCCGCCGGATCGGCGCTCGTCTATTCCACCTTTCTGGGAGGAAAGCTCACGGACCAGGCGCAGGGCATCGCGGTCGATCCGCCGGGCAACGCGTATGTGGTCGGCTACACCGTGTCCACCGACTTCCCGGCGGTGAACGCGTTTCAGCCGGCGCGCGCCGGCAGCTACGACGTGTTCGTGAGCAAACTCGACCCGAGCGGATCGAGCCTGGTCTTCTCGACTTACTTCGGCGGCGTGCAGGACGATTACGGCCGTGCTATTGCCGTCGATCCGGCGGGCAACGTCTACATCACCGGGCTGACGGGCTCCCCGAATTTTCCGATCGCGCACGCCCTGCAACCGAAGCTGAACCCGGCCGGCGACGCGTTCGTGGCCAAGTTCGATCCCACCGGCCAGGCGCTGGTTTACTCCACGTACCTGGGCGGCAACAGCCTGGACGACGGCGGCGCCATCACCACGGATGTCTGCGGTTACGCCTATGTGGCCGGCAAGACCCAATCCTCGAACTTCCCGACCACCGCCAACGCGATGCAGGGAACGTTCGGCGGACCCATGTCGGCAGCGTTTGCCGGTGACGCCTTCTTTGCCAAGATCAATCCGGCGGGCGAAACGCTCTCCTACTCCACCTATATCGGTGGAACGAAGGGCGAGACCGGCGCGGCGATTTCTCTCGACGCGGCAGGGAACGTCTACGTCGCAGGCGCCAGCGCGTCGCCCGATTTTCCGACCGCCAACGCGACCCAGGCCCACTACGCAGGCGGCAATTGCGACCTGTTCCCCTGCGGCGAGGCCTTCGTGACGAAGTTCAGCCTGGATGGCTCTTCCGCGATTTACTCCACGTTCCTGGGCGGCGCCAAGGATGACGCAGCCATGGCGATGGCGGTGCACAAATCCGGCGCGGCGTGGGTGGCCGGCCTGACACTCTCCGACGATTTCCCGACCGTGAAGCCGCTGCAGCGCGCCCGCTCCGTCGGCAACGCGACCAACGCACCGGACGCCTTCGTGGCCCGCATCGATCATGCGCTCGAAACCGCGGCCGACCTCTCGATCACGCAGTCCGGCGGATCCGATCCCATCGTCACGGGCGACAACTTCGTCTATACCTTGACGGTCAGCAACGCGGGACCGTCGACTGCAACCGGCACGCTGGTTACCGCCACCTTCGCGGATTCCGTCAGCTTCGTCTCCGCCGCGCCGGCCGACCAGTGCGCACCCGTCGGCAACACCGTGCAGTGCAATTTGGGCGACGTTGCCAACGGCGCCACGGTGCAGGTTCAGATCACGGTGCAGGGCATGGCCGCCGGACCGGCCGTCAACAGCGCGACCGTAACGTCGAACGTGCCGGACGCGTTCCAGTGCAACAACACCTCGACCTTCACCGGGATCATTCTCGATCCGCCGCCGGTCTCGGTCGAGTAGCACCCTTGCGGACGGGTCATGAATCGCAGTATTTTCAGGTGTGACCATGACCCGTCGCACTCTCCTTACCGCCGCAACCGCTGCCGCCGCGCAGGCCCAACGCAACCGGCCTCCGAACTGGAAGCCGAGACTGGGTGTCCTAGCCTCCTATTCCGACTCCAACCTGGAATTCGCCCGTGCCCAAGGGTTCACCTCCATGCAACTCCGGCTTGATCCCAACAAGCTGGACGACGCTGCGATCGGAGCGATTAAAGATAAGACCAAGCGTGCCGGGATCTATGTTTCTTCACTGGCCAACGACGGCAACCACATCGATCCGGATCCGGCGAAGCGCGAACAGCAGATCCAGCATACGCTCAAGATAATCGAACTGGCCGGGAAACTTGGGGTGCCATGCATCGGCGGTCAGTCCGGCAAAATCGTTGGTGCGACCCTCGAGAAGCAGGTTGACGAAATCGTGCGCGTGTATACCGACAAGTATTTCCCGGCGTGCGAGCGTCACAAAGTGCGTATCCTGTGGGAGCCGTGGGCCGGCGGACCGAACATCGCGACCGGGCCGGTGGGCTGGGATGCGCTATTCAAGGCCTTCGGCAACACCCCGCATCTGGGCTTGCAATTCGATCCGTCCCACCTGGTGTGGCAATTCATGGATCCGGTGCAGGCGGCGCGCGATTTCGCGGACAAGATTTACGACGTGCACCTGAAGGACACCGAGATTCTGTGGCACGTGGTGAGGCGGGCGGGGATCCAGCCGGTGAATAATGTCCGCTGGTGGCGTTTCCGCGTGCCGGGCAACGGATCGGTGGACTGGAAGGGCTTCTTCGCCGTCCTGGCCGATGCGGGCTACACCGGTGCGATGAACATCGAAAACGAAGATGAGTTTTACTATCCGGCCTACGCGGAGGGAAATTTCACCGAGCAGTTCAAGCGCGGCTTCCGCGTGGCCCACGAGTTTCTGAAGACGCTGGTGCCGCCAGTGACGGCGTAGGCGCAGGAGACCTCCGGACGGTACGGGGGCCAGTTCGCACGCTCTTGCGTCTTACACTAAAAAGCTGTCCAAGGCTGCGGAAATTGGACTTACTTGCTGTTCGGGTCCCGATGAAACGTCGTGGTGGATGTGCCGTGACGGACTATCATTTCGGCGGGACCCCGCACCTCTATACTCAGCGTGATCTCCTCCGGCGTGGGCTTGTCCTTAAATGGCGGCTTCTGGGATGAGTTGTGCGGCATCGGATACCAGCTCTCGGTCTTCTGGTGGAGCTGTACGGTATTTCCATTCGCCTCATACGTGCCGATACAGGTGACCACGCCGGTAATGATCCGGCCGGAACCCGCAATCGTGTATTGATACTTGCCGTCGGGACCGAATTTGTACCATTCGCCGCTGTAGACAGACTGCTTTGCCATGCCGCTCGCATCTACCAGTTCGCCGTAGTAGCCGACCGTCCCCCAGGTGCCCACAACCTGGAACGATCGCGGCTGCGCCGAAGACTGAGGCGCCGGTTGGAGCATTGGCTGCGGCGCCGACTGCGGCACCGGTGCGGCGCCGTCCGCAACCGACTGCGCAACGCCCGTGATGAGCGTCGCACCGCGAGTCAGGTTGGCAACCGACGGACTGCCGTAGTTCACCCACCACGCCGCAGCCGGCTTAACCACGACCGCGCCCGGCCCGGAATAGTCTTTGCCCCCGCTCTTGTACGTCACCAGAAAGGCAGCCGAGTCTCCCTGGCTCTGGAAATTGCTCATCTGAAATGCCGCCAGCGATTGCTGGAAGCTGCGCACCACCGCGTTGGCATAGTCGTTGGGAGTCTTGGATGCATCGCGCGGCAGGCGGATCACTACGATCTCCTCCTCGCGCACGGCGTTGCTAAGCCGCAGGTTGGATCGGCCGTATTTCGCCGCCCAGCCTTCCGGCTGCTGTACCGAAAAAGACCGGTCGGGCGCAGCCGACCGAGTCCAGCGAATCTGCTCCTCCCCACGCACCGGAGCCAGGCAAAGCAGGCCCGCCAGAAAGAGAATTGCGACAGCTTGTTGCCGCATGTTTGCCCTCCGTTTTGTCTCAGGCCAGTATACTGAAATCAGATGTCCGAATCCCTCCTCGGAAAGGAACTTCCCGAGATTCAGGAGTTGCTGGGGCCCGATCAGCCGCGCTTCCGTGCGCGACAGGTGTATAGCGCACTTTATCACGAGCGCGTGCCGGATTTGGTCCAGATCTCGACCCTGCCGGCAGCGTTGCGCCAGAATCTGGCGGCGAACCACAGCGTCGGACAGCCCGGGATCGCGCAGCGGTTCGAGTCCGTGGACGGCACGCGGCGATACCTGCTCCGCCTCCAGGACGACCGCACCGTGGAATCCGTTCTGATGCCTGAAGAGGGCCGCGACACCATCTGCATCTCCAGCCAGGTCGGTTGCGCGGTGGGGTGCACTTTTTGCATGACAGCGCTGATGGGATTCGAGCGCAACCTGTCGGCAGGCGAAATCGTGGGACAGGTGCTCACCGTCGCGCGCGACAACAGCCTGCTGGCGGAAGGCTCGCGCCTCAACATTGTCATGATGGGACAGGGCGAGCCTCTGCTCAACCTGCCGAACGTCGTCAAGGCGACGCGCATTCTGGTGGATCCGCAGGGCGTCGGGCTTTCACCGCGGCGGGTCACGGTTTCCACCTCTGGGATGGTGCCGCAGATCGAGGAACTGGGCCGCGAGCCAGTCCGGCCGAAGCTCGCCATTTCGCTGAATGCGTCTACCGAGGAGGCGCGGCGCGAGATCATGCCAATCACACGCAAGTATCACCTGAAGGATCTGCTGGCCGCGTGCCGGGCCTATCCCCTGCGGCCGTGGGAGAAGCTGACTTTCGAATACGTGCTGCTGGGCGGCTTCAACGATAGCGACGCCGACGCCCGGCGGGTGGCGAAACTGCTTGCCAATCTGAACTGCAAGGTGAACCTGATCGCGCTCAACCCCGGGCCGGGCATCCCGTTCCGTACGCCCGACGCCGCGCGCGTGTCGGCGTTTCAAGAGATCGTGCGGCGGTCGCTGCCGTGCTTTGTGCGCAAGCCGCGCGGCCTCGATATATTTGCAGCCTGCGGCCAGTTGAAGCGGATTACGGAATCGCCCATTTAACCGCCAGTCTGCAATCAGTCAGACTCCGCGCAGCCTGTAAAGGCAATGTGAAAAGGTTGTAAGTTTTGCCTCTGTCTCTCGCTACATAGTAATGAGGGGTGTCGCTGGCACACTAACGAGTGCAGGCAACGCAAGCTCGGCGCCAGCGGCCGCTAAAGGTGAAGTATATGTCGTTACACGTCGTTCAACAGGGTGAATGTCTGTCCAGCATCGCGGATTCGTACGGCTTCGCGGACTGGCAAGTCATTTACGGCGATCCCGCCAACTCCGATCTTCGGACTCAACGTCCCGATCCGAACCTGCTGTACCCGGGAGACGTCCTGTACGTCCCCGACCGGGACCCCGGCGGAGAGGACCGTCAGACCGACGCCACTCACGAGTTCGTTCTGAAAACGAAACCGACATATGTCAACGTCCGCCTGCAAGATCCAGCGAAGCGGCCGATCAGGAATGCGGCGTATAAACTGCGCCTGGGCAGTGTAGAGTTGGAGGGCGCCACGGATGGCGATGGATGGGTTCGACGCGAAATCCACGCTGCGGCGGAGCAGGGCACACTCCTGGTCTGGCCCGATCCGGAGGATCGCGCGGGGATCGTCGTGTGGCAGGTGTTTCTGGGACATCTCGACCCGCTGGAGACCACGACGGGAGTTAAGGGAAGGCTGAAGAACCTCGGATATTATGACGGCGAGACCGACGACATCGAGGATGATACATACCTCTCGGCGGTGCGCCAGTTTCAGCAGGACCATGGCTTGGTCGTGGACGGCATCGTGGGACCGAAAACACGCGCACAACTGAAGCAGGAACACCGCAACTGAGAGGGTCGGGGACTGAATTATGGCTATTCCCGCAGCGTACGTAAAGATCGAGTTCTTGAAGATACTGAAAGTCCCGCCGGGTCGTCTGACAGGCGCTGACACGCGTTATGCGCGAGCGTTTTTCCAGGCCGGGTCCCAGCCGCAAGTCGCAACCGGCCGTAGCAAACCGATCCCGAACGCGGCAGGCGATTTCGATGTCAGCACCGAGGCAGCGCCCTGGGTGTTCGAGGCCTATCTCAACTCCGGCGATATCGTCACGCTCTCGGTGGAACTCTGGGAAGATCACGGCGGCGATGATCCTATATTGGTCTCCGCACGCGCGACTGCTCTTTCCTCGCCATGGAGTTCAGGCGAACACACGCTCACCGATTTATTCAAGGTGCGGGTCACCACCACCATGATCAACCCGCTGGATAAGGCGCCGCTCGCCCGCGCCCGGGAGAAGTCCGGTGTATCCGGTTCCCTCGTTATCCCCCAGGGATTTCTGGTGGAGTTCGACGACATCAAGGGCTTGTACAAGCCGAATCCCGCCATCGTTCCAGGAACGCAGAATGCGAAGCATATACTGGGCTACGCCAGCGAGGACAACCTCGGCCGGATCTTTACGAACCGCGAGCCCGCAGGCAACTGGAAATCGGATACGCAGTATATCGATGTGCAAGTGAGAATTACCGCCTTCGGAGGAGCAGTGATCCCGGCCGGTGCCAAAATCGATTGGACCGTCGTAGACGTGGACGATCCTACCAACGATGACAGCCACTTCCACCGCGAATGGGGGCATTACGTCGATGCCAACGATTACGACGCCGCCGGCAAACCGATCGGTGCCCATCCCGGGGATAACCCGCCCGCGTTCAAGGCCGGAAATTCGGACGAGAGCCTGCTCTTTGGCGGAGCAGCGGGAAGCTCTCCTACGGCCCGCTGGGCGCAGGCCCCCAGCGGACCCAACCCGTCCGCCGCATCAGGAACACGCGCGACCACAACGCTCAAACTGGCCAGTTCGAAGAACGGCATATCTTCCGTCCGAATCCATTGCCCCAACGTGCTGGGCACGAACTTCGTACTGAAAGCCGAACTGATCGGTACGCCCTCCGGTATTCCTGTCTTCAATGCCCGCACCGGCACGATGACGATGTGGTGCCGGCTGGACCTCGAAGTCGCGCGCATGGCCGGCGCTCACAGCCTGGCCGGCGCCCTGCCCGGAATCCCTGTCCCGTTTTTGCCGGCCTGCGTGCAATTGGATGTTCAAAAAGAGCGGGACGTCCATGGCGGCGCGGATCGCAAGTTTCTGGCGGAGGGCAGTCGTCTTTTGGAAGATAAGTCCACTCAATGGACGAGCGATTCGACCGTGTTTACCCATGTGGGCCAGCCAGGTTGGTTCTTTATCGGCGCGGCGCGCCTTCCTTATCCGCTCCGCGTAACGGTAAGCGGCGACACGCACGACGGCTCGAAGAGCATCACGCACCTTTCCACTCCAGGCACATCCGGTTTGTCAACGGGCACGCCTGTGTCCGGTGATGGCATTCCCGCAGGCACAACTGTCCAATCGATCGACGGCTCGGATTCCATCACTATGTCGCAGCCTGCTACCCTCACCCACACGGGTACGGATGTGACCTTCGGGAACCCGATCATCAGCCGGACTGGCGATATAACCACCGGTTCGAAGTCGATCACCGGGCTTTCGGGCGACGGCTCGTCGGGACTGGAAGTGGGCATGTTTCTTGACGGTCCCGGCATCCCGGATGACGCGACGATCAAGAGGATCGATAGTGCGACTGCGATCACGATATCGGCTCCTGCCACAGCCACGAGCGCCAGTGTGAGCCTGCGCTTCGCACGGCCCATGATCTTGTATAAAGGGACCAGCTTCGATCTCTCCACCTATGGCAATGACGTGTTCCTCTCCGTACCCAGAATCATTTCCGAACCCAGCTATGTGGAGTTCAAGTGGAAGCACGACGGCAAAGATCAATCGGCCGGCTTTGGGGTTCCCGAGGGCGCCTTCAGTGTCTATGGCGGTAAGACGGAGATGCTCTTGTATGGCAACGATATCACGCCCGGATTCACGGGTCACGATTCGGATGGCTCCATCTCCAAAGCCTATACCACCCAGATGGTCTTTTACCCGAAACATCAGCGCCCCGCGCGCAGCGGAGCCGCCCTTTCGCCGGGAGGCTATGGTATTCCTGCCGGCGCCGAGGTAGAGGTTTATCGCCCGGGAGCGACTATGGTCAGCGGCATCAGTCCCACGGTTCCTCACCATCTCTTCGGCACCGGTGAATACTTCGCGGGCCGAACGATCATATTTACGCATCACGGGAAATTCTCCACCGGCAGTCCTCCGGCGCCGGTAGCCGATTTCGACACGAAAATTATCCGCGTGGTGGTCCACGAGCTCGTGCACGCTTTCGGCATGCCCCACAAGTGCGGAAATTGGGACTGGCAAACGCCGAGAAAGACTTCCTGTTGCATGAATTACTTCGATACGTGGCTGGTAGATGCCCGCCAGCATCTGCAGTTTGACACGGTCGGCAAGGAAGGACCGCACATCTGCGGGCGGCACCTGATGGAAGTGCGCCGAGTCCATCTCGACAGGAATGTCGGACTGTGGTGGGAATGAGCCGCCACGGGAAATGGCTTTGGCTGATCTTACTGGCCGGCATCGCCGCCGGGGAGGGCAATCAACTCATGTATCCTCAAACGCAAAAGCCTATGATCGCGGGACTGGACATCCTTCCCGTCGAGTTTCTGCCGGAATACGTAATCGGCTTTCCGGTTTACGTGGCGATCACGGTTCGAGCCCGCCCGAATTCCGTATTTAACAGCCTGCGCTTCGCCGATTTTTTGAATCTGCGCGAGTCCATCGGGCTGGAAATATCACGGCACGAGGGAGGGTATAGCGCGAGCTATGAACCGAGGCCTATCATTTCACAGGAGACTGGCGGGCCGCCGGAGCGCCTGCAACCCGGTGAGTCCCGGCGCATGCTGGCCGATGTGTCGCCCCTGGTTGGCGTTGGAATTCTTGAGGGTGAGTATGACGCACGCTTCTCTTACGTCTCTCCCCGGACATCCTACGCGGCGCCGCCTGTAACGCTGCGGTTTCGTAAGCCGACAGCCGCCGAATCGGCGCTGCTGGCCGCCGCGGCGCCGGATCGGCAACGATTTCCGAACTGGGGCAGGTGGAGCTTTACCTGCTCCCACAGTAATTACGACGGACCGATAGAGACGGACAATCCGCTGCGCTTCAATCTGCTCTTGCAGCGCCTGTTCTGTGGCGCCGAGCCTCCCGAGCGGGTTGATCCGCGAACACTCGATGTGCTCACCGGCTTGTTTGAGCCTGAGGCGAATGCGCTCAAGGCAGAGCTGTACCATGCCCGGAACGATCTTGAGGGCTATCAGCGGGCCAGAGCGGCGATTCTTCGCGACTCGCCCGGCCTGGCGTGGTGGATCGACATGCTCGATGGCGGCGGCAGTTATCTGCAGACCTTCCACGTCCGCCGGTAGTCACGCCTCACGAATTCTATAACGTAAGCTTCGAGACGCGACGCAGCGTGAATGCCTCGGGGTTCATGTTGGCGCGTTCCAGCTTTTTCCAGTCGTCATTGACGTGAATGAGCTTGCCGCTGATGTGGTTGGAGCGCTCGGAGGCCAGAAACATGGCGAGGGCCAGCTGTTTTTCGGGACTGACGCCGCCGGTGATGCGCACCTGCTCGGCGTCCTCGATCTCCTTGCGGCCGGCGCGATCGCCGGCGTGGATGATTTCGTCCGTCATGTGCGTGTAGCTGCCGCCGGGCGCCAGGCAATTCACCTGCACATTGAAATCGCGCACCTCTTCCGCCAGAGTTTCGGCCAGGCGGACGACAGCGGCCTTGGACGCGGCATACGCGCTGAATGCCGGCCGCGGATTGGCGGCGCCGCCACCGCTCAGGATAATGATCTTGCCGGAACGGTGCTCGAGCATGTGGGGCAGCACGGCGCGGCAGGCGTGCATCACGCCGACCACGTTAATCTCGATGGTTTCGGCGAACTGCTTCGGCTTCATTTCCACGAGCGGCGCGATCGGTCCCTGGACCGCGGCCGCGGCAATCAGGATCTGGACGCCGCCGAAGACGGCCCGCATGCGGTCGGCGGCCGCGCACATCTGCTCGAAATCCCGCACGTCGGCGCGAATGCGGAGTGCGGATCCCCCGGCGTGTTCGATTTCGAGCTTGGCCAGATCGAGTTCCGGCTGGCTGCGGGCCAGCAGGCCCACACGGGCGCCCGCGGCAGCGAATCCGATCGCCAGCCGCTTGCCGATGCCCCGGCCGGCGCCGGTGATCAGCACTCCCTTCCCTTTTACGGCATCCATATTGTGATGAGGGCTTCCGAACTACTCATCCACTTTGGCATCGAATATACCCGTCTCCACTTTTCCGGCGCGCTTCACCTGCACGAAGATCCTGTACTGGCCGGGCTTGGGGAAGCCATACGGAAACGAGACGACTGCAGGCGCGCCGTGAGACATGTGCATGGCGTGCATTTGCGGATCCATTCCGCCGCCCTGCTGTTGGCCTGCCTCCGCCAGCGCCAGCGCAGGCATGGGGACGGAACCGGAGGGGTGAACGTGCGCGAACACCGTCATATCGGTGCGGACAAACGCAGCGTGTCCGGGCATTCCCATGTACATCTCCATATCTTCGGCCGGCTTTCCGGCCGCGTCTTCCACGCGGAAACGGAACCAGTTCAGCTTCTTCGTCCGCAACGCGGCGGCATCGCGTTCCCACACCATGCGCGCGCCTCCCGAGAGCGGCGAGACAGTGCGGCTGTAATCGGCCTGCGCGACAGGCGTTCCCTCGCCTCCGGCATCGTCTCCCTCCAGCGGCTTGCCGGTGATTTGCGGAAGATCGACTTCCGTCACGACCGTCTCGGGCAGCCCGCTTGCGTGCACGAGGTCGCCGAACAACTTATAGCGCCCTGCGGGCATCGGCGGCAACTGCTGCACGAATGCGCCGGGATCGGTCTGCTCGGGATGCAGGTGCCACACGCGGTCCATGGCGGGGAGGCTGATGACGTACATGTGCATGAGGTGGTTGTGGTCGGGGATGAAATCGTCGAGCTTGCGATTGAGCCAGCCGGGGTCGGTGATCTGGAGGCGCAGTTGATCGCCGGGTTCGAGAGTCGCCGAGAAGTTGAGCGGCTTGAAGACGACGCGCTGGTAGAAGGTGGCCTCGGAATCCCACCAGCGATTGCCCAGCCAGAGCACCAGCAGGATGAGAACGCCGGTCCCGGCCATGACGATATGCCCACGCGTGCGGCGGCGCGTGTCGATCGTTTCGCCAGGGTTGAGCTGCGCTTCGCGCACGCCTGCGCCGACGATGCTGACGAGTCCCACGACCAGCACCAGCATCAGCGGGATGAGAATCATTCCCATGTTGCTCTGCATGCGGAGAATGCGCATGGAAAGCGCGGGCACGGGAACCGAAAGCTCGCCGCCGCCCGACTCTCCCGTTGCGTTGATGCGCACGCGCCAGGAGCCGCCGCGCATGATCCAGAGTGTTCCGGTGAAGAACTGCGGATCGTCTTTCGACTGCTGCATGACGTCGGGCGTGGGCGCCAGTTTCGCGCCGGGGCCGGAGATGGGGACCGGCACGATCTCGATGCGGCGCACGCCCGGCGTTTCACTGCGGATTTCGATCTCCGACACCCCGGGGATCACTTGCGGGGGGCGGATCGTGACGGCGAGGCGGTACGGACCCGCGCTGCCGTCGAAGTAGATATCGGGACTTCCCACGTGCGCGGACAGGGCGCACGCAAAGGCGGGAATGAGGGCGAAAAGGCGCATAATCAGCGGCGGATGCGCTGCATCCAGGTTCCCCAGGTTAGGCCGATCCGGGTGGTAAGGATCGCCAGGACGACGGCAATTCCCAACTCTTTGAAAAGAACGCCCGACGCTTCCGGATAGAACCGGTAGCGCGCGTAATAGGAGTTGGGGGGATAGCCGTAACCGAAATACTTGGCGCCCCAGAACCAGTTGCGGGCTGCGGGCGACATGAGGAAATCGGCGAAGGGCCACTGGGCGGCCAGTAGAACGGCCACGAACAGGACGCCCGAGACCGCGGCCAGCAGCCACTTATTCCACTTGGCGGTCTTTGCCCACAGCAGATCGAGCGCGAGGGCGGGTACGATCAGCAGGATCGGGAATTCAGGCGGCACGAATTGAGTGACCTGGAAGTAGACGGGACCCAGTTTGGGAGTGGCCGGGAACAGCGGCAGAATCCAGCTCACTAAGAGGATGAACACGGAGTAGACGGCGGCGACGGTGGTGGCGGCCCAACGGCGTCCGCTGGCGCGCGCGACGCCGGCAAGCACCAGGGGCACGACCATGGCGAGGACGCGGTAGAACTCGCCGCCGTGCATCTGGCTGCGGCTGGTCAGTTCCATCTCGACGGTTGTGAAGCAGACGACCATCATGCCGCCCACGTAGAGAAAGAGCCAGTTGAGTCGGCCGCGCCAGACGGCGTCGGCACGGTTCATATAGCCGAGGATCAGGATGAGGGCGCCGAGATGGACGGCGACGATGCCGGCGGCGAGCACCATGTGAGGCGGGCTGAGGATCTTGACGTCGAGCCCGTAGGCGTTGTGCCACCAGTCGTCGAAAGGCGCGGAGGTGAGCATGGCGATGCCGCCCCAGGCGGCGATGAATGCGCCGAGCGGACCGCGGAAGCCCCAGATTTTCACGGAGGCATCGCGCACGGGCGACGAGCGGCCGAACGTAGTGGAAAGTATCAGGTAAGCGCAGGCGATCCCGGCGAGAATGCCGCACACGTGGATGCAGATGTGGGCGGGTGTCCAGAAGCTGTCGCGGCCGATGGAGCGGTGCCAGGAGATGTCCCACTGGATGCCGACCATGGCGCAGGTGACTGCGGCAACGGATGCCCACAGGTACCAGGGAATGCTCCGGGTTACGGGGCCGGAGCCGGCAACGGTGACGGGCGCTGAGAACGTAGTGGTGGCGGCCATCGATGTACCCCCTCTCTGGTAGAGATTATATCGGAAACCGGGGTGGCGGCCGGGTGGAATCCGGGTGGGGGCTTAAGACCCTATGGTAAGGATCGGGGACAGGCGGAACTGTCCACCGCACGGGGCGATATCTTCCTGATTCCAGAATGGCGGTCAGGGGCAGTTTCGTCTGTCCCCGATTATTACCACACGCTGTCAGGTTGCCTGGGGTCGGCGGGTTGGGTCCGTTTTGTTCAGAAACTTGAAGCTTTCGCCGTGAATCGGTTTATGTGCTGTAGCGCCAGATAGCGATCAGCCCCCAAAAGGCGACTACCAGATAATTACCGGCCTGGCTGATCAGCGCAAAAGCCAGTGCATCGCTCTGCGCTATGCCGAATGGGACCACCACCGAAACGGTGACGAACTGGTACACGCCGACATTGCCGGGAGTGGACGGCAAGGCACTGCTCAGTCCGATGCCGGTGAGTACCAGGAATGCGATCGCGAAACCGATATCCAACGCGAGAGCGCGCGCCAGCACGACGGTGGCAGCGGCGTCGAGGAACCAAATCAACGCCGTGAGGGAGCAGAATCCAGCCAGGCGCCCGGGATCGTGAAAGGTCCGGATCCCCAGCAGGACCTGCTCCGTCATCCCAATCAGACGCTCACGGAATTTCTTGGGCAGCGGCAGGCGACGTATGACTGCCTCAATCCGGTTCTTGACACGCGGGAGCACGGCCAGACCGATGGCTCCGACGATGGCGATTACGGCAAACGGACGCGCGGCGGCGCCCATCCACGCGGGTTTGTAGGCGATCGTCAGGAGTACGGCGGCGCTGATAGCAATGAGGGCCAGCGCGTCGAGCATTCGCTCGGAGAGGGCGGTGGTGAGCACATAAGTTTTGCTGAGGGCGGAGCGGGCGCTGATCATCGCCGATCGCAGAAGTTCGCCGGTGCGGGCGGGCAGGAAATTGTTCGCGAGGTACCCGGAACTGTTCGACCAGAAAACCGTGCCGAAGGTGATTTCGCCTCGGGCGCGGAGCAGGATGCGCCAACGCACCGCGCGAACGAGGTAGGAGGCGGTGGTGATAGCGAGGGCGAGCACCAGCAGCGGGAGGCTTGCGGAGGAGGCGACCTGCCATACCCGGGACCAGTCGACGCCGCGGAGGGCAAAGTAGAGGGCGAGGGCGGCGACAGGTAGGGCGATCAGCCAGTAAAGCGGACGCGGCCGTGCTTGTGTGACTGGGGCTTGCTCAGAACTCGTTTGGGCCGGCACCTGAGGTCTTCAGAATACAACGAATTGTAAGCGAGGCCGGCTGCTGGTTAACCAAAAACAACATGGGCCACTGAGCGGCGCGACTTGCCGGCAGACCGCCCCCGCTCGCGATTTCGTTGCCGACGTTCGCGTGTAGTGTTTAAACCGTACCGGCGGCAGGATGCGAAGACGATATCCTGCCCGATCGAAGTACGCGGCAGCCGGGCACGAGTCTTCGTCAATGCGGGAGGGCTCGGCGAATCTGCGCATTTGCGTGTGGAACTGCTCGATGCCGGGTTCCGGCAGATCCCGGTTTCAGCGGTACTGGCGCGGCGGAAGTGCGGGCCAGTGCGTTTGCGGCGCCGCTTCGCTGGGCGGCCGGCGATACGTTACCCTTCGGATAAAACCTTTCGTATGAGCATCCAGTTCGCCGGGATGAGACCGGAGGACGCCAGCCTCTACGCCAGCCTCTACGCTATATATGTAAGGACGACCTGAGGAGTTCGAACCTCGAGCCCGCGGACTATACTGGAGGAACATCCCCGAGGTTGATTTGAAAAGTCACTCGCTCTCCCGGCCGGCAATAAACCCCAAGGCCCGCGCACCCGCCCGCAGACGCCGCACGAACCACTTAGGCGCCATCCTGTTATTCGTTCTGGTGGCGGGACTCTATGCATGGTCGTCGGTCGGAAACGATTTCATCTACGATGACGTGCAGATCATCCTTGGACACGAAGCCCCGCATGCCTTAGCAGACTGGGGGCGGATTTTCGCCGAGCGGCACTTTCCCAACCTGCCCTATTACCGGCCGGTCACGCGCGCGACGCTGTTGGCGCAGAAGTGGATGAGCGGCGACCAGCCGTGGCCTTTTCATCTCGCCAACGCGCTTCTGATGGGCGGTGCGGCGTTGCTCGCGTTCGCTCTGCTGCGCGTGCCGGCCCTTGGGGTGGAGCGCTCGCCGGCACTGGCCGCAGCCGCCCTTTTCGCTCTCCACCCGATCGGTTCGTCCTGCGTGTATCCGGTCAGTTCCGGGCGGGAGACGTTGCTGCCCACAGTCTGGACACTTGCCGCGGTGTACGCCTTCCTGCGCGGTGGCAGGCGTTGGCGCGCCATAGCGATGGCCGCGTTTGCCGGCGCCCTGTTCAGCAAGGAGCAGGGCGTGGTGGTGCCGCTGCTGTTCGTACTGTGCGACGTGTTGTCGCTCACTCCCGACCCGCCGGGCCGCAGGTTGAGTTACTGGGTGGCGCGATTCTGGCCTGTACCGGTGATCGTTGCCGGCTTTTTCATCATCCGCTTCGCCCTGTTCGGCGGCGGAGAATTCGTTGCCGGGTCGGCCCTGGGGCCCCTCTATTCGCTGCTGTATGCGATCCAAACAATCTTTGCGCCGACCGTGGAACTGGTATACGAACCGACACGGTCCATCTGGTTCTCGCCGGTGCGGCTGGCGGCAGGGGTCGGGGGGGTGGCGGTGATCGTCTGGCTGGCCCGCCGGAATTGGACGGCGGTGCGGCGTCACGCCTGGTTTTGGCTCGGATGGTTTCTAATGGCTCTGCTGCCGACCGCGAACCTTCTTCGGCAGGAGGCCGGGTTCGCCGAGCGCTATGTCTTTCTGGCGTCGCTCGCCGTGTTCGCGATGGCCGCGCGAATCGCATCGCTTCACCTCAACGCTCCAGCGATGCGACGGTATTTTGCGTTGGGCGCCGCCGCGACGCTCGCGCTCTGCGCCGGGATCAGCTTCGGCCGGAGCGCCAGCTTTCACGACGACGTCACCTTCAGCCGCCAGTGGCTGCGCACGAATCCGGACTCGGTAAATGCGCACTACAACCTGGGCTACGCCTTGGCAAAGCGCGGCGAGCCCACGGAAGCAGCGGCGGAATACCGGGAGGCTCTGCGGATCGTACCGGACTACACCCTGGCACATTGCAACCTGGCGAATGCGCTGAGCGCGATGGGCAGACTGGATGAGGCGATCGCGCATTACCGGGAGGCCTTACGGCTGGATCCTGAGTACGAGGATGCCCATCTGAATCTCGGCGTGGCCCTGGGCCGCGCGCGTCACGGTGATGAAGCCATTCAGCAGTTCCGGCAGGTGCTGCGGCTCAACCCGCAATCGGCGACCGCGCAC
>Ga0070741_10008616_pt1 | contig 20321 bp, 21 predicted proteins | sample Coa_R1_4_FD_66440 | JGI IMG/M metagenome (GOLD analysis project Ga0070741, IMG submission 66440) | Surface soil microbial communities from Centralia Pennsylvania, which are recovering from an underground coalmine fire - Coalmine... | ecosystem: Environmental > Terrestrial > Soil > Unclassified ...
TGTGGGCCCTCATCTTCGAGCCGGGCTTCTCCACCGCCGAAATCGTGACCGACGTGTCGGGCCGCGGCGTGGGGATGGATGTGGTCAAGCGCAACATCACGAGCCTCGGCGGCTCGATCGTGCTGGATTCCGCGGCCGGCGCCGGCACACGCGTTTCCATTCGACTGCCGCTGACGCTCGCGATCATGGACGGGCTCGCGGTGGCCGTGGGGGAGGAGCGCTACATCGTTCCTCTCGCGGGCATCCTCGAATCGTTGCAGGTCGAGCAGCGCAAGCTGCGCTCGGTCGCCGGGCAGGGTCTCGTGCTCGACACGCGCAACGAGTTCCTGCCCGTCGTGTTCCTGTCCACGTTCTTCGGGATCGGCTCGCGCCGCGACCAGCGCGCGCCCGAGGCGCCCGAGATGATCGTGGTGGTCGAGGCCGAGGGCGTGAAGATCGCGCTCGCGGTCGACGAGCTCCTGGGGCAGAACCAGGTCGTGGTCAAGAGCCTCGACGCCAATTACCGACGCGTGCCCGGTCTTGCCGGCGCGACGATCATGGGCGACGGGCGCGTCGCATGCATTCTCGATCTCGCCGCGATCGTGCGCTACCGCACGCCCGCCGAGGTCACGACCTTGCACTAGGAGATCGCATGGCAGGACACAACGACGGCACCAGGGAAGCGCGCGCGGACACGAGCGCAGACGTGCCGGGGAAGGAATATCTCGCGTTCACCATCGGCCGCGAGGAATACGGCATCGACATCCTCACGGTGCAGGAGATCCGCGGCTACGACCCGGTCACGAGGATCGCCGGCGCGCCCGGATTCATCAAGGGCGTGATCAACCTGCGCGGCGAGATCGTTCCCATCGTCGACATGCGCATCAAGCTCGGGCTCGACAACGTGCAGTACGACGCGTTCACGGTGGTGATCGTGCTCAACATCCACGGTCGCGTCGTCGGCATGGTGGTGGATGGCGTTTCGGATGTGCTGACCTTGCGCCCCGACGAGGTCCGCAGCACGCCCGAGCTCGGCAGCGCTGTGGATACCAAGCATATCGTCGGGCTGGGCACGATCGACGGTCGAATGCTGATCCTGCTCGACATCGCGAACTGGATGACCAGCGGCGAGATGGCGTTGAACGACACCGCCGGCGCGGCCAGCGAGCCCGCGGCCATACCCGCATGAATTCACACAACCCGGATATCCGGACACGACGGAGCATGCTATGAAATTTCTTCTCAACCTGAGCGTCAGCAAGCGCATCGCGGTGATGCTGACATTGCTGGGCATGCTCGTTACCGGCATGGCCGTGCATGAAGCCTCCGACCTCATCTTTCTGCGCGACCGTTTCGCCGAGGCTCCCGATCGGCTGCAGACGCGCATAGGCCTTTCGGAATGGCAGCAGCTCACCGCGCTCAACGCCGGGCGTACGGTCGCGATCCTGCAAAGCGACACGCCGTCGCTGGCCGAGCGTCTCGCACCGGAGATGAAGCAGACGAGCGCGCGCATCGACGTGCTGCAAAAGCAGATCAACAGCCTGACGCTCACCGAGCACCAGAGGAAGCTGCTCTCCGACGTGGGGACCGTGCGTGCCAATTACCTCGCGACGCGCGAGGAGGTGATCAAGCTCAAGCGCGCTGGCGACAAGGGCGCCTCGACGTTGTACGAACAGCGCTTCGTGCCGGCGTTGCATGCCTATCAGAACAGCGTGGCGGCGTTTCTCGGCGAGTACGACAGCGAGCAGAAGGAGTGGCACAGCGGCGTGCTCGCGCGCGCCGAGAAGTCGATGATGCTGTCGATGCTGCTCGGCATTCCCTTCGCCGCGTTCGCGGTGTGGATGAACCTCACGCTTGCGCGCTCGATCGTGGTGCCGCTCGGCGAAGCAGTGAAGATCGCCGATCGCGTCGCCGATGGCGACCTGTCGGCGAAGATCGACGTCACCTCCAAGGATGAAACGGGACGCCTGCTGGGCGCGCTCAAGCGCATGAACGAGAACCTCGCGCACATCGTCACCGACGTGCGCACGGGCACCGAGGCGATCGCTACCGCGTCGCGCGAGATCGCCGCCGGCAACCAGGATCTGTCGCAACGGACGGAAGCGCAGGCCTCGAGCCTCGAGGAGACGGCCTCGTCGATGGAGCAGCTCACCGGCACGGTCAAACAGAACGCGGACAACGCGCGTCGGGCGAGTCAGCTCGCCGCATCGGCATCGTCCATTGCCGTGCAGGGCGGCACCGTCGTCACCGATGTGGTGCGCACGATGGGAGGCATCACGGAAAGCTCCAAGCGCATCGCCGACATCATCGGCGTGATCGATGGCATCGCGTTCCAGACCAACATCCTCGCCCTCAATGCCGCGGTCGAAGCGGCGCGCGCGGGCGAGCAGGGCCGCGGCTTCGCCGTGGTGGCGAGCGAGGTGCGCAACCTTGCGCAGCGCAGCGCCGCGGCCGCCAAGGAGATCAAGGCGCTGATCGAAGACTCGGTGGGCAAGGTGGAGAGCGGTGCAGCGCTCGTCGATCAGGCCGGCGCCACCATGTCCGAGATCGTGAACTCGATCAAGCGCGTCACCGACATCATGGGCGAGATCACCGCGGCCTCGCAGGAGCAAAGCTCCGGCATCGAGGAAGTGAACCAGGCGGTGAATCAGATGGACCAGGCGACGCAGCAGAATGCCGCGCTGGTCGAGGAAGCCGCTGCAGCGGCGGAATCGCTGCAGGATCAGGCCCAGCATCTCGCGCAGGCGGTGGCCGTGTTCAAGCTGGAGCAGAAGCCTACGGGCGTCGCGCGCAGTGTCGAGCAGCTCGCCGCCGCGCCGCTCGCGGAGCGCCGGGGTCCGAATCGCGCCCGCAACGTGACGCGCCTTCCCGCCGCGCAGCAGAAGACACCGATGAAGGTCGCGAAGACCGGTACCGACAGCGACTGGACGGAGTTCTAGCAAGCGCCGCGAGGCATTCCGCGCTTTAGTGCACGCGGTACACCCCGGCCACCCCATGAAATCGGCGCAAGCAGCAAAGGAGGACGAAGGCTCGCGTGAATTCGAGTTCACCGCGCGCGATCTCGTGCGCGTGTCGGCGCTCATCCACGAGCGGGCCGGCATCGCGCTCAATCCGCGCAAGGAAAACATGGTGTACGGGCGCCTCTCGCGGCGGCTCCGCGCGTGCGGGGTGTCGAGCTTCGGCGAGTATCTCGACATGCTCGAAGGCGATCCCGACTCGGTGGAATGGGAAGCCTTCACCAACGCGCTCACCACCAATCTGACGGCCTTCTTTCGCGAGAACCACCACTTCCCGATCCTGCGCGAGCACCTGCTCGCGCGGCGCGAGCGCGAGCATCTCGTGGTGTGGTGCGCCGCCGCGTCGACCGGTGAAGAGCCGTACTCGATCGCGATCACCGCGTGCGAGGCGTTCGGCACGCTGTCGCCGCCGGTGCACGTCATCGCGAGCGACATCGACACCGGTGTGCTCGCGGTGGGGGATCGCGGCATCTATCCACTGGAGCGCATGCGCGGCATGGACGTGACGCTCCTGCGCCGCTATTTCCAGAAGGGCCGCGGCGCGAACAACGGCCTTGCTCGCGTGCGGCCCGAGCTGCGATCGCTCGTGAAGTTCTGTCGCATCAACCTGCGCGACCAGCGCTGGAACGTGGCCGGCGAGGTCGATGCGATCTTCTGCCGCAATGTGCTCATCTATTTCAATCGCGAGACGCAGCTCGGCGTGCTGTCGCGCTTCGCGCCGCTGCTCGCAAGCGGCGGCCTGCTGTTCGCCGGCCACTCGGAAAGCCTCGCCTACGCGGCGCACCTCTTCAGGCCGCTCGGCAACACCGTTTACGCCAAGGTCCTCGGCGGTGCCGAGCCCGCACGATGAAGGATCATGCCGCCTTCGCCGGCACCGCGCAGATCGCGTACTACGATCGGCATTTCCGCACCCAGGCGGTGAAGCTCCTGCCGGGCGACTACCAGGTCGCACCCGCCGGCACGATGCTCGTGACCGTGCTGGGCTCGTGCGTGGCGGCGTGCATCCGCGACACGCGGCTTGCGATCGGTGGCATGAACCATTTCATGCTGCCCGAGGGGAGCGATCCCTCCGGCCTCGCCAGCGAGTCGGCGCGCTACGGCGCCTACGCCATGGAAATCCTGGTCAACGATCTGCTCAAGCACGGCGCCTCGCGGCGGCATCTCGAGGCCAAGGTGTTCGGGGGCGGAACGGTCATCGAGCTGCCGGTGGAGAAGGGCACGAAACGGCGGGCGCCTCCCGCACAACGGTGCACGAGCGATGGCGCGGCGGTGTTGTGGCGCAACGTCGGCGAGCGCAACGCTGCGTTCGTGCTGGACTTCCTCAAGAGCGAAGGCATCCGGCTCGCAGCGCGCGATCTGCTCGACGTGCACCCGCGCAAGGTCTACTACTTCCCTGGCACCGGCCGCACGCTCGTGAAGAAGCTGCGTTCGCTGCACAACGACACCATCCTGCAGCGCGAGCGCGAATACCGTGCTCGCCTGCTCTCGGAGCGCGTGGAGGGCAACGTTGAACTCTTCGGCTGAAGCGACCCCGCGTTCCAAGCCTCCGATCCGCGTCCTGATCGTGGACGATTCGGCGCTCATCCGGCGCGTGCTTTCCGACATCCTCGGTCGCGAGGAGGACATGGAGGTGATCGGCACGGCGCCCGATGCGCTCGCCGCGCGCGAGATGATCCGTGCTCACAATCCGGATGTGCTGACGCTGGACATCGAGATGCCCAAGATGAATGGTCTCGATTTCCTGGAAAAGCTGATGCACCTGCGGCCGATGCCGGTGGTGATGGTCTCCACGCTCACGCGGGCCGGAACGGAATCGACCTTGCGCGCGCTCGAGCTCGGCGCGGTGGACTTCGTCGCCAAGCCCGCGGTCGACGTGCTGCAGGGCATGGAGGATTACGCGCAGGAGATCGTCGCCAAGGTGCGCGCCGCATCCCGCGTGGTGCGCCGCCGTCCGCATGAGACGACCCCTGTCTCGATGCGTGCGCTGCCCTCGCTCGCGAGCCGCGGCGCAACGACCCAGAAGCTCGTGTTCATCGGTGCCTCAACCGGCGGTCCGGAGGCGATCCGCAGCATCGTGCAGCGATTGCCGGCCGATTGCCCGCCGATCCTCGTCACCCAGCACATGCCGCCGGGCTACACGGAGACATTCGCCGAGCGTCTCGACAAGGTGTCCGAAGTGCACGTCGAGGAAGCGCGACATGGTGCGCCGGTCGAGTCGGGGCGCGTGTACGTCGCCCCGGGCGGAATGCATCTCGCCATCGGTCGCAAGGGCGCGGGCTACAGCATCGTCGTGATCGACAGCGAGGCGGTCAATCGCCACAAGCCTTCGGTCGACGTCCTGTTCGAATCGGCGGCGCGGGAGGTGCGCGAGCAGGCGATCGGCGTGCTCCTGACCGGCATGGGCAAGGACGGCGCGCAAGGGCTTCTCGCCATGCGCGAGGCCGGCGCGCACACCATGGCGCAGGACGAGACCACCTCGATCGTGTTCGGCATGCCGCGCGAGGCGATCGCGATACGGGCGGTAACCGAAGTGGTGCCGCTCGGCGACATCCCGGCGCACATCCTGCGCATCGCCGCGCCCACGACCGAGGCCGCCACCTCGTGAACGATTCCGCCACACCTCAAACCGACCAGGGCGCAAGCGAACCTGCGACGCGCCGGAGCAAGCCTGTCATGCCTCTCGAGAACATCTACGTCGCACGCCAGCCGATCGTCAATGCCGCCAACGAGCTCACCGGATTCGAGCTGCTGTTCAGGTCGACGGAGGACAACGCGGCGAACATCGCCGACAGCATCGATGCCACGTCCACCGTGATCGCCAACGTGTTCACCGAGATCGGCATCTCGGAAGTGCTGGGCGAGCACGACGGCTACCTGAATGTCGACACCGAGTTTCTGTTCAGCGAGCTCATCGAGGCGCTGCCCCCGAAGCGCATCGTGCTCGAGCTCATGGAGACCAAGAGCCTCGAGGGCGCGACGCTGCAACGGCTGCGCGACCTGCGCGGGCGCGGCTATCGCGTCGCGTTGTCGGACTTCGTCGGCAATTTCGACGATCTGGGCGAGCTCATGTCCGCGGTCGACGTGGTGAAGCTCGACATGCTCGCCATCGACGAGATTCTGCTGCCGGAAGTGGTCGGCATGCTGCGGCCGCTTTCGAAGCAGCTCGTCGCCCAGAAGGTCGAAACGCCGGAGCAGTTCGAGACCGCCAAGAAGCTCGGCATCAAGCTGTTCCAGGGCTATCACTTCGCGCGGCCGCAGGTCCTCACCGGCAGGCGCGCGAAGCCGGCCAAGCTTGCGCTCCTGCGGCTGCTGACCCTCGCCCTCAACGACGCGGAGACCCGGCAGATCGAGGACGAATTCAAGCGTCACCCCAATCTCGCGATCAACCTGCTGCGGCTCGTGAACTCGGTCGCGCTCAGTCGCGGCCAGACGATCACGTCGCTGCGGCATGCGCTGGTCGTGCTCGGTCGGCGCCAGCTGCGGGTGTGGCTGCAGCTGCTTCTCTACACCGCCGATCGCGGCAACGGCGCGCTCGCGACGCCGTTGCTGCAGCTCGCCGCCGTGCGCGGCAAGCTCATGGAGCTCGTGATGGCACACCAGCCCGGACCCGACTCGGAGTTGAAGGAGCTCGCCTTCATCACGGGCGTGCTTTCGCTCATGGACGTGCTGCTCGAGATGCCCATCGAGAATGTCCTGAAGGAGCTCAACCTGCCGGAGCCGGTGGCAGCCGCGTTGCTCGAGCGCAAGGGCGACATCGGCGCGTTGCTCACGCTCGCCGAGAACCTCGAGCGCGACGACACTCAGGCGGTGGGCGCGGCGCTCGCGAAGGTCGGCTCGGTGGATCGCAACGAGCTTGCGACCCTGCAGCTCTCCGCCTTCCAGTGGGCGAACCAGGTGACGGCTGCCGTCTAGGCTTGCTCGCCGCGCAACGTGCGGTCGAGCATCAACAGCATGGCCGCCGTCGCGCCCCAGATGAAGCGCTCCTGGTAGGGAATCGCCCAGTAGTCGCGGCGGATTTCGCCCAGCATGCGGAAGTGGCGTTGCTGGTTGGCAGGATCGAGCAGATGCTCGAGCGGGACTTCGAAGACATCGGCGACTTCAACCGGATCCGGGATGAGCTCGAACGGCGGCTCGATCCATCCCACGACGGGCGTCACCCGAAACCCGGTCACCGTCTCGTAGGTCGCGAGCTCGCCCAGGATCGCGACGCGATCGCCGGCGAGACCGACTTCCTCGCGCGCCTCGCGCAGGGCCGCGGCAGGAAGCGACGCATCCTCCGGCTCGACCCGACCGCCGGGAAAGCTGATCTGGCCAGGATGATCCGGCAGATGCGCGCTGCGTTGCGTGAGCAGCACCTGCAGCCCTTCGAGACGGTTCACGATGGGCACCAGCACGGCGGCGGGCGTGGGCTCTCCGGTGCGGCCGGGCAGGCGAAAGCCGTCGGACAGATTGCGCAATTCGGGCGGAATCGGACGCGCGAGACGCTCGGTGATCCACGCCTGGGCCGCGGCGGGAGGAAGATCGAACAGCGGTAGACGCATGAGCGCGTCATTGTAGCGGACGTCGCCCTCGCGACGCCGCCAATCGCGCCAACAGCAGTTACGCCGCGGCGGCGGCTGGCATGAGCGGCAAGGAGGCCGTGCTGCGCGCGACGAACTGCGCTCCGAGCAGGATGATCGCCGGTCCGATGAACGCGTCCGCGGCAAGCTCGGGCAACGAGGCGAGGCTGCCGTGCACGCGACGGGCATTCGGCAGCGATGCATTCTCGACGATCACGAGTGGCGTCGACGGCGACTTGCCCGCCGCGATCAGGGCCGACGCAATCAAGTTCGCCTCGCCCACGCCCATGTAGATGGCGGCCGCATCCGCCGCGAGCAATGGCTGCACCCACTCGGAGGCATCATGACCTTCGCCCACGCGCGGCGTCACGAACGCGACACTGCGCGCAAAGCCGCGCTGGGTGAGCGAGGTGCCGAGATCCGCGCTGGCGGCGAGCGCGGCGGTCACGCCCGGCACGACCTCATAGGCCACGCCGGCGGCCTCCAGTGCCGCGATCTCTTCCTGCGCGCGCCCGAACAGCATCGGATCGCCGCCCTTGAGTCGCACCACCGTTGTGTGCGTCCGCGCCGCGTCGACGAGGCGCTTGTTGATGAAGCGCTGCGCGGTCGAATGCCTGCCGCAGCGCTTGCCGACCGCGATGATCTCCGCGTGCGCAGCGAGCGCGATCACCTCCGGATGCACCAGTGCGTCGTGGAAGAGCACGTCGGCGCGCTCGATCAGGCGCGCCGCACGCAAGGTGAGGAGATCGGGCGCACCGGGGCCCGCGCCGACGAGATAGACCTTGCCGCGCACGGTCACTGCACGCGCTCCCGCTCGCGGAACCACGGCCGCGCCGTGCGCGCGCTGTGCGCATAGGTACGATCGAACACGCGAAAGCCCGCCAGCTCCTTCTCGGGATCGAGATCGGCGCGAACGGCGAACGCATCGAACCCGCATTCGCGCATGAAGAAGAACTGGTCGCGAAACACGTCGCCGATCGCGCGCAGCTCGCCGCGATAGCCGTAGCGCTCGCGCAGCAGGCGCGCGGTGGAGAAGCCGCGGCCATCGCCGAACTTCGGAAACTCGATCGCGATGAGCGCCAGGCGATCGATGTCCTCGGCGAGGCGCGCAGGGTCGTCCGTCGGCGCAAGCCACACGCCGACGTCGCCGCGCGCGATCAACGCCGCGCGATGCTCCAGCCACAACGGCAGCGGAACGATGACGCGCGACGCGGTGATCGCGTCGGCCAGGGCGGCCGTCGCCGGAAGAAGGACGCAATCGTCGTCGATCACCGCGTCATGCTTGATGAGCTTCGGCATACAGCCGCTCCTTGAATGGCTCGATGCCGATGCGTCGCACCGTATCGATGAACAGCTCGTCCTCGTGCCGGCGCTCGATGTACACCTCGATGATGCGCGCGATCACGTCCGGCATCTCGTGCGCGGCGAAGGAGGGGCCGATCACCTTGCCGAGGGCCGCTTCCTCTCCCTGTGCGCCGCCGATGGACACCTGGTACCACTCCGAGCCGCCCTTGTCGACGCCGAGGATGCCGATGTTGCCGATGTGATGCTGCCCGCAGGCGTTCATGCAGCCCGACATGTTGAGGTGGATGTCGCCGATGTCGAAAAGATAATCGAGATCGTCGAACCGGCGCTGGATCGCCTCCGCGATCGGGATCGATTTGGCATTGGCGAGGGAGCAGAAGTCGCCGCCGGGGCAGCAGATGATGTCGGTGAGCAGACCGATGTTGGGTGTCGCGAGCCCCAGCTCCTTGAGCGCCTGCCACAGCGTGAACAGGTCCGATTGCCGGACGTCGGCGAGGATGAGGTTCTGCTCGTGCGATACGCGCAGCTCGCCGAAGCTGTAGCGGTCCGCGAGATCGGCGATCGCATCCATCTGGTCCGACGTGACATCGCCCGGCGGCACGCCGGTCTTCTTGAGCGACAGCGTGACGATCGCATAGCCCGGCACCTTGTGCGGGAACACGCTGCGCTCGGCCCAGCGATCGAACGGGCGGTTGTCGGCGCGCGCGGCGAGAAAGCCGTGATCGTCACCCGCCAGTGTCTCGTACGCCGGCGCCTCGAAATGCGACGCGAGGCGGGCGAGCTCGGTCGCGGGAACCGTGCCGGGTCCGCCGGCGATGTGCGCGTACTCCGCTTCGACCTCTTCGGCGAATTTCGCCGGCGTGCGCTCCTTCACCAGGATCTTGATGCGCGCCTTGAAAAGGTTGTCGCGCCGGCCGTAGCGGTTGTACACGCGCAGGATCGCATCGAGATAATTGAGAAGCTCCGCCTGCGAGATGAATTCGCGTATCACATGGCCGATTATCGGCGTGCGGCCGAGTCCGCCGCCCGCGATCACCCGAAAGCCGACATCGCCGCTGGCGTCGCGCACGGCGTAAAGACCGATGTCGTGCACCATCGTCGCGACGCGGTCCGAGGTCGCGCCGCAGATCGCGATCTTGAACTTGCGCGGCAGGTACGAGAACTCGGGATGGAATGCCGCCCACTGCCGCACGAGCTCCGAGTACGGGCGCGGATCGACGATCTCGTCGCCCGCGACCCCTGCGAAATGATCGCTCGTGATGTTGCGGATGCAGTTGCCAGAGGTCTGGATCGCATGCAGGTCGACCTCGGCCAGCTCGGCGAGGATGTCGGGCACGCTCCGCAGCTCGGGCCAGTTGAGCTGCAGGTTCTGGCGTGTGGTGAAATGGCCGTAGGCGCGATCGTATTGGCGCGCGACGTGGGCGAGCTTGCGCAGCTGCCGGCTCGAAAGAAGGCCATACGGGATCGAGATCCGGAACATGGGCGCATGCTTCTGGATGTAGAGCCCGTTGCGCAGGCGCAGCGGCCGGAACTCGTCCTCGGTGAGCTCGCCGCGCAGGAAGCGCTCGGTCTGGTCCCGATACTGGGCCACGCGCCTGGCGATAAGCTCCCGATCGAAGGAATCGTAGCGATACATGTTGTTGTGCCTGCAGCCTTTTTGAGATGTCGCGCGCGTCGCCCAAGAACCCGTCCCGCGACCTTACCGGGGCGGCTATATAAAATGAAGGAAGCATTTCTACCTTGCTTATGTGACGTCGGAATATGACCCTGGTCGGAGCGCAGACATGACGGAGCGAGGCCTCATTCTTTTTGCGCACGGCTCGCGTGAGCCGCGCTGGGCGGAGCCCTTCGAGGCCATTGCGCAGCGGGTGCGCGATGCCTTGCCCGGCGTGGCCGTGCGGCTCGCATTTCTCGAGCGCATGGAGCCCGACCTCGCGAGTGCGCTGGGCGCGTTTGCGGCAGAAGGGGTGAAGCGTGCGACGGTCGTGCCGCTCTTCCTCGGCCAGGGCGGGCACTTGCGCGACGACCTGCCTCGGCTCGTGCGCGCCATCGCCGAGGAGCAGCGGGCGCTGGACATCACGCTCGCGCCAGTCGCCGGTGAAAGCCCGATCGTGCTGGACGCGCTCGCCGCCTACTGCGTGCAGGCGCTGCGCGGCTGAACCGCGGTTACTTGGTCGCGGCGGGCAGCGCGCCGGTCTCGCGCAGCGCTTCCTGGGCGAGGTGGAATGCCGTGTTCGCCGCCGGCACGCCGCAATAGATGGCCGCCTGCAGGATGACTTCCTTGATCTCCTCGACCGTGACGCCATTGTTCGCGGCGGCCTTGATGTGCATCTTGAATTCCTCGCCGCGGTTGAGCGCGATCATCATCGCGAGCGTCAGCAGGCTGCGGGTGGGGCGGGGAAGGCCGGGGCGCGTCCAGATCGAGCCCCAGGCATAGCGCGTGATGAGATCCTGGAAGTCCTCGTTGAATGGATTGAGGTTCGCGAGCGAACGGTCGACATGCGCGTTGCCCAGCACCGCGCGCCGAACCTCGAGACCTTGCGCATAGCGATCGTGTTCGTCCATGGGGGCGAGCCTCGGGCTTAGATCATCAGGAAATCGAGCAGGGCCGCGGTGAAAAGCGGCGCGGTCTCGATGTTGGAAAGCTGGCTTGCCGGCAGCTCGAGGTAGAGCGCGCCGGGAATGGTGGCGGCGAGGAAGCGTCCTTCCGCCGGCGGCGTGGCGAGATCGTGCGTGCCCGCGATGACCAGCGTGGGCCGCGTGATCGACGCGATGTCCGCCCGCTGGTCCATGTCGCGCACCGCGGCGCAGGCGGCCATGTATCCCTCCGCCGGACAGCGCTCGAGCATCGTGCGCGTGCGCGCAATCGCGGCCTGATCGAGCGCCATGAAGGCGGGCGTGAACCAGCGCTCGAGCACGGCGGGTGCGACCGACACCATCCCGCCTTCACGCACTTTCGCGATGCGGGTGTTGTACGCCTCGGGGCCGGGAATGCGCGCCGCCGTGTTGGCCAGCACGAGACGATCGATGCGGTAGCCTTCGTGGGCCGCGAGCCACATCCCGGTCATGCCGCCCAGCGACAAGCCGCAGAAATGCGCGCGCTCGATGCCCAGCGCATCGAGCAGTCCCAGCACGTCGCGCGCGAGTTGCTCGATGGTGTACGGTCCGGAAGTGACGCTCGACCGGCCATGACCGCGCGTGTCGTAGCGCACGACGCGAAAGCGCCGCGCGAGCTCCGGCATCTGCGGCTCCCACATCGAAAGATCGGTGCCGAGCGAATTCGACAGCACCAGCACGGGCAGCTCGTGCTCGCCGTCCATGCGGTAATGCAAGCGCGTGCCGCCCAAGTCGATGAAGGATTCCGCCATGTTGGCTTCAGGTGGGTTTCAGGAGGAACGTGCGGCAAGGGTGCGATCGATGAACTCGCGCGCACAGCCTAGCGCATGCGCCGGATCGAACAGCCGATCGAGCTCGGCGTCGCTCAGGCGCTCGCGCACCTCGTCATTGTGCTGCAACACCGTACGCAGGTGGCGCTGCGTCTGCACCGCTTCGCGGCAGGCCGTCTCGACCAGCCGATGCGCCTGCTGCTTGCCCATGGTCTCTCCGAGCGCGAGCGCCAGGCCTTCTGCGGCGAGCAGGCCGTGCGTCACCCCGAGATTGGCGCGCATGCGCTCGCGGTCGACCTCCAGGCCGGTGATCACGTGCAGCGTCTGCGTGAGCGCGCCGTCGGCCAGGGTGAAGATGTCGGGCAGCGTTTCCCACTCGGCGTGCCAGCCGCCCAATCCACGCTCGTGCTCCTGCACCATCGCCGCCAGCATCGTCGCCACCAGGTTGGGCACCCGCAGGGCGGCGGCGAGCACGATCGCCGCGCCGACCGGGTTGCGCTTGTGCGGCATCGTCGACGACCCGCCGCGTCCGGGTGCTGCGGGCTCGAACGCTTCGCCGATCTCGGTCTGCATGAGGAGCGAGATGTCGCGCGCGATCTTGCCGAGCGTGCCGACGGCGATGCCGAGCACGGCTGCGACCTCGGCGACACGATCGCGCATCGTGTGCCACGGCGCTTCGGGAACGCGCAGGGCGAGGTTCTCGCCCACCATTGCGCTGACCTCGATGCCCTTGTCGCCCAGCGACGCGAGCGTTCCCGTCGCGCCGCCGAACTGCAGCACCAGGGCGCGCTCGCGTGCAGCCGCGATGCGCGCACGATCGCGCTCGACCGCGGAGAGCCAGGTCGCGATCTTGACCCCCAGCGTGACCGGGATCGCCTGTTGCAGCCAGGTGCGTCCCGCCAGCAGCGTGTCGCGCTCGCGACCCGCGCGATCGGCCAGCGCCGAAGACAGCTGTGCGTAGTCGCGCTCGAGGGCGGACAGCGCATCGCGCATCTGCAGCACGAGCCCGGTGTCGATCGCGTCCTGACTGGTCGCGCCCCAGTGCACGAACCGTGCAGCGTCGGCATCGTCGCGTGCCACCAGCGCCGTGAGCTCCTTCACCAGAGGAATGGCGACATTGCCCGCGGGCCCGGCTGCCGCCGCCAGGCGCTCGATGTCGAACCGGTCCGCGTGGCAGCAGGCAGCGATCGCATCGCCCGCGGCTGCTGGAATGACACCGGCGCGTGCCTGGGCGCGTGCGAGCGCCGCTTCGAAATCGAGCATTCCCTGCAGCCGGCCGGCATCGGAAAAGATGCCCCGCATGCGCTCCGTCGTGAAGAGCGCATCGAGCAGCCGCCGCGAGTTTCCGGCGCTCATGGGGCAAGTCGATGCCGCGAGGCTGCTAGAAGTCGAAAAAGACGGTTTCGTCGGCGCCCTGGAGCACCACGTTCCATTCGAGCCCTTCGCCGCCGCGGGTGGCGATCAAGGTGGCACGGCGATCCTTGGGAACGAGGCGCAGGATCGGGTCCTGCGCATTGGACGGCTCGTCGGGAAAATACATGCGCGTCGAGAGATGCCGCAGCAGGCCGCGCGAGAAGATCATCACCGAGATGTGCGGCGCCTGCAGCGCGCCACCGGGCACCGGCACGCGACCCGGCTTGATGGTGGTGAAGCGGAAACGTCCGTCGCGATCGGTGGGGACGCGGCCAAAGCCCTTGAATTCCGACGCGCTGCCCGACGACTCGGGGTGCGCGTACCGGCCATTGCCATCGGCTTGCCAGATCTCGACGATGCCGTCGCTCATCGGCTTGCCGTCGCCATCGACGATGCGACCCGTGAGGTGGACGCGCTCACCGGCGCCGCTGCCGCCGGCGAGATCGTCGCGATAGAGCTTCGCGAACCCGATGTGCACGTACGGGCCCACGGTCTGGTTGGAGGTGGCGAGAAGACTCATGTGCGTTCCCGATTCGAAAGTGATGCGCTATTCGCCCTGCTCGAGGCCGCTCATGACGTTCTGCATCGGCGTTTCCTCGCGGCCGCGCAGCACGATGTCGAAGCGATAGGCGAGCGCGAACTCGGGCATCGCGTTTTCCCAGTCGAAGGCCGAGACCAGGCGACGCCGCGCCTTCTCGTCGGGAACGCAGTGATACATCGGGTCGTATTCGAGCAGCGGATCGCCCGGGAAATACATCTGCGTGACGAGGCGCTGCGGCAGGCCGATGCCGAAGATCGAGAAATGCAGATGCGCCGGGCGCCAGGCGTTGTTGTGATTGCGCCAGGGATAGGAGCCCGGCTTGATGGTCATGAACCGATACCGGCCGTCGTCGTCGGTGAGCACGCGTCCCGCACCGGTGAAATTGGGATCGAGCGGCGCATCGTGGCGGTCGACTTCGTGGCGATAACGTCCTGCCGCATTGGCCTGCCACATCTCCACCAGCGCTCCGCGTACGGCCTTGCCGTTCTCGTCGATGACCCGGCCCGATACGACCATGCGCCCGCCGATCGGCTGGCCATCGTGCTGGCGCGTGAGATCGTTGTCGATGCCGCCGATCTCGTCATAGCCGAAGATCGGCGCGGTGACCTCCGACAGCGTCTGCGGAATGATCACGAGCGGCTTCGAGGGTGCGCGCGTGATCGTGGAGAGGTAATGCGGAAACAGGTACTCGGGCTGGGTGTCCCAGAAAGGACGCCGGTAACCGCGGATCTCGGCCATGAACCATTCCCTTGCAGGAAAGCGCGAAAGATACCACGGCCATCTCGGGACGCCGGCCGTGTTCCGCCCGTGCGAATCGCCGCGAAGCCTCGCGCATGCGACGCGTATCACATGCGGAGCGTACGGCCATGTTGGCTATAATCGGCGGCGTTTCGTCACACCCGACAACGCGCTCGCCGCGCTCCCGCCACGAGGCTTCGATGATCGACAAGATCGTTCCGTCCGTCGACCACGCGGTCGCCGACATCCCGGATGGTGCCACGGTGATGATCGGCGGCTTTGGCACGGCCGGCATTCCCTTCGCGCTCATCGACGCGCTCATCCGCCGCGGCGCGCGCGACCTCACGATCGTCAACAACAATGCGGGCAATGCGGACACCGGGCTCGCCGCGCTGCTGAAGGCGCGGCAGGTGCGCAAGATCATCTGCTCGTTTCCGCGCCAGACCGATTCGTGGGTGTTCGATGCGCTTTACCGCGCGGGCGAGATCGAGCTCGAGCTCGTGCCGCAGGGCAACCTCGCCGAGCGCATTCGCGCCGCGGGCGCGGGCATCGGTGCCTTCTACACGCCGACGGCCTACGGCACGCCGCTCGCGCAAGGCAAGGAGACGCGCCTCATCGACGGCCGGCATTACGTGCTCGAATACCCGATCCATGCCGATTACGCGCTGATCAAGGCGCTCAAGGGCGACCGGTGGGGCAATCTCGTCTATCGCAAGACGGCGCGCAACTTCGGGCCGATCATGGCCTCCGCGGCGAAATGCACGATCGCGGAAGTGAGCGAAATCGTGGAGCTCGGCGCGCTCGATCCGGAATGCGTGGTGACCCCGGGCATTTTCGTCAAGCGCGTGGTGCCGATCCGCGGCGATGCCTCCACGGCAACCGCGAATGCCGCGTGAGATCCACGCAGGAGCCAACCCCATGAAACGCTGGACCCGCGAGCAGATGGCGGCGCGTGTCGCGCTCGACATCCACGAAGGCGAATACGTCAACTTGGGCATCGGGCTGCCCACCAGCGTCGCGAACCATCTGCCCAGGGATCGCGAGGTCTTCCTGCACAGCGAGAACGGCGTGCTGGGCATGGGACCGGCGCCGCCGCAAGGCGAGGAGGATTTCGATCTCATCAACGCCGGCAAGCAGCCGGTCACGCTGCTGCCCGGCGGCTGCTATTTCCATCACGCGGACTCGTTTGCGATGATGCGCGGCGGTCACCTCGACATCTGCGTGCTCGGCGCATTCCAGGTGTCGGCAACGGGCGATCTCGCCAACTGGCACACGGGCGCGCCGGATGCCATCCCCGCCGTGGGGGGTGCCATGGATCTCGCCATCGGCGCCAAGCGCATTTTGGTGATGATGGAGCACCAGACCAAGAGCGGCGAGAGCAAGCTCGTGCCGCGGTGCACGTATCCGCTCACCGGCGTCGGGTGCGTGACGCGCGTCTACACCGATCTCGCGGTGATCGACATCACGCCCGAAGGCGCGCGCGTGGTCGAAATCGTCGCAGGCCTTTCGTTCGAGGAGCTGCAGCGCATCACCGCCGTGCCGCTGCTCGAGCCGCTCGCCACCACGGTCAACATCTAGACGTCGGCAGCACGGATCCGCCCGCGAAAGGCGGGCCGTGCACCGTGCGGCAATCGGCTGCGACCGGAGGATGCTGTCTCTCGATGTCGGGGTACGTGGAATGCGCATTGGCGTGCACCGCCGAGACCAGTGCCAGCAGTCCGATGACGAGCGCAACCATCGTCACCGAGGCACGGCGTCCGCCCTGCACGAGTTTGAGGAGCACGACACAGATCACCATGGTGCGCACGCGCCTTCCCGCCCATTCCAATGGCAGTCCTGCACGGGACGTGCCACGCCGGCCGCGCGGATTAACTAGCTGATGGCGCGCGTAAACCGGATGCCGGCGCGAGCACGCCGCGTGCCCCATCGGCAAAGAACGGCTAAAACTTTTTCCCAATACTGATCAGGGCTGCATGCCCGCGAGGCGCTCCTCGCGGTTGGGCGCTTGACCCGACGTCAGCGCGGCTGACAGACGACGTCCACGAGCGCCGGCTGGCCGCTTTTCACCACCGCGACGGCGCGCTGCAACGCAGGTCCCAGCGCCGCCGGATCGGTGACCGGACCTTCGGCCCACATGCCGTGGGCCTTCGCGAGCATCGCGAAATCGACATTGGGATTGTCGATCGTCGTGCCGACCCATGCCTGGTCCGGGCGCCGATCGTGCAGACCGGCCATGCGCTGCAGGTGCATCGTTTCCTGGTGGTAGGCGCGGTTGTTGTGCATCACGTACAGGATGGGGATCCTGTGATGGGCCGCGGTCCACAGCACCCCTGGCGCATAGAGGAGATCGCCATCGGGCTGAAAGGTCACGGTGAACAGGCCCTTGTCGCGGTTGGCGAGCGCAACGCCCAGCGATCCGCCGACGCCGTAGCCGACTCCCTGGCCGCCGGCGCCGCCCAGCATCTGGTGGTAATGCGTCGTCGGCCACAGCCGGCGCGCCCAGGTGATGCGATCGCTGTGCGCGAGCGACCACGGCTCGTCCTTGATCGCATTCCAGGTTTCCATCGCGAGGCGCGCGGTGCTGATCGGCACCGCGTCCCACGCGTACGCAGCTGCATTCTTGGACGCGGCGACGAGCTTGCGCTGATCCTCACCGAGCGTCTGGATGCGCGCCGCGAACGCGTTGCGCTGGTCCGCGGAGGTGGCGCGGCGCACCGCATCGATGAGGGCCGGCAGCGTGGCCTCGACGTCGCCGATGATCGGCATGTCGATTGGCATGAAGCGCTGGAAGTCCTGGTAGTTGGCGCGAATGTACGCATCGGCCATCGAGATGCTGATGATCTTCACGTCCTTCCTCGCCAGGCTTCGATGGTGCTTGTGCGGATCGGAGATCGAGTTGAACTGCCCATAAGGATCCGCGACCTCGAGCAGCAGCACCACATCGGCGTTGCGCACGAGATTGCGCCGCGCATCGCTGTGGCACAACGCATGGCGGCTCGGGAAATTCATGCGCGCGCCGAGGTCGATCACCGGAGCGCCCAGCGCTTCGGCAAGGCTCACGAGGTGCGTCACGCCTTCCTGGCTGCGCACCGCGCGATCGGCGATGATCACCGGATGCTTCGCAGCCACCAGCCATCTGGCCGCTTCGGCGAGCGCGCCGGCGTCGCCTTGCGGGAAGCGTGGCGGCGTGAGCTTGGGAATCGCGAGCTCTTCCGCGTTCTCGATCGGGCTCTCCTGCAGCTCCATGTCGGCCATGACAAGGACCGGCTCCATGGGCGGCGTGGTCGCGACGCGATAGGCGCGCACGCAGGATTCAGCGAAGTGCTGCAATGACGCGGGCGCATCGTCCCATTTCACGAAGTCGCGCACGAGCGCCGCGGCATCCTGCACCGAGTGATACCACTCCGTGCCGGCACGGCGCTTGGTGGCATCGATGCCGTTGCCGGCGACGACGAAGATCGGCACGCGATCGCACCATGCGTTGTAGAGTCCCATCGCGGCATGCTGCAGGCCCACCGTGCCGTGCGCCAGGACCATCATGGGCTTGCCGGCAGCCTTGGCATAGCCATGGGCGATCGACACCGACGATTCCTCGTGCAGGCAGGTGAGGAGCTCCGGCTTGCGATTGCCGCCGTAATTCACCAGCGACTCGTGCAGGCTGCGGAAGCTCGAGCCGGGGTTCGCCGACACGTAATCGATGTCGAGCGTCTTGATCACGTCGACCATGAAGTCCGAGCCCGGGCGCGCGACCACGATGTCGCCCGGCACGATCTTGGGTTTTTTTGCGCTCGCGCCCTTGTCGGCATTGCGCGCCGCGGGATCGTCATCCGCGCCGAGCGCGGCGGCGCTCAATCCGCCCGCGGCAAGGCCGGCGCCGGCCGCTGCCGCCGTCTTGAGGAACGCCCGGCGATCGAGCGACGGCGCAGCGGTATCGGCCGCGTCATGGGTGGCGGGAATGCGATGGCTGTCGTCCTTCATTGCTGCTCCAGATGCAATACGGTGTCAGGGTGCCTTGCTCAGGAGATCGATGTCCTTGGCCGGCCGCGACGGCGGGATCGATTTCACATACGCATAGATGTCGGCGAGCTCCTGGTCCGACAGGAACTTCGCGGGATAGCGCGGCATGTCCTCGCGCGGATGGCGCACCTGCTGCGCGAACGCTTCGATGGGCCACTGCGTTGGCGCGATGCGCGGACCCGTGCCGCGCTCGCCGCCCTGGCCCACGGTGCCGTGGCAGGTGTAGCACATCTTTTCCATGTACAGCTTTTGCCCGCGCTCCGGTGAGCCGGGGCCGTTCTGCGCCGCCGCACCCAGGGCGAGCATCGATGCCGCGATGCCTGCGGCAAGCCTGCCGAGCAACTTCATGCGATTCTCCAGCGACGGACTCACGAGCGTGCAACTCCGGCGCGCGCCGTCACGAACGAGCCGGATAGGAGCAGGGCGCTATTGGCCCAGAACACCGCGAACACGCCGAACGATCCGAGCGAGCCGAATACGATCGGCACGGCGATCTGGGTGAGGCGATTGAACGTGAGACGCATGCCGATCGCCTCCCCGACGCGTCCGACCGGCGCGAACTCCTGCGTGAGCTTCATCGACAGGGGCTGGCCGCAGCCGAGCGCAAGCCCCATGAGGAAAGCTACCGTGGCGAGCGCCACGACGTGATGCATCACCGGGTACAGCAGATACGTGAAGGCGGCGATGGCAAGGGTCGTGCGCAGCACCACCTGCTCGCCGACGCGTTGCACCAGACGCGTCAGGAACAACCGCACGACGAACGCCGCAGCGGCCTGCATGCTGAGCACGATGCCGATCGACGATGGCGTCAGGCCGAGGGAGCGGCCATAGATCGGCATGTAGAAGTTGAAGAGATCGATGCCGGTCAGGATCACCGCGCTCGTGATGTACGCCTGGCGCAGGCCGGGGTTGCCCAGCAGGCGCACCGATCCGGATTCTTCCGTGGTCACGTTCTCCTGGCGCGGCAACGGCCGATGCCGCAGCACGGCGAGCACGATCGCCGGCACGATGGCGACGCCCGCCAGCACGGCATAGGTGGGCAGCTTGCCGGCGCCTTCCATCACGTAGCCCACGATCAGCGGACCGAAGAAGCCCGACACCGATGCGCCGAGGCTGTACGCCGCGAAATTGCGCGTTCGCCCGGCGCCGTGCGCCATGGCTCCCACGGTGTATTGCGCCGAGACCTGGTAGAAGATCTGAGCGCAGCCGATCACCACGGCCGCGACATAGAGCGCGGCAAGATGCGGCCACACGATCGGTGCGATTAGCCCCAGCGCGATGCCAAGCGATCCTGCGATCATCGGGGCGCGCACACCCCGGCGATCGCACACGCGGCCGGCGTAGAGGGCGAGCTGCATCGGGAACA